>OJAU01000053.1_pt1 | contig 81495 bp, 81 predicted proteins | sample 1589791 | NCBI WGS metagenome assembly OJAU01 (sample SAMN05416849, study PRJEB24817) | seawater metagenome | isolation source: Sea water | place: Canada:Atlantic | collected 2013-07 | reverse complement strand
TATTATAAAAATCAGCAACAGCAACAGTATTTCCATCAATGCTAACACCAGCAATTGCATTTTTGTCATTGGGCTTTGCTTTTTATCAAGTTTACAAAAAGAAAAAGGTTGATTGTGGCAACTGTGAAACTGATAAACCATCATTTTTTAAATCAAAATTCTATGTGTGGTTGGTTGCTGCGTTTGTGGCTGTAATGACATTGGTTTCATATTATCCTCAATTGTTTCACAAATCAATAGGAAACGATGCTGTAATTGTAAACCAAACAGATATTCAATCTATAAAGCTTTCTATTGAAGGGATGGTATGTACTGGTTGTGAAGAAAATATCAATTATTCAGTGAAAAAATTAGATGGAATTCTAGAAATCAATACTTCTTACATAAAAGGGACTTCTGAAATTAAATTTGATAGCACAAAAACAAGCGTCAATGAAATAGAAGAAGTGATTCAAATAAAAGGATATAGGATTAAAAAATAATAAAGGTGAATAAACTAATTCTACAACTTTTTCGGCATATTCCATAACAAGTTCTTCAGGCTATTTTCTGAATTTTGTAAATGTCAAATCAGAATAGGATTATGGAGACAATTAACATATTTGAAACCAAAGAAAAGAGCCATAAACAAGGAATAAAAGAATCATTCCCGGTTACAGGAATGACCTGCGCATCGTGTGCAGCAAGCGTTGAATCTGTATTAAAACATACGGAAGGCGTTTTTGATGCAAGCGTAAATTTTGCCAATAGTTCTGTTCTTGTAGAGTACGACAAAGAGTTGAGTCCTAATCAACTTCAAAATGCACTTCGCGAAGTTGGTTATGACATAATCATTGATGCGGAGAATCCTTCGGAAGTACAACAAGAACTACAGCAAAAGCACTATCAAGACATAAAAAACCGAACCATCTGGTCGGCGATACTTACGCTACCCATTTTTGTGTTGGGAATGTTCTATATGCAATGGGAACCAGGCAAATGGATTTCATTGGTATTGGCCTTTCCAATTCTTTTTTGGTTTGGGCGCAGTTTTTTCATCAATGCCTTCAAGCAAGCCAAACACGGTAAGGCGAATATGGATACCTTGGTGGCCTTGAGTACCGGAATTGCTTTCCTTTTTAGTATATTCAATACCTTTTTTCCTGAATTTTGGTTGAATCGTGGTATCGAGCCTCACGTTTATTATGAGGCGGCAACGGTAATTATAACCTTTATTTCCTTGGGGAAACTATTGGAGGAAAAGGCAAAGTCAAATACATCTTCAGCCATTAAAAAATTAATGGGACTACAGCCTAAAACGTTGAAAATTATTGAGAATGGTGAAGAAAAGGAAATTCCTATTTCGTCTGTTCAAGTAGGTCAGACCATTTTAGTGCGTCCAGGAGAAAAGATTCCTGTGGATGGAGAAGTATCTAAAGGAAGCTCGTATGTAGATGAAAGTATGATTACGGGAGAACCTGTTCCAGTTCAGAAATCCCAAGGGGAAAAGGTATTCGCCGGTACCGTTAATCAAAAAGGAAGCTTTCAGTTTACCGCTGAAAAAGTAGGCGGGGAAACCCTGCTTTCCCAAATTATTAAAATGGTTCAGCAAGCACAAGGGAGTAAGGCACCCGTTCAAAAACTGGTCGATAAGATTGCTGGTATTTTTGTTCCTGTGGTACTCGGTATTTCCATTGTCACCTTCATCGTCTGGATGTCAGTAGGAGGCGATAATGCCTTTTCACAAGCCTTATTAACTTCTGTGGCCGTACTGGTTATCGCTTGTCCCTGTGCCTTGGGCTTGGCAACGCCTACTGCCATAATGGTGGGTATCGGCAAGGGCGCTGAAAACAATATTTTGATAAAGGATGCCGAAAGTTTAGAACTCGGCCATAAAGTGAATGCAGTAATCCTGGATAAAACAGGTACCATTACAGAAGGAAAACCATTGGTAACCGATATACTCTGGAACGATAAGCTTGAAAATCAAAATGAATACAAGGAAATTCTCTTGGCTATCGAAGGGCAATCAGAACATCCTTTGGCAGAAGCAGTCGTTAATCATTTGAAAGAGGAAAATATTGAACAAGCAGAAATTACTTCCTTCGAAAGTATTACCGGAAAAGGTGTAAAGGCGCAACAGCAGAATGGTTCAAAATATTATGTGGGCAACCATAAACTAATGGTCGAAAAGGATATTCAAATCGACGCTACTTTAATGCAAACAGCAGAAAGTCTCGAAGAAAAAGCAAAAACAGTCATATTCTTTGGTAACGAAGATCAAGTGCTCGCGATACTGGCCATCGCGGACAAGATTAAAGAAACTTCAAAAAAAGCCATAGCTACGCTTCAAGAAAGAGGCATCGAAGTTTTTATGCTCACGGGAGATAACAATAAAACGGCTTCTGCCGTGGCACATCAGGTAGGAATAACAAATTATCAAGGCGAAGTAATGCCTTCGGACAAAGCGGCTTTTGTCGAAAAATTACAGACGGATGGGAAGATAGTAGCAATGGTGGGCGATGGTATCAACGATTCGCACGCATTGGCGCAAGCCAATGTTAGTATTGCAATGGGTAAAGGTTCGGATATAGCAATGGATGTAGCAAAAATGACTTTGATAACATCAGATTTACAATCCATCCCAAAAGCATTGGAACTATCAAAAAGAACCGTTTTGGGCATACGTCAGAACCTTTTCTGGGCATTCATTTACAACATCATTGGTATTCCAATTGCGGCAGGAGTTTTGTACCCCCTAAACGGGTTTTTATTGGACCCGATGATTGCAGGCGCAGCAATGGCATTTAGTAGTGTATCTGTAGTAGCAAACAGCTTAAGACTTAAACGAGTAAAACTTTAATAATTAATAAATTCAATACTATGAAAACTTTAAAATTTAAAACAAATATCAATTGTGGTGGGTGTGTATCAAAAGTAACCCCTTTTTTAAACAAACAAGAAGGTGTAGAAAGTTGGGAAGTAGATACCGCCAATCCTAATAAAATCCTAACTATCGAAAGCGATGGTGCAACCGAAGAAGATGTAAAGGCGACTTTGCAAAAAGTGGGATTTAAGGCCGAACCTGTAGATTAATACGTTTTTAATATGGCTTATATTTTTATTTCGGTTGTGATTGTTCTTTTTGCTGTTCATTTTTATAGAAAAGCAAAACGTAATAGTGTAAAGCCATTTCCAGAACATTGGCATAAATTATTGACGGATAATGTGCTGTTTTATAGAAATCTATCAAAAGACGCACAGCTAATTTTTCAGCAAAAAATGATGCTATTTTTAAGTGAGGTCTATATCGATGCTGTGCAGTTTGAACTGGAAGAGTTGGATAAGGTTTTAATTGCAGCAAGTGCCGTCATTCCAGTTTTTGGCTTCAAGGAATGGCACTACACAAATTTAAGTGGTATCCTTTTATATCCTGATAATTTTAATGAGGATATGCAATTCAGCAGTAAGGATAACTCACGGAATATTGGTGGAATAGTTGGAAATGGAAGGTTCGAGAAACAGATGATACTTTCCAAAAAAGCATTGTACCACGGCTTTAAAAACACAACTGATAAAAGTAATACTGGCATACACGAATTTGTACATCTTATAGATAAGTTGGATGATAGAACAGACGGTGTGCCAGAACGGCTAATGGAACATCAATATGCAATACCTTGGTTAAATTTAATCCATAAAGAAATGGAAGCGATAAATGATAACCACTCTGATATCAGAAAATATGGTGGCACCAATCAAGCTGAATTCTTTGCCGTTGCTTCAGAGTATTTTTTTGAACGTCCGGACTTGCTTAAAAAGAAACATCCCGAATTATACAAGATGTTGGTTAAATGTTTTAATCAGAAACTTATAGGTTCAATTGAAGTATAGTACACCTTAAGAGGTACAGTTTGCTGTAGGACAATTCAAAAGTTAACAACGCTATCTAAAGCATCATCTGCTTCTTTATGGATAAAATTTGCCTGATAATTCAGTGTAGTTTTCAAGTCACTATGCCTATATAGTTTTTGTAACATTAAAGGATGAATAGAATCACTGGCAATATTGCCAAAAGTATGTCTGGCAATGTGCATTGTAATCTTCTTGTCAATTTTTGCTTTTTTGGCAATGGATTTTAAGTTATCGTTAAATTTTTTGGTTGCCGTTTTTCTTTTATTATAAATGTCTTTTGCATCATCCAGATTGGCCTTTTTCAATTCAGGAAAAACAAAATCTGTAGCGTGTCTTTTATCATCTCCGTAGAAATCCAAAATACTTAGAACCTTTTCTGGAATTTTTAAGGACAGTAGTTTTGAGTTTTTATTCATTCTATAATGAAGCCTATTGTCGTATATGTCTGACCACTTTGTCCAGAGTACATCAGTAACCCGCATTCCTGCAAAATTGAAGCTAAATAGCCAAACATTTCTTGTATGAATTTCATTGTAGGTTAGATTATCTAAAGCTTCAATAGCTCTTACCTCAATAATATTCAACCCTATTTTTGTAGTCTCAGGAAACTTGATTTTAATTTTGTCACCACCGAAAGGATATAGTTCCCTACTGACTATTTTTAGCTTTATAGCTCTGTTGAATAATAAGCGGATTAGGACAAGTATATTCATTATTGAAGTCTCAGCTAGGCTGTGCTTAACCTTGAGGTATATCATCAATTTTTTAAGAAATCGTTCATCAATTTCTTGAAATGAAAGCTGTTTAGATTTGTGATATTTTACAATATAACTAATCAATGCGCTGTCCGTAGATAGACGGTTTAACTTTTCTGCAACTTCCAGTTCGTCCAGATGTTCTTGTGCCAGTTCAAAGAAAGTTGAGGAATTCCCTGAGGCATAAATTTCTTTTTTAATCTGGTTTGCTGAAGCATCTTTATATTCGGACTGTAAATCGATAAGTGCTTTATTGGCATCAGAAAGTTGTTGTGATAATAACTTGTTTAGGCTATCGGCATTTGAATTTGATTTTTTTACCCGAAGGTTTTTCTCGTCCCATTCCTCAATATCAATATAATGACCTACATATTGATAGGTGGAACGACGGTTTTTTGTAATTCGAATAGCCAACGGATATTGCCCCTTGGTGTTCGGTTTTTTGCGTAGAACTATTTTTGCATTTGATGACATAATTGACCTGTTTTGAGTACGAAAGTCAAATCAGGTACAACATAGGTACAACATTGTGTTTTTTGCTCAATTTTTGTTGTACACTTTCTATAAAGATACGTCTTTATTAGAACTTTTGGGTACAACATAGGTACAACAAATGCTGAAATCAACTGATATTAAATGACTTTAAAGAAAATGGTAAAACATATAAATCATTGAAAATGAGTGTTTTTACGTTTCTTTAGTGCAATATACGCTAGACTTAGGATCTAGTGCCGCGAGGTGTGAGAGTTCGAGTCTCTCCGCCCGCACTAAAAGCCTCTCAGAAATGAGGGGCTTTTATTATATATAAGTTTGAAAAAATATAAAAAGAAATGAAAACTTAATAAGAAAATTACTTCCCTTCCTCAATCTTTTCTTCTACCTCTTCTTTTTCATCACCATTTAAGTTTCCTTTTGTTTTGGGTTTTTTGCCATTTTTATGGTGTATTTCATAATACATGGCAAAATGATCACTTCCAAAATTTTTGGTCCGTACCATGGTTTTTACAAACAGATCTTTAGTATGGAATAGATGGTCTAAAGGAAATCGCATTAACCAATATTTAGCATGATATGTTGGGAAAAAACCACGTCCTATACGCGGGTCTATCATAGCCGTCATTTTTTTGAACAGCCGTGTGGTTCGGCTCCAAACCACATCGTTCATATCGCCACAGACTACTACTGGTTTATCTAATTTTCGTATTTTTTTTCCTACAATCATTAGTTCAGCATCCCGTTCTTTTGATGTTTCATTTTCGGTAGGGCTTGGTGGTGCCGGATGTAAACAGGCAAAGAAAACTTCACGGGTTTTTGAAAGTGGATATTCAAAAAAGATAGAAGGCACGCCTTCTTCCACATGGTAATTAACTTCAACATTTTTTAACTCGATTTTGGAGTATAGATGCATTCCGTAGTAATTATCCAATGGTATTTTAACTGTATAAGGATATGTTTGTTCTATTTCTGAAAGGCCTTTTTCCCAGTTTTTATCACTTTCCATAGTAAGTATTAAGTCTGGATTATACCGTTTTATTTCTTCCTTTAGCAAATTATACTGAGTATTATCCTGCAATACATTCCCGGCCAATATGGAAACACACCCATCACTAGGAAAATCTGGTTTCTTTCTTGGGTACAAAGAACTATAAGGGAATACTTTCACCGCTTGGTAAGTAATGGACCCAACAAGTGCAATGAGCAAAATCCAACTAAAAAGAGTAAACGTATTCTCGAAAATTAAAAATAAGACAAGGAGTGCAATTTGTATTGTTATAGATTGCAACCGTATAAAGTCTGGAGTTCTAAAAAACCAATGTGGATTTTCAGTAGCTGGAAAAAAGGGACTTACAATAAAAATAACAATTGCAATATATAAAACCATACTATAAAAATAGTATTTTAAATAGTGCCTTGGTTAAAAAATTAAATGAATTTATAGCGATTGAAACCAGCGCAATTTTTTTCACTGAGTGCTTATGTGTATTTTTGAAAAAAAATAAATAACCCCCTATTATTATGAAAAACATTACCCTTTCAATTTTATTTACCATCTGTTCTTTTGGTATATTAGTTGCTCAAACGTATACTACCCCAAATGACGGTGGAACATATACACTTGATGATATTGCAGCACTAAGTCCTTCAACAATTACTGTTTCTGGAAGTGATTATACGCTGTTGGAGAATCTTGAAGTTGCTGAAAATGATAACGTGTTAATAGACACGGACCTTACACTATCTATAGATGCTGATCTATTGATTACTGTTTTTGGTACTCTTTCAGTAAACTCAAACGAAATAACAATAACGGCATTAGATCAAAATATGCCATATGCTGGTTTTAGATTTGAGCAAGAATCATCTGTAGACTTTAGCAACACCACTATAGAGTATGGTGGAGGCCTGCGGGTTTTAACCGAAAACTTTGAAATTGACAACTGTACAATTACAAACAATGTAGAAGGTGGTGCCACAACAGGTGCTGTAATTTCTCTATCAAGAGGAACACCACAAATTACAAATAACACGATTACTTTTAATGAGCTGCCAGCTATTAGCTCGGGCGCCAATATTGAAGTATCCCCTTATATTTTTAATAACTACATTGAAGGAAACAATCAATTAAACAGTAACAGACCACAAATAAACCTAGGAATTACAAGACCAGCAGATACCTTAAAAATTATTCAAAATACTATTATTGGTGACCGAAGTCTCGATATGGTAGGCGGAATTGCAATCGCTAACTTCCTTGGGGAAGCAGGAAACATATTAGCTCGAATAGATGACAACACCATCGTGGACAACCGCTACGGAATGACAATGCTTGGAAGTAGCTCTTTTGCTTACGTTACCAACAACATAATTGAAGATAATGACACCCAAGGAGAACCTAATCTAGGCGGAAGCGGCATCAACTTAAACAGCTCAACCGCTGGGATGGAAATAATTGCTTCTGGAAATGAACTTAGAAGAAACCTTTGGGGTATAACAGTGGTTGGAGAAGCATCTATTAACTTAGGTGATGATGAAGATAACCCAGGTGAAAATGTTTTTTCCGAAAACGGAAATGGCGGCGAAATCTATGCTTTATATAACAATACCGCTAACACATTACAAGCTAAGAACAACTGCTGGATTGAAGGACAAGAAAGTGACGAACAACAAGTAGAAGATGTGATTTTTCACGTTGTAGACGATTCTACTTTAGGTGAAGTAATTTTCAACCCATTCTTGTGTGCAGTTTTAAGCACTGAAGATAATACAATCGAAAGCTTCAGTTTTTACCCAAACCCAGCAAACGACAAGATTACGTTTAACAACCGTTACTCTTTTACCGAATTAAACATTTACAATGTTACTGGAAAACTGGTTTCTACAAAATCGATTTCTGAAGGAAAAAACACAGTACAAACCAATTTACCTTCTGGGGTTTATTTTGCTCGTTTCAGCAATGAAAATTCCTCAACTGTTGAAAAATTAATCATAAAGTAATATTTCACTTTTTATAATTTAAAAAAACACGCTGTTTATCTAACAGCGTGTTTTTTTGTTTAATGTTCTTTATCTATTGCTAAAACCGTAATTTTGCACCTGCCTGCCATTTTTGGATAGGCTTTTAAAAACCTCCAAACTAAAAAGAAGTGAAGCTGGATAAAAATGCAAAATTAGAGTTGAATAAAGCCGAAATGAAAAAATATGGCTACGAAGTTGTAGATGCCATTATCGATCATTTTGACACACAGAAAGAAAAACATCCAGTGGCATTGGCTTCTCGCGAAGAAATGGATACAATGTTTCTTGAAAAAGCCCCTGAAAGCCCAGAAGATGCCCATAAAGTGCTCGATTTTGTATTAGAAAATGTGATGACAAAAAGTAATATTGTCTCGCACCCAAAATCATTTTCCTTTGTACCAGGTCCTAGTAATTACATTAGTGCGATGGCCGATACATTAGCTACGGGTTTTAATGTATTTTCCGGTGGCTGGGCAGCTTCTCCTGCTGCAGCAGAACTTGAAATCGTAACATTAAACTGGCTGTTAAAAATATTCGGTTTCCCTGAAAAAAAAGGAGGTGGTATTTTCACTAGCGGTGGTTCTATGGCTAATTTAACAGCAATTGTAACCGCACGGCGCATTAAATGTGGAGATGATTTTTCTAAAGCTGTCATCTACTTGTCAGACCAAGCGCATTCTTCTAACATTAAAGCCATTCGCATTTTAGGGTTTAAAAAAGAACAAATACGCATTATCCCCACTGATATTGAATTTAAATTATCCTTAAATAAACTTCGAAACGCCATTGCAAAAGACCGCTTAGAAGGATTACAACCTTTTTGTATGGTTGCAACTGCAGGAACAACGAACACAGGAACCGTAGATCCACTTTCTGAACTTTCAAAAATCTGTAAAAAAGAAAAAATATGGTTTCATATTGATGGGGCTTACGGCGGGGCGGCCATTCTTGCTAAAAATGGCAAAAAACTGCTTAAAGGAATTGAAAAAGCCGATTCGTTGACCGTAGACCCACATAAATGGTTTTTCCAGCCTTACGAAATGGGCTGTTTATTGGTGCGCAATAGTAAATGGCTTAAAAATACCTTTACCGAAACACCTGAGTACCTTCGAGATGTTGAAGGAAATGAAAGTGAGATCAATTTTTACGATCACGGGGTGCAATTAACACGTCGTTTTAGAGCATTGAAATTTTATATGTCCATTAAAACGTTCGGCTTAAAAGCATTTCGGGATGCGATAACATACAACATTCAGTTAGCAGAAAAAGTAGAAGATCTACTTCGGAAAAGTGCTAACTGGGAAATTATTTCACCTGCAACACTTGCTGTAATCAATTTTCGGTATAATCCAATTGGTAACAAGCTTTCTGAAAAAGAATTGGATGAATTAAACCAGTACATTTCAGAAAAAGTAGTGGGATCGCGCGAAGCCTTATTGGTTACCACTATTTTAAACGGACAAACCGTTTTGCGCATGTGCTTAATTAATCCTCGAACTACGTTGGAAGATGCAAAAGAGACTATTTTGCTTTGTAATAAATTTGCTAAAGAAAAATATCCTAATTAAAAATTATTATATTAAGATATAATTCTGAAATTCAAGGTTATGAAGACAACAATAAATCTAAAATTGCTATTGGGCTTTGTATTTATATTCAATCTACAAGCTACAATCACAAATGAGCAATCATATACTCTTTACGCCCAAAATCCAGATCTTTTTGAAAACACATGGTACCTTCATAATCTTGTTATTGATGGAGATAGTAATATCCCTCCAATAAATGATGAAATACCATTTGTCCCTGCCGATTTTTATGAAAATGGGGTTATTAACACAGGTATGTGTGAAGAAACTGGCACAGGAGAGTTGGAATATATAGGCACAACAGAGTTTGATGTTCTAACCATAAACTTTTTGACAGGTGGATGTGAAGAAAATCAACCCCACAATCAACAATATAGTAGTTTATATCAAAGTTTTTGGAGCAATCTTTTGTATAGCTATGAAATTACTAAAGACGGACAAAATCGAACGCTGATTATTACAAGTCCAAATGGTGATTATGCAATCTTTGGAAATGAAGCACCCTTATCCATAGATGATTTTACTGATTCTAAATTTTTGATATACCCAAATCCCGTTAAAGAAACCGTAAACATAAACAACTCCTCAAATCAAACAGTAACAGTAACCATCTATGATGTAAGTGGTAAAAAACTACAAAGCCATGTTCTTGAAAGCAGCAAGGAAACTATAAATGTAAAGCCTTTAAAAGCAGGTTTGTATTTTGTTGTTTTTGAAAATGAGGCTGGAGAGCGGTCGAGTGAAAGGTTTGTGAAACAATAAAAACTATTGTTATGAAAACAAGTATAAATCTAAAATTGCTATTGGGCTTTGTATTTATATTTAACCTACACACTTTTGTTATAAACCAGCAATCAAGTACACTTTATGGCCAAAATCCTGAGCTTTTTGAGCATACTTGGTATTTTGTAACCGGTGAATTGGATGGAGAAATATTTTTTCAACCCCCAGAAGAGCACAATATAGAAGTAACTTTTAGTAATGAAGAAATTTTTTTATGCTACCCTGAATGTGAAGAATGCCATAGTAATTATGTAGAAATAACAGCAGATGATTTTATTGTGTCAGAGGATGATCCATGGATAGAGCTAATAGGTGATTGTCTTCCACCACAAAACGATTTTATAGACGTACATAATTCAGTTTATTTTTATAGTCATGAAAACTCAAAGAATCCATTTACCTACACCATAGAACCTGTTGACAACTATCAACAGCTTACCATAACAAATGTCGAAAGCGATTGGGCGGTATATAACAGTGTATTATTGTCTACCCCAGGTTTTAATGACACAAGTTTTAGTATGTACCCAAATCCTGTTAAAGAGACCCTAAACATAAACAACCCCTTAAACCAAACAGCGACAGTAACCATCTATAATGTAAGTGGTAAAAAGCTACAAAGCCACACTCTCAAAAACAGCCTATCAACTATAAATGTAAAAGCATTACGTGCAGGTCTATATTTTGTGATTTTTGAAAGTGAAGCTGGAAAGCGGGTAAGTAAAAGGTTTATTAAAAAGTAGGTTTTATAAAGCGGTATCCTTCCTATTTCTTACTTTTATGGGTTTGAACACCAAACCATCTTTGAATGCCAGATAATTGTGACATCCTAATCATCGGCGGCGGAGCTGCCGGCTTTTTTACTGCAATCAATACAGCAGAAAAAAACCCGCAGTTAAAAATTATCCTTTTAGAACGAGGTAAAGAAGTACTAACAAAAGTAAAGGTTTCCGGTGGCGGGCGCTGCAATGTAACTCACGCTGAGTTTTTACCAAAAGAGCTTACCCAAAACTATCCGCGGGGCGAAAAAGAATTGTTGGGGCCTTTCCATAGTTTTATGACAGGTGACACGATTGAGTGGTTTTCAAAACGTGGTATAGAGCTGAAAATTGAAGAAGACGGCCGGATGTTCCCAATAACGAATAGCTCACAAACCATTATAGATTGTTTTGTTTCTGAAACCGAACGGTTGGGGGTTGACGTATTAAAAAGTCAGTCTGTAAAAACCATTAAAAAGGAAGATGAATTTTGGAAAATAAAAACTGCTTCTGAAGAGTTTTCAGCAGAAAAACTGGTGATTGCAACGGGCAGTAACCCTAAAATTTGGAAGTTGTTAGAAGGATTAGAGCATACTATAATTCCGCCTGTTCCCTCTTTATTTACGTTTAACATTGATGATAATCGAATAAATGATCTACCTGGTCTTAGCACCGAAGCTTCGGTAAAAGTTTTAAATGAAAACAGAAAAACAATACTTGAAAGCGAAGGTCCGCTACTCATTACCCATTGGGGCATGAGCGGTCCCGCTATTTTAAAATTATCAGCTTGGGGCGCTAGATTACTTGAACCTACCAAGTATCATTTTAGTATTCAGGTAAATTGGTTGTTAGACTTTTCTTCTTCTGAAATAATTGAACAGTTTAAAAACCTTAAAATTGAGCTTGCAAAAAAGTTAGTTACAAAAAACGCACAATTTGACCTTCCAAAACGGTTATGGAAAAGTTTGGTTGAAGCTTCAAATATTTCTGAAAAAACCACTTGGGCTGATATTTCAAAAGAACAAATAGTGGCTTTGGCATCTCAACTTACCGAAGGGATTTTTGATGTCCATGGAAAAAGCACGTTTAAAGAAGAGTTTGTCACTGCCGGGGGTGTTAAACTGAAAGAAGTAGATTTTAAAACTTTTGAAAGCAAAAAACACAAAAACCTCTATTTTGCAGGCGAAGTGCTAAATATTGATGCCATTACTGGCGGCTTTAACTTTCAAAATGCTTGGACCGGAGGATATTTAGTGGCACAATCTATTGCGAAATAATATGACAAAATACATTGCTTTACTAAGAGGCATAAATGTTGGCGGGCATAAAAAATTTACCAAAGCCCAACAGCTTGAAATGTTATCAAGTTTAGGCTATGAGAATACTAATGTGTACTTACATACAGGGAATTGGTTCTTTGAAACTTCGGAAAACAAAGAAGAAATAACCCAAAATATTTCTGAAGCCATACAAATCAAATTTGGTTGGGAGCTACCCATACTAGTTTTAACACCTTCAGAAATTGAGAACATTTTAGAAAACTGTCCTTTTTCAGAAGAAAAGAAAGTAAAAAGTTATTTTGTAATCCTTTCAGAAAAACCTAGTGATCGTTTACTTAAAGAAGTAAGTTCCATACAATATCCTAACGAAGAAATTATCATAATAGATAATTGTATCTACTTTTATGCTTCCAAGGGATACGGGCGTACCAAATTTAATATGAATACTTTTGAAAAGAAACTAAACGTAAAAGCTACCTCCCGAAATTATAGGACTATGACCAAACTACTTGAATTGAGCACTACCTTGTAATCAACCTTTCAGAAAAGTTTTTCTTCTAATAAAGAAATAAACCAAGCTACTTACCAATAAAAAGATGATGGCATATACGTACCACGGAAAACTATCTTGTGAAAGGTCAATAGGCGCCTGATCACCCATAATTGCCAGGCCGCCCCAATAAAGTGGTGCTAAGGTTCGCCCCTCTGCATTAGAAAGATAGGTTAGTTTTGCTTCTTTTAAAGCTTGGTCTTTTGGTAAACCGTTTTGTAAATTATCATAAAAAGCCGCAATAATTTTGACACTTGATTGTTCGTCAATTTTCCAAAGACTCGTCAAAATACTTTCACTACCGGCATAAGCAAAAGCATGAGCCAAGGAGATCATCCCTTCACCAGCTTGATACGAAGGTTTACCTGTTTCGCAAGCGGTTAGAATGGCTAGATCTGATGACAGATCGCAATTATAAATTTGGTACGTATATAAAAAGTTTTCATCTCTCTTTTCTTCCGAAGCGTTTTTAGCAAAAATCAGTCGGGACAGTTCTGGGCTTATATTGTTTGACTCTGCGTGCGTACCAATGTGAATTATTTTATGGTTTTTAGCATGGTTTATAAATGCATGTTTAGAAGCATTTTCATTAAGGTACGAAATGCCCTTAAATTTTTTCGAATAAGCATCAACCAAGCTAATACTGAAAGGTTGTGGCAACAGGGTTAGGTATTCTTGGTCTAACAAAAGTGAGTCCTTTAAAGCAGTTTTATAAGTGGTTTTCATTTCTGAAGAAAACTCTGGTGCGAACGCTATAAAATTTTCAGTAAAATTAGATTTTGTATTTTGATTTTTCAGAATTAAAAAACTGAAATTATATGAAATAGTATGCTTTGCCAATAGACTGTTTGTTGTTAACTCTTTAAAAGAAGTAATACGTTTTGGTGTTAAGGTTTCAAAACTAACATTGTATAATTCGCCATCTGGAATAATAATTACTTTTTCAGTGTCTATTTCATTTTCAAAAGGCTTCCATAAAAAATTATAGAGCTTTTCAAGTTTAGGGGCTACTTCGTCAACATTGAAAGGGTATTCATTTATTTTTGCAATGTCTTGTTGCACGTTTTTAAAGGATAATCTGTGAAGGTTTTTTTTAGTTTCTGTTAAAATTAAGGCGTACAAATTATCTTCTATAAACACATAACGGACAACCGTTGTATTGGCAGGAATGTAGTCTTTCAAATTCTTTAAGGAAGGTGCTATTTTTGCATAGCGCATTCGGTAATATTTAGGATAGTTTGCTCTTAGGGAATCTTTAAATACCTTCCATTGATCTGAAATTTCAAAATAATTGTTCAATCCTTCTTTTGAAAGGGCTGTTGACAATCTTTCTTTCAACTTTTTCTCCCGAATTAAAACAGACTTCGGGACATTAGGCACCTCAATTTCACTTCGAAGATTCAGTCGGGAACGTATTCTATTATACAGTGCTGTTTCGTGCAGCGAAAGTACGTTTGTCAAATAAATTTCATTTCCGGTCTTTTCATAAAGTTCTACATTTAATTGCTTCGCAAAACCGTATAATTGGTTGTTTTCCTTAATAAGTGCTTTCACATTTTCGGCGTCAGCAACAAATTGTTTTCTTCGATTTAATATGAAGATAGCTTCTTGCAATTTGGTAAGAAGTTCTTTTAAAAAAGCAGTATCCTTTTCTTTTTTTAACAAATATTGAGAACGGGTTTGTAACAAAATAGCTACTGGCTTGTTAAATTCTACCTGAATAGAATCTAGTGCATTTTCCCTTTGAAAAGCTTGGTCTTGAAACGTTTTTAATGCATTGGCACTGTACTCTAAAGCTTTTTCTGTTTCCCCTATTTCAAGATAAACACTTGCTAAATTAACGGTTTGTAAAAAGGCCGGAAGGGTATTTTTCCCTTGGTGTTTAACAACATAGCTATATGCCTTTTCAGCCAATTGTAAGGCTTTTTCTCTTTGGTTATTTTTGACATAAAACTGAGAGGCGTCTTCAAAAAAAGCAAGTATTATGGGGTCGTAGTACTCTTGAGATGAAAGACTGAAGTTCGCTGCTGCTTTTTCATAAAATTGTTTTGCCTTTTCCATATGCTTATGCTCTGCGTACACCTTTGCTAATCCATAATGAGCACTTGCATTCCAATCGTAAAAAGTGCCGGGCAGTTTTTTTATAGCAGCAATGCTTTGAGTAAAGTTTTTCTCAGCATCTTCAAAATTTAAAAGGTTTAAATGAGCATTCCCTAACAGGACTTTAGACTTAAACAATTCAGGGTGTCCAGCTTCAAAGGTTTGCTGTTTTCCTCGGTTAGAATAAATCAATAAGTCCAATGTTTTGTTATAATTACCTAGTTTTTCATAAATACCAGCCAGATTATCTATGTATTGAAAATGAGCTCGTTGGGCATCATCCTTTTTATAGGCTTCAGCATCAGATTCCAGAAATTTTTTATTGTATTCTATACATTTCTTCATCGCTTCGAGGCTTTGTGTAGTTTCACCTTGAAAACTATAAAGACCTGCAATATTATTAAGCAACAAAGCGGGACGGTAATAAGAGTTCAAGGGCGAGTCTTCCAATTGTGCCACATTATCAACCGCTTTTTCATAAAAATAAATAGCACTATCAATTTTTGAAGCATAATACATTGAAGTGCCCATACCTGAGTAACTGAAATAATAATCCAAAAAATTGGTTTCAGGGTCACTTTTGTAAGATTGTAATGCTTTTTTGTAATTATCAATAGCTTGGCTTACGTTTCCTTCTCGTAATTGCCCGGTTCCTAAATTATAGTATCCTTTCCCTATTTTTTTTCCAGGCTTTCCAGGAATTTTCAGAGCATATTCCAATGCCGTTTTATGGCTTTTGGTTTCTTCTTTATGAAGACCAATAGATTGATAAAAAGAAGCTATTTCGGCATATAAATCTTGTAAGTAAATAGGGTTTAAAGTGTGTTCTTTAAAATCACTTACAAAGGCATTCATTTCTTTAATCGCCTGTTGCTTGTTGGAGTTTTCCAACATTATTTTACCTACATAATAGGGGTAACCAGAGAGGGAGTCGTATCTTTTATTGGTTTTATAACGCTCAACTTGAGCATACAGCTCGGTTTGTGCCGTTTTATGTTTTTTTTCTGAAAGTAAACTATCCAGAAGGGATGTTCCAATCTTTTGTTGTGCCAACCCGAATTGCGATATAAAAATCACGAAAACGATGAATGGTACGACAAAAGTTTTCATCTTATTTGTTTAGTTCTTTTAATATTGCTTGACTTTCGTCATTGTTACTTTTTTTGAAATTTGTTTTTGCTTTTTCTATTTCACCGCTCTTTAAAAGTGCCAATCCTAAATAATAATAGCTTTCTTGAAGAAACATACTAGATTGGTTGTTAGACACTTCACTAAGGTAATCAATGGCTTCTCTATCTTTTTTTTCAGCAAGGTAGGCTACACCCAAAAAATAATTCAACGTATCATTTTCTGGTTTTTCACTTAGCAAAGGTTTCCATTTTTCAATGGCTGCTTGATAGTTTTCCTGCTTGTAATCTACCATTCCCTCAAAAAAAGTATAGTTATTGGTTGTACTCATAGTGGTGGGCAAACCAGGATCAGGCCTAAAATGTTCGGCAAATAACCTTTGGTTGGAATCAGCTGAATTAAAAAACCACAATATACCAAACACCACAACCAGAACGGCAGCAATAGCATATAAAGGGATTTTAGATCGTTTAGGCTTTTGTATTAGCTTCGCTTTGTTCACCACTTTTGAATGCGTCTGTGGAAGCTCTTTATGAAAATCGTCCAATTTATTTTTTAAAGCCGAAGCTTCTATGCCGTCAATAAGCGTCCTCACCTCATTTACTTTTTGTTGTAATGATGGGTCGCTGGAAATTTTATCAATAAATGCTTTCTGTTCTTCAGCAGTCATAGCATTATTGATATACTTTTCTATGATTTCAAATTCTTCTTTTGTTATGCTCTGTTTCTCTTTCATGATTTTGTTGGGGATAATGTCAGTTCTCTTAATTTATTGATGCATCGGTATTTTTTGTTTCGAGCTGAAGTCTCTTCAATTTCAAATTCCGAAGCAATCTCTCGCATAGATTTTTTGTTGTAATAAAAGTCGGCTAACAGTTTTTTACATTCCACACCTAATCTTTCAAAAGCTTTCATGGTTTGTTTTTGTTTCTTTTCAGTTTCTACATCTATCTCTTTTGAAATATCTACTTCCAAGTTATTCTCTATAGGCTCAAAAGAAGTTGTCTTTTTAAATCGTGACGAACGTAAAAAATCCAGCCACTTATATTTCGCTATTTGATATAAATAACCTTGCACGGCCGTTTCATTTTCAGGAACAAATTTCCCATCTTTTATATTTCGCCAAACCGTAATAAATGCCTCCTGGTATATATCTTTTGCTTGGGGCATCGTACCGTTATTTTTTAAAATATACTGTTCGGTTTTATAAAAATTTTCGGTGTATAGTTTATGCAAAGCCCGTTCATTATTGGCTTTTATGGCAGTTACTAATTCAAACTGCCTTTCTATGTGTCTGATTTCCCCCATCTTGTAGATAAAGGAAAGTTACACATTTTTTTAATTTTTTAATTTTCTTTTTCAAACTTCACCCATTCGCTTCCATTAATTTTATTGTCTATTCGAGGGTCGTATAACGAATTGTCCGTGCCAAAATATTCACCATTGTTGTTAACCCAATAATACTTGTTTCCAGATTGCACATTGTAATGTTCATTGGTTTCATGGTTGGCTATCACAGTCCGTTCGCCAATCATATTTACTGTTTTTGAATGTCCAGCATTGTTGATGTCATTCCGTTTTAAATAGCCTGCATGACTAATATCTGAAATTTCACTATATGTTTTGGCAATAGAGCGTGACGCATTGCCTCGAGCATTAATGGCCGCCATACGTTGTTGGTGAGCTTGAGCACTTTCAGCAGTTTTTATGGCCCAAAATTGTTCGTTTTGTTGTATTTGCCCCATTAACTTTCCATTCATCATCTGTTGCCATTGTGGGTTTATTTCAGTATTGGCGGCGCCATGCAAATATGCTTTTGTCGCCTTTTCAAAATAAGCTTGCGGCGCTTCTAATTCCGTTGTTTGCAACGTCCAATGGACAATTTGGTTTTTGGTTATAATATTCTGCAAAATGATAATAAACGACCGGTTGCCTTTGCTGTCTTTCCATTCGGTTCCCAAGGTTTTATACTGCCGTTGCGAGCCGGTTTGTGGCATTCCGGCAGAAAAACGTTGCCAGAAGGCTTCCACCTTTGGTAATGGATACGACTTTATAAAACTAAAGTCTTCTGCTTGGGCAGCAGGTTGAATAAATTGTTGCACGACTTGCTCCAATGTGTATACTGGTGCGATTTGTTGACCTGTCATCTGTAGGGTTTGTTGTGTATAAGGGTCATTGGAATACGCAAAAGTCACGCTTTCCGTTTTGTTTACCTTTATATTATTGGGTGCCGTAATAAAGTATTGAGCATTGGGTTCTTGATGTATTAGCCAATCAGCTGGTAAAGGCATTTTATATTGCACCATTCCTGATTTTACATCTTTTACATATTGAAATTTAATTATTTTTTCTTGTTGTGTTTTTACGCCTATTTTTCTACTCAATGTAGTTTTATTGGATATATCTTGTTTATCATAAGCAACCTCATCAATAGGTTCTTCAAGTTTAGAAGTACCCATCACACAAGATGTAAGAAATATAGTTACGGAAACCAGTAGTATCGTTTTCATAAAAAAAGTATTTAAGTTTCTTATCTATTGCTTCATCGTAATTTATTTGAAATGTCATCATAAAAACCTTCACCCCTTTTTAAATAAAAAAACGCCCTACACTAGGGCGTTAAACAAACCACTCCAATCCTCCTCAAAACAGGAATTGATTTTTTACTTATTATCGAAACATCGGTTTGTTTAAAATATGTCATCATGTTTTTTAAATCTTTTATCGCATATAGCAATTCCCTATATTTGCTCCATTGAAAATCCAACTCATGACGGAAGCAAATTTAATCCCAAAACCTTACTCCAAAACCCTTGAAAACGGTAGCGTATCTTGGCAAAGCCCTAGCAATATTGCTTTGGTAAAGTATTGGGGAAAATATGGCGAGCAACTGCCTAAAAATGCTTCCATCAGTTTTACGTTGAGTAATTGTTATACAAAAACAACTCTTTCTTTTGAAAGAATAACCTCTACAGAAGACTTTCAATTTGAAGTGTATTTGGACGGAAAAAGAGAAGAAGGTTTTGAGCCAAAAATTCAAAAATTCTTTGAACGGATTGAAACATACGTTCCTTTTCTGAAGGATTACAAATTTACAATTGAAACCACCAACAGCTTTCCTCACAGTAGCGGGATTGCTTCTTCAGCTAGCGGGATGAGCGCATTGGCGCTATGCTTACTTTCAATTGAAAAGCAATTAGCTTCAGAAGAAATATCAGAAGAGTTTTTTAATAAAAAAGCTTCTTTTTTAGCACGATTAGGTTCTGGAAGTGCCTGTAGAAGTATTGAAGGGCCACTTATTGTTTGGGGGAAACATGAAGATATCGAAGGAAGCAGTAATTTATTTGGAACAGAATATTCGTATGAAGTTCACGATAATTTCAAAGACTACCAAGACACTATTTTGTTAGTCGATAAAGGTGAAAAACAAGTGAGCAGCTCGGTTGGACATAATTTAATGCACGACCATCCTTTTTCCGAACAACGATTTCAGCAAGCTAATGACAATCTTTCAAAACTAATCCCAGTTTTAAAAGAAGGGAATATTTTAGAATTCATAAAAATCATCGAAAGCGAAGCCTTGTCACTGCACGCAATGATGATGACGTCTATGCCTTATTTCATATTAATGAAGCCTAATACATTGGAAATTATTAACCGTATTTGGAATTTCAGAAAAGAAACTGGAAGCAACCTTTGCTTTACATTGGACGCTGGTGCCAATGTACATGTGTTGTACCCCGAAACCGAAAAAGAAACAGTTTCTGCCTTTATTGAAGCTAATTTGAAGCTGTTTTGTAAAAATGGTGAATATATTCATGACCAAACAGGTAACGGAGCTATCCCGCTTTAAAACTGCCCCTAACTGTTTGAAAAGGTATAATTTATGTCAATTTTCAGAAAAAATTAGAGTTGTAATACTATCTTTGCAGTACTGAAGGAAAATCAGTACATTTAAAAAACCATTAACCATTACTTTATGCGCGGCCCTTTATTTTATTCAAAAATCCTATTGTTTGGTGAATATGGAATTATAAAAGATTCCAAAGGATTATCGATTCCGTATAACTTTTATAACGGAGCGTTAAAGATTGATGAGCACAAAACCATCAACACCAAAAAAAGTAATGATAGCTTATTGCGTTTTGCAAAGTATTTAGCTACGCTTCAAAACGAAAAGCCAGAATTGGTAACTTTTGATATTGAAACATTAAAAGCTGATGTCGATAAAGGATTGTATTTTGACAGTAGTATTCCACAAGGGTACGGTGTAGGTAGTAGTGGTGCTTTGGTCGCAGCTATTTATGATAAGTACGCCACTCAAAAAATTACGGTTCTTGAAAATTTAACCCGTGAAAAACTGCTTCAACTAAAAGCAATTTTTGCCGAAATGGAATCTTTTTTCCACGGAAAATCTTCAGGTTTAGATCCCCTGAACAGTTATTTAAGCTTACCTATTTTAATCAATAGCAAAGATAATATTGAACCTGCCGGAATTCCCTCGCAAACTGAAGATGGAAAAGGAGCAGTATTCTTATTAGATAGTGGTAGTACTGGAGAAACAGCGCCAATGGTTCATATTTTTATGGAAAACATGAAGCAAGAAGGGTTTAGAAGCATGGTAAAAGACCAGTTTGTAAAACATACCGATGCTTGTGTTCACGACTTTTTAAAAGGTGATGTGAAATCGCTCTTCGGAAACGTAAAACAACTTTCAAAAGTAGTTTTAGACAACTTTAAACCGATGATCCCGAAACAATTCCACACCCTATGGAAAAAAGGAATTGAGACCAACGCTTACTACTTAAAGTTATGTGGTTCTGGCGGTGGCGGTTATATGTTAGGGTTTACCGAAGATATTGATAAAGCTCGCGAAGCCTTAAAAGATTATAGACTGGAAGTGGTTTATAACTTCTAAATATTTTCAACTCAACATAGATTATGCTAAGTCGGAAACAAAAACATTTTCTACTAAAGGTTTTCAGCTTGTTTTCGGTGGTTCGTGGTTATAATATTCTTATAATCATTATTGCACAATACTTAACTTCTATCTACATTTTAGCACCAGATTTGCCTGTAAAAAAGGTTTTGCTGGATGTTAATTTATTAATGTTGGTATTAGCTTCGGCCGCTGCTATTGCGTCTGGATATATCATCAACAGTTTTTACGACAGCGAAAAAGATTTAATCAATCGTCCTCGCAAAACCATGCTCGATCGGTTGGTGAGCCAGCGTACTAAACTTTCGGTCTATTTTATCCTGAATTTCCTTTCGGTCATTTTTGCTAGTTATGTTTCGTTTAGGGCCGTGCTCTTTTTTTCAGTGTATATTTTTGTGCTTTGGCTGTATTCACATAAACTTAAAAAGTATCCTTTTATTGGGAATATCACGGCAGCAATTCTGGCAGTAATCCCCTTCTTTGCTGTGTTTATTTATTACAGTAATTTCGATTTGGTGATTTTCGTACACGCTACGTTCTTATTTCTTCTAATCTCTATGCGGGAATTAGTGAAAGACCTTGAAAACATTAAAGGAGACCTCGCACAGGACTACCACACTATTCCTGTTGTTTATGGTGAAAAGGTTTCAAAACGCATGTTAACTCTCATGTGTTTCGTTGCTTTTATACCAGCTTTACTACTAATATTCAAATTCCCAATTGGGTATATGAATTACTTTTTCTTCGGAAGTATTTTCGCCCTATTGATTTTCCTATTCGTCCTTTGGAAATCAAAACGGAAACTACATTACATCTTACTGCATAACATTCTAAAATTTATTATCGTTTTAGGGGTTTTTAGCATTGTTTTAATTGATTTTGATTTGTTACTGAATCGATTTCTTCTAAAAATATAAATAACGGATTTTCAGCTATTGCTATTTGAAAACCAAAGGCTTTGCCTACCTTTGCAAAAAATTTTAGAAATTTGCTTTATCACAAAGCATAAAAAAGATTCCGAATTGAGTTCGGAAAATAAATATGAGCAGAAAAGACAATAGCGGAAAAGGAAAACCTTCTGGGCGTGGTGCTGGTAACACCCGAAAAGGAAGCAATGCACGAGGAAATGCTCCTTTAAGTAGAAAAAAACCTACTACTAAGAAACCTAACAAGGGTGGCAAAACCAACCACCAAGAAAACCCAAATGGAATTCGGTTAAACAAATACATTGCTAACAGCGGTATTTGCTCTCGTAGAGAAGCAGACACCTACATAAAAACCGGTTTAGTTTCGGTAAATGGGGAAATCATCAACGAAATGGGTTATAAAGTTCAGTTAGCAGATGATGTGCGTTTTGATGGTCGCCGTATCAACCCAGAACCAGACACCTATGTTTTATTGAACAAACCTAAATCTGTTGCAACTACTACCAGTGAAAGCAAAGGACTAACTGTAATGGATTTAATCTCGAACGCAACTACTGCCGATGTTAAACCCATTGGTCGTTTAGGCAGAAATGCAACGGGACTGTTGTTGTTTACCAACGATGATAAATTAGTGAAAAAACTTCATAGTAAAGGAATGCCTAGGTTATTTCACATAGAGTTGGATAAAAACCTAAAGGCTTCTGATCTTCAAAAAATAGAAGAAGGCTTAACCATTAATGGTAAAACGGTTGAAGTAGAAGAAATTAGCTACGTAGAAAATTCTCCTAAAAAAGAAATAGGATTGAAAATTAAAAACATGGGGAACAGCATTATCCGTGATATTTTTGATCATTTAGGATACGATGTGGTAAAAGTAGATTGTGTTACAATCGCACACCTAACTAAAAAAGACCTGCCGAGAGGTCGCTGGAAAATATTGACTAAAAGAGAAGTTGAGCTTTTTAGCATGATGTAATTACATCACTAATAATCAAAGCATAACACCTCTTTTTACAGAGGTGTTTTTTTGTGTTAAATTTTTACTGAAATAATTTTACATATCGAAAAATAAATTACATTTGCTGCGCATTTAGCTGAACAATTGAACCGTGTTTCTGTGTTTGGGTTTTTGAAGATTAGGAAGTCATATTCAAAAACAGGTTGCCAGGCAACCAGCCAAAATTTAAAGCTAGCTTCCGCTCTACCCTTAGAACCTACAACAGGTTTCTCACAACGTTTGGCCTACTGGCTTAACCCTATCCGTATTTGAAATTATCGTTAATTTCTTGTTATATCACTCATTTTAAGAGTATTTCAAATAATTGATTTATAATTTTCATGTTCAAACTTCATAAAAAATGAATACTAAATATATTGATCTTATTGATCAAACTTATTATTTTCCACAGGAAGAGTTTACTTTAAACGAAAACAAAACACTTAATTTTCACGATATTGACTTAATGAAGTTGGTTTCAGAATACGGAGCACCTTTAAAGTTTACCTATCTTCCTAAAATTTCAGATAATATACAACGCGCCAAAAAGTGGTTTGGCAATGCTATTGAAAAACATAAGTATCAAGGTAATTACAATTATTGTTATTGTACTAAAAGTTCTCACTTTAAACACGTGTTACATGAGGCGTTGAAAAATGATGTCCATATTGAAACCTCATCGGCTTTCGATATTAATATTGTTGAAAATTTAAAAGCGGAAGGAAAAATCAACGACAATACCTATGTGATCTGCAACGGTTTTAAGCGGGAGCAATACATCCTGAACATTGCGCGATTAATCAACGAAGGCCATAAAAACTGTATTCCTGTAATCGATAATTATGAAGAAATCGGGTTGCTTTCCGAACAAATTGATGGCAATTACAAAGTAGGGATTAGAATCGCTTCGGAAGAAGAACCAAAGTTTGAATTTTACACCTCTCGTTTAGGAATTGGTTATAAAAACATTGTTCCTTTTTACGAAAAACAGATTAAGGACAACAAGCAGGTTGAACTTAAAATGCTTCACTTTTTCATTAACACTGGTATTCGCGACAATGCTTATTACTGGAACGAATTGGTTAAGTGTTTAAACGTGTACACCAAACTGAAAAAAGTTTGCCCAACATTAGATAGCTTAAATATTGGCGGTGGGTTTCCTATAAAAAACTCATTGGCTTTTGAGTACGATTATCAATATATGATTGATGAAATAATCAACCAAATAAATATCACTTGTGCAGAAGCCGATGTGCCTGTACCTAATATTTTTACAGAATTTGGTAGCTTTACGGTAGGAGAAAGTGGCGGTGCTATTTATGAGGTTTTATACCAAAAACAACAAAACGATCGTGAAAAGTGGAATATGATTAATTCTTCTTTTATTACTACTTTGCCCGATACGTGGGCTATTAGCAAACGTTTTATCATGCTGGCCATAAACCGCTGGAATGATGAATACGAACGCGTGTTACTAGGTGGTTTGACTTGTGATAGCGATGATTATTACAACAGCGAGCAACATATGAACGCTATTTATCTACCCAAATTTAAAAAAGAAAAACCGTTGTATATCGGCTTTTTCAACACGGGAGCATATCAAGAAACCATTGGTGGGTTTGGTGGATTACAACACTGTTTAATTCCTTCGCCAAAACATATATTAATTGATAAAGACGAAGATGGAAACATCTCAAGCAAAATATTTTCACAACAACAAACAAGCGAGCAATTGCTAAACATTTTAGGTTATGAGCACTAAAACGTACGCCGGAATCCCGCAGAAATACGCGGCTCTGGAAACTTCAAAAATTGTATTAATCCCAGTTCCTTACGATGGTACCAGTACCTGGCAAAAAGGAGCCGATAAAGGGCCTGAAGCTTTTTTACACGCTTCAGAAAATATGGAATTGTACGATATTGAAACCGAAACCGAAGTTTACAAACAAGGTATTTACCTAAGCGAACCTATTACTGAAAACGCTTCACCTGAAGCAATGGTAGAAGCGGTTCATAAACAAACAAAAGATTATATTCTTCGGAATAAATTTGTAACGGTTTTTGGTGGCGAACATAGTATTTCTATTGGTACAATTCGTGCCTTTAACGAATGTTTTGACGATTTAACCGTACTTCATATCGATGCGCACGCCGACCTTCGGAAAGAGTATGACGGTTCTTCTTGTAATCACGCTTGTGCAGTCTATGAAGCCAGCCAAACGACCAATTTAGTGCAAGTAGGTGTTCGTAGTATGGACGTTGCTGAAACAACGGTAATGGACCGTGAAAAAACGTGGTTTGCTCACGAAATGGCAACCGATGAATATTGGATGGACAATGTAATTGAAGCGCTAGGTGAAAAAGTATTTATTACGTTCGATCTAGATGCTTTCGATCCTTCTATTTTACCTTCAACCGGAACACCAGAACCTGGCGGATTGTTTTTCTACGAAACCATGGAGTTTTTAAAACAAGTATTTGCCGAACGCAATGTAGTTGGGTTTGATATTGTAGAACTATGCCCAAACCCAGCAGAGAAATCTTCCGACTTTTTAGCTGCTAAATTATATTACAAAATGTTGAGCTACAAGTTTGAAGGGATTGATGGAGAAGACGAATTTGAAAGCAATTTCACAGATTCAAAAAAAGGAATTTCAAAATTTAACAACAACGAAGATGAGTACTAATAAAGGAGCAATTTCAGAATTTATTCAAAAATATTATTTGCACTTCAACGCTGCAGCTTTAGTAGATGCCGCAAAAGGCTACGAAGAGCAGTTGAATAGTGGTTCAAAAATATTGGTGTCCTTGGCTGGAGCTATGAGTACAGCGGAATTAGGTAAAATATTTGCCGAAATGATCCGCCAAGATAAAGTGCATATCATTTCATGTACTGGTGCAAACCTAGAAGAAGATATTATGAATTTAGTGGCCCACAGTCACTATAAACGAGTACCTAACTACCGTGATTTAACCCCAAAAGATGAATGGGAATTGTTGGAAAAAGGACTGAATCGGGTTACCGATACGTGTATTCCTGAAGAGGAAGCTTTCAGAAGAATACAGGAACACATCGTAAAAATCTGGAAAGAAGCTGAAGCCAATGGCGAACGCTATTTACCGCACGAATATATGTACAAACTACTGTTGAGTGGCGTTTTAGAAGAACATTATGAAATCGATTTGAAAGATTCGTGGATGTACGCTGCCGCAGAGAAAAACCTTCCTATTGTTTGCCCAGGTTGGGAAGACAGCACGATGGGGAACATTTTTGCGAGCTATGTTCTAAAAGGTGAGCTGAAAGCTTCAACCATAAAAAGTGGTATTGAATATATGACCTTTTTGGCAGATTGGTACACTGATAATTCAGAAAAAGGGATTGGTTTCTTTCAAATTGGAGGCGGTATTGCTGGCGATTTCCCAATTTGTGTAGTACCGATGTTGTATCAAGATATGGAACGCACCGATACGCCTTTCTGGAGTTATTTTTGTCAGATTTCAGATTCGACAACAAGCTACGGAAGCTATTCAGGTGCTGTCCCTAATGAAAAAATTACGTGGGGAAAACTGGATATTGACACACCAAAATTCATCATAGAAAGTGACGCTACCATCGTCGCACCTTTAATTTTTGCATATCTGCTAGATATGTAGCCCATGGAAAACAAAATAGAAAATATAGAATTAAAGTTCTTGACGCTTAAAGATTACGAAGCGTTAAAAAAAGCGACCCTTCAGTCATATGGAGGGTTGCCAAATTCCTATTGGAAAATTGAAGAGATTGGTAATTTAATTTCTCTGTTTCCAGAAGGTCAAGTGGTGATTATGGCCGATGGCGAAATTGCAGGTTGTGCCCTATCGATTATTGTAGATTATGATAAAATTGAAGACAACCATACCTACGATGATATTACGCGCGACCCATCGTTTAAAATTCACGACCCCAACGGTGATGTGCTCTACGGAATCGATGTATTTATACATCCTGATTACCGCGGACTTCGGTTAGGACGTAGACTGTACGACTATCGAAAAGAATTATGTGAAAACCTAAATCTGAAAAGCATTGTTTTTGGTGGAAGAATGCCTAATTACCACAAACATGCCGATACTATTTCACCTAAAAAATACTTAGAAAAAGTACGAAGTAAGGAAATTGAAGACCCCGTATTGAATTTTCAATTATCGAATGATTTTCACCCGCTTCGGGTATTAAAAGGCTATTTGGAAGGCGATGCTGCTTCGGGTGAATACGCCGTTTTAATGGAATGGGATAATATTTACTACACCAAACCGGATAAAAAGCCAACTGCTACCAAAAGTGTCGTTCGCTTGGGGCTCATTCAATGGCAAATGCGTTCGTATAAAGGAATAGAAGATTTAATGCAGCAAGCTGAATATTTTATTGACAGTGTTGCAGGGTACCGAAGTGATTTCGCTGTGTTTCCGGAATTTTTCAACGCTCCGCTTATGGCAGAATATAACCATATGAGCGAGCCGGAAGCCATAAGAGAACTCGCCACGCACACTGCCGAAATTACCGAACGGTTGTCCAAACTTTCCATTTCGTATAACATCAATATCATTTCGGGAAGTATGCCCGAAGTGGTAAATGACAAGCTATACAATGTAGGTTATTTATGCCGTCGCGACGGAAGTGTAGAACGGTACGAAAAATTACACGTGACACCAGATGAAGCAAAAGTTTGGGGCATGCAACAGGGTAACACATTAAAAACTTTTGATACCGATTGTGGTAAAGTAGGAATATTAATTTGTTACGATTCTGAATTTCCTGAGCTTTCCAGACTTTTATCTGATGAAGGAATGGACATTCTGTTTGTTCCTTTTTTAACGGACACCCAAAATGGATATTCCAGAGTTCGGTTGTGTGCACAAGCGCGTGCCATTGAAAACGAATGTTATGTTGCCATTGCTGGCAGCGTGGGCAACTTACCGAAAGTTCATAATATGGATATTCAATATGCGCAATCAGCTGTGTTTACACCTTGCGATTTTGCTTTCCCCAATAACGGTGTAAAAGCTGAAACGACCCCAAATACCGAAATGATATTGGTGGCCGATGTAGATTTAGATTTGTTACGGGAATTACACACGTTCGGCGCCGTGAGAAACTTAAAGGACAGACGAAAAGATTTTTACTCACTTAAACGAGTGAAGTAATCCAACATAATTCCTCTTTTACGTAAAGCTAAGAGAGGAATTCTTTTCAGAAATATTCTTTCTAATTTCCCAAATCGCATATCCAATTACCACCAAATATTCCACAGCTACTAACCAAAGGTTTTCATTAAAACCATTAGCTCCATAAGCACTATAACTTAATATTACTACAGCACTCCAAACTATAGGAAAACGGTATTTGGTAAACAAGCACAACAGTAAAGGCGTAGCAACATACCAAGGATGTACCGTGGTAGAAAGCAAGAAATAAAACGAAACTCCAAAGAGCATCGCAGTGATTAATTTGGGTAGTGTTTCATTTCTTCTGAAAAAGGTAAGTATCAATATAAAAGCAATGACAATTAGTGGCAATACCTTACCAACCGTAGCAATAATATTCCATCCTACTGTTTGAAAACCTATCCATCTTATGATGTAATACACACTCGCATTAAACTCGAAATTCTGAAACCACAAACCAATGGTTGTAGTGAAATTCTGAAGAAACTCCGAAGAAAAAAATGGTGAGAATGTTACAATAACCGTTAGTAAACAAACCGTATAAAACAGAATCAGTTTCTTTATTCCTAGTGAAGTGAATTCCAATGAAGAATCACTTTCTCCTTTCTTATTTTTCAAAAAGTAGTTAAAGAATAGTGGCAAAAATAACAACGGTAATAGTTTTACTGAAACAGAAACCCCCAACAATACAGCAGCCCAAACCCATTTTCTTTTTTGCAATAAGTAAAGTGCCCAAACTAGAAAGAAAAGCATCACGCCTTCAAAATGTAGGTTTCCTGTTAATTCAATAATGATAAAAGGGTTTAGGAAATACCAAAAAATAGTATGTGGATTCAGATTAAGGTTCTTCAACAATTTTCTTCCGAAGTAAAAGACACCTACATCTGCAAGAATCATAATCAATCGTAACACCACTACCGAACCCAGAATACTGTTTTTAGCAAACAAAGCAGCTATTGCAAAAAATAATTGATTGATAGGTGGATAATTACTGTAATGGCTAGCGTTGAGAGCACCCATTCCATTTATTAGTTTAGTTGCTTCCGCTCCGCTAAGCCACCTTAAACTATTCAGTATTTCAGATGTTTTATTTACATATTGCTCTGGCGTAAAAAGATATGGGTTTTCCCCTTGCAGCAACAACTTGCCATCCCAGATAAAACGATAAAAATCTTGTGACAAATTGGGGATTGCAACTAAAAAGACTAATCGAAAAACAATCCCAAATCCGAAAAGAACCCAAAAATTACCCTTTGTAACTTTAATTAATTTGTAGGTTAAAAAAAATAAAGCCCCGTATAAAGGTAGAAGTTTGGCTAGGTCACTTCTATGTAAATCGTATCCAAAGCTTGCGTACAACCCAATACATATTAACGCAAAAATTAATGGAATTCGATACAAGTTGAAGAAATCTCTCATACGGTTTTAATTTTGGGAAAATCACAAGATATAAAACCTTTAAGTCTTTTTAAAATCTAAGAAATTTTAACAACACCGATTAATCCTGCCACTCTGCAATAAATAAATTAGTGTCTCGGGTACCGCCGTTATTCCTGTTGGATGAAAAGACTAATTTTTTTCCATCGTTTGAAAATACCGGAAAAGCATCGAACGTTTCACCGTGAGTAACGCGTTCTAGATTCTTTCCGTCAATATCAATTAAATATAAATTGAACGGAAAACCGCGTTCAGCTTCAAAATTACTACTAAAGAGTACTTTTTCACCACTTGGATGAAAAAATGGGGCCCAATTGGCGTTTCCTAAATTGGTCAGTTGGCGCAATTCACTTCCATCTGCATTACAGATATAAAGTTCCATTTCGGTGGGTTGCACGAGACCTTTAGCTAATAAATCTTTGTATTCCTTTATTTCGTTATCAGTTTTTGGGCGAGAAGAGCGAAAAATCAATTTAGATCCGTCTGGTGAGAAAAAAGCCCCTCCATCATAACCTAATTCGTCTGTAATTTGCTTTACACCTGTTCCATCAAGGTTCATAGTGTATAATTCCAAATCACCACTTCTATCACTTGTAAAAACAATTTTATCTCCTTTTGGTGACACCGTTGCTTCGGCATCATAACCAGGTTCGTCTGTTAATTGAGCGGTGATATTTCCTTCCAGATCTGCCACGAAGATGTCAAAACTATCATACACTGGCCAAACGTATTTTCCGTTGTTACGAAGTGGAACTTCTGGACATGCTTCATCTTTTAAATGTGTAGAAGCATAAACAATATGCTTATTGTCTGGCATAAAATAAGCACAAGTAGTACGGCCTTTTCCGGTACTGACCATAGGTGGTTGTTTATCCTTGAATGTTTCATCTGCATTCATCAAAAACATTTGGTCACAACCAACACCCCAATTCTCATAGTTGGACTGGAACACCAATTGCTTGTCATCAAAACTCCAGTACGCCTCGGCATTGTCACCGCCAAAAGTTACTTGCCGGATAGATTTAAAATGTTTTTCCTCTGGATAGATTAAACTATCTTTTTGATTTGAAACGTTATTTTCAACGGTTTTATCAGTTGCTATCGCTTTAACTTCTTTTTTTTCTTCAGAAGTATTTTTACACGAAATAAGCAAGACAGTAGTCAACAAAAGGGCAAAAATTCTCATATTTCAATTACTTTTGTTGCAAAAATAAGGATATGCGCTCATTTATAATACTATTTCTGTCTTCAATACTGCTAATTTCTTGTAAGGAAGAAAAACCCAAAGCTGTATCTATGAAAGAGGATGTAACCATTTTAGCCGATGATACATTTAACGGTCGAAAAACTGGTACGGAAGGGGAACAAAAAGCCGCTGAATATATTATAAAACGATTTAAAGCAATTGGATTATCGCCAAAAGGATATAAAGGCAACTATACACAGACCTTCAGTTTTCGGGGCAGTAAAGATCCTCATAAAGAGGCTGAATTCGCTTCGAAATCTGACAGTGCGACAACTGGAACCAACGTCATTGGATATATAAACAACGAAGCAGAAACTACTGTAGTTATCGGCGCCCATTACGATCATTTAGGGATGGGTGGTGAAGGTTCGTTGTATCGCGAAGGAAAAGCCATCCACAACGGTGCAGATGACAATGCCAGTGGTGTTGCAGTTATGCTGAAACTTGCCGATTCGTTAATTGCCTCTGCTCCACTCAATAATGAGAACAATTATCTTTTTATTGCTTTTTCTGGGGAAGAAGAAGGACTGTTAGGTTCTAACTACTTTGTAAAAAACCCAACCATCGACACTAAAAAAGTGAGCTATATGATCAATATGGATATGGTGGGCAGGTTAAATGAGGAAAAAACACTAGCTGTTCACGGTGTAGGTACTTCGCCTGTTTTTAAGCAAACGCTTTTTGCAAATAATGATGCTAATTTAAACATAGTAGAACACGAAAGCGGTGTTGGCCCAAGCGACCACACTTCTTTTTATTTGGCCGATATTCCGGTGCTTCATTTTTTTACGGGTCAACACGAGGATTATCACAAACCCGGTGACGATGCCGAAAAGTTAAATTACGAAGGAATGCAGCAAATTTCAAAATATATTTTTTCTATTATTTCAGACTTAAACGATAACGGGCAGTTGGCTTTCACCAAAACCAAAAACGAAAGCGAAGTAGTACCCGACTTTAAAGTAACTTTAGGTGTAGTTCCCGACTATTTATTTGATGGTGAAGGTATGCGAATTGACGGTATTAGTGAAGACCGTCCCGCACAAAAAGCAGGGTTGCAAAAAGGTGATGTGGTTAAAAAAATGGGCGAACACGAAGTAACCGATATGATGAGCTATATGAAATCACTTTCAAAATTTGAAAAAGGACAGACTACTACTGTTACTGTTGAAAGAGATGGTAAATTAATTGAAACTGAAGTCACTTTTTAGGGTAAGGATTCATTTTTTTCGGCTTCCATTTTTCTGAAATGTTCATTCTCTGCTTCGGTTAATAATCTTGATTTTATTACAAATCGAAGGCCTAAAGGAATTTCTACCGAAAAACTTGAACCGCGACCTTTGGTAATATCTACAGTTAAATGCGTGTGTTTCCAGTATTCATATTGGTCTTGATTCATATAAAATGAAACTCCAGTAACTTCACCCAATAGAATATCACTTTCATCTAAATAAAAATCCTCTTTTGAAATTAACATAGGTGACGAGCCATCACAACAACCCCCACTTTGATGAAAAATAAGGGAACCGTGCTGTTCTTTCATTTGTTCAACAATTTTCTTTGCTTCATCTGTTATTGCTACTCTACTATTTTTCATACTCTAAATTTAGAAATAAAGGCCGGAAGTTAATTCCGGCCATTTTAAAACCAATTAAATTCTAAAAGAAACCTAACTTTTTCTTATCATAGGAAATCAGCATATTTTTAGTTTGTCGATAATGATCGAGCATCATTTTATGGTTTTCACGACCAATCCCAGATTTTTTATACCCTCCGAAAGGTGCGTGTGCCGGATATGCATGATAGTTGTTCACCCATACTCTACCCGCTTTCACTTCTCTTGAAATTTGATATGCTTGATGCATATCGCGTGTCCAAACACCAGCTCCTAGACCATACAATGTGTCATTTGCAATTTCGATAGCATCTGCTTCATTTTTAAAACTTGTAACACATACTACAGGACCGAAAATTTCTTCTTGAAATACGCGCATCTTATTATTTCCTTTAAAAATAGTGGGCTTTATATAGTACCCACCTTCTAAGCCTTCGTTATAGGCAGACTCACCTCCGGTAAGTACTTCACAACCTTCTTCTTTACCAATATCTAAATAGTTTAAAATTTTCTCGTATTGATCATTAGAGGCTTGCGCTCCCATCATCGTTTCTGGATCTAAAGGATGACCAATTTTAATAGCTTTGGTACGTTCTACAACGCGCTCCATAAATTCATCGAAAATACTTTCTTCAACTAAAATTCGTGATGGACAGGTACATACTTCACCTTGATTAAAGGCAAAAAGAACAGCTCCTTCAATAGCTTTATCAAGAAAATCATCATCTTGATCCATCACACTTTTAAAGAATATATTTGGTGATTTGCCTCCTAATTCCAATGTAACAGGAATTATGTTCTTGGAAGCATACTGCATAATCATTTGGCCTGTGGTAGTTTCACCCGTAAAAGCAATTTTATTAATGCGCGAACTAGAAGCCAGTGGTTTTCCTGCCTCAAGACCAAATCCATTTATAATATTTAAAACGCCATCTGGAACGACATCTTGAATTAATTCTGCTAAAATTATAATCCCCACTGGGGTTTGTTCGGCTGGTTTTAGTATTACACAATTACCAGCTGCCAAAGCAGGAGCTAACTTCCAAGCTGCCATTAAAATTGGAAAATTCCAAGGGATAATTTGACCAACAACTCCAAGAGGCTCCCAAATATTTAATGAAACAGTGTTTTCATCTAATTCACTAGCCCCACCTTCTTCCGCTCTAATTACGCCCGCAAAATACCTAAAGTGATCTACCGCCAATGGCAAATCTGCATTGGTTGTTTCACGAATAGGCTTTCCGTTATCCCAGGTTTCGGCTCGTGCTAATGTTTCAATATTTGCTTCAATAATGTCGGCAATTTTTAAAAGTACATTGCTTCGTTCGGTTGCAGAGGTTCTATTCCAAGTTTTAGCGGCTTCCCAAGCAGCATCTAACGCTTTATCCACATCTTCTTTTGTAGATCGCGCTACTTTTGTAAATGAATTTCCATCTACGGGGGAAATACTTTCAAAATATTCTCCCTTTACAGGTTTTTCCCACTTTCCACCAATAAAATTATCGTATGTATCTTTAAATTGTGGTCGTTCAATGGCTTTTCCTTTTTCAGTTTTTATATCGCTCATAATGATAAACTTTTAGATATTATTTTGTGAATTACTTAATTTTAATAAAGATATTTTATTATATTATCAGTTAATTGAACAATTCTATTGAAGACTAACACATTTCTATTTTTTACGATTTTTACTGATATTTTTGTGTAATATTGATTATGAATCATTCCTTAGCAAGACATAAAGAGAGTCGGAAAATTTTCACCTTGGTTGAAAACAGAACAACTTATAATGCCGAATATTCTGAATTAAATATTTTTGAAACACACAAAGTAGCAGAACGTGTTTCGCTTACATTCGATTTTCCTGTTATTGCCAGTATGCTTACAGGGAAAAAAATAATGCACCTTAGTGATATTCCTGAATTCGACTTTCTTCCCGGCGAGTCAGTGGTTATGCCGGCTAATAAGGAAATGGTTATTGACTTTCCCATTGCTACTAAAAGCAGTCCTACACAGTGTTTAGCACTCGGGATTGACCCTGAAAAAATAAACGAAGTTGCCTTAAAGTTTAACCAACAAGTTGAAATTGAAAACGAAAACAACAACTGGAACCTGGAAGAAGGTATCGCTTCTCACCTTACCAATCAAATTGAAGTAAATTACCTTATTGATAGATTGGTGAATACATTTACTGAAAATTCTTCATCTAAAGATGTGTTGTTAGATTTAATGATTCAAGAGCTGATTATCCGTCTGCTTCAAACAAAAGCCAAATTCAGTATTTTAAATGACCACTTAGAAATTTTTAGCGATACTCGTATTGGCTCTGTAGTAAAATACATCAAGGAAAACTTAACCAACAAAAACATTAGCGTGGACACCTTAGCCGAAAAGGCATATATGAGTACGTCTAATTTTCACAAAAAGTTCAAAAATACTTTAGGCGTTTCGCCAATAGATTTTATGAATTCAGAAAAGATAAAGTTTGCAAAAAGGCTAATGAAAAAAAATAAGACTATGCTTATTTCAGAAATTGCTTTTAAATCTGGATTTAATAATGTGAGTTACTTTAACCGGCAGTTTAAAAAATTAGAGCTGATGACCCCGCAGCAATTTCGACTTTCTATTCACTAAATTAAGCCCTACTTAACAAGCTCTTAAAAAACACAAAGCCAAAGCCCACAAAAAGCATCAAGTGAAACGGAAATAGACCAAAGTCGCCGTCTTCCTTTCCTACCACAAAAGCACTGTACATTCCAAATGCAAAGTAGAGCATTAAAATGCCTTCAATAATCGTGTTTGCTGAAAAGTTTTTAGTCAAGTATTTATTTTCTTTCCAACTTTCTTTTAGGGAAATATTGAATTTTGGTGTTCTTATAAAGTCGCTTTTCTTACCAAAATGCCCTTCCAACACAGCAAGTGAGTTATGAACCGAAAAACCCATTGCCACCGAAAAGAAGGTGAAAAACATCCCAATATATTTCAGGAAGTTTTTAAATCCGCCGCCATGGATTTTTGAATATGTGAGCCAATAACACATAAAAAAGATAACCGTACTAAAGGCAAATCCCGCCAACACATAAAATACAATCGCCCATTCGGGGTGTGCTGCCTTTATGTACAACATCGGCACACTTAAAATGGCCACAGTCAATATCAATAAAAACATGCTGCTGTTCAACAAATGAAAGAAGCTATGAAACTTTGTTTTCCAAGAAACGGAAGGGTCTTTTAATAATCTCAAATAGAGTTTCTGAAAGTTTTCAGCAGCACCTTTATTCCATCGAAATTGCTGTGATTTGGCAGCACTGATCACCACAGGAAGCTCAGCCGGCGTTTCTACATCTTCCAAGTATTTAAACTTCCATTTTTTAAGTTGAGCACGGTAACTTAGATCCAAGTCTTCAGTCAAGGTGTCGCCTTCCCAGTTTCCGGCATCGATGATGCAAGCCTTTCGCCATACACCGGCAGTACCGTTAAAGTTGATAAAGTGGTTTCCAAAATTTCGCCCTACTTGTTCTAAAACAAAGTGAAAATCGAGCGCAAAGGCTTGTATTTTTGTAAGTAGCGAATAGTCTCTATTAATATGGCCCCAACGGGTTTGCACCACACCAATTTTTTCATCTTTAAAATAAGGAACTGTTTTTTTCAACCAGTCTTTCTTCGGAAGGAAATCGGCATCAAAAATTGCAATAAACTCGCCTTTTGCGGTCTTCAACCCTTCTTTTAATGCTCCCGCCTTAAAACCAGAACGGTCTTCCCTGCTCATTTGTTTAATATCCAACCCTGAAGCTTGCAGTTTTTTTATGTGAGCAGCAGTAGCTTGAAAAGATTCGTCGGTAGAGTCGTCTAACACTTGAATCTCTAACTTATCTTTTGGGTATTCTAATTCCGCAATATTATTCAGTAAACGTTCCATTACATACAACTCGTTATAAACGGGCAATTGAATGGTTACAAACGGAATTTCTTCAGGGTTTGAAAAATCGAAAGTGGGGTCCGTATCCTTTTTGTTTCTAGCTTTTAGGTAATTGACAAACAAATTGAGTTGTGCCAAAGCATACAGAAAAATAAGTAGCAATGCTATGGAATAAATTACAACGATGCTTATTTCGAATATCATTTTTTAAAACTATATTTAAAGATCCAACTTAGGATTTTTACGCCGGCAAAGATAGCACCTTTTACGGTTCCTGAAACTTTTGAAACACCTATTCTATTCCTATAATTTACTGGTATTTCTTTATAAGAATAGTTTCGTTTTAAAGCCTTTAATTGCATCTCTACGGTCCATCCATATGTTTTATCTTCCATATTTAGAAGAAGCAATTTATCATACTTTATAGCCCGAAACGGCCCAAGATCTGTAAATTTTGAGTTAAAGAAAAGCCGCATTAACGAAGTTGCTAACCAATTTCCAAACTTCTGCGGAAATGTCATAGAACCATCTTCTCTCAATTCTTTTACACGTGCCCCGATTACAAAATCGATATTTTCTTCAATAATAGGTGCAACAATTTTTGAAAGCTCTTCTGGATAGTCACTATAGTCGCCGTCCAAAAAAACAACAATATTAGGTTTAGGGTTTTGTCGGGCTATGTGGTCCATTCCTTTCAAGCAAGCGTAACCATATCCTCTTTTTTCTTCTGAAAGAACTGTGGCACCGGCTTTTTTTGCAACCGTTTCAGTTTCATCGGTAGAGTTATTACTAACAACAATGATTTCTGAAACTTGTTTAGGAACATCACCAATTACCTTGGCAATAGAACCGGCTTCGTTAAAAGCCGGAATAATAACTTTTATAATTGGAGGCATGTAGATTTTAGGTTGAAAAAGGGTTTCTTTTAAGATTTGTAGCTGATTTTAATTTGTGTCAAAATTTTTATTTCCCATTTACATATTCCATTAAATCTACATCATTCCCTAATAGGACTTCATTTCCTTCAATACGGCCTTTTCGTGGACCGTCTTCCAGTTTTAAAACACCACGTGGACATACTGCAGAACAAATACCGCAGCCCACACACGAGCTTCGCACAATGTTTTCACCTTTTTGAGCGTAGGCTTTTACATCGATTCCCATTTCGCAATAGGTAGAACAGTTTCCGCAAGAGATACATTGTCCGCCATTTGTGGTAATTCTAAAACGTGAAAATAAACGTTGCTGAAATCCTAAAATCGCAGCCATCGGGCATCCAAAACGACACCAAACACGGCTTCCGAAGATAGGATAAAAACCAACCCCAATAACACCGCTAAACATGGCACCAATTAAAAAACCATAGGTTTGGCGCAATTCATACGCATTAAAGAAAAATAGTTTTCCAGGTGTACTGAAATACGTGAACAATAAAATAGATGTTACCACTACAAAATATCCAATAGCACCATATTTAGCATCTTTTGCTAATTGTTCTCTTCTAAAAAGCATAACACCGCCAAAAACTAAGGTTAGCAACCCGATCACAAACCAAATGAAAAACTCTTTTGATATCCACAAATTATCGAAAAATGAAGTTTCTACTCCATCATTAATTGTCAGGTATTCTTTTGAAGCAGAATCTACTAATAATGAAGCACTCAATCCGTTTTTTAATCGAGTAAGGGCGATTTCATTTTCAGTTTCAGAAATAATATGAAAAGGAATATTAATTCCTTCAGTGGTTTCTAAAACTGGTGCTTTTTTCGAATCGGCTTTATTGATAAAAACCACCTGACTTGCGTTGGCTTTTTGTGCCGCCAAAATACGTTCGTTAATGGGTTTTCCATCTGGATCACTCATAAAAACGGTTTTGTTTTCCAGTCCGCTCCATTCACTTATAGATTGTGATTCGTTCCCCTGTAAATAACTAAACACAACCGCTGTAGTCATTACCGTAACAAATACCACTACACTGTGAACTACCCAGCGTTCCACCTTCCATGCGACCATGCGTTTGTCTGATAAATGACGAAAAGGGTCTCCAGCAGTTTCGGCCAAACCACCACAACCACATACCCATGAGCAATACCATCGTTTTCCGTATTTATAGGTTAAAATAGGTGTGATTACAAAAATGGAAAGGATTCCGAAGATGATCATAATCAACCCAACATCGCCAGCACTTAAAAATTCATCTATCTTATAACCAGCAAAAAGCTCATAGTTAAGCGGCCAAATATTTTTAAAATCGTAATACGGTTGATTAAGGCGAACTAAGATTTCAGGAATAATAAATGCAAAACTCAACTGAAAGAACATTACCGAAAAGGTTCTAATAACTTCATATCGGTTATGACGGTATTTCCAGATAAACTTTATTCCGAAAGCTAAAATCGCCAAGGTATAAAGCGTTCCGTATAAAAACCATTGACTAGCTGGATTGCCACTTAAAAATTTACTCAAGGGATCGAATAATGAAATCACCCCTGTGTTATCACCGTCTTTAACCAAACCTAGATACTGCGGAAACCAATACAACGCCACATAAAACAAGGTTAATGTCATACCTAATATCCAACCCCAAAAACCACGTGATGATAGTGATTTAAAGTATACACCATTATTGCTTATCCCTTCGTGTTTACTTAAGTATTCTGCCCTAGAAAACCATATAGTACCTACTGCCATAGACAATAATGAAACACTCAACCACAACGTTTTATTCGGAAAATTGACATTAAATAATGCTACAAATAACACTAACAGACCAGCTAAACCTATAAAGCTTGCTATTTTTTGTTGGGTATTAATTGTTTTTGGTGGTTCGCCTGTTAGGCTCATATTACGTTGAAAAGTACTCATAAGGTTATGCAGTTACAGGTTGTTGATTTTTATAAGCTGAAAGAATTTCTTTTTCATATTTTCTATAAAATTCAGGATCAAAATTGGCTTGTTTTAAATGTTTTATCACATAATCGACGTCTCTATTTTCATTAAGCCAACGGTCAAAAACTTCGTGACGCATTCGTATTCCGAAGGTGTTTATTCCTAAAAATTGTTTGTTTTCTGTATGGTAAGAAACGGTAATACATCTAAGATCGCTCTTACACTTCCAATGAAATTGCGCTTCAGAATCTTTTCGTCTATCTTTGGGTTGCACCCAACCATAGGTTTGATATTCTATGTCGAAAAATTTGGCACTGTTAAACCAGTTCCCAGGGTTATACTCCCAAGGGTTACCACAAATAGTTTGTGCAAGCGTTTCGCCCATAATCCGACCTGTGTACCATACTGCTTCAACTGGTGGGCGGTTTCCAATTGGTTCACGTTGTTGAGCACAATCACCGATTGCATAGACGTCTTTTACACTGGTTTCCAATTTCCGGTTAACTAAAACACCTTTATCGGTTTCAATCCCTGAATCTTTTAAAAATGTGATATTCGGTTTTACTCCGGTTGTAATCCCAACCACCTTGCATGGAATTTCTTCACCAGTTTCTTTTATAACAACGGCTCGTACGTTTCCGTTTTCATCATCTAAAATTTTATCGAGATTAGTTTCGTGACGGATATCAACGCCATGTGATTGAATGTGGCGTGATAACATTTCTGCTTCAGGTTTTGGTAAAGCGCTAGTCCAAAAAGCATCTTCGCGAACCAGCATAGTCACTTCAATTCCCCGGGTGCGAAGCATTTCAGCCATTTCTACACCTATTAATCCGCCGCCTACTATAACCGCATTAGGGCACTCTTTTTTATTGGGTGCGTTTTTTTCTAATTTTTCTAAATCTTGCTTGGTCACTAAACCTTGCACACCGTTTAAATCGAGCCCTTCCCACCCAAATGTATTGGTAGTAGAACCAGAAGCGATAATCAATTTATCGTAATGCATAGCATCTCCTTCAGCAAAATGAAGTGTTTTAGCATCTGTATCAACTTTTTCTACGTAAGCATTTTTGAGGTTTAAATCATTTTTCTTCCAGAAATAGCTTTCGTATGGTTCAATATCCCACCAGCGCATATGGCCCATATACACATACATGAGAGCCGTTCGGGAAAAAAAATAATCTGCTTCAGCAGAAATAAGTGTGATTTTTTTATCAGATTCTTTTCGGATATGTCGAGCCGCCGTAACGCCCGCAATGCCATTTCCAATAATAACGATATGTTCCATAGAAAGAGAAGTATTGCTTTTATGTCGTACTTAAATGTACGCAATTACATGCAAAACAGATTACAAATTAAAATAAGGGACAAATTAACTTGTGCTATTTGTAAGTTTTACTGAAACCAAGACGACTTAGAATGCGTAAATTATTATGATGAAACATTTTATATTCCTTTTTGCAACGATACTGTTATTCAATACATCAACTGGGTTTTCACAATCGACAGAGGCCTTCTTCAATGAAGCTGATATGTTTTTTAAAACCTATGTTTCCAACGGAAAAGTTGATTATAAAAGCATTGAAAAAAATCCTGAAAAATTAAATCGCTTACTTGATCAAGCTGCAAAGATTTCTGTTTCTACTTCTGAAGAAAAAAACTATCAAGCTTTTTGGATTAATACTTACAATCTTGCGGTGATAAAAGGAATAGTTGACAATTACCCTATTGAATCACCATTAGATAAAGACGGTTTTTTTGAAAGGATAAAATACAACTTAGGCGGAACATCGCTAACCTTAAACGATATTGAAAACAAAAAGCTTCGCGCTAATTTTGACGAACCGCGCTTTCATTTTGTGTTGGTCTGTGGTGCAAAAGGATGCCCGCCCATTATTGCTAAAGCCTATAAACCTTCAAAATTAGAGGAACAATTACAGAAACAGACTGTAAAAGCTTTGAATAATCCTTCATTCATTAAAGTTTCAGAAAATGAAGTCGCTATTTCTGAAATTTTTAAGTGGTACAAAGAAGATTTTGTGAAAAATGGACAAACAGAAATTGACTTTTTAAACCACTTCCGAAAAGAAAAGATTCCTTCCAATTTTAAAGTCTCTTATTACCCTTACAATTGGCAATTAAACCAAAAGTAATTAGTACGGTCTAATTTTTTAAACTATTTTCAGTTTTGAAATAGTTGTCAATCACTCTATGAAAAATTACTTGTTAGTTCTAATTCTGTTATTTGTCGTAGCCAGCCATGCGCAAGACACTAAAATTAATGGCATTAGCTTTGTTGCATCTCGTGATTCAGTATCCCTTAAACACACAGCTCCACTTTTGCAAATAAACGCTAATTATGCAGCGGTAATGCCTTTTGGGTTTATTGAAAGTTTGGACCACCCTGAACTATTATACAGTACAGACCGACAATGGTATGGCGAGACAATTAAAGGTGCCAAACAATACATTAACAAGCTACAGCAAAATAATATTAACGTCATGCTGAAGCCACAAATTTGGATTAGAAAAGGTGAGTTTACCGGGCATCTTGCTATGTCTTCGGAAAAAGATTGGAAAATATTAGAAACTTCATACCGCAATTTTATACTCGATTTTGCTCGTCTTGCTGAAGAAACCAATGTGCCCATTTTATGTATTGGCACAGAACTGGAACAGTTTATAATGCAACGTCCAACATTTTGGAATCAATTGATTTCTGAGATAAAACGTATCTATAGTGGTAAGTTGACCTATGCCGCCAATTGGGATGAATATACCAAGGTTCCATTCTGGGATCAATTAGATTTTATTGGTGTAGATGCGTATTTTCCTATTTCTAAAGTAAAAACTCCAACATTACAAGAAGCCAAAAAAGGATGGCAAAAGTGGAAGAATGAAATGAAAACTGTTTCAGAAAAACACAATAAAAAAATACTGTTTACTGAATACGGTTACAGAAACACAGACTTTGCCGGAAAAGAGCCTTGGCACAGTGGCAGAGAGCAGAAAAGTATAAATCACGACAACCAAGGCACGTTGCTAACCGCCCTTTTTGAAGAGGTTTGGCAAGAACCATGGATGGCCGGTGGTTTTTTATGGAAATGGTTTATTGACCATGAAAATTCTGGTGGTGGATTGAACAATCAATTTACCGTTCAAAACAAACCGTCTCAATTAGTGCTGCAATATTATTATTCTATTTACGAATAATATTACCGCTTTTCTTTCATCACTTTTAAGTATTCTTCGGCAATAGAAATTTTTTGCTTCTCTGTAAAAACTTTACCCGCTAATTGAAAAAAGGTGTGCTCTTCATCCTCTAAATGGTGTTCTACTTTCTCGCAAAGTTGTTTGGCGTGCACTAACCAACCAGGCGAATCTAAATCGGTATCATCGATTTTTTCAATTAACTCGTCCATTTCATGATGCTCTGCTATTCCATGGCGAGCATGTTCTTGCATCATATCGTTTTGAATAAGTGGGGTATAAAAAGTACGCTCCTCAGCGTCTGCATGAACTTGCAGTTCGTGTTTCAGTTTTTCCCACATTTCTTTTCGGCCCTTACTGTCGCCAGATGTGGAAGTAACTAGTTTGCACAATTCACGTTGTTTGTCGTGGTCTTTTCTAATCGCTTCAAAAATGTTCATAGTTGTTTTTTTTGGTTTTGTATCCTCAAAATACAACCAACTAAAATGTTTCAGTGTTTAGAAAATCATAAAATTTTTAGTGAATACGCTTGAAAGGGTAAAGCAAACATTTTAGAAAAGTTACTTTTCTATAAACGCTTCTCTTGGCGACTCGATAGTGACATTCTCGTTCTGCTTCTTTTTATTGTTCCGTAAGTGTTTACAATAGTAAGCAAACAGTTGATCTGCATCGGCACCCAACCATTTTTTAATGTAGATGGTCCAAAAGTGATATTGTACATACCAAACGCCTTTTTCGCGGTACAATCGTGCTGAGGAAGTCAGTTTTTTATTGATGACTACAAACGTGTTGCGTTCGTACAACTCATTTATAAGGATGTTGTCTTCGTAAATAATATAAGTTTCATCGTAGCCCCCTATTTCATCGAACAATTCACGGGTAATAAATTGGCTTTGGTCACCACCTCGGCATGCGCGCCAACTGAATTTTGTGAGCCAACTAGCCAAACGCAACCACCAATGGTTACTGTCAAATTGCATCCTAAAACACCCTGCAGGATTTCCTTTTTCTACTTCGGAAATAATTAATTCGTCAAAATTTTTAGGGGGAAAGGAATCTGCGTGTAAGAAGTAAAGGATTGACCCCGTAGCGTTTTTTGCTCCGGCGTTTAACTGTTTTCCGCGTCCTTTTTCCGAAGAAATAAGCTGTATTCCTATTTCAGGTTTAACTTCAAAATTTTTTATCAATTGTTGTGTACCATCTGTGCTTCCACCATCTACGACGGTAATTTCAGCAAGATTTTTAGGCGTAACATTTTCTACTAAATGCTGTAACAGCTTTTCAATGGAAGACGCTTCGTTTAATACGGGGATAACAATACTAATCATACGCTAAACTTACGAAATAAATAACCCGGAAGTTTTATCCGGGCTATATTCCTTTAAAAAATATTATTTCTGTTCGTTTAGCTTCCAGTTGTAATCTTTGTACTGTAACTCAACCCTAGGGTTGATTTCAGTATCGCTATATTTATTTATAAATCCAATAACATCTTTATTTCCATTAACGGTATAATCTTTTGCATACCATTTAAAAATAGAAGACACTTTTGGGGTATTTGCAGTGATTTCGTTTTTATCGCTGTTTATAAATTCGCGAGTTACTTCATCTAACTGTTCATTTATTTTTGAAGCAGTAAAAGCCTCATCCAATAGTTTTGGGCACGAAATTGAAGCACAGTTAATAGCAAAATGAATACGAGGTTCATCCATTTTACGAAGGATGCCGTTTTCAATTCCTCCTAATGACAATTCACGATCTCCAACAGGTACAAACCCTTTCGTAAAGGCGCCATCAATATCTTGTATGCTTTCAGTTGGGTAATTATTTAAAATTAAATCTACCGTATAAGCGTTGTATAAATTAATGTAAAACGCTAATAGTTCTTGAACGCTCCAAGCATCGGTTGGTTCTGTAGAAGATAATTTCTGAAGGTATTTATTCAATGCTTCTCTATCATTTTTAAAGCCTTTGTAATCGACCATCCCTTTTGAATCTACATGCTTTTTCAACAATTTGTCCCAAGCAGAGTGATCAAAATTAACTGCAGAATTTGCCGTGGTTGAAGTTAAATCACCTTCCACTTTTTTAGTGGGTTGGCCTTGGCTGGTCAATCCTGCTGCTGAAGTTAAGTTGCAGCTTACCAATGAAACAGAAATAAATAATAGTGTAAAAACTTTAAGTATAGATTTCATAATCTTTTGTGTTTATACCCATATATACGGGCTATATTATTTTTTGGTTTTTATAGGATATATACTTTGATGAATGAATTGTTGAGGAAAGTGTTCATCACCGTCAAAGCCTAATTCAATATCCCTTCCGTCGTGCGGAATGTGGTTTGTACCAAAAAGATAATCCCAAATACTTAAACTAAGCCCGTAATTAACACCGTATTTAGTATGTTTTGGCAAAATTTTAGCGTGATGCCAAATATGCATCTTCGGGTTATTAAGCACATATTTTAAAATTCCGTAGTTCCATCCTAGGTTGGCGTGGTTAAGATGACCAATGGTCAAAGCAGTGAAATGGACAATTGCAACATCGGTTACATCAAACCCACCGATAATAGCCAATGGAATGTACAAAATGGACTTATAGACTACCGGTTCCATCCAATGGTAGCGCAAATGAGCCGCAAAACCCATTTCTTTTACGGAATGATGTACTTGATGGAATTTCCAAAGTATAGGCACTCTATGCAGCAATCTATGGGTATTCCATTGCACAAAATCTGACACCAAGAAAAACACTAATAATCCTAATCCGTATGGTAAAGCATCAACGTTTAGTAATTCGAAGTCTGAAACTTGCAGCCCAATTAAACCGAGGATGTCATTAAAAAAAGCTTCGGCAGTGTTTGAGAGGAAGATGAGTACAATCAGGTTCAACAAAAAGAAGTTGAAGAACATATAGAATGTATCCAGCCAAAAGTCTTTACGGAATACTTTCTGGTTTTTTCGCCACGGAAATAGCAATTCTAACAACCAAACAACTACCGACACGATGATAAGTCCATAGAAATAGTTTTCCCAATGAAAACGGGTGATTTCATCCAACAAATAGTTGAAATACCCAACATAAGAATCTTTAAATATCTGAATATATTTTTCCATAGCAATCTATCCTACTTGTCGGATTTGTGGGTGCAAAATTACAGATTGTAAAAGTAAATTGGGGATTGTGTATCTTTATATTTCTTTTCAATTCTTATGAAAGAATATTATGTCTATATCCATCTAAACCCGAAAACCAATGAAATTTTTTACGTTGGTAAAGGAAAAGGAAATAGAAAATCATCTAAAGTTGGTCGAAATGAAAAGTGGAAAAAATATGTCTCTAATCTCACTGAACAATTTAAAATATTAATATTAAAAGAAAACTTAAGCGAGAAAGAAGCTCTTGAACTGGAAAGAAAAGTAATTAGCAAAATCGATTGGCATTATGATGATTTAACAACAAACATAACTGACTCCCTGCCTAATTTTGAAGGTGGGCCGGCAATTCAAATAGTTTTTAAAGATTCAAAAGAACTAATAAAATCAGAGGAATTTAAACCAAATTTTAAATTCCAAAACTTAAGCGATTCAGAAATAATTTCAACTTTATTAAACTTTCCAAATGAGTTATCACTTAATAAAATAATTATAGAATTTGAAAATCAATGTGAGTTTTTCCACGATAATTACGATGAATTAGAGAATGCTGACGAAGACATATTTTATGACATCGAATGTATAATTGACTCAATTGAGGATTTATTGGTAGAATATAAAAGCTCGAATAAAAGCAATATCATTGAATTTATTACGGAACTAAAACGTGAAAGAGTTGAGATAGAAATGATTCAAGAAGAAAAACCAAAAGGAAAACAAAAACAATTTTTAAGTAATTTAACCAAATGGATTGATAGTTTGGTCGAAAATTAACTACTCAAAAAAATATCAACACTGAATTTATTACCATTAAACCCTATCCAATGAAAAAGTTACTATTCCTAATTACTATATTCACCCTAACCGCATCCTTTGCCCAAACCGAAGCCGAAGACAAAGCCGCTATTTTAAACGTCATGAAAGCCCAAGAAAAAGCATGGTCCAATAACGACCTAGAAGGTTTTATGCAAGGCTATTGGAAAAGTGATTCTTTAAAATTTTATGGCAGTAACGGACTCACCAAAGGTTGGCAACAAACGCTAGACAACTATAAAAAAGGATATCCAACGAAAGAACATTCTGGTACGTTGAACTTTAAAATCAATGACATTTCAAAAATTAGTGACGACAGTTATTGGGTAATGGGCGAATACTTTCTAAAACGAAACGTAGGCGATGCCAATGGGGTGTTTATGATCATCTTTAAAAAAATAAATGGTGAATGGAAAATTGTAGCAGATACGAGTTGTTGATTTAATTTCCTAGCATCCTTTCCCAAAGATCGGCTAATAATTTTTTAGCATCATCTCTGTTTTTAGGTTCTTCAATCACATTCAACCCTTCTGAAGTTTGCTGTAACTGATAACTAAACGCATATTTATCGGTTTGCGGATCTACGCTTAACAAACCAAAACGCAAATCATTGAAATAAGTGGCATCATTTTTTTCTGAAATGGCGTACCACCCATTAGATATTGCAATAAGGCGTTGTATTTTATCATCGTTCTTTAAGTCTCCCAACGCCGCATGATTTTTAGGGTGCCTATAAAACTGAATGGGTTTACTATCAAAAAAAGAATAATCCCCAATTAAAAAAGCATCGTCCACCTCAACATTGGCCGTCCAAAGAATAGTATTAAACGGACTCGGTTTGGTTTCAATTGCTTTGTAGGCGATATCTTGTTCGTCTAAGGCGTTAGTAAACGTATGATAGGTAATTCCTTTTAAAATCAACGTAATCACTATATAACTACTACTGATTAGCAAGCCTGCGTTATTGATTCTACGTCGTTTTTCAGTTCCTCGTTTTAGGAAAGCTGCCCAGATTACGCACACTAAAAACGGTAACGTATATAAAGGATCAATCACGAAAATGTTTTTGTAAGCAAGGCGAAGATCAAAAGGCCAAAAAAGCTGTGTCCCCCAAGTGGTATGCGCATCGAGAAACGGATGGGTTATAAAACACATAAACCACAACCAATACCATTGTTTAAACGTAGCACGCTTTTCGTATAACGAAGTAAGCCAAGCAAAGAAACCTCCAAAAACTACCGAAAACACAATAGAATGCGTAAAACCACGGTGTATTTCCAACGCGGTAACCGTATCTACAAAATTACTGGACAGCACATCCAAATCTGGAATGGTTCCGGCGATAGCGCCGTACAACATAGCTTTATTGCCCATGGTTTTTCCAAGGGTGGCTTCGCCTACGGCAGCGCCTAATACTATTTGGGTTAATGAATCCATTAATCAACAATTTCCATTTTCTTGAGTAGAAAAGAGGCGTTCATATTTTGACAAATTCCAGGTTGAAACGTATAATCGAAGTATAATTCGTCGTCTTCTATTCGGGCATCAAAAAAGTAATTTTTTACCTTCGGAATGCTTTCAGAAACTTCACATAAACTTAAATCGTGCGTGGCAATGATTCCCGTAGCATTTCCGCCGACCAATTTTTCAACAAACTTTTTAGACCCGATGGCTTTGTCGGTACTGTTCGTCCCTTTTAATATTTCATCTAGAATAATAAAATAGCGGTCCGTTTTAATTTCTTCAACGATAAACTTTAATCGCTTCAGCTCACTGAAAAAATACGATTCATCATCCGTTAAACTATCCGTGGTACGCATGCTAGTGATTAGTTTAATAGGTTGATAGGTTGATTTTGTAGCACACACCGGAAGCCCAACATTCGCCATCACAATTTGTAGGGCAACGGTACGCAAAAACGTACTTTTCCCGGCCATATTGGCACCGGTGACAATGAAAAACTCTTCCGAAGCTATCTTAAAATCATTGCGCACCAACTTTTCAGGATCTAACAAAGGATGTCCAACGCCATCAGCTTGTAACTGTGTAGTCGAGGTTACAATTGATGGAAACACATGATGCGGATGGTTAAAAACATAATTTGCTAGCGTGTTGTAGGCATCAAAGAAAACAATGCTGTCTATCCATTTTGAAACGTGCTCGCTATGCTCTGAAATCCATTTTTCGATATTGTACGATTGTCGAAGATCGCGTAACATAAAGCCATTCGCCACAACGCCCACTAATAAATTGCTTCGTTGATCTAGCGAATCGAGATGTTTTGCAAATTGCTTTAATATGGTAGATGCTTTTTCGGTTTCACTTACAACCGTTTTCTTTTTTTCTGAAAGTAAGTCACTGCTGAAATCTTCTGTTTCAATTTCTAATAACAACTTATGAAACTGCTCAAACGTACTCTGAATTTTAGCCGTATGTTGCGATAAATCGTTTACTTTTTTCAAATAGCGTCCGCTAATAATGAGTCCGACTAAAAACCAGCCAAACACAATATAACCGGATATAAATCCTGAAAAATAGGTGATTAAAAGCCCTAATGAAATAATAGAAAAGACAGTAGAACCCACTTTTATCCAATTAGGCACAAAGCTTTTATAACTGTTCAACCAGTTTAAGACGGTATTTGCTGAAACTTCGGTTTTCACCAACGAAGCAACCGCCGAAAAATGCTGCCGCCACGTTGCTTTTTTAGCCAATTCTTGAATGGCTTCTTGTTTCTTGGTGATGTTATCTATATCATTTTCAGTGAGCAGATGCGCTAAGTGGTCTGAACCACTTTCTAAAGCCGTCCTGTTGATGTATTGATAAAAAGAACCTCTCCCGAACAAATCGATATCCTGACTAAAATAATGCTCTGAATTTTTATACTTTTCTCCGTCTGGTAAATGGTGAAACGCCCTGCTCAATACTTCCAGCTCCACGTTATTGGCTTCAAGCAAGGCTTTTGTTACATCACGTTTGTATTGTAAATTGCTATGTCGGGACACTAAAAAAACGAACAACGCAATGCCCCCTAATATAATGGCGATGACAAATTTTGTGTTTCCGAAGGTGAAATATACACCAGCACACAATGCCAGAAACACTAGCAATCTAAACGTTCCAGAAAGGGCGAGCTGCTTTTTAAGGGTTTTAAGGGTTTCGGTATGTTTGGTAATCTGTTCTTTATAAAACGATTCGGGTTTCTTCATTTTTCTTTTTATAGCTTTTCTAATTCAGCTTGTACTTTTTTTGTCAATCCTTGCACTACCAGATTATAAGAATGGTCAATTAACTCTAGTAGCAAATCGGCTGGAATGTTGCGTTCCAATTCGACAGTGTTCCAGTGTTTTTTACTCATATGATAACCGGCAGTGATAAGTCCATCGTATTCCTCTCTCAATTCTATGGCGCGTTCTGGGTCACATTTTAAGTTGGCAGTAGCAGGCATTTTTTCCAAAGCGCATAATGCAAACATTTTATCCATTACTTTAAACACCAACACATCTGGGCCAAATGGAAGGGATTCAGTCACGCCTTTTTTCGATAAACAATACTCTCGGAATGCTTCAATGTTCATACCTAATCAATTTTATAGCCTAATGCTGGTTGGTCATCAAAATAGATTAAAAGTGTTGAAGCACCTAATTGCAAGGGAATTTTAAATGTAATGACATTCGCTTTTTTTTCTATTTCTGAAATTGCAATCGGTTCCTTTCCGAAGGAATATGAAATACTTGAAGGGTTACTATTTCGGATTTGAAAATCAATATATCCATCGTCATCTTCCGAAGAAATAACACCGGTTAACGGCTTCTCCACATCTTCCCTTCGCAGGGTTTCTGGAATAATAATCGGCATATTTGCGAATACTTCTTTTGAAATTACAGCATCAATCAACGCATCTTCATACATCGCCGGATAATGAGTCTTAAAAAACAGTTTAGGTGGCGTTTTGTAATAAAAATAAGTAGGTTCTTTTATAAACTTCCCATTGTATTTTCCCGCTCCCCACGTAGGATCAAATAGATATTGCTTTCCATCAATGGTGGCGATATTCCACATATGTGTGTTTTTAAAAGGGCGGCCAATATCATTAAAATTGGCTTTTATATCACCCCTAACCAAATAGTTTTTAATTCCCTGAAGTTCACACAAACGCTCAAAAAGCATCGCATAACCTTCGCAAACGGCGATCCCTTCTTGTAGGGTACGTTCGATTATTTTTTTTCGAGTCGCTTCTTCCTTTTGGTTTCGCTCTCTAAAATTTTTAAAGTTATAATTGAATTTTTTGTATTCTGAAGGCTCATAAGCCACGTTGTTTACAATCCAAGTATAAATGGCACGAACTTTATCTTCTTCGGAAATAAAATCGCGCGAAATAAACTTTGAAAGCTGCTCGGGGTTGTCAAACTTTTTAGGGTATAACTGAATAGTGGCATCAACTTGTTCGTAGTTTTGAGCTTTTGCAGAAAACAATCCACTCGCAAAAAGCAAGAAGAAAACCAATACGTTCACATATGGATACCGTTTACTTCTCACTTCTTTCTGAAATTTTTTCCTGAGCGTTGCGATCGGTTTCCAAAGCCGAATAATCCAATTTCCAATTGATGGTTTCTACCAGTTTTTCCATCAGTTTTATCGTTTCCATCGCTTGGTTAGAAGCTTCTAGTAACAAACCACTGCTTGGTACTTTATCGATAATATGTTGTTTGGCTTCGCGGTTAATATCGGTTAAGTCGGATGACGTAAACGGGTTTGCCCAACCTTCGCGTTTGTCGTAATATTTAAAGTCGGTTTCGATGGTCATCAGTTCCGGTTGTGGGAAATTGGTCAACGTGATTGTTTTATTTTTGGTGTCGGCATTCATGTTAATCTTCGTGAGGTCGAACCCCACGTGAGCTTTCGCTTCAATTAAAATAAGCGCTTTTTTCTTTCCTAAAATAACATTGAGCCATTTGTCCTTTACACTTTCGTAATGGTAAATTTCAGAAAAATCGCCTTCCACCGTAATAAACTTACAGACACTGCGAATGCGCTCCATCAATACCACCGATTGTGAATGTACTTTCTCTTTTTTTCGAGAACCCACAAACCATGAGAAAATAAAGTACGCCACTACAGCTCCGACAGCCAGGCCTATAAAAAGTAATTCCATATTAATTGTTTCCTATGCTTCCTAAATGTGTGTTTTTAAAACTGTCTGAATATTTTAAGCCATACCCAAAAATCCGATCCATTGCAGAATGGGAAAACAGAATAACACCTATTAAAGTACAAATTTCACCAAAATAAAGCATTCCTGCTATAATAAATAGGATTGCGATTGCTTTATGATGAAACAAATTATAGATGACCGCACCTACTTTTGTATTAAACAGATATCCTAACATACCTATATCGGGCAGCAATAATAGGGCGGGAAAAACCCACCAAGAAAATTCTAATTGCGAGAACAACAAGATTCCAAATATAAACTGGGCAAACTCCTCAATTTTTAAAGTTGTTTTCATCTAGATAAAAGTATATAAAACCGGTTTACTTGGCGCTGCATCGTTATGAAACGAAGCAATTTGCAGGTTTAACAAATAACTGCCGTCTTTCACTTGGTTGGGCACGTAAATAAATTCGGTTATGGTTGCTTGGTATCTTGGCTTTTCTGGATAATTCCAAAAAGCTTTGTGTGCCAACAGTTTTCCCTCGTCTTTTTCTTTATCAACTGAAGGCAAATCTATCAACAGATGCTTCACTCCTTTTTCACGTAACAACAACGCGGCCTCTTCATGTAAATACGGCCAATTGGTGTTTGAATAGTGTCTTTCTTTTTTTTCTGAAGTATTCGGTAAGGTTCTAATGACAACCGCTTCGGGACTTTTATTTTCTAAAGCCGATTTAATTTCGCAAGCCGGAATTATTTGATCTTCCCCTATTTTTTCTGGAACGAGTGAAATTACTTCCGCCGAAAAAAAGAAGGTTTTCAATGCTTCATTCACCGAATGAAATTCTTCTAAAATATGCCCCACACATTCCGTATGCGTTCCGTGGGCATGTGGATTAAAAGCAATGTTATTAAAATTAACCGAAGCTCCTTCGCTTACTTTTGCCACCCAATTGTCCATTTTAACGGGTTTAATTGTAGGCGGTTTTAAATACCAAGCTTCCGGATTCTTTTCTGAAGCCCGTAATGGAATTGAAAGATCTAAAGGTTTTGAAAGATCGACCGTTTTTAAAATTCCGTCTATGTTAAAAGTGGCGCGCAAATACTTGGTTTTTAAAAATGTAATATACGATTCTATTGTGAGATTAATCTGTTAAAAACAAATCGGAAGCAATGCCATCACTTAAAAATTTTCCTTTTTTTGAAACTTTAAGCGAGTCTTCTTCTAAAAATAACAAGCCTTTCTCTAAATGCTGATTCGCTTGTTCTAAGGCGTACTCTTTATATTTTTTTCCGAAGGAGTCTTCCAATGTATTTAAAGAAATCCCCCATTTGGTTCGCAAACCGGTCATAATATATTCGTTGTAGCGATCTTTTACGGATAGCGTTTCCTGCTCTTGCGGAAGTTCTCCAGCAGTAATTGCCTGAATGTATTTGGTATTATTGGCAATATTCCAACTACGCGTTTTACCGTCAAAACCGTGTGCCGAAGGACCGATGCCCAAATACGGTTTCCCTTGCCAATAAGCGGTGTTGTTTCGGGAATAATACCCGGGTTTTCCAAAATTTGAAAATTCGTAGTTTTCAAATCCGGCGTTTTCAGTTTCTTTGAACAAGGTCTTATAATGCGTTTCAGCAACGGCATCTTCAACGGGCGGAACAATTCCTTTCTCAATAAATTTTTTTAAAGCAGTTCTTGGTTCCACAGTTAAGGCATAACACGACAAATGCGGAATATCAAGTGAAATAGCGGTGTCCAAATTCTGCTTCCAACGTTCATTGGTCATTCCCGGAATTCCGTAAATAAGGTCGATACTTATATTATCAAAGTGTTTTTTTGCCTCTTCAATGCATAAAAAAGCTTCTTTTTCGTTGTGAGCTCGGTTCATGAGGGTTAAATCTGCTTCAAAAAAGGATTGAACCCCAATGCTTAACCGATTAATCTTACTGTTCGCTAATGTTTCAATTCGGTCTTTTGTTAAATCGTCTGGGTTGGCTTCTAAGGTAATTTCAGCATTTGAAGCTATTATGAAATGTCTTGATATCGTTTCAAAAATCTGCTTTAACTCTTCTGAAGTCAGCAACGACGGGGTTCCGCCTCCAAAATAAATGGTTTCCACGGTTTCAGTTACTTCTTTTTTCCGAAGGATTAATTCTTCACACAACGCATCGACCATTGCTCCTTTTTTCTTTATAGAAGTTGAAAAATGAAAGTCGCAATAATGACAAGCCTGTTTGCAAAAAGGGATATGTAAGTAAATTCCGCTCATTCAGTACTAAAAAGGGTTCTGTTATTGTTTTTGACAAAAATACGCTATATTTTATGGCAGACCTTACGGTAGTTATATAAACCCAATTCATCTTTATGATTAAAAATGCTATTTATCTTTTATTTTTTGCCATTAGCTTTTCAGTTTTAGGACAAACAGCAAAGGATTCTACCTCACTACGGGTGGGTATTGCTGGCTCTGCTCCTTTCTACATTAATAATGAAAAAACTGAAGGCATTGTACCCGATTTATGGCGAGAAATCGCTTTTAATATCGATAGACAATACACGTATAAAAACTACGCCTCGGTGGAAGAAGGTATGCAAGCAACTACAGATGGTGAAATTGATGTACTTATTGGACCTATAACTATTAACTCGTTACGAGCAGAAACAGTTAGTTTTTCACATCCCTTTTATGATACCGAATTGGGTATTTTAGCTCCCGTATTAGAACTCACGTTTTGGGATCATTTAAAGCCTTTTTTCTCAACTACGTTTTTATATGCCGTGGGATTTTTACTCATAGTCCTTACTATTGTAGGCACACTGTTTTGGTTATTAGAAGGCAGGAAGTTTCCTGAAGAATACAATAAGCACCCTATAAAAGGAATTGGTAGCGGAATCTGGCTAGCCATTGTAACCATGACAACCGTTGGTTATGGTGATTATGCACCTAAAACAATACCGGGACGCTTTTTAATGGGTGCTTGGATGGTTATTTCTTTAATTATGGCAACCTCCTTTGTAGCTGGGATTGCCACCACTTTGACCGTAAGTAGCCAACAAGAAAAAACCATAAAATCATTGGGACAATTAGAAGGAAAAAGAATTGCTACGCCAAGTTATGATAAAGTGCTTAATCAAGTACGAAACGTAGGCGGAACACCCGTTCCAGTAAAAAATGTAAATGAAGCGTATGATTTGCTTTTAAACGAAGAAGTAGATGCCGTTTTATATGATGTAGTTCCGTTGGAATATGTTTTCAGTAATAAAGAAAAAGAAAATTTTGAACTGACTAAAAAAAACATTCAACCACAACATTATGGTTTTATTTTTCCGTTAGACAGCCCTTTACGAAGGAAAGTGGATTTGCAGATTATCCAATTGCGGGAAGACAACGAAATTGAAGATATTGTTACGCAATGGATTAATACGAAATAATAAACTACATTATTTTTCAAAAGCGGTACCCATTACTATCAAATCTGCTCCGGCTTTATAAGCTGCTTGTTTTTGAGCTTCGGTTTTAATACCGCCGCCAACAATAAGGGGAATGTTAATGGCTTTTTTTACTTCGGAAATAATTTCTGGCCTCACCTGATTAATCGCTCCGCTTCCGGCTTCTAAATAAATTAATTTTGCGCCCATAAATTCGCCGGCCATTGCCGTATGTACAATTGTTGAAACGGCATCTTGTGAAAGTGGTTTTGTATTGCTAACTCGTGCTACGGCAGATTCGGTCCCGCCATCCACCAAAATATAACCGGTAGGAATTACTTCCAATTTTGATTCCTTTAGCTTCTCAACAGCTTTTAATTGTTGGCCTACCAAATATTCTGGATTGCGACCTGAAAGTAGGGAAAGAAATAAAATAGCATCTGCAAACTTGGTGATTTGTGTATGATCGCCTGGAAACAAGATTACAGGCAACTGAGAATGATTTTTTAGTGCTTTTACTGTAGCTTCAGTATGACCATTGGCATCTGTACTGCCACCTACAAATAAATGTGTAGTTTCGGTTGGCAGTTGTTGAAGAAAAGAAGCGGTGTCAGACGTTGAAAATTTATCAGGGTCTATTAAAATTGCTAAGCTTTTTTTTCCTTCGGAAATATCACTCAATATATTTTGATAATGAAACTGGTTCATTATCTAATTTTTTCAGAAATTAATGCATAAGCGCAAGTAAACCCTTCAAATTCTAAAAACCATACTTTATAGGTTTCTTCTTTGTCTTCAAAAGAAACTTCGGCAGTAGATTGCAGATCGTCCAACCTGAAATCCTCAACATAAATATGTTCTAAAAAACTGACGCCTTTTCGGGCAAAACTTTTATACAACGATTCCTTTGCGCCCCAAACCATGGTGAGTTTCCGCATCACGGCATCATCGTTAGCGAGGGTTCTATATTCTTCAATCGGGGTAAATTTATGAGCGATTTTTAATATTTTTTGACGTTGTTTTTCAATATCAATCCCCACTTCTTGGTCACTGATTATAATCGCCGAAAAAATAAAAGAATGCGTAATCGAAATATGTTTATCATCGGTTAAATGTGGCTTGCCTTTATCATCATAATACAAGTCGTGATCCGTATAACCGGCAGCTGCCAATAAATGACGAACGCTCATAAATCCGCGCCGGTGTAGGTCGCTTTTCATACCATCTACACGTTCTTGGCAATGATTGGTTAGTGAAATTCCGTCCGAAAGAAATTCGTACGATTCTTCTATCTTCCAAATCAAGACCTTAGTCGTTTTATTTACTGTTATAGTTTTGTAAAGTGGCATAAACGTTTACTAGATATTATGTATTTTTGCAACCTGAAAACTGAGCAAAATCAGTTAGCAGATAAAAAAATTGTTAATTCAAAGATAAGAATATGTCAACGAAAACAGTGCCTTACACGGCGTATAAAGTAAAAGATATTTCCCTAGCAGACTGGGGACGTAAAGAAATTCAGCTAGCTGAAGCAGAAATGCCAGGCTTAATGTCGCTACGTGAAGAATATAAAAACGAGCAGCCGTTAAAAGGTGCCCGTATCGCCGGATGTTTGCACATGACCATACAAACTGCGGTTTTAATTGAAACCCTTATTGAATTGGGTGCAGAAGTAACTTGGAGCTCTTGTAACATTTTCTCTACACAAGATCAAGCTGCAGCTGCAATGGCAGACGCTGGAGTACCAGTGTATGCTTGGAAAGGAATGACCGAAGAAGAATTTAACTGGTGTATTGAGCAAACGCTTTTCTTTGGGGAAGATCGTAAGCCATTAAATATGATTCTTGATGATGGTGGAGACCTTACCAATATGGTTTTTGATAAATACCCAGAATTAGCTTCTGGTATTAAAGGTCTTTCTGAAGAAACTACGACTGGCGTGCACCGTTTATACGAACGTATGAAGAACGGAACATTGGTTATGCCAGCAATAAACGTAAACGATAGCGTTACTAAAAGTAAATTTGACAACAAATATGGATGTCGCGAAAGTGCTGTAGATGCTATTCGTCGTGCTACCGATGTAATGATGGCCGGAAAACGTGTTGTGGTATGTGGCTATGGTGATGTAGGTAAAGGTACTGCTGCTTCTTTTAAAGGTGCTGGAGCAATTGTTACGGTTACTGAAATTGACCCAATTTGTGCATTACAAGCTGCAATGGACGGTTTTGAAGTGAAAAAACTGGAAACTGTTGTTGGTAAAGCTGATATTGTAATTACCACAACTGGAAATAAAGATATTGTTCGCGGCGAGCATTTTGAAGCGATGAAAGACAAAACCATCGTTTGTAATATTGGCCACTTTGATAATGAAATCGCTGTTTCTTGGCTAAAAGAAAACCACGGAAATACACACGTTGAGATTAAGCCACAAGTAGATAAATATACTATTGACGGTAAAGATATTATTTTATTAGCTGAAGGTCGTCTGGTAAACCTAGGTTGTGCAACCGGACATCCAAGTTTTGTAATGAGTAACTCATTTACAAATCAAACTTTAGCGCAAATTGAATTGTGGAAAAACACAGATCAATACGAAAACAAAGTGTATATGCTACCAAAGCATTTAGATGAAAAAGTAGCTAAATTACACTTAGAGAAAATTGGTGTAGAATTAACTGACCTAAGTGAAGAGCAAGCCAAATACATCGGCGTGGAAGTAGAAGGGCCATTTAAGCCAGAGTACTACCGTTACTAAAGATTAATATTACCGCGCTAAAGCACAAGCGCTAATAAGTTTTAGAAAACCCTCACAGAAATTGTGGGGGTTTTTATTTAGAGCTTTTACTCTTTAGGTAAATTTCTATATACTCAGCTGTTGTTAGATATTCAGTTCGCATGGCATCAGCATAAGCTACAATATTTCGATGACTTTTATAGTTAGGGTTCAAGGCATCTTTTAATTTTTCATCAGTTACTGTGAGTGCTATATACCAATTTCCAGTTCGCGTCACGTGAGCATCTTCCAACATCGGGCCATACCCTTCTTGATCTAGCTTAGCATCTACCATCATTGGTATTAAATTCACTGTTTGGGTGTTACGCTCTACTTCATAAAAAGTAAGATAATAGGTGTTATTTTCAATTTCGATTGGGATGTTTCCTAAGTCATCATCATATACAACTTGAAATTTTGCATTCATGTAATTGAAAAACTCGTTTGCATCTTTAGGGTCTTCAAAAACATACACGTAATTATAAGGTAAGTGTTTTTTAAATTTTTTAGGAGCATAGATCTTACCGCCATCAATTTTGGGAGCAATACTTAATGGAATGCACGATATAAAAAGGAAAGAAAAAAATGCTATGTAAAGATGCTTCATCTGTATAATGATTAGTTAGTTTAAAAGTGAATATCAAAAATTATTCCGAAACCTTAGTGCAATCTCTTATTGAAATATTTAAAATGAAATATCGTTATCAACATATGCGTAATTCATTACTAAAACTATTATTTTTAATAGCTATATTAACATTTTTTCCTAAGGTTAGCTATGCTCAAATAGGCGATGTAATTAATACACGTGTTTCTTCTGAAAGAGTAAAGGTTTCAAAAAAAGAAATGCCAATTAATACTAAAAGCCTAGCAAAGCAGATTACTAAATATAGCCAGACAGACTTCGAAAAAGCAAAAGCTATTTTTATATGGATAGCAAGTAATATTGAATATGATAACGAATTGCGCACCGATGCTAACCTTCAAAAGTCCATTTACACTTCAGAAGAAAACGTACTTAAAAACGTATTCAAACGTAAAAAAGCCCTTTGTGGTGGGTATGCATTTTTATATAAAGAGCTTTGTAAGCAAGTAGGGATTGAGAGCCAAGTAATTCATGGCTACAGCAAAAAGTATTACAGTACTAGCTACAGAAAGCAAGTTGACCATACTTGGAATGCAGTAAAGGTTAATGGAAAGTGGCGTTTATTAGATCTTACCTTGGCAAGAAGCCAACGAAAAGCCCAAAACCCAAACATGTATTGGTTTGATACAGATCCCAGCTTTTTTATAAAAACACACTATCCAGAAGATTTAAAATGGGCTCTTGTGAAAAATCCAATCTCTAAATATGAATTTGAACAACTTCCTGCCAGATAATAGAATAACACTTATACAGAATGCAAAAACCCTTAGTGAATGTTTTAACTAAGGGTTTTTAAAATTTGTAATAACGTTTACTTACGCTTCTGCACTTGGTACAATAGAAACGTATGATTTGTTATTTTTCTTTTTGGTAAATTTCACAACACCATCTACTTGTGCGTGCAATGTATAATCCTTACCGGCATATACATTATCTGCTGGGTGATGCTCCATACCACGTTGTCTTACGATGATATTTCCTGCGATAGCGGCTTGACCACCATAAATCTTCACACCTAAGCGTTTCGATTCTGACTCTCTACCGTTCTTAGAACTACCTACTCCTTTTTTATGTGCCATAATTCAGGGGTTTTTAAATGTTATTATTTTCTTCCACCGTCAAGTTCGTCTTGTAACTTTTCTAGTTCGTCCCACTTACCATCTGCAGCTAATTGAGCTTGTTGTGGCCAAGTGTCTGTAACTAAATGAGCTAATCTTGAACTTGCTTCAGTTAGAATTTCAGTTAATTTTTCAGGTTTTGCCTTTGCTACTTTTGCAAAAGTATCAATTCCTGCGTTAACCATCGCTTCCATAGCTTTTGGCCCAACTCCTTCAATCTTCTTAAGGTCATCTGCCTTAGTTGATTTTTTTGGAGCTGCCTTTTTTGGTTCAGTTTTTTTGGTTTCTGCTTTAGGAGCAGCCGCTTTGGTTGATTTCTTTGGAGCTGCTTTTTTAGTCTCTTCTTTTTTAGCAGAAGATTTCTTTTTAGCTCCAGAAGAAGCAATGCTTTCAATTACGATTTCTGAAAGGGCTTGTCTATGACCGTTTTTAACACGGTAACCTTTTCTACGTTTCTTTTTAAAAACTATTACTTTGTCACCTTTAAGGTGTCTTAAGACTTTTGCTCCAACAAGAGCTCCGTCTATAGCCGGGGCGCCAACAGTTACATTGTCACCATCGCCAATAAGAAGTACGTTGTCAAAATCGACTTTTTTTCCTTCTTCTGTGGCTAAACGGTTAACAAAGACTTTTTGGTCTTTCGCAACTTTAAATTGCTGCCCTGCTATCTCTACAATTGCATACATAGCGTATCGTTTAAAAATTAATTTGTTATGAGGCTTTTCATTATAAAAAGCCCGCCTAGTTTTAAGGCGGGTGCAAATATAATTCTAATAATTTAAATCTACAAAGTGTTTTTTGAGTAATTTACATGGTATTTCGTTTACCCTCAGGGGTATTCCAAGAGTCTTTTAGTAATTGCATAAACGCCAAGGTTAGCACTAGCGATGTCGAAATTCCCATCATAGCAATTGAAATAATTAAAATAAGCGTTCCTTTATTAAAATTCATATTCCATGAATCTAATATATTGTGGGCGAATTCAGTATCCAGTTCAAATATGTATAAAGACATAAAAATGGTGAAAAGCACTGTTGCTATCCCTCCGCAGAGGAAACCAACTTCAAACCCTTTTTCATACTGAAAATTAGCACCTTCAGCCTTGTATTTTTTGATGGCCAGTAAAATACCTGCTCCATAAATCACCCCATTGGCAGCACTTAATACAGGATATTGATGTAATCCTAATAACTTCAGTAATAAAAAATAAGCTATCAATACCACAGCGATTATCACACCGTATCGTGAATATATTTTAAACATAATGGATGGTTTTTGTTTTAAAGCTACTGAAAGTTACAAAATATTCTTCTAAAGAGTTTGTTAACTTTTCTTTGAAAGTAGCACACCAACCAAAATAACTGCAGCTGCAAACAACTGGAATAAACTAAATTGCTCGCCATCCAACACTCCCCAACATAAAGCAACAATAGGAATGGTATAGGTTACTGAAGATGCAAAAACTGGGGTGCTCATTTGCACCAAACCGTTAAACAACACCTTTGCCAAGCCAGTACCGATAACTGCCAAGATCAATAAATAACCCAAGGAAGGGTATAATTCTTCAGACTGAAATGTAGCCTCAGTAAAAAAGTCTGAACTAATTAAAACAAGGATAGCCGGGATAATGATTACTGAAAATTGTCCCGCTGTAATAGCTAGTGCAGAAACATTTTGAAGATGCCGCTTTATAATATTTGCATTACACGCATAACAAACTGAAGCACACAACACCAACCCCGCATACCAATAATTCTGATTGGGGTTCATCTCACTCCCACTCCAGATAAGCAGAAAACTACCTAAAAGCCCTACAACAACCCCTATTAGCTGGTTTCGGGTAAAGCCAATACTAAAAGCAACAGCACCTAAGAGAAGGGTCATTATAGGTGTGGTGGAATTTAAAACGGAAGCAATGGCGCTGTCAATTTCCGTTTCGGCAAAAGCAAATAGAAAAGCAGGTATAAACGTGCCAAGAAAGGACGAAATGGCAATCCATTTCCACTCCCTTTTTTGTATGGTTTTTAATTTTCTGAAACCAATAATAAGCAAGAAAACAGCTGCAAATAAAGTACGAAGCGACCCTAACTGAAGTGGCGCAAGTCCAATCAGCGCTTTTTTAATAAGAATAAACGAACTGCCCCATACTACAGAAAGTATAGCAAGATAAATCCATTTTTTATCAATACCCTTCATGCTTCAAAAATTGAAGCGGCAAAGGTCGGGAAATAGGATGGATTTTTAACCCTTCAGGAGGTCAAAAAAACAGATGAAGTTATTCCCATTTTATCGTTTCCATCAAAACACGAATGTCTTCTCGAAGGTACATGATAGCTGGGTAAATGGAATCGAAATTGGGTTTAGCCTTAAAATACAAAGACCCTGTTATAAAATGGTTTACACTGTCTGTGACATAAAATTGAGAAGGCGTAGCGGCATTTCCATCAATCATATAAAACATTCCGTATACATCATTAGTAGGGTCTACTCTAGGTTGTTCAAGTATATTATTGGCTTTTATCGTATGGTCGTACGTGAGTTTTTGAGCATCGTATAACAATGAATCGATATTGTGCTTTTTCACAGATTGATAGGTGAGATAAACGGTGCCCTTCATACCTGGATACTCAATATCTAAATTACAGCCATTGGCAGTATTCAAGACAGCATTATCATTTATTTCAAAAGAAAAAGGACAATTAACAGCTACTCTTTCATAGGATTTTTTTGGATACTCTAACCGTAATTTCGCAGCGGGCTTTACAACCACCTCTTCATTGCATGCAAGTATTAAAAAACAAAGGAAAAGAGCTGCTAAAAATCTCATATATTGATAGAAAGTTTAATCTGTTTAATACGTTTATTTTCGAATGCTTCTATGGTAAACGAATAGTTATGGAAAGTTATTATTTCATTTTTTTTCGGAAATCCTTTTGAAATCTCTAACAAGAAGCCAGCTAAAGTTTCGGCCTCCCCTTTTTCAGCTTCAAAAACTTGTGGATCTTCTAACCCAATTACCTTATAAAAGTCTTTTAACGGTGTTTTTCCTTCAAAAACATAATTGTTTTCGTCCAGTTTTGAAAAAATAAGATCCTCATCATCAAACTCGTCGCTAATTTCACCTACAATTTCCTCTATAATATCTTCTAAAGAAATCAATCCACTGGTCCCACCATACTCATCCACTACAATAGCGAGATGCATTTTCATTTCCTTGAATTCGTTCAGTAAATCGTCTAATTTTTTGTTTTCAGGAACAAAGTAAGGCTCTCTTATAAGGGTCTTCCAATCAAGTGTTTTCCTATCCAAATACGGCATCAAATCTTTTACATACAAAATACCGGTAATATTATCAATGCTATCTTTATACACGGGAATTCGGGAGTACCCATTCTCCATGATATGTGGCATAATATCCTTGTATGGCAACTCTTCGTTGAGCGCAAAAATATCCATACGTGGCTTCATAACCTGTTTGGTATCGGTATTTCCGAAGGTAACAATACCTCTTAAAATTTTTTGTTCTTCGTGTGTAGTGTCGGCTTCATTTGTCAACTCTAAAGCCTGCGACAATTGATCTACGCTAATGTTAGCTTTTTGTTTTCCAAAGCGATTATGAATGTAGATAGTAGTACTCCGCATGGGCAAACTAAGTGGTGAAAAGACTTTGTCAAGCACTTGCAATGGATACGCCATAAATAAAGAAAAACTCACTTTGTTACGACTGGCATATATTTTTGGCAAGATTTCACCAAAAAGTAAAATTAAGAAAGTAGCTACTCCAATTTTTAAAAGTAGCAGTAAGCTTAATTGAAAAAAGTAAAGATTGATTGTATAATCTATTCCACTAAACCAGTTGTCGCTCAATGACTCAAACAATAAAACAATGGCTATGTTTATAAGGTTATTAGCTATCAAGATAGTCGCCAATAGTTTCTTGGGGCGATTCAATAACCTTTGGACAATCTCCAGTTTTTTTGAAGCTACATTATTCTCTTCAGCATCAAAATCGGTTGGGGTAAGCGAGAAAAAAGCCACTTCTGCTCCAGATATCAATGCCGAACAAAGCAGTAATACCACAAGAGTGACAATACCAGGAATTTCAGTATAACTTAGTAATGCAGTAATAAATAAACTCGGGGGTTCCGGATCCAAAATTATATGTTAGATTAAACTTGAAAGCTTATACTCCTACTCTCCATTTTTTAAAAAGGAAGATCATCATCCTCTTCGCCAATAGGTTGTTGAGGCTGTTGAGATTGTTGAGGCTGCTGTGAATTACCTTGACGCTGTTGTCCCGAATTACGGTTATTTGAATTGCTCGAATTGCCCTGCGGCATAGACCCATCACCAGATTCGTTTTTAGGGGTTAAAAACGTAAAATCGGTACATTGTATTTCGGTACTATAACGATCGTTTCCGCTATCATCTTGCCACTTACGGGTTTTTATACGTCCTTCAATATAGACCTTGTCACCTTTTTTAAGGTATTTTTCGCAAATTTCAGCACCTTTATTTCGCACGACAATGTTATGCCATTCGGTATTAGAAACGCGCTCACCAGTATTACGGTTTGTATACGTTTCATTGGTTGCAAGAGGGAACCGCCCAATGCTTCCACCGCCTTCAAAATAATGCATTTTCACTTCATCGCCCGTGTGCCCAATTAGCATCACTTTATTTAATGTTCCACTCATAATTATTGTATTAATTTACAAAGGTATATATAGTTTTAAAGATAGCGAATTTTTCAGTTTTTAAAAACCGAAAAGTTTGAAATAAAATTTTCAATCAAGACCGGTACAGCATATTGCTCTATTTCTGAAAAAGGAATGGTTTTTTGTTTTATTTCTGAAACTTCAACAATCCAAAAACGTGTAAAAAGATGTTGGTGTGATAATTTATGTACTACTGAAGTTTCATTATATAATGAAATAGAATTTATTTCTATTTTTTCAGAAAAACTTTGAAAGGGTTCTAATGCTATCAATTCATTTTCTGAAACCTCTTTATCACTTTCTATTAGAGGGAACTCATATAACTGTCGCCATATTCCTTTCGCGGTTCGTTGATTAAGTACAGTTTCACCGTTTTCAGAAAGTAATACCATATAATTAAAGTAGCGTTTTCTTACCTTACTCTTTTTTAGCTTTACCGGTAATGTAGAGACCAAATCTTTTTTATAAGCTTCGCAACGCTCATTAAATATGCAGGTTTCACATTGTGGATTTTGAGGTACGCAATACCTAGCACCAAACTCCATAAGAGCTTGATTATAGGTTCCCGGCTGTTCTCTATCAATCAACTGCTGCGCCAATTTTTTAAACTCTTTTTTTCCGGCAGTACTATTTATAGGTATAGCGATTCCAAAAACTCTAGAGAGCACCCGATATACATTACCATCTACCACCGCTTCAGGATCATTAAAACAAATAGATGCAATGGCACTAGCGGTATAATCCCCTACTCCTTTCAACTCTAAAAGCCCTTTGTAGCTTGTAGGAAAAATTCCGTTTAAATTTTTCGAAACATATTGTGCAGAGACGTGTAAGTTTCTAGCTCGTGAGTAGTACCCTAATCCTTGCCATAACTTTAAAACTTTTTCCTGTGGTGCTGCAGCAAGGTCAAAAACTGTAGGAAAGGCTTCGACAAAGGCCAAATAATACGGTAATCCTTGTGCAACTCGAGTTTGTTGAAGAATTATTTCACTTAACCAAACAAAGTAAGGATCCTTTGTTTTTCTCCAAGGCAACTCCCGTTTATTATCTAAATACCACACTGCTAGTTTGTTACGAAAAAAAGTTGTATTTTTTGGCATCTGGCAAAAATAGGGTTTATCTGTTTATATTTTAAACGATTAAGGTTTGAGTATTTGATTTTAAAATTGTTATATTTGCCCTCTTGAAAAAAATAAACCTAAATAAAAATTTATAATAATGACGAAAGCAGATATTGTAGCGAAAATCTCAGAAAAAGAAGGAATGGAAAAAGCTGACGTACAGGCAGTGATTGAAACTTTTATGAGTGAAGTTAAAAACACCCTTGAAGGTGGTGACAATGTATATCTAAGAGGTTTTGGAAGTTTTATCATTAAGAAAAGAGCTGAAAAAACAGGTAGAAACATCTCTAAAAACACAACAATCAAGATTCCCGCACACAACATTCCCGCTTTTAAACCAGCAAAAGTATTTGTAGAAGGTGTAAAAACCAATGTGGAAGTAAAATAATAATAACACAAAAACAAGCTTAATATGCCAAGTGGTAAAAAAAGAAAAAGACATAAGGTAGCGACACACAAGCGTAAGAAAAGAAGACGCGCTAATCGCCACAAAAAGAAAAAGTAGTTTCTAAACTACTTTTTTCGTTTAAAGACCTTTCATTTTGTTGCTTCAAATTGAAGCAACAAAATGAAATAAAGAAATTTAAAACGTTCTTTGAAAATGAAATTACAAGGTTTGCTTACCTTAAAACCAAGTAATTTCGACGGGTTATTCTGAATATATTAACTTCAGAATACAAAAAACCTGTGATAAAATATTGTTTAATCCATCCCGGAACCCCAATTTGGGGCGGGATAAAAATTAATTACAAGTGAGCTACGAATTATTCATTAGATCCAGTTCACAAGAAGTTGATTTTGCCCTTTTAAAAGATGGAAAACTATTAGAATTACATAAAGAAGAAGAAGACAACAAGTTTTCGGTAGGTGATGTGTTTATCGCCAAAATACGGAAAACAGTTCCTGGTCTTAACGCAGCTTTCGTTAACGTAGGTTACGAAAAAGATGCATTTTTGCATTATCACGACCTGGGACCTAAAGTCACTTCTCTTTTAAAATTCGTAAAACGTGTAAGCACAGGTAAACTTAAAGACTATTCTTTAAAGAATTTCCCTTTTGAAAAAGAGATTGATAAGAACGGAGGCATTAACAGTGCTTTAAAGTCCAATCAATCTATTCTGGTACAAATTGTAAAAGAACCTATATCCACAAAAGGTCCGCGAATAAGCTCAGAGCTTTCCATTGCAGGCCGGTATATAGTATTGGTTCCTTTTTCAGACCGTGTTTCTATTTCTCAAAAAATAGAGAGCAAAGACGAAAAAGAAAGGCTAAAACGCCTTGTAACCAGTATAAAACCCAAAGGATTTGGCGTAATTATACGTACTGTAGCAGAAGGCAAAAAAGTAGCAGAACTGGATGGAGATTTACAAAATCTCATGGATCGCTGGACAGCGATGTGTAAAAAGCTACGGGGAGCGCACCACCCCAGCAAGGTGCTAAGCGAGTTAAACCGAGGAGCTTCTATTATTCGGGATGTATTTAACGACGATTTTTCGGCAATACATATCGATGACGAAACCCTTTACTTGCAAATAAAAGATTATGTGCAACAAATTGCACCTGACAAAGAGAATATTGTCAAATTATACGACTCGAAAGTACCGATGTATGAAAAATTTGGTATTGAGCGTCAAATAAAAACGTCCTTTGGAAAGACTGTTTCCAGCAGCAGAGGAACCTATTTGGTGGTTGAACATACGGAAGCCATGCACGTAATAGACGTGAACAGTGGTAACCGTAGCAACAAATCGAAAAACCAAGAAGACACTGCGCTAGAAGTAAATTTAATAGCAGCAACCGAAGTGGCCAGACAACTACGCCTACGGGATATGGGAGGTATTATTGTGGTAGATTTCATAGATATGGGAAATGCCGGTAATCGCAAAAAGCTCTACAATCATCTTCGTGATGAAATGAAAACAGATAGAGCAAAGCATAAAATATTACCCCCAAGTAAGTTTGGATTGATCCAGATTACCCGCCAACGTGTTCGTCCAGAGATGAACATTAAAACAGCTGAAGAAGCACCAGGCGGTGAAAATGGTGAGATTGAAGCACCTATAGTAGTCGTAAACAAAATTACCGAAGACCTTAAAAAGCTCTTCAACAAAAACTATAAAAAGATAACTTTAAACACACATCCTTTTATAGCAGCCTTCTTAATAAAAGGCTTTCCATCTGTGCGAACCAAATGGTTTATGGAGCACAAAAAATGGGTAAAAATTCAACCAAGAGATGCTTACACGTATCTGGAATATCATTTTTACGATAAAGACGGAGAAATGATTAAATAAATCCAATTAAAAAACCCTTTCAATTTGAGAGGGTTTTTTTTTGCCTTTATTTTAAATCCATCCTTATTTCTTTTTTCTGAAAAACTATCCTTATTTTTCACTTGTGAATACTGTAAAAACATACACTGTTGAAGAGGCAACACGAAAACTTGAAGGCTACTGCGCCTATCAAGAGCGTTGCCATAAAGAAGTTGAACAAAAGCTCAAGGAAATGCGCATGATTCCTGATGCAGTTAATCATATTATCCATCATTTATTACAGCACGATTTTTTAAATGAGACCCGTTTTTCTCAAGCATTTGCCCGAGGAAAATTTAAATCTAAAAAATGGGGCAAACAGCGTATTATCCGTGAATTGAAGTTTCGGAATATTTCAGCATACAACATAAAGAAGGCATTACAAGAAATTTCAGAAGCAGAATACTACAAAACCTTCCACGAACTTGCAGAAAAACGAGTGAAACAATTAGACGGCGAAAGCAATCTTCAGAAAAAAAGAAAAAAACTAGCCGGTTACTTATTCTACAGAGGCTGGGAAAGCAATCTAGTATATGAAAAAGTACGAGAACTGACGTAATAAAAAAAGGAGCGCAAAATCTGCACTCCTTTTTTTCTACAATTAACACAAAAAATTAAGATCCACACATCAAACAGTCGTCATCTTCTTCTGCTGTACGCGATTTGGCAAGCATTTCACGCAATTCTTTTGGTGATAGTGGTTTATTGGTAACGGCAGAGGTTGCATCTACTTCTGTTTCGGCAACTTCGGCAGTTTCTTTTACTGGTTCTTTCTTTACTTCTTTCTTCAGCGTAAATTTAATGGCATCTACAGCACTCTTTGTACGTAAGTAGTACATTCCTGTTTTAAGTCCGTTTTTCCAAGCATAGAAGTGCATCGAAGTCAGTTTTGCATAGTTAGCATTTTCCATAAATAGGTTTAGCGACTGCGACTGATCGATAAAATACCCTCTGTGGCGCGACATATCGATAATATCTTTCATACTCAATTCCCAAACGGTTTTATATAGTTCTTTTAAGTCTTGAGGAATAATGTCCACTCCTTGAATAGAACCATTAGCACGCATAATTTCTTCTTTTACATCATCGTTCCACAGCCCTAATTCAACTAAATCTTCCAGTAAATGTTTGTTTACCACAATAAACTCACCCGAAAGCACACGACGTGTATAAATATTTGAAGTGTATGGCTCAAATGCTTCGTTGTTTCCAAGAATTTGAGAGGTGGAAGCTGTAGGCATAGGTGCAACCAATAGCGAGTTACGAACGCCGTTCTTTTTAACTTGTTTACGTAGTTTTCCCCAATCCCAACGGCCGCTTAACTCTTCATCTTTTATACCCCAAAGGTTATGTTGAAATTTCCCTTCGGAAATAGGTGAACCTTTATAACTTTGGTAAGGCCCATCAGCTTTCGCCTCTTCCATAGAGGCTGTTAAAGCAGCAAAATAAAGTGTTTCAAAAATTTCTTGGTTCAATTTTTTAGCTTCATCGCTGGTAAATGGCATACGTAACATAATAAACGCATCTGCCAATCCCTGAATACCCAATCCAACCGGACGGTGACGGAAATTAGAATTTTCAGCTTCTTTTACCGGATAATAGTTTCTGTCAATTACTCGGTTTAAGTTTTTGGTCACTCTTTTGGTCACACGGAATAATTCTTTGTGATCGAATTCACCTTTTTTCACAAACATAGGCAACGCAATGGATGCTAAATTGCAAACAGCAACCTCGTCCGGTGAGGTGTACTCCATAATTTCGGTACAAAGATTTGAACTACGGATCGTCCCCAGGTTTTGCTGATTGCTTTTTCGGTTGGCTGCATCTTTATACAGCATATAAGGTGTTCCCGTTTCAATTTGAGATTCCATTATTTTTTCCCAAAGCTCGCGGGCTTTAATGGTTTTCCTTCCTTTGTTTGCAGCTTCGTATTTTGCATATAACGCTTCAAACTCTTCGCCGTGACAGTCAAATAACCCAGGGCATTCATTTGGACACATTAAGGTCCACTCGCCATCTTCCTGAACACGTTTCATGAACAAATCTGGAATCCACATGGCGTAAAACAAATCGCGAGCGCGCATTTCTTCTTTACCGTGGTTTTTCTTCAAATCAAGAAAATCGAAAATATCTGCATGCCAAGGTTCTACATAAATAGCAAAAGAACCTTTCCGCTTTCCGCCACCTTGATCTACATACCGAGCCGTATCGTTATACACCCGTAGCATCGGTACAATACCGTTTGATGTTCCGTTGGTTCCTGCAATGTATGAACCAGTCGCTCTCACATTATGGATAGACAAACCAATACCCCCAGCAGATTGTGAAATTTTTGCCGTTTGCTTTAACGTATCGTAAATTCCGTCAATACTATCGTCTTGCATAGTCAACAAGAAACAGGAAGACATTTGTGGTTTTGGCGTACCACTGTTAAATAAGGTTGGTGTTGCGTGCGTAAAGAACTTTTTAGACATAAGCTCATACGTTTCTTTTGCTGAAGCTAAATCGTCTAAATGAATCCCAATAGAAACACGCATTAACATGTGTTGTGGCCGCTCAACAATCTGACCATTCAATTTTAGCAAGTAGGAACGTTCTAACGTTTTAAAACCGAAATAGTCATATCCAAAGTCGCGGTTGTAGATAATGGTAGAGTCTAACTCTTCGGCATTATCCATAATCACTTTATACACCTCATCACTAAGTAATGGCGCCGCTTTACCGGTACGCGGATTCACATATTCGTACAAATCGGTCATTACTTCAGAAAAAGTCTTCTTTGTATTTTTATGTAAGTTAGAGACAGAAATTCGCGCAGCCAGTCTTGCATAATCCGGGTGCGAAGTAGTCATTGTTGCTGCAATTTCAGCAGCTAAATTGTCCAATTCACTAGTAGTTACACCATCGTACAAGCCTTCAATTACACGCATGGCTACTTTTACTGGGTCTACCAATTCATTTAAACCGTAGCATAATTTTCGTACGCGTGCGGTAATCTTATCGAACATGATGGGTTCTCTGCGGCCGTCTCTTTTAATTACATTCATACTTCTTTATTTATTGAGGTTAGCGATATAGTTGACTACTTTCTTTGTGCGCAGCAATTACCCTGCACATTATCAGTTGATTATAAAAAAAGCCCGCCCCTTGGGGAGAAAGCGGAAACTTTTATTTGTTAAAAATCTGCGTCGAAGCTGATTTTGTTAGATTCTTTGTCTTTATTGGTAACGCCTGCTTTTTGATATTCAGAAACACGTTTTTCGAAGAAATTTGTCTTTCCTTGTAGGGATATCATATCCATAAAGTCGAATGGATTGGTGGCGTTATATTCTTTTTCGCAATCAAGTTCAACCAATAGGCGGTCTGTTACGAATTCAAGATATTGTGTCATTAGTTTTGAATTCATCCCAATTAAACTTGCTGGAAGTGATTCGGTAATAAATTCACGCTCTATATTTAACGCATCAACAAGTATTTCGCGAATGCGTTCTTTTGGCACTTTATTTACTAAATGATGATTGTGAAGGTGAACGGCAAAATCGCAATGCACACCTTCGTCACGGGAAATCAACTCGTTAGAAAAGGTTAAACCTGGCATTAAACCACGTTTTTTTAACCAGAAGATTGAACAGAATGCCCCTGAAAAGAAAATCCCTTCAACAGCGGCAAAAGCGATAAGACGCTCTGCAAATGAATCTGACTCGATCCACTTTAAGGCCCAATCTGCCTTCTTCTTAATAGCTGGGAAGTTTTCTATCGCATTGAAAAGCTTGTCTTTTTCCTCTTCATTTTTAACGTAGGTATCAATAAGCAATGAATAGGTTTCACTATGAATGTTTTCCATCATAATTTGGAAACCGTAGAAAAATTTTGCCTCGGAATACTGAACTTCATTAACAAAGTTTTCAGCTAAATTTTCATTTACAATCCCATCTGAAGCAGCAAAAAACGCAAGAATATGTTTAATGAAATATTTCTCATCCTTATTTAGTTTGTCATTCCAATCACTAAGATCTTGGTGCAAATCTATTTCTTCTGCGGTCCAAAAACTTGCTTCACTTTTTTTGTACCAATCCCAAATGTCGTGGTGTTGAATAGGAAATATTACAAATCGATCTTTGTTTTCTTGTAAAATGGGTTCTACTGCGCTCATTGTCCTTCGTTTTTATATTTGTTAAAATTTGATGCCACTTGGGACTAACAAATATGGAAAAAATTAAAAGGAATTATGGCAAAATGCCATTTGGGTTTTTAACAAAGTTTTCAACACAACGTATTTACTGGGCTTAAGAAGCTGTTTGTTAGTTTATTGATTTTCAGCATTATAAGCCGACATCGTTTACAAAAAACAAGCCTTCAAAATATGTTAAAAGCTGTTAAAACAGGGCTCTGACCGTGTTTTAATTTGATAAGCAATGATTATTCAAAAATTAGTTTGGAAACGTTTTTTTAAACTGCATTTTTGGAGTCTGATTTTCATTTATTGGAGTCATTTTACCTGTAAGAGAATCAAATTCTATATTAATGAACTCAAAATAATGTGGGATTTCATTTTTTTGAATAGTCAATACATTATCCTTACCCCTAATTATAAATTGGTTTAAAAATATAGGATTTTCATAGTAACTTTTCTTCATCCATAGTTGTAAATCAAAATGATCGACTTTAGGTTGTGAGGGTGCTTTAAAATAAATTCCATTCGTTTTAGAATCTATTAGAGCCATAGATGGATTTGAATGTGGAATGATTTTTTCTTCAGAATCGAAAAAAAGAACACGTGCTTGTATGGGACCCGAAAAAGCACCTATAACAGATACTGAAGGTGGTATTGGCACTGTATCGTTTAACTTAAGCAGTTTTTCAGCTGAGGGGGCCGGAGCTGTTATTTTAAACTCCTGCTTGCACGAGATAAAAACTAAGCTTATTGCTATGTAAAAAAACCACTTTTCCATACCTATCGCATTATTTTTCCGTAGTTAAAATCATATTCAATTTTTGATTGAATTTTTGCATCTTCTGCGTCTATTGATATTCCAAAAGGCTCAATTTGAACTTTCGAAGTGTAGAGCGGTAATTGCACACAAAAGAAAGATGGGTACTGGTTATAGAATTTCTCTTTCCTATTGTAAATCTGCTTACTTTTTAGAGATAGGGTTTCTTCCTTTTTACCGAAAAACTCTTTTCCCGATACTGTGATTGAGAAATCTTTTAATTCTTTATTTTTAAAAATAGTATCTGTTGTTGCCTTAAATAAAAGCACCCGTAATGTTTTATTGTAATATACATCGAAACCATCTTCTTGGCTTATTGGACCTAACTTTCCGTTTTCTACCAAAAAAGCTGTTGTATATTCCCTAGGCAATAATAAATCGTTAGAAACCTTAATTGGCATATTACTATTAAAACGCTTATCGTAGTACATAGGGTGTGCATTGCCACGATGGGCTCCATCTATTTTCCCCCTATATCCCGGTGACAAAGCCGGGATTACTTTAGCTTGATTGTGATAGTAGGTTTCCATAAGATACTGGCGACGGGCCAACTCATCAAAATAAGGTTTTTTAATATCCCCACTAAACACTTGTCTTTGCTGAAAATACAAACGGCTCTTCTTATCTTCAAAAAACGAATACCCTATATACACTAAAACAAGTAAGGCAGCAATTGATTTTAATACATAAGAAAAGAAGCTCGCTGACGAATTTTTAGGAAATATATAAGCCACACCAAAAGCAATAAAAACCAAGGATGTTAAAAACAAAAAGCTAAAAAGGTTATATGCTTTTGGCATCCCTACAATTCCATTAGAACCTACATATCCTAACAAAATAGGGCATATTGGAATAAGCAGAATAAAAATAAACAACCAAACAAGCTGAAGTTTATTAATAGTGTATTGGCTTCGGAGTTCATATCTTCCAATAAAAAACATCAAAAAGAAAACAAAAAAGCCCAAAGCCATCCAGTTGGCATTGAGTTCAATTTGACTGCCCAAAGTGTTGAAGAATTCTGTAAAATCAATACTGGTATCCCTGCCTAATTTTTCATTTCGAATTGCAGTAACTTCCCTTCTTTTTCTAAGGCCTGGAGAAAGCAATGTAACCGCTGCACCAACTATGTTCAAGCCAAAATAAAATAACATTCCTTTATTTATTTGCTTTTTACCAAGCCAGTGATAAACTAATAAAAACCCTAAAATAGCAATGTTTATAAAGAATAAGTGCTCAACTAGTCCTGTTAAGAAAATTGTCAGTAAAATAGCTAGCCAGGTTCTGTAATCTTTAAAATTAAGTTTAAACCCGTTTCTTAAAATATATCCGTAGAAAAAGAACAATAATGATATACCGAGTGTGTACGATAATGCTGTGTTTAATAAATAAGCTACTTGATAAAAGTTAAAGCTGTTCAGTAAAAAAGCAAAATAAAATACAGACGCTATAACAAAAGACCAACGCTTAAAAAGTGCTTTAAAAAAATACCATATAGAAACAAAAAAAGTAACATTTAAAAGAACAGTAACAGGTAACCGGTAAATATAAAAACGATGATCGTTTGTAAAACCTTGTGACCACCTACCGTTTAACTTATCAAAATTTAATTTTGCATTTTCGTACCACGTTTGATTAAATGAATAATGATGCGCGTCTATAGTTGAAGCATACAAGTAAGACGCAACATAACCTATTATGCATAAAAGAAATAAAACTGCTATTGCATAAAAGAAAGTAAGAGTGTTTCTAGTAAAGCGCATATTAATAATGTCTCCAGATTTTAATCAACTCAAAAGGGGCTTTTAAAAAATCGGTGGGTTTTAATTTACTACCTTCAATTTCTTGCCATTGGCGTATGGGAACTTCTAAAAGCACTTCTTCCATCTTATCAACACCTAATATACTTTCCAGTCGTGCTATTAATTCTACATCAAAAAGCCATTTGGTAATAAGTGGCTCCCTAAAAATATTAAACACCACGCTTTTGTGTATAAGCTTTGCTCCACATTGCGTATCGTACACCGGTATTTTTAACATCTTACTTACAAATGTTGCAAACACCCTACCCACGTAGTGACGCCATACTTTCCGTTTTATGTTTGTACCCATCAATTTAACCCGTGCCCCCATAATAAACAACGGTGATGTGTCTCTTTTTTCAATTTCTGAAATAAGTCTTGGTATTTCAGTTAATGGCGTTGCCAAATCTGCATCCAAATAGCCTATATAGTCAAACGTATTGTTCTCTTCCAAGTGAAGAACACCTTGACGAATTGCACCAGATTTTCCTTCGTTTTTTTCTAAATTTAAAAAGGTAAATTGTGATACATCAATACATAATTCTTGTAAAATGGCAGCTGTTTTATCTGTACTCCCATCATTTACAAATAGAATGTGTATTTCCTTTTGCGTTTTCGAAAACTTAAGGAATTCCTTAACGCGGAGCCTCTTTTCTTCGTTGTAACAAGGAATGATAAATAAATTTCGTGGCAAACTTTAGCTTTTATTTCAGATTTAATTGGACAAATATCAAACTAAATGACTGAACTAGCAAGGTAATATTGTCCTTTTCAGAAATAGCAGGATTAAAAAAGCTTTAGATATGGAATGGTTGTTTAAAGGTGTAGCGAACCCTCAAGGATGGGTTTTCTACTAATAAACCTTCCGATCTTGGTCTGTATAACCAAAACCGGAAGGTTCTTTAATTAGTTTTACACTACTTACAAGTATATATGGGGTAACATTTGTTAACCTCATGGATTTTTTATGCTTTACTAAATAAGCATCTACCCTAAATCATCTAAATCCAATTCTTCGATAGCATCCCAAGTTTCATCAATGTCCATATTGGTACCATTGGCTTTTATGTAAAAACGACCGTTCTCCATTAATTGAATATTACTGCTATTGTTATTCTTTTTATATTCTTCAATAGCCTTGTTACCGTCTCTTTTAACGGTCCTACGGGTTTTGTATTCGTTTTCTTCTTCAAAATCTTGTGAAAACATCATGCGCATTCCGGCAGTGGCGGAAGCACCCATTTGCCCAGCGCCATCAATTACTTGAAAATTAAATTTTTTACTTTTATCTTCATTAGTATACGTTGCTTCAATTGAGGCAATTTTCATATACGAAGTTTGACCTGCTTTATAGCCAGTGCGCTTCATACCGTTAATTTCATCAGGCAACCATTCTTTCAATTCTTCATTGGTAAGGGGTTCCATTTTTTGGAGTTCTTTTAAATCGTCCCCCATTTTGTTTATTTCCTTTACCGCATTAGTGCTGTTTGAAACGGTTTCTCGGGTCTCTTTAATCTTTTTTGAAACAGGATTATCTTTACAGCTAAAGCAGATTGCTATTGCACATATCCCTAAAAATACTTTTTTCATAATTTTGAAAATTTATGTTAGTTAACTGAAGTACTAATATACTAAAAATCAAAGGTTCTAAGTTTAAAAACTGAAAGTTGTCAATCCTGTCCTTTTGTTTTTAGTGTATAAGTACGTTTCAAATGTAAATAGGTTGCTTTAAAAGGTATGTCACGTATGTAACAATACCTATCAGTCATGTAACATTCACGGTTATTTGAAAATATAGAAAAGAAGCCCCAACAAAGCAATTAAGGCCATTTTTAATAGTTTTCCGCCACTTTTTCAAGCTCGGCATACCAATCTTCGCCATACTTTCTAATAAGGGCATCTTTTACAAATTTGTAGATAGGTACTTGTAATTCTTTGCCTAACGTGCACGCATCATCACAAATAGGCCATCTGTGATAATTAATTGCAGAAAACTCACTGTAATCCTGAATTCGGACTGGATATAAATGGCAAGATATTGGTTTTCGGAAATCAACCTCACCTGCATTATAGGCGTCTTCAATACCACAACTTGCGGTACCATTTTCGGTAAAGGTCACGTAAGCACATTCTTTTCCGTTTACCAATGGTGTTTCCAGTTCCCCTTGGGCAGTTTTAATATACGTTCCTTGTTCTTCAATAGATTGAACACCTTCGGTACGTAAAAAGGGTTTTACTTTAGGGTAGATTTCTTTTAATATTTCGGTTTCATCTTCGGTAACGGGTGCGCCCGCTTCTCCTTCAATGCAACAAGCCCCTTTGCAGGCACTAAGGTTGCACACAAATTCTTTCTCAATAATATCTTCTGAAATGATCGCTTTTCCTAATTGAAACATAACGCAAAGGTACTTGGTTTTCTAAGTTTTATCAGAAAAAATTTACTAAAATTTAACACCAATATATGATTTAAAACCCTGTAATATTGATTACTTTTGCCGGCTTAAATTTTTAGGATATGGAATTTAATTTTAAACAAATTGCAACCGCCACGATGGTATTGTTTGCCGTTATTGATATTATAGGAAGTATTCCTGTAATTATCTCATTACGGGAAAAATCGAAAGAAATAAAAAGTGGACGTGCGTCCATCATTTCAGCAGTGGTATTGATAGTCTTTCTATTTATAGGAGAACGTATTTTAAACTTAATTGGAATTAATGTAAACGAATTTGCCGTTGCTGGTGCTTTGGTGCTTTTCTTTATCGCCTTAGAGATGGTTTTGGGTATCACTTTGTTTAAACAACAGGATCACGATCTAGGCATGGCGACCGTATTTCCTATTGCATTTCCCATTGTTGCAGGTCCTGGAAGTTTAACCACACTGTTATCATTACGTGCAGAATTTGAATTGGAAAACATAATTGTCGCAATATTTGTAAACATAATCGTTGTCTTTATCGTTTTAAGGACCTCCGGTTCTCTTCAGAAATTTTTGGGAAAAAACGGTATTGGTATTATTGAAAAGATTTTTGGAGTAATATTACTTGCTATTTCAGTAAAACTGTTTACATCGAATATTCAGGAATTATTTAATTAATTTTGCTGTATGAAAATCTTTATCTACATACTAATGGCTCTTGCAGCTGGCTTGATAATTTTTAACGCAACCAAGTTAGATTTTAATAATCTTTTTGAAGGGGACAGTAAAATAGCTGTTATTAGTGTTTTAGCCGGAGCCTGTGCGCTATTACTATTGGCGATACTACAAGTTTCGCACACTATCAATAAAAAGAAAAAAGGGAAATAATTATACGGGAATTTGACTACTGTTCAACAACAGCAGCTTTGTCTTTTTCTTCAATTTCCATCACTTTTTTAAGCATTGGATCACCTTGGTTAAGTACAAACTCATAGGCGTTAGGCCCAAAAAGTTGTTGAGCTATGTTGGCCTTAAGCGCTTTTTCTAACCGGGCCTCATAACCTGTTAAGTTTATTTTTGCTTCATTAAAACGAGCATATTCAATAAAATCTTTTGAGAGTGATTCATCAACTGTATAATTTTCAGAAAAATCTTTGAAGGTAACGCCTTTAAATTGAGCGCGGTTTTGCTCTAGGTATTCAAATATAAAATAGCTCATAAAACCACTTCGGGATACATAGTTAATAGTTTCGCTACCAACACTTGTGTCTTTCGGAACAAAAATATCTGGTATAATACCGCCACCACCATAAACAATCTTTCCTTTAGGGGTCACAAATTTTAAAGAGTCTACCACCTCAATATCTTCTTTGTGCTCGAGTTCGCCATTTTTATAGCGTTTTTCATAATCGCTATAATAGGCATCATTCCCATTTCCGTAAGGTCGTTGTATAGACCGACCTGTTGGGGTGTAATATCTTGCTATGGTCAATCGCACGGCACTGCCATCCCCTAATGACATTTCACGCTGTACCAATCCTTTTCCGAAAGATCGGCGGCCAATAATTGTCCCTTTATCATTATCTTGAAGTGCCCCAGCCACTATTTCACTTGCCGAAGCCGAATTTTCATTGATAAGCACGTAGACTTTTCCGTCTTCAAAATCACCACGCCGAGTAGCATAGGTTTTATTGATATCGCCACTTTTATTTTTAGTAATCAACACGAGTTTGTCATCTTCAAGAAATTCATCTACAATACGTTCTGCCGTTGAAATATACCCACCGGGATTGTTGCGAAGATCCAGAACCAGACTTTTTATACCATCATCGGTTAACTCATCAAGTGCTCTTTCAAATTCGTCGTATGTGGTTTCAGAAAAGCGGTTTACTTTTATATAGCCTACATCATCAGTGAGTTTATAAGAAGCGTCCACGCTTACAAGCGGCACTTCTTTTCTTCGGAATTTAAACTCCAACAGTTCACCTTGACCTTTTCGGTATACCTTCAGCTTAATCCTAGAATTTTTTTCGCCTTTTAAGTAAGAAATGATACTATCTCTATTGATGCTATCACCAAAAATTTTCTTCTCATCTGCATACAAAATACGGTCACCGCCTTTAATTCCAGCTTGCTCTGCTGGCCCTCCTTTTATTGAACGTATTACTGCGATACTGTCGTTATACACATAATAACTCACGCCAATACCTACAAAGTTACCGCGCATGTCATCGGCATTATCTTCGTATTCATCACTAGGAATATACACAGAATGCGGATCGAGATTTTCCAAAATACCATTAACGGTAACATCGACAATGCTATCGGTATTAACGCGATCTACATATTCATAGTCGATATAATCGATAAGGCGGTTTAGCTTATCCTTTTTGCTGTTGGTGGCAAAAATCTTTTCGGTAGTATCGTTAAAATTGAGTTTTGAGCCCACAAAAACACCTGCGGCGAGTGCCGTACCAATTATTAAGGGCAGGTATTTTTTATGGTATTTCATGTAATTTACTGTAAATCTTCAATATGCGTAATGGTAACGCCAGCTTTTTCTAAAAATTTTATTCCACTATTGTCTTTATAGCCTTTATGATAAACCAACCGCGTAATTCCCGCTTGGTGAATTAACTTGCTACATTCTTTACAAGGTGATAGTGTAATGTACAATGTCGCTCCATTACAGGATTGTGTTGACGATGCTACTTTTAAAATAGCATTTGCTTCAGCGTGAAGCACATACCATTTTGTGTAGCCTTCTTCATCTTCACAAAAATTTTCAAACCCACTTGGGGTACCATTATATCCGTCGCTAATTATCATCTTATCTTTCACAATAAGTGCGCCAACTTGTTTGCGTTTGCAATAAGAGAGTTTGCTCCATTCTAATGCCATACGTAAATAGGCAATATCGTATTGTCGTTGTTTACTAATACCCATAGTGTTAAATAAGTAGCGAAATTAGCAGGAAGTTACATGATTGCAAAATTTACTGTGTTAAGCATTTGCAAAACTACTTCAAGATAATAAAAGTATTACTATTTACTGAAACTGAAATAAATTGTATGTAAGTTATTTCAGGAAAAAAGAAAAAAGCAATTTTCTATTAGCATAGGAATTATAAGCCCAATGACTATTGAAGATATAACAAGTACCCAGTCGCGTTTATTAAACCGAAAAATAGTCTGTACCAAAAACGCCAGGATGAGCACTAGAACCACTACAATTAATTGTGCAGCTTCAATACCTAGGGCAAACTCCAGTAAATGTAGAATATCATTATCTCCACTTATCATTTTAAAATAGCCAGCAAAGCCAAAACCGTGAATCAGCCCGAAAAATACAGTCGCAACATATAACACCCCTAGCTTTTCGGCTCTTTTTTCTTTTCCGGCCGTAAATAGATTAAACAATGCCGTAACCAAAATAGTGATAGGGATTAAGCACTCGATCCAACTACTGGAAACATTTACCACTCCATAATTTGCCAATAACAACGAGATTGTATGCCCCACGGTAAACAGCGTAACCAAAACAAGCAGTTTTCGCCAGGCATTAAACGTGTAGGCTGCACACAGTACAATTATAAAAAGCACATGATCATACGCTTGCCAATCGAGTACGTGTTCTAATCCTAATTTAAAATAAAGCCAAAAATCTGTCATTGAGGAAGGGTTTAAGATTCCCCAAAGGTAGGAAAAGTCGGTAAAATTTTATAACTTTATAATCAACTGAAAACCAAACGCTATGAATAAACTATTACTACTTTTAGCAACACTTTTAATTGGTTTTACATCCGTAAGCCAAGAACCAGACCCAGAATTATATCAAACTTGGTACTTATATAGCTATGAATACGATTTAGGCGATTATATTTTAGTTTCAGAAATTGATCCAGCTATTTCTCCCAATTTAATAATTGAAGAAAGCTTAGATTTTTTCGGAAATGGTGCCTGCAATGGATACAATGGTAACTTTATATATGACGCTACAGCTGAAACTTTGACACCAGAAAATTTTGTGCAGTCCCTATTAAACTGTGATTATCAATCTCATACCGAATTTGAACGCGACTATTTTGGGTATTTTATTCCAGATGAATCGTTTGAATACTCTATTAGCACAAATCCTAATAACCCTAATGAGCAAGAATTGATTTTGTCATTAGCACCAGGGTTTGATCTTACCTATAGAAATATAGAGCTTTCCATTTCTGAAAATAAAGCGGTTGCTTTTAAAATATATCCCAACCCAGTTTCAGAAACGCTTTTTATAACTTCAGAAAACAATACTATCGAAA
>OJAU01000048.1_pt1 | contig 83934 bp, 66 predicted proteins | sample 1589791 | NCBI WGS metagenome assembly OJAU01 (sample SAMN05416849, study PRJEB24817) | seawater metagenome | isolation source: Sea water | place: Canada:Atlantic | collected 2013-07 | reverse complement strand
AACAACGCGGCCAGACTCTAATCCCAGCTGGGGGAAAGCTGGGGGTCACGTCACCGCCACTTGGCGTTCGAGATCGAGATCACGAAGCGTCAGCTTCAAAATCTCATTCTTTCGCGCACCCGTAGAAAGGGCAAACACGACGACCGGATATAGCTGCTTGTTCGGGCTCGCCTTGCACGCTGCAAGGATGGCTTTGCGTTCGTCGTCATCGAGGAAGCGCACACGCTCTTTGGTAGCCTTCGTAATCCGGTTCACACCTTCCATCGGGTTGGCAGAACCGATCCATCCCCACTTCTGAGCGAACTTGAGCAGTATCTCCAGATTGTCGCGGTAGTGCTTCACTGTTTTGCGCGACTTCGGCTTGGTAGGCTTCTCGCCATCCTCAAGCTGCGCTCGTTGATCACCCGCGTTTGTCAGCTGGGCAATCTTTCGGCTGATAATCTCATGCGTCAGGAAGGAGAGGGCATACTCGCCTAGCTCTCGCTCCCAATGGTTCAGGTAAGTGGTTTCCACACGCTGGCTCGATGGAGCCTTGTGGGGGAGAATGTCCTCTTTGTACTTTTCTATCACATCACCGAGGGTGCGCTTCTTCGCCTCACTCGCAGTTGAGCGGATATCGCCCCGGCGCATCCCGAGCTCAGTTTCCTGTGCCCAGGCCTTGGCGTCGGTAAGTCGCTTGAAACTGCGCTGAACTGGCGGATATCCGTGCATTCGGATCATTACACGATAGGTTTGCCCGTTCTTGCCCTCTCTTTTTTGAATGGTCGCCATTTACGATTATTTTCCAGCTAGTTAAAATTTATGATACATTCTAACTGCTTATGGGGTAGGGCGCAAAAAAAATTTGGCACAATTTTGGCACAGTAAGCCCCAAAAAATGCCCGTAATTGACAACAAGCTACAACAACCGAAATGCGGTAAACTATTGAAATATATATTGTCACTTGTTGAGGATTGTTGAGAATTTTGTTGTTCTTAAATCTCATAACCTGAAGGTCGTTGGTTCAAATCCAACCCCCGCAACCACCATTCAAATGAAAAGACACACTTAATTCGCCCCTCTGTTTTCAGTGGGGCTTTTTTCGTGTGTTCGGTTGCGCCTATTGAATTCAGTTTGCTGTCCGTGGTGAAGCGAGCGACCCTATCCAGGGTTGTCTATGGACTATCACAGTCTGTTAGCCCTCGATGTCGCTTCCTTAGCCTGCGACAAATGCTTGCAGCCGCTATTGCGCCGCAGCGCAGTGCTCACAACTTGAAGGCTTTCCAGCCTGCATCAACGCGGACATGAACACGGACGCCGGCTATTCTTCTGAATAGCACGCCGTGTCGCAGTACTCCTTTCTGTCGAATAGGCTCGCCCCAGCTGCCCTGTTGCGACTGCGTCAATCGGCGGACGCTTTGCGGGCTTCGCGTTCGAGGTTTCGGCGGCGCTTCTTCGCCAGCAGTTCTTCGTCGGGAGTTATATCCAGTGATACGTCCGCCATCACAGCACCCCGCTCTCCCATCGGGCGATCTTCGCCAACGGTTGTATCGATATGGGTCTGACGTTCGATCTCTGCGTTCAGCAGCGCGCCGATCAAAATGGCGTAGCTGGTCAGGAACAGCCACATCAGGAACACTACGACTGCCGAAAGCGAACCATAGGTCGCGTTATAATCGCTCACATATTGAACATAGAGCGAGAAACTGAATGACACGGCGAGCCAGGCAAATGTCGAAAGCAGAGAGCCTGGCGACAGCCAGCGCCATTTGGCCGGGCGACGATCCGGGCCGTACTTCATGATAAGCGCGAAGCCACTGGTGCCCAGCAGCATGGCCAGAAGCCAGGTGAGAAACTGGTAGATATGCTCGGCCACCGGACCGATCAAATCACCGGTTTGCAATTGCAGCCACGCCACCACACCGCCGCTGACAAGCCCCGTCAGTGCAATCATGACGGCCGCTGCGGTCAGGCAGATGGCGCGCAATGTCTTGGAAAAAATGTTGCGCGATTCATGCTCGGAATTGATGATGTTGAGAGCGCCAATCAAGCCATTGGCCGCGCGCATGCCGCCAAAAATGGCCAGCGCCAGAGAGAGTATGAGCGTTATCCCGGTTACGCCCGAGCTTGTCGTCACCACTGCGAGCAATTGCTCTTCGATCATGCTTGCCGCCTCTGCAGGGACGAGATCGACAATCGTCATCATCTGCCGCTGCACCGTATCCACATCACCCAGCAGGCCGTAGGTCATCACTGTGGCCGCCAGCAGGGGGGTAATTGCCAGAAAGACGAAGAAAGCCATTCCGGCAGCCAGAAGCGAAAGATTATGAAATCCCACCATCACCCAAATCCGCTTGAGAATTTGTTTCCACGCCGGCCATGTCAGGTTCAGCGGTGAGTTGGCATTTGCGCCGGGCTGTAAATTGTTTATGGGTTCAATCCTTTATAGGCAGGGACGATCGCGATCCTGTGTGCATGAGAATGATCAGGGTCAGATAAAAAATGTCGCTGCGTACGGTCGGTTCCAGAACGAAAGTTTGTTTGCGTGGCGGCCTGTCTGCGTTTGCCATAGCGGCAGTTGGCTTCTCCGCGCAATCGGCATCCGCGCAAGACGCTGAAGACCAAGTCGTTTCCGATGCTGGAGAGCCGGTGCTGGAGGCAGGCTCTCTGCCTGTTCCGTCCCCTCCTCCGGGATCTGAATTGCCACCGGTCGAAGAGATCGTTTCCGATGACGAGTTCAACAGTTCGATTCCCGAACTGGGGGATGATGATCCCGAACTGATGCAGGATCTGGAAAGCATCGAGGAATTTGAACGCCGTTTCGCAGAAGAAAACGCGGGCGACGATGCCGATGCTGTTACAGATGTCGCGGCGGACACGCCGCTCGGTCTTCCGGAACTTGCCGATGGCGACCGCAGCGAGGCAATCGCTGACGCGCCGATCCGCGATGCCGAATTGCTTGCACCGCTTTCGCCGCTCGGGGAATTCGAGGTTCGCGAAGTCGAATTCGCCGAAGATGCCAGCGACGACGAACTGCCGACGGTTGCGTATGGCATTGCCCTCAATGGGCTGGAAGAAGCGAACGAGCTGACCGAGATTGATCTGGTCGGGGCATTCGAAGATTTGTCGGCACTCGAAAACAGTGATGGCGAGGTCGCCAATATCGCGATGCTCTCCGCGCGGGTGGAAGAAGACAGCGTTTTGCTTCAGCGTCTCCTGCGCTCGGAGGGATGGTATGATGCGAGGGTTACGACCCGCATCGATCGTTCCGAAGCCGATGACGGTCAGCCTCTCACCGCCGTTCTCGACGCTGCGCCTGGACCGCGTTTCGTATTTTCGGACATCATCATCGAAGCCGAACCGACCACGCCCCCGGACCTGATACGCGACAACTTTGCACTGCAGGTCGGGGAGCCGATTATCGCCACCCGGGTGCAGGGCGCCGAAGCGCAGGTTGCCGTGGCGCTGCCGCAGCAGGGCTACCCATTCGTGAGTGTCGGCCAGCGCGACATCCTGCTCGATCAGGAAACGGCTGACGGCGTTTACACACTGCCGGTCGATACAGGGCCGCGTGCGCGCTTCGGCGGTTTCACCACGAGCGGCGATCTGGCGTTCGATGCCGAGCATGTCGGCGTGCTCGCGCGTTTCGACCGCGGAGAGCTTTACGACAGCCGCAAGGTGGATGATCTGCGCGATGCGTTGATCGCAACCGGACTGTTCAACACGGTTACTGTCCAGCCCGAACAGACCGGCGAAGACGCCGCCGACGATGCAGAATTCGTCAATATCGCGGTCGAGCAGAACGCTGGCCCGCCGCGTTCCCTAGGCGCCAGCGCCGGATTCGGTACCGGACAGGGCTTTCTGATTGAAGGCAGTTGGACGCATCGCAACCTGTTCCCGCCAGAGGGCGCGCTGATTGGCTCTGCTGTTCTGGGTACGCAGGAGCAGGGAGCAGGCGTAACCTTCCGCCGGTCCAACGCCGGACGGCGCGACCGGACGGTGGAGCTCGGCCTGACTGCATCGCACACGGATTACGATGCATTCGAGGCGTTTACCGGGCGGCTTGGCGGTTTGGTCAGCTATGCTTCTACGCCGATCTGGCAGAAGCGCTTTACCTATGCCTATGGCGCAGAACTGATTGCTTCGGTCGAAGAAGATTTCGATTTCGATCTGGGCGAGCGCGTGGACCGCACCTATTTTATCGGCGCGCTGACTGGCCAGGTCGGGTTCGACACCACGACCAGCCTGCTTAACCCGACCAGCGGCTTTCGCCTGCGCGCTTTCGTGCAGCCGGAAGGTTCGTTGCAGGACGGGTTCAGCCCCTATGTCCGCGCGATTGTGGACGGTTCGGCCTATTATCCCATCGGCGATTCCCTTGTGCTGGCAGGCCGGGTGAAGGTCGGCTCCATCCAGGGCGTTGATCGCATAGACATTGCACCATCACGGCGGTTCTATGCTGGCGGCGGCGGCTCGGTGCGCGGTTTCGGGTTCCAGCAGCTGGGCCCCAAAGTTCAGGAAGTGAACCCCGATTTCGATCCTGAGGATCCCGATGAATCTGCCGATCCGTTCGAGCTTAACCCGATTGGCGGATTGGCCGTGAACGAACTGGCTGCGGAAATCCGCTACCGCTTTGGCGATTTTGGCGTGGTCGGCTTTGTCGACGCGGGGCAGGTCTATGAAGGGTCTACTCCGGACTTCTCCAATCTGCGCTACGGCGCAGGTATCGGCGGGCGATATTATACCAATTTCGGCCCGCTGCGGTTCGACATCGCCATGCCGCTGGATAAACAGCCTGGTGAAAGCTCCTTTGCCGTCTATATCTCGATCGGTCAGGCGTTCTGATGGTGGATGCGTCAACTTCTCAAGCCGCCGATATGGAACAGCAGGACGAGCCGGTGGCGGAAGGCCCGCATCGCAACTGGTGGAAATTTGCAGGCAAAGCCCTGCTGTTTGTCCTGCTCGGGCTGATTCTGCTGATCGGTGCCGTGCTGATCGGCGTCAATACCGATCCGGGTCGGAAATTCGTCGCCGAACAGATCGAGGCGCTCGAGTTCGAGAACGGCATGGCTATCGGGATCGAGGCGATCGACGGCTCGCTCTATAGCGATATGACCATTCGCGGGCTAACCGTGTCCGACCCGAAAGGCGTGTTCCTCCGCTCGCCCGCAATAGCACTGGACTGGCATCCGTTCGCGTTTGCAGGCAGCCATATCGATATCGATGCACTGACTGCGGAAACGATAGTGCTGGAGCGCGTACCCGAATTTATCGAGACCCCGCCGACCGACGACCCACTGCTGCCGGATTACGATATCGACATCGACCGTTTGGAAATCGGCGAGTTCATCGCCGAGGCTCCGGTTTCGGGAGAGCGCCGCGTTGCGACGCTGGAGGGTGATGTGCATATCGCCGATGCCCGGGCAAAAGTGAATTTGAACGGTGCAACGGTGGCCGGTGCAGGGCAGGCTGGCGGAGACCGGATTGCGTTGGTTCTGGACGCTGTACCGGACGATAACAAGCTGGACCTGGACCTTGATCTACAGGCACCGGGCAACGGTGTCATCGCCGCGCTGGCCGGATTGACAGAGCCGCTGGATGTGAAGCTGAAGGGTGCTGGCGACTGGGCCAAATGGAACGGCACGCTGGACGCTGGCCTTGGCGGGGCACCGCTGGCCGATCTCGATCTGAGTGCGCGTGACGGGACTTTCGCGCTGGCGGGCGAAACCCGTCTGCAGAAATTCGTACCTGCCTCCTCCGCAGCATTGCTGGGCGAGGTGACGAGCATCGACATCACTACCGCTCTGGAAGAGCGCCGCGCGACAATCGCGGGCCGGGTGTTCAGCGATGCTTTCAGCCTGACCGCCAATGGCGATATCGATCTGGCTGAAAGCAGTTTCGATGATTTCAAGGCAGCGTTCGTGCTGCTGGAACCCTCCACTCTCGCGCCCGATCTGCGCGGCAGTGGTATTCGAGCATTGCTGACGATGGACGGGGCCTTCGCCACGCCTATGGTCGAATACGACGTTCGCGCGGCACAGATCGTTATGGACGATATGGGTATCGAGAACCTGCGCGCGCAGGGCCGGACCCAGGTCGACACCACCAGCATGATCGTGCCGGTATCGGCAACCGCAAGCCGGATCACCGGGCTGGACACAGTCGCAGGTGGGCGCCTCGCCAATATCCGGCTCGATGGTGACATTGCGATCGACGGTCCGCGCATCCTGTCGGACAATATGCGGCTGCGGTCGGACCGTATCGATGCCAGGCTGTTGCTGGTCGCCGATACGTCGACCGGCCTTTATACCGGTGCTGTTGACGGAAAAATCGACAATTACCGCCTCGAAAGCGTCGGTGTCTTCAATTTCGAAACCGATATGGATTTGCAGACCCGCGCAGACGGTGCGTTCGCTCTGACAGGCAAGGTGCGGGCACGCTCGACCCGGTTGCTGAACGATTCCATGCGCGAATATCTCGGCGGAAACCTGACTGCCTCAAGCGACATCGCCTATGGCACCGACGGAGTGGCGCGTTTCGCCAATGTCCGGATGAATTCTCCGCTGCTGCAGATTACCGACGGGCGCGGCAGCTATAGCACCGATGGCCAGATCGACCTGACGGCCAGCGCCGTTTCACAGCAATACGGGCCTGTCGGCGTGCGCGTGACCGGTACGATTACAAACCCCAATGCCACGATCAATGCGAAGAGCCCCGGGTTCGGCATCGGTCTCGCCAATCTTACGGCGAAGATACGCGGCGTGAACGGCGATTACCGCATCGATGCCAGCGGCGACACCGATTACGGCGCGTTCACCGCCGATGTGACGGTGGCGACCGCCAGCGGCCCGCTCGCGCTGACAATCAATCAGGCAGATTTTGCAGGCATCGGTCTTTCTGGACAGATACGCCAGAGCGCTGCCGGGCCGTTTGTCGGCCAGCTTGACGCGAATGGGCGTGGGCTTGGCGGAATCGTTCGTCTGGGCGCGACTGGCAAATACCAGTCCGCCACGGTGAATATGCGCGCCAACAACACCGTTCTGGGCGGGCCGTCGAATATCCGTATCGGATCGGCTATCGTCGATGCCGAAGTTGTGCTGTACGATACGCCGCAGGTTCTTGCCGATATCCAGCTCGCCGATGCGTCCTACGGTGCGGCAAACATCAACGTGATGCGCGCACTAGTGGATTATCGCGGTGGCCGCGGCACGGCCAAGCTCTTGGCAGAAGGGACCAGCGGCGTGCCGTTCAGGGTTTCTGCCAATGCTGACCTCCAGCCCGATCTGTGGCGCGCTTCGATGCAGGGCAAGGCACGCGGTATAGAGTTCAAGACAACCAGTCCGGCACGCATCGTTCCGAAGGATGGGACGTATCAGTTGCTGCCGACCAAGATTGATTTTGGTCAGGGAAGCATCCGGCTTGCCGGTAAATATGGCGACGGACTGACTGTGCAGAGCCGTCTCGACTCGCTCGATCTCGCTATTGCCAATGCCTTCTCGCCGGGCCTCGGATTGGGCGGCAAAGCGACAGGCAGCCTCGATTTCGCGCAAGCCACTCCGGACAGTTTCCCCACCGCCGATGCGCGGATGCAGCTTGCGAACTTCACCCGGACCACAGCGGTATCTGTCAGTCAGCCTGTGAATGTGAGTTTCGTGGGCCAGCTGCAATCCAATGGCGGCGCGGCGCGTGCGGTTATCCGGACACGCGGCAGCGTTATCGGACGCATGAATGTGGCGCTTACGCCGCTGCCGCCGGGCAGCGCGCCGTGGACCGATCGCTTGATGCGGGCACGGCTGGGGGGCGGCATCCGCTATAATGGCCCGGCCGACACGTTATTCTCGCTTGCAGGCCAACCCGACCAGCGACTGTCAGGCGCGCTGGGCGTGGCCGCGGATTTCACCGGCCGCGTCTCAGCACCTGAGCTTGGCGGCATTATCCGCGCGAACAATCTGACATATGAAAACCAGACCTATGGCACGCGCCTCAGCAATATGGTGCTGAGGGGCCGGTTTACCGGCGATCGGCTGGAAATAGAGCAGATGAAGGCTAGCGCAGGCGACGGCACAGTGTCCGCCACCGGCTTCGTCAGCCTTGCTGCGGATCGCGGCTATCCGATGGATCTCGAGGTCGTCATGGATCAGGCACGTCTGGCTGAGAGCAGCGCCATCGATGCGACGGCCACAGGCAATCTGGCGCTGACTAAAACTGCCGGACAAACCGCGCTTCTGGCAGGCCGTATCGTACTGCCCGAAACGCGCTACCAGATCGTTCGGGAGGGCGCAGCTGAAGTGCCCGAGCTGACCGGCGTCCGCTTCAAACCGCCACGTGGGCGCGCCCGTGTGACAGGTGACGAGCCTGCAACACCGGCCGGCGGCGCGTTCGATTTGCTGCGGCTCGATATCGCACTGGTCGCACCGGAGAAGCTCTACGTGTCCGGTATGGGGCTGGAGAGCGAATGGAGCACCGATATGCGCATTCGCGGGACCAGTGCTGCGCCGAGCATTTCGGGTCAGGTGGAGCTTATTCGCGGGACACTCGGCTTTGCCGGCCGTTCGTTCGAGCTGACCGATGGCAATGTACAGTTCACCGGCGGGCAGGAGCTCGATCCGCTGATCACGCTGGTCGCCAGCGAAGATATCGAGGGCACCACGGTCAATGTGAATGTCAGCGGCAAGGCATTCGATCCTGAAATCGCGTTCTCGAGCACTCCGGGCCTGCCGCAGGACGAGATTATTTCGCGCATCCTGTTCGGCAGTTCGGTTGCCAATCTGTCGGCCATTCAGGCTGTGCAATTGGCAGCGTCGCTCAATTCGCTCCGCGGGTCAGGTGGCGGCGGGCTTAATCCGCTCGGCACGCTGCGGTCCGCAACTGGTGTCGACCGCCTGCGGATACTCGGCGGTGACGAAGCGAGTGGACGCGGCACTGCGGTGGCTGCGGGCCAGTATCTTACCGACGATATCTATATCGAGATCATTACGGATGGCCGCGGTTTCACCGCGACACAGCTTGAAGTGGCTCTGACGCCGGCATTGTCGGTTCTCAGCCAGGCAGGTGGCAGTGGCGGTACCAATGTGAACGTGCGTTACACGATCGATTACTGATGCGGCCGGCGATCGTTCTTTTGATCCTTGCTGCCGGGCTTCTGGCCACCGTACTGCTCAGGCCAGAGCCCAAAAGCGGGTTCGATACCCGCTATGAGCGTGCGGAGGAGAAGATCCGCTCGCTGGGCGAGGACATCGATAAGGACCTGAACGAACCCTCTCAAACCGGCTCTTAAGCGGGGCAGCCGATCGCAGCGCGCGCCTATCAGGCGTGCAGCGGCACGAATGGAAGGCCGGAGGCCATCTCGCCCGTCCGTGTCGGGATCAGCGTGTAGAGCAACTTTAACGGGTCTGACGCCGTTTTCGGCTTTATCCGCAAGCGCGCCCGTGGCAGCAAGCGTTGCAAACATCGACCCTATTGGAGAGTGCTCACATGAATCTGGAATTCACGCCCGAGGAAATCGCGTTCCGCGATGAAGTCCGCACCTTTATCGAAGAAAACCACCCCAAGCATCTGGGTGATTTCGGCATGCGCGAGGATATGTCGCCCGAAGATATGGTTGCGTGGCACAAGGTGCTGGGTGAAAAGGGCTGGTCAGTTCCTGCATGGCCCGAGCAATATGGCGGCACCGGCTGGACCCCGACGCAGCGTTATATCTGGTCAGAAGAAAACGCCCGCGCCAACACGTTTATGCCGCTGCCGTTCGGCGTATCGATGGTCGGCCCGGTGATCTACACCTTCGGCAATGAAGAACAAAAAGCCCAGCATCTGCCCGGCATCCGCAGCGGCGAAACATGGTGGTGCCAGGGCTATAGCGAACCGGGCGCAGGGTCCGACCTCGCCTCGCTGAAAACCACCGCCGTGCGCGATGGCGACCATTATGTGATCAATGGCCAGAAGACCTGGACCACGCTGGCCCAGCACGCCGATTGGGGCTTTTTCCTGTGCCGAACCGATCCCGATGCCGCGAAGCCGCAGGAAGGCATCAGCTTCATCCTGCTCGACATGAAGACACCGGGTGTCGAAGTGAAGCCGATCAAGCTTCTGGACGGCGGCTACGAAGTCAACGAAACTTGGTTGACCGATGTGCGCGTGCCTGCCGAAAATCTGGTCGGTGAAGAGAATAAGGGCTGGACCTATGCCAAGTTCCTGCTCGCCCATGAACGCAGCGGCATTGCCGGTGTGGCCCGCTCCAAGCGCGGCGTAGAGAAGCTGCGCGAAATTGCGGGTTCGGAAATGCTGTATGGCGAACCGCTGATGGATGATTTCGACTTCGCCCGGAAGGTCAGCCAGCTTGAAATCGATCTTGCTGCACTGGAAATTACAGAATTGCGCACTCTGGCCGGCGAACAGGCGGGCAAGGGCCCGGGGCCGGAAAGCTCGATCCTGAAGATCAAGGGCACCGAAGTCCAGCAGCGCCTGACGGAACTGACGCTGGAGGCTGTCGGCAGCTATGGCACGCCTTATTATGGCAATATCACGGGTGAAGCCGGCGTCGGCGCCGACCAACGCGCGCGGATCGCCGGGGGCAACGCGACCAACCAGTATCCGATTGGGCCAGACTACGCCCAGCATTCCGCAGCGACCTATTTCAACATGCGCAAGACTTCGATCTATGGCGGGTCGAACGAAATCCAGCGCAACATCATCACGAAGATGATCCTCGGCCTTTAAGCGCCAGACCAACATTGAGAGGAACGTAAATTGGACTTCAACTTCACTGAAGAACAGGACATGGTTCGTGACGGTCTGTCGCGCATGGTTCGTGAACAATATGACTGGGAATCCCGGCGCAAGGCAATCGAGAGCGATGCTGGCTGGAACCCTGAAGTATGGGCACAGCTGGCAGAGCTGGGCATTCTGGGGATGCCGTTTTCCGAAAAGGATGGCGGCTTTGGCGGCGGCGCGATCGATTCCATGGTCATCATGGAAGAATTCGGCAAAGGCCTGGTCATAGAGCCTTTCGTGCCCACCGTTGTTTGCGCGGGCGGTTTCCTGAAGCACGCTGGCAGCGATGCGCAGAAGGAAGAGCATCTTTCGGCCATTATCGCGGGCAAGCGTGTTTTTGCTTTTGCCTATGCAGAGCCGCAGGGGCGCTACGATTACGCCGATCTGGCCACCACCGCGAAGAAGGACGGCGATGCCTACACGCTGAACGGTCACAAGGCAGTGGTCATCGGCGCACCGTGGGCCAGCCATCTGGTTGTGACGGCCCGCACATCGGGCGGCGAGCGTGATCGTGATGGTGTCAGTGTCTTCATTGTCGACAAAGGCGCTGACGGCGTGGTGACCCGCGATTATGAAACCGTCGATGGACGGCGTGCCTCGGAAGTGTATTTCGAAAACGTCTCGGTGCCGGCTGATGCGCTGATCGGTGAGGAAGGCAAGGCCCTGCCACTGATCGAGCTGGTGACGGACGAGGCGATTGCGGCGCAATGCGCCGAAGCTTGCGGCGCGATGAAAGTCGCCCACACCATGACGGTCGAATATTCGCGCCAGCGCAAGCAGTTCGGCGTGCCTATCGGCCAGTTTCAGGTGCTTCAGCACCGCATGGTCGACATGTACACGGCTTACGAGCAGTCGGTTTCGCTCACCTATCTTGCCACGCTGAAGCTTGACGCTGGCGAAGCGGAGCGCAAACGGGCGGTTTCAGCGGCGAAGGTCGGCGTTGGTCAGGCGGCGCGCCTGATGGGGCAGGAAGCTGTGCAGATACACGGCGGCAACGGTGTGACGGACGAATACGCCATCGGCCATTATTTCAAGCGGTTGACGATTTTCGACCACGAATTCGGCAATGTCGATCACCACATGAAACGGCACGTAAAGCTGGGCTGACCGTTCATGGGTTGAACAAAAGCGGGAGGCGGTCTTTTGTGAAGGCCGCCTCCCGTTTTGTTTTAGAACCAATTTTGCGAATTATGTGAGCATTCCTATGTCCGACCGTCTGAAAGTCCTGTTGCAGCACGCCCTGCCCAAACAGGCACTGACCCATCTGGCCGGGCGCGTGGCAGGGGCAAAGGGCGGGGCGCTGACCACACGGCTGGTAGACCGTTTCGTGCGCCAATACGGGGTGGATATGTCGGAGGCGGCAAACCCAGACATTGCCAGCTATAAAAGCTTCAACGAGTTTTTCACCCGGCCTTTGAAAGCAGGCGCGAGACCCATCGCCGATACGGACTTCGTCTGTCCGGTGGATGGCGCAATCAGCCAGCTGGGCGCGATTGATGGCGGACAGATATTTCAGGCCAAGGGGCACCACTTCACTACGACGGAGCTGGTCGGCGGAGATGCGGAGTTGGCGAGCCAGTTCGATGATGGCACATTTGCCAATATCTATCTGTCACCAAAGGATTATCACCGTCTGCATATGCCCTGCGACGGTACGCTGGTGCGGATGATCCATGTGCCCGGAGCACTGTTTTCGGTCAATCCTGTTACCGCTCGCGGTGTGCGCGGCCTGTTTGCCCGTAACGAGAGAGTGGTCTGTGTGTTCGACAGCGCGGCGCATGGGCCGTTCGTAATGGTGCTGGTAGGCGCGACCATCGTGGGGAGCATGGCGACTGTGTGGCACGGCATCGTGAACGCAAAACGCACCGGCAAGATCGCCGAGTGGAATTATGGCGGCCTTGATATCAGACTGAAGAAGGGCGAGGAAATGGGCCGCTTCATGCTTGGCTCCACGGTAGTCATGCTGTTTCGCAAAGACACGATTACGCTCAATCCTGCGTGGACCGCCGCCGAGCCGGTGCGTCTGGGTGAGGCTATGGGGGAAGTGCCCGGGAACCCGAGATCCTGATGTCGCGCCTGATCCTGTTCAATAAACCGTTCGGAGTGCTCTCCCAGTTCACGGACCGGGGCACCGAGACGAAGCGGCAAACTCTCTCGGACTTCATTCAGGTGCCCGGTGTGTACCCTGCGGGGCGGCTGGACCGTGACAGCGAAGGGCTGATGCTGCTGACCGATGATGGACAGCTGCAGGCGCGCATCGCCGATCCGAAATACAAGCTGGGCAAGACCTATCTGGCGCAGGTTGAGGGCGAACCGGACGAAACTGCCCTGAATACACTACGCCGCGGTGTGCGGCTGAAAGACGGATTGACCCGCCCCGCAGATGTGGAGGCGATTGCCGATCCCGATCTATGGCCGCGCGATCCACCGATCCGGGTGCGCAAGAGCGTGCCCGACAGCTGGATCAAACTGACAATCCGCGAAGGCAAGAACCGGCAGGTCCGCCGGATGACCGCCGCAGTCGGGCTGCCTACGCTGCGGCTGGTGCGTTGGTCCATAGGCGACTGGACGCTGGACGGATTGGGGCCGAGCCAATGCCGCGAGGAATTCGTGCCTTAAGTCAGTCCTCCGGCTCGCCTTCGAAGGCGATGCAGCCGTTGTTTAGCAATCCGGTCAGCAGGTCGATCACAGAGTCAGCCCGTGCCTGCTCTGCGCTGATAGACAGGGCGCGGTTGGCACATAGGCTGCGCGCGGCATCGGCACGGTGCTGATCGCATTCATAAACCTGCCCATCGACAAACAGTGTCACCGCATCCCCTTCGCCTGCCACAAACGCAAAGCGGCTGGCTGGATTGCGCACCAGCATCGGGAAATGATCCAGCGCGGCCTGCACGTCCTCTGGCGAGAACTGTTCCTCTGGTGACCAGTCAATTTCAGAGGGCTTGGGGCTGGTGCTGAATTCTCCGAACCAACGGGCGAAGGCCTGCGTATCCCCCATCCGCTCGGTTATCATCCGGTGCATGCGCGCCAGAGCTGCCTCTGAAATCTCGCCTGGATTGTCCTGAGCGGCCAGACCGGGATCAGTGTAGCGATCATCATCGCCCGGCTGATCGACCAGATGTTCGGTCCATCCGTCCACCAGTTCGCCCAGTGAAGGCGCGCGGAAACCGATGGAGTAAGTCATGCAATCATGGCCCAGCGCGGTGCCTTCGTGGGCATAACGCGGGGGCATGTAGAGAATATCGCCCGGCTCCAGCACATACTCCTCTACCGGCTGAAAATCAGCCAGCAGGCGCAAGCTGTCATGCGGCATCAGCGGCGTAGTGTCATCGCACAGACCGCCCACGCGCCATCGGCGGCGGCCCAGACCCTGCACCAGAAACACGTCATACTGATCGAAATGCGCCCCCACGCCGCCGCCATCCGTGGCGTAGCTGACCATCACATCGTCGATCCGCCAGTCGGGGATGAAGCGAAACGGCTGGATCAGGTCGGCCACCGCAGGCACATGGTGATCCACCGCCTGTACCAGCATTGTCCACGGCGCTTTACCCAGCGTATCGAAGCGATCTTCGGGCAGGGGGCCATGTTCCAGGGCGGGCATGTCCGCACCGTGCGTAATCAGCCGCGATTCCACACCCGGCTCGCATCCCAAACCTGCAAGTTCGTCCGGCTCCAGCGGATTGTGCCAGTCGGTCCACGGGTTGCGGATCAGCAGCGGTTTCTTCTGCCAGTAGTCACGCAGGAAGGTCTGCGCATCGAAGCGCGCCGGATCGAGCATGGTCACTGCCCGTTCTGCCCGGCCCCGTTCTGCCCGGCCCCGTTCCGCTCAGCCATAATCATCAGGTCCATGAAATTGCGCGCTGCCTCGCGGTCTTCTTCGTTCTCGAACGCGACATCCAGATCGGGCGCGGCGTCCAGCAGATGGAGCAGGGTCCACAGCGCAAACTTCTCCGAACGGTCTTTCACCAGTCCGAAATCCACCAGCATACGGTCTGTCGCCGCCGGTATAGCTTTCACATTGACCGCAGCCAGATCGTCGGCGCCGAAATAACGGCGCAGCAAATTGTCCATATCCATGACTTCGCTAGCTAGACCTGTCTGGCGCCGATGCAAATGGCGTTTCAGGCGGCACTGCAAGTGCGCCATTGGGTCGGCGGGCAAGGGCTGCTATGGGCGCGCCCATGCTTACCATCGATGGAATCACAGTCAGGCTTGGCGGCCGTGACATTCTTACCCGCGCGACTGCGGCGATCCCGCATGGCGGACGCGTAGGTCTGATCGGCCGCAACGGCGCGGGCAAGTCCACACTGATGAAAAGCATCATCGGCGAAATTGACCCGGACGAGGGTGATATCACGCGGCCTACGGGTACGCGGCTGGGCTATATCGCGCAGGACGCGCCCACTGGCGACATCACGCCGGAGGAAGCTGTACTGGCCGCCGATGTAGAGCGTATGTCCCTGATGGAAGAGGCAGAAACCTGCACCGATCCCGACCGGCTGGGCGATGTGCATGAGCGCCTGCTCGCCATCGACGCCTACAGCGCGCCCTCCCGTGCAGCGCGCATACTGATCGGGCTGGGCTTTGATGAGGAAATGCAGCGCCAGCCGCTCGACAGTTTTTCCGGCGGATGGAAAATGCGGGTGGCGCTGGGCGCGCTGCTGTTCTCGCAACCCGATGTGCTGCTGCTGGATGAGCCATCCAACCACCTCGATCTGGAAGCGACGTTGTGGCTGGAAAATTTCCTCAAAAGCTATCCCGCCACCGTACTGGTCATCAGCCATGAGCGTGATCTGCTCAACAAGGTAGTCGATCATATCCTGCATCTGCAGGGCGGGCAGCTGACGCTGTATCCCGGCGGGTACGACGATTTCGAGAAACAGCGGGCGGAGCGCGCGGCGCAGCTGGCTAGCGCCAAGGCTTCGCAGGATGCCCAGCGGGCGCGGCTGGAGGATTACGTTGCGCGCAACAGCGCCCGTGCTTCCACCGCAAAGCAGGCGCAATCGCGGGCCAAGATGCTCGCCAAGATGCAGCCGATTGCTGCGATGGCGGAGGATGCCTCGCTCAGTTTCGAATTTCCCGATCCCAGCGATCTGCGCTCTCCCATACTTTCGATGGACGATGCGGCTGTTGGCTATGGAGATGCGCCGCCGATTCTGAGACGCCTGAATATGCGGATCGATGCTGACGACCGGATTGCACTGCTGGGTCGCAACGGCAATGGCAAGACCACACTGGCGCGGTTGCTGGCTTCCCAGCTCAAGCCCGAAGAAGGCGGCATCAACGCCAGCGGGAAGCTGAAGGTCGGTTATTTCACCCAGTATCAGGTGGAAGAATTGCAAGCCGACAGCACCCCGCTGGAACTGATGACGCGGGTGATGGATGGCCAGTCCCCGGGTGTGGTTCGCGCACAACTGGGCCGGTTCGGTTTCTCCGGCGATCGTGCAAATTCGCGGGTCGAGAAGCTCTCGGGCGGCGAACGCGCGCGGCTTGCCCTTGCACTGGTAACCCGTGATGCACCGCATCTGCTGATTTTGGACGAGCCAACCAACCACCTTGATGTCGATGCGCGTGAGGCACTGATTCAGGCGCTGAACGACTATACCGGCGCTGTCATCCTGATCAGCCATGATCGCCACATGGTCGAACTGACAGCGGACCGGCTGGTGCTGGTCGATGCCGGCACGGCCAAGGAATACGGCGGCAGCATGGACGATTACATCGATTTCGTGCTCGACCGGAACCAGCCGAAGAAAAAGCGCGGCGAAAAGGCTGGGAAACCGGTAGCGAAGTCATCCGGGAAAGCGCGAGCAAAGGAACGCTTCGTCAAATCGGAACTCGCCAAAATCGAGAAGACAATCGCAAGATTGCAGGGCGAATGCAGCCAGATCGATCAGGCGATGTACGAACCCGCAAATGCCGCATCCAAGTGGGCAGACAAAGCGATGAGCGAATTGCTGGAGGAACGGGCCACGCGGACAGACGCGCTGGAGAAGGCGGAGGCCGAGTGGCTGGAGGTCGGCGCTCAACTGGAACAGGTAGCCTGAAAATCCTCTGCTCGACAGGGCGCGCCCGGATAGGCATTGCGCAAGGGTAACCGATAGAAGGAAACCTTTCTGCCATGACTACACCCCTCGATCCGCGCACGCCCGTTATCATCGGAGTGGGGCAGTATTCCGAGAAGCTGGACGATGCGGATTATGGCGCGTTGTCGCCAATGGATATGGCAGGCCGGGCACTGGGCGCGGCGATTGCCGACGCGCAAGCGCGGGGCGACGTGGCAGATGCGATCGATACTCTGGGTGCTATCCGGCAGTTTGAAATCTCTACCCCAGCGGCGATTGCCCCGTTCGGGAAATCCGACAATCCGCCGCGCGCGATTGCAAAGCGTGTCGGAGCCGATCCGGCACGGGCTATTCTGGAAGTCGTCGGCGGACAGGGGCCCCAGCGGCTGGTCGGCGAGTTTGCGGCCGATATATCCAAGGGCCGCGCAAAGGTGGCGGCAATTGTCGGATCGGAAGCGATTTCTACTACGCTGGCGCTGGTCGCGAAGGGTGAGAAACCGGACTGGAGCGAAGAGCCGGGCGGCGAAATGGAAGATCGCGGCTTCGGGATGGACGGCGTACTGGACACCGCTCTGATTGCTCATGGCGTTCACGGGGCGATCCCCGCCTATGCTCTCATGGAAAACGCGCGCCGCAAGAAGCTCGGACGCTCGCTGGAAGAACACCGCGAGCATATGGCGCAGCTGTTCGCGCCGTTTACCGAAGTTGCCGCTGACAACCCCCACGCTGCCGCACCTGTGGCCCGGACGGCCCAAGATATTGCCACACCCACCGACCGCAACCGGATCGTGGCCGAGCCTTACACCAAGAGCATGATTGCCCGCGATCAGGTCAATCAGGCCGCTGCGATCATCGTCGCGTCTGTCGAAGCTGCGCGGGAACTGGGCGTACCTGAAGACCGCTGGGTCCATATCCATGCCGTCTCGGATGCCAAGGAAGCCTCTCCGATGCACCGCGCCGATCTGCATCTGGCCCCCAGCGCCGTGGATTCCGCACGCGCTGCACTGGAGATGGCGGATACCACCGTCGCGGACGTCAAGCATTTCGATATCTACAGCTGTTTCCCTATCCCTGTGTCCAATTTGATCGAGGCGCTGGGCATTGCCGGGGATGATCCGCGAGGGCTGACGCTGACGGGCGGTCTTCCGTTCTTTGGCGGGGCGGGCAACAACTATTCGGCCCACGGTATTGCAGAAGCCGTGGAGCGTTGCCGCAAGCAGCCGGGCAGCCGCGCAATGGTGATCGCCAATGGCGGCTTCATGAGCAAATACGCGGCTGGTATCTACTCGACCACACCTGCAGACTGGTCACAGCAGCGCGTGAAAACCTGCGACGATCAGCCGGATGCGGTGGCCGCTGTGGACGCGTATGATGGTGCTGCGACAATCGAAACCTACACCGTCCAATTTAGCAAAAAGGGGCCGCGCGGCACTGTTATCGCGCGCACTCCCGATGGTGAGAGGGTGGCCGCCATGCCGGCAGACGATGCGGCTCTGGCGCTGCTGGAGGCGGGCGAACCGTTCGGGCAGACGGTCGATATTGCGCATGGTGGCGGGCTGAACCGCTTCAGTGTGCCCAGCTGAAAAGTAGCTCGCAGTACTTCAGGGCCGGTGCAGGCAGGCTTGACCGGGTGGATGCCGCGGGCGACACACCGGCGCAATACAATATGATGAAGCAAGGGAGCGCGAATGGCAGGCCGGTTTTTCGATGAGTGGCAGGTGGGTGACCGGGTGGAGCATGAAATCCGCCGTACGGTGACCGAAACCGACAATCTGCTGTTCACCACCATGACCCACAATGCTCAGCCCCTGCATCTGGATGTAGAAGCGGCCCGAGAGAGCGAGTTTGGCCAGATTTTGGTCAACGGGACTTTCACTTTTTCACTGATGGTCGGGGTAAGTGTTGGCGACACCACGCTGGGCACGTTGGTGGCCAATCTGGGATATGACAAGCTGGTCCACCCCAAGCCGACTTTCATCGGTGACACCTTGCGTGCCACCAGCGAAGTGAGCGAACTGAGGGCCAGCAAGTCGCGCCCCGATGCCGGGATCGTCACCTTTGCGCATGAATGCCTCAACCAGCGGGACGAGATAGTCTGCCGCTGTCTGCGTATGGCTTTACTGAAGAAGAAGGAAAGCTGATGGCTGACCGCCCGACTATTCCCCCGTCTATTCCCCTTTCTATTCCCATGCGCAGCTGGCTGTTTGCGCCCGGCGATAGCGACAAGAAGATGGCAAAAGCCACAGCCAGCGATGCCGATATTGTCATCTTCGATCTGGAAGATGCAGTCGCCCCGCAAATCAAGCCCGATGCGCGGCTGATGGTGGCTACAGCCCTGAATGCAGCCGACAACCGGGAGCGTTTATGGGTGCGGATCAACCCGTTTGAAACGGATATGCCGCTACTGGATTTGGCCGCTGTAATGTCAGCCCGGCCCGGTGGGATTGTTCTGCCCAAGGCAGAGGGGCCGCAGGATGTGGTTCGGCTCGATCACACGCTTTCGGCATTGGAGGCAGCGCACGATATTCCTCTGGGTTCGACCCCGGTAATGGCGCTGGTCACGGAAACTGCAGCTTCCATGTTCGAGGCGGGCAACTATGCTGGCGCGCCGCGGCTGGTCGCGATGAGCTGGGGGGCAGAGGATCTATCGGATTCTATCGGTGCTCAGGCCAATGTCGATACGAGCGGGCGCTTTGATCCAGCCTATGAGTTGGCCCGCACGCTGTGCTTGCTGGGTGCGGCGCGCGCGGGGGTCACTGCTATCGAGACGATCCAGACCGATTTCCGCGATCTGGACGGTCTGGGTGCGCGCGCTGGCGATATGCGACGGCAGGGGTTTGGCGGAATGCTGGCGATCCACCCGGCGCAGGTCGAACCGATCAACACAGCGTTTACCCCAGGCGACGCGGAAATTGCAGAAGCGCGGATGGTGGTGAAACTGTTTGCCGACAATCCCGAGCTGGGCACTATCGGGCATAGCGGGAAGATGTATGACCGCCCGCACCTATCGCGGGCGCAGCAGTTGTTGGCTGGTCTGCCAGGCAACCGGTAACGCTGGATAATCGCTAGAGTTTGGCGACTTCGGCCAAAACCCGCTCGGCCCATTCGGGGCGGCAGATCAGCAGATCGGGCATATAGGTATCGCGCTGGTTATAAATCAGCGGACTGCCATCGACGCGGCTGCAATGCATACCGTGTGCCAATGCTACAGCTGCAGGGGCGCAACTGTCCCATTCGAACTGGCCGCCGGTGTGGAGGTAGATTTCGGCATCACCGCGCACGACTGCCATAGCCTTGGCGCCGGCGCTGCCCATGCCGACCAGTTCTCCGCCAATTGCTTCGGAAACAGCAATTGCTTCTTTCGCAGGGCGTGTGCGGCTGACAACCAGACGCGGGGTCGCGGCGGCTTCGGGTACGGATTGCGGGGCGTCGGTGCGCATGACAGCATCCATGCCGGGCAGGGCAACAGCACCGATTTCCGGTTTTCCGTCGATCGACAGGGCGACGTGAACGGCCCAGTCCGTGCGCGCCTCGCCATATTCACGCGTTCCATCCACCGGATCGACGATCCATGTGCGGGTTTTCCCAAGCCGCTCGTCCGTGTCCTTACTTTCTTCCGAAAGCAGGCCGTCATCGGGGCGCAAATGGCGCAATGAGTGGACCAGAAACTGGTTGGCTGTTTCGTCACCAGCTTTGCCCAGCGACTTGCCCTCGAACACCTGAGCATCGCGCACTTGCAGCAGAATTTTCCCGGCATGAAACGCCAGATGTGCAGCCAGTTCAGCATCGGTCATCGCTGCGGTGTCCGTGATTGAAGAGTCCGTCATCGCAAATTCCATTATCGCAGAGGCATAATCTGGTCGACGATGTAGGTGGCGGCTTCTTCAGCCGTCATCTCCACCGTGTTGACGCGGATTTCTGCGTTTTCAGGCTCTTCATATGGGCTGTCGATCCCGGTGAAGTTCTTGAGATCGCCCGCGCGGGCTTTCTTGTAGAGGCCTTTCACGTCACGCTTCTCGGCTACTTCCAGCGGAGTATCGACAAAAACTTCGATAAACTCGCCTTCGGGCAGCATATCGCGGACCATTCGCCGCTCTGCACGGAACGGACTGATGAAAGCGGTCAGCACAACCAGTCCGGCATCGGCCATCAGCTTCGCCACTTCCCCGATGCGGCGGATGTTTTCGATCCGGTCGGTGTCGGTGAAGCCCAGATCCTTGTTCAGGCCGTGGCGCACATTGTCGCCGTCCAAAAGGAAGGTATGCCGGTTCATCAGGTTAAGGCGTTTTTCCACCTCGTTCGCGATTGTCGATTTCCCGCTGCCAGAAAGGCCGGTGAACCATAGCACGCGCGGTGCCTGGTTCTTGAGATTGGCATGGGCCTCGCGCGTGATGTCCGTTGCCTGCCAATGCACATTTTGCGCGCGCCGCAGACTGAAATGCAGCATCCCTGCTGCAACGGTGCGATTGGTTATCTTGTCGATCAGGATGAAACCGCCCAGGGCGCGGTTATCGCCGTAAGCTTCAAACACGACCGGCTTGTCGGTGGTAATCTCGCAAACACCGATGGAATTCAATTCCAGCGTTTTCGCCGCCAGATGTTCCATTGTATTGACGTTGATTTCGTATTTCGGTGCCTGCACCGTGACCGAGACATTCTGCGTTCCCAGTTTCAGCCAATAGGCCCGGCCGGGTGTCATTTCCTCGTCATCCATCCACACCAGCGTCGTTTCGAACTGGTCGGACGTCTCGGGCGGAGTATCTGCGGCCGCCAGCACGTCTCCGCGCGAACAGTCGATCTCGTCTTCCAGTGTGACCGTGACGGACTGGCCTGCCTGCGCCTCTTCCAGCTCGCCTTCCCATGTTACTATGGATTTGACCGTGCTGGTCTTGCCCGAGGGTAGCGAACGGACCGCGTCGCCCGGGGCAATGGTACCGCTCGAAATCAGGCCGGAGAAGCCGCGGAAATCCAGATTGGGGCGATTGACCCACTGAACCGGCATACGGAAAGGCTTTGCCACATTAATTGCGCTGGCGACTTCGACGGTTTCCAGATGATCGATCAGTGTAGGGCCGTCATACCAGGCAGTGGCTTCGGACGGGCTGGTAATATTGTCGCCTGCCAGCCCGGACATGGGGATGGCAGTAAAGTCGTCGATCCCGATTTCGGACGCGAAAGAGCGATAATCGGCCACGATGTGTTCGAAGGTGGACTGGTCATAATCGACCAGATCCATCTTGTTCACCGCAAGCACGATGTTGCGGATGCCCAGCTGCTTGCACAGAAAACTGTGACGGCGGGTCTGGACCAGCACGCCTTTGCGTGCATCGATCAGGATTACGGCGAGATCGGCTGTGGATGCGCCCGTCACCATATTGCGGGTGTATTGTTCGTGGCCGGGGCAATCGGCGACGATGAATTTGCGCTTTTCGGTGGCGAAGAAGCGGTACGCGACATCGATTGTGATGCCCTGCTCCCGCTCTGCGGCCAAGCCATCGACCAGCAGGGCGAAATCGATTTCCTGCCCCTGCGTGCCGACTTTTTTGGAATCGTCTTCCAGCGCAGCCAGTTGATCTTCGAAGATCATCTTGGAATCGTACAACAGCCGCCCGATCAGGGTGGATTTTCCGTCATCCACACTGCCGCAGGTAATGAAGCGCAGCATGGTCTTGTTCTGATGCGCGTCGAGATAGGCGTCGATGTCCTCTGCGATCAGCGCATCGGTTTCGTAGACGGTTTCGGGAGTGGCAGTCTGGTCGGTCATCAGAAATAGCCCTCCTGTTTTTTCTTCTCCATCGAACCATCACCGGAATCCTTGTCGATGACGCGGCCCTGACGTTCGCTGGTGGTCGTCAGCAGCATTTCCTGCACAATGTCCGACAAGGTGGCCGCTTCGCTCTCGACAGCGCCCGTCAGAGGGAAGCAGCCAAGTGTGCGGAACCGGACCGAGCGCTCTGTCAACTCGGGCATGTAGCCCAGAATTTTCTCCAGCCGCTCCGGATCGTCGGCCATAAACAGGCCGCCTTCATAATCATAGGTCGGCCGCTTGGCTGAATAATACAACGGAACGATCTCGATGTTCTCGGCCATGATATACTGCCAGATATCCAGCTCCGTCCAGTTGGACAGCGGGAAGACGCGGATGCTCTCGCCCTTGGCTTTGCGCGTATTGTAGATGTTCCACAGTTCGGGCCGCTGGTTTTTCGGATCCCAGCCGTGGCTCGCCGTGCGGAAAGAGAAGATGCGCTCTTTCGCGCGGCTCTTTTCCTCGTCGCGGCGCGCGCCGCCAAAGGCTGCATCGAAACCGTATTTGTCGAGCGCCTGTTTCAACCCCTGTGTCTTCCACATATCGGTATGGAGCGGGCCGTGATCAAACGGGTTGATGCCGCGCTCTTCCGCTTCCGGGTTGCGGTGGACCAGCAGATCCATTCCGGCTTCCTCGGCCGATCGCTCGCGCATTTCGTACATCGCCTTGAACTTCCACGTCGTATCGACATGCATCAGCGGGAATGGCGGGGGAGAGGGATGGAATGCCTTCTTCGCCAGATGCAGCATGACAGCGCTGTCTTTACCTATGGAATAAAGCATCACCGGCTTCTGCGCCTCGGCGGCGACTTCGCGCATGATATGGATGCTCTCGGCCTCGAGACGTTCGAGATGGGTCAGTGGTTTGGTCATGGGAAAACTGGACGTGTCCGTCATCTAGCAAGGGTGGGCTGGGTAGCCCGATAATACGACGGGTGGCCAATGCCATTGTATGCTGCAAATGCGAAGGATTTTCTCGCCATTTGTGCCGGTCCACTCTTCGTATTGAGGCGACCGGGTGCCTATTCAGGCTGAGCAGCTTGCTCCTCCTAGAACACAGAAGCGCGCGCAGTGCGGATGGTTCAGTTTCACCGGCGCGCTGGCGTGCGCCAAATCGGCGCCCAGATCGAATTCGGGATCGTAGGGGATCAGGGTGCATGCCGCGACACGCGGTGCGGGCTCGCCCTTGCGATGCACGACCATCCGGCTGGTGGCGCACATGATTTGCGCGGGATCCTTGTCCAGAATGCTCCAGCAGGCAGTGGTGATTTCCGCAATATCCTTGTCCTCGTCCATCTCGGGGAACAAGACCAGCCGCATCGGATCGCCCGCATCTACAGGGATGTTCTCGGCAGCGAACAGAGCGGCATAACCTGCGCGCTCGTCCGCTTCACCTTCGCCCGGCAGCATCCGGCCTGCTACCGCGATGGAAAAACCATTGCTGCCCAGCCATTTCAGTCCATCAATTCCGGCCTCCCAGCTCCTCGGGCCTCGCTCCGCTTCATGCGCCTCTTTGGTGTGGTGGTCGAGGCTGACGCGGATGGTCAGGCGGTCGCCGTGCTTTTCGCGTAAGGCCAGAAGAGCTGCCTCGTGACGGCGCATCGGTTTCATCGCGTTGGACAGCACCAGCACTTCGAACCCGCGCTCCAGCGAATCCTCCAGCATCGGCAGGAATTCCGGGTTCATGAACGGCTCGCCGCCGGTATATGCGATCTCGCGTGTGGCCAGACCTTCGGTGGCAATTTCGTCCATATAGGCGGCGACATCGGCGTGGCTGATATAGACCAGTGCATCATTGGTCGGGCTGCTTTCGATATAGCAGCTGGCACAGGCCAGATTGCACAGTGTGCCGGTATTGAACCACAATGTGTCCAGCTTCACCAGTGGCACTTGTGCGCGCGGTTCCCCTTTCGCCGTAATGTCGGGATCGGTGAATTTGGCAGGTGGCAGGGCGGTGCCTTTCACCGCGAAGGGGGAGGGGCCGGCGGGCGCATTACGGCTGGCGGTACGGTTTCTGGCGCGGGTCTCGGTGGTCATAGGATCAGGCAAATGTTCGGCGCATCTTGGCGACAAAGCCTGCGTATTTCTTCGGCAGTGAACCGAATACGGTCGGCTCCCATGCGCTGAACGCGGCGGCTTTCGTAATCTCGCTTCGGGTGGGGTAGCTGATGATGGCGGAGCCCATGTCAAACGTCCCGCTTTTGCCCGTGATCATCTGGCTGAACGGCAGCAGCAATTCGCCGGCATTCTTGCCCACGATGCTCGCGCCGATAACCTTCTTGCCCTTCAGTATAACCTTCATCCGGCCCTTGGTCGCGCCTTCCGCAATGGCGCGTTCGTTATGGTCGAAGCCTTCCGTGATGACCGTGATCTTGTCGCCCAGCTCTTCACGCGCTTCCGCTTCCGTCATGCCGATCTGCGCCACTTCCGGTTCCGTGAAGGTGCACCAGGGCAGCGCCTTCCAGTCGACCTTTGTGGGCAGGCCGGTAACGATTTCGAGTGCGACATTGGACCCTTCATAGCCCGATACATGGGTCAGGCGCGGTCCGTCGCGGCAATCGCCGATGGCGTAGATGGATTTCACAGATGTTCGGCGGCGGGCATCGACCTTTATGCCATTGCGAGCCATCTCGACCCCCAGTTCCTCCAAGCCGAAACCGGAGGTGTTCGCTCTACGGCCCACGGCGAGCAGGATGTGCGTACCCTTGATGGTCTTACCATTATCGACTTGTACTTCGAGTGCGCCCTGTATCCCGGAAACGCCGTTTGCCTCGCCTTTGACGAAGTTCACGCCCTCGGCCTTCATCGTGTCGATGACGACCTGCACATTGTCCTGATCGTCGCGCCCCATCGGGTTTGCAGGCTCTATTACCGTTACTTCGCTACCCAGGCGGCAGAAGCTCTGCGCCATTTCCATGCCGATTACCCCGCCGCCGATGATAATCAGGTGGCCGGGCTGTTCGCTCAGATCGAACAGATTTTCATTGGTCAGATAGGGTACGCCATCCAGACCGGGGATCGGCGGGAAGAATGGCCTGGACCCCGTTGCAACTACGATACGCGGGGCGGACAGGGTGCGGCTGCCAACCCCGACCGTGTGTTTGCCGGTGATGCGCGCATAATCGCGGATTACTTCGCAGCCCATCTCCTCGAATGTTTCTTCGGAATCGTGCGGGGCGATGTGGGCGATCGCGGCATGAATGTGCTTGTGGACGCCGGACCACTCGATCTTGGGCGCAGCCAGTGTGACCCCGTGCAAAGTTTCTATCCGCGCCTCTGCCGCACGCTTGGCCGCTGTGATCAGCGCTTTGGATGGAACGCAGCCATTGTTCAGGCACTCGCCGCCCATCTTGTGCCCTTCGATCAGGGCGACTTTCAGGCCGAACAGCGCGCATCCGCCCGCAGCGGTCAGGCCGGCAGCTCCGCCCCCAATTACAATGACATCATGGGTGAATTTCATAGCGGGCCCCTCTACAGGCAAAGATGTCGATTGTCGCGCCTTCGCGTATGCGAAGGCGCGACAATCGTGCAATCTGCCCTTAAGTTCGTAGGCCAAGGACAAAGCGTTACATGAAATCTGGAAAACGATTGCGCATCCTGGTGACGGGCGGCGCGGGGCTGATCGGCGGCGAGGTCTGCGCGCGGCTGGCGGCGGCGGGGCATCATGTGACTGCGCTGGTCCGCTCCAATCCCGACGTGCTGGCCAATGATGGCACACCAGCGAAAGTGGCTGAAACGCTGACGGGCGACCTCTCGCTCGATGGGATGGGCCTGAAGAAAGCGGACCGTGCCCGGCTGGCACAAGGGCTGGATCTGATCGTCCATTGCGCCGCGCTGACCCGGTTCGATCTGGAGCCGGAAGCTTACCGCGCCACCAATATCGAAGGCACGCGCCGCGCGCTGGCATTGGCACGCACAGCGGGGGCGGCGTTCCTTCATGTATCCACCGCCTATGTCTGCGGTGCACGCAGCGGGACAGTGCTGGAGGATGATGCGCTGCCGACCACCGGCTTCACCAACGGATATGAGGCAAGCAAGGCGGAGGCCGAGGGGCTGGTGCGCGCGAGCGGGGTTCCCTTTGCAATTGCCCGGCCCAGCATAGTGGTCGGCGACAGCCGCACCGGGGCCATCCGACAGTTCGACACGATTTACGCGGCCTTCAAGCTGATTGCGGAGGGGCGGGTGCGGCACATGCCGGTGGCATCCGGAGCAACGCTGGATTTTGTGCCGCTGGATCATGTGGCCGCGGGTATCGTCGCGCTGGCCGAAGGGATCGAAACGTCAGCGGGGCGGACATATCATCTGGTATCGGGCGGCCCGGTGCCGGTAGAGGTCTTTGCGCAGGCTATCGGCAGTTTTAGAGCATTCTCTGCGCCGGTTCTGGTGGAGGCGCACGGCTTCGACCCGGCAATTCTGCCTGCAATGGAGCGTCGGCTCTATAAACGGGTGGCAGGACTTTACGCCAATTACTTCCAGCGCAATCCGCGCTTCGATGATCGCAATTTGCGAGACCAAACTGGGCTGCAGGCATCACCGATGGACCTCGCTATGCTGCAGCGCCTGATCCAGTATTGTATCGATGTTGGTTTTCTGAAGAATTAGGCTGAGAAGCTATTGAAGCGGTTCACAAGTGAGCGATATCTGATTCAACGACGGCTTAGAGAGTTGTCGTCATGATTGAGCCCTGGTTGCCGAACAAAGCAGACGACCCGGACTAGGTCATATTCGCTGCCGTGCAGCTTAGTGCTCAGCGAACGCCGACCGAGTATGTTAAAAGCTGGCCTTTCATACATATCGGGTCCATCACCACAAGCTTGAACTCGAAGCTCCATATTGTCTGTTATTGGAAGGCCGTCCCGTCATCGTGCTGCTGTCCGAAGAGTAGATGAGCGATTATAAAGGAGCGGCTTTGCTGCTTTCATGGCTGTCCAATGCCAAGCCGCAGGTCAGCGCCCATATGGTAATAGCGACTGGTCTTGCGTTGCCTTAACCTGACGAGACATTGCCCCCTGATCCTTCTACAAACGGCACCGAAAAAGCGAGAATGCCTGCGGACGGCCTTGCAAATTGAAGCGCATCCCCTCCGCTACTATTGACGCGTACCTTTTCGCCTTTCATTGCATCTATTGTTGGATCTGAACCATACTAGAAAATTAGGTTGCTAAGTAGAGAAGCGCACTTTTGCTAGGAACGAAAAAGTAACCGCCGGCTTTGGTTGAGACGAAAGACGAAAGATCTTCAAAGATGATACTCCCACCGCTAGTCGGCACAGTAAAAGTGCCACTTGTGCCGGATTTACGCCCGAGTAGCGGATCGTTTTCATCGCTGAGCGTATGAAAATTCGAAGAATTGAGCCAATTTCTTTGAACAAATTCGAACTGCCGTTCTAGGTCCGAGCATAGCGCGACAAAAAACAAGCCTTTTTCTTCTCCGCGTTCGTATGTGCGGCCACGGCGCATGAGGCGGTGACGATTGGCAATGGCAATCTCCTGCTCGTCTCCCGGTAACAGGCTATCACGAGGATTAGCTCGTCGAACATGGGACCCAAAAGGGCACCGCAGCCCGCGCGGATCCTCCTGCCCAAAGGGCAGCGCATAATCTTGTGCGCGAAGCACCCCTGATTTAGCGGGATTGGACAGGAGGGATGAGCCATTCTTCCAGCGACCGACCATTTTCGCCGCTACCCACTCTGGCTCTGCTTCTCTGCCAAGAGCGCTCTGCAGATGTTTGTATTTCTTGTTAGTGTTATTGGCTATTTTTTCGCATGCATCAGCGAATGCTTCAACGTGCTGTTCCAGAACCCGAACGGCCATGTAGGTTCCATTCCGGCTGAAATCCCTGGGCGGGCACGGTGTCATGCTGCCTGTGCCGAATTTTGGGAAGTGACTCCCCCGAGGCGCGGCGTCGGGCAGAATGTTCAGAGGATCAAGGGTAGCTGCAACATGCACACCCGGCGAATGGTACCCCTGAACGTTGGTGTAACCGCTTATCATTTCGCCAGCGGCTACGATATCGTCCGGATTGCGATCGAGCCCCGACTTCGAACTTCCTTCGATTATTGGCTGGACGAGCCCATCCTTAAAGCCGAAATGGTCTGTAGGCGGACCAGTGCACGGAAGCGGGCATGTTTCTTGCCGATCTATTTCCTTCAGACCATACGTTTCAATCAGGGCGCTGTGCGCTGCCAAAGCTGCGGAATGCTGCTTAGCGGTGGCGGAATAAACGCACAGTACAAGATCGACACCATAAATCCCGCCGCCATCGTTCCATCGGCCAACGTCCTCCTCCCTGTCTCCAATTAGCGCGGCGCGTTCCTGCATGCCCATGGCATATGCGCCTGGCAGTTCGTCGAGAAGGGGGTGCCCTCCGCGCACGAGTTTGCGAAGACCTGGACCAGAGATACCAAGAGTGCTTGCCCCGATATCAGGTTCGGTTTCGCCAAACGTCACGCGAAACTCAGGCTTCAGTTCATCGCGCTCGTTCAACATGTATGCAGAAAGCGACTTCCAGTCGCTCCTCATGTCGTCGAGAGGGTATCCAGAAAGTGTCCGCAGCCATTTGCGCGCCTGCCCGCGTTCTTCGGGCAGCTGGAGCATCAGAAATGTGGCCTGCTTCAAACGTCCGAAGCCGTTGAAAACTAGCGTCTGTACTTCTTCAGTCTCGATTTCCGAATCTAGGCGCGGGGCAGAACCAAATAGCGCAAGCCAGTCACGCGCTTCGCTATCGCTTGTCGCGCGTGCCAAGCCGTCTCTTATCAAATGATTGCGCCTGATCTGGTCGGCCGTAATCGCTGGAAAACGGGCGTACCAATACGCCGTAGGGACTTGTTTGCGTCGGACATAGTTTTTGAATTTGTCGCCATTCTCGGCACCATCGAACAGCAAGTACCGACTTTTTGGAAAGCCTTCACAATTTGACCATGCCGCAGTCTGCCCCAGATGCGCTCGCGTGATAAAGTCTTCGAGATAGCTTTCCCAGTTCCCATCGTAATTGGACTGGAAAATCATCGTGTTGGTGCGTGGTAGTCTGACCCAGCGAGCGAATTGAATCGTTCCCATATTAAGAACAAAACCCGGTCGATAATAATGGGTTACGACCTGCCCAATCCCCCAAAGGGCAAAAGCCAAGGTCAGACGGCGTAAGAGCCCTCTCTTCAGGGGCGTTACGACAGTTATATGATTCTTGGAGTGACCCGGCAGATCCTCACGCTCGGCGAGTTTCCGAAGGTGCGCCAGATCGGGTTTGTCGGTGTCGGCCTGATCCCGCTTTTCTTTCCGGCGCAGCAGCCAGAGGCAAAAACCAGTCAGAATCCCGAAGATTGTGAAAGTTGCGACGAAACTTTGTAATGCGAGCCAAGGGAAGGAAAGCCATAGCGCCGTCCGGTCGCCTCCACCTGGGTCGAGCACCGTATAAAGCAGAGTGCCAGTGATGAAGCAGGCGATGGCAAATGCCGACACGAAGCGCCAGAATAATGCAGAGCGGCGTATGATAGTCCAGAGGTTGGGTCGGCCTTGTTTGCTCCACTTGGCAAGCCTCGGCACGCTGTTTTTCGGCTTCAGTAGCAAATGTTCGTAAAGCGGGGCGTCTGCACATGTCTTCGTAAATCGACAGTGCTCGTCAAGAGAGGCGCTAGTCCCTCGAATCACGCGGCGTATGTACGCTAGAACTGTCGAAGGGCGGCTGCTGCGCCCGAGTTCGCATCGCTGATAGGAATCGATTTCATTACGCACATACTCGGCAAGGCTTTGTTCCTGCGCTATTTGCTGCACAGTAAGCCCCGGCAATCCATAGAAATTGAGCGCGGTTGCCCCCCAAGGCCGCCCTTGCATCTTGATGCGATAGCGCAAGAGGAAGTCGTATACATCGTCGCCGGCCGACAAACCGACGGCCTTTAGCACTTCGCGTAAGGGCTGTTTTATCGCACCTATTGCAAGTGCTGCAGCCTTGTCGGCAGGTCCATCGGCGTTAATTTCGATCAATAATAGCTGATGTTCGAACTCATCTGTTGGCAATTCAACCACTGTGCAGGAAAGAAAGTGGACGATACCGGTGCCATTCAGCGCTGTCCGCGAAGCACTGGTTTCAAGGGTCTCGGTTACAACCCGGTTGGCGGCAACGACGTCGTGAGCCATTGAGACAGGCACAGCGAACAAAATGCCGTTCTGGTCGATTCCAGCGCTGTTTTCGTCGTGGGCAAAATGCCAGTAAGTCAGCCGTGCGTGGCACGGGTATGGTCCGCGGAATTTCATCCGCAGACTGGATAATGATTTCTCGATCTTCGGGCGCCGCAGAAGTGCACCGAACGTTGCCGTGATCTGCGCGAGGGCGAGCTCCTTGCCGAGGCATGTGTGGAACATGTGTCCGAACAGGAGGTCGGGTTCGTGCGCCCGATCTGTGCGGAAGCGGTTCGGCTGCTTCCAGACGCGCGGGTCGCGTAAAGCCGCCATGGTGGAAACCAAAACCAGTCTTCTGGCCGGCACTGCGAAGGATGACCCGTCTGCCCGCTCGACTGTGGTTCGCTCCGGACACCACCGCCATTGTCCCGGGGCGAGGGCGGGGTTCAAACGGCCTGCTTCCAGCAATATAGTTTGCAACGCCTCGTGATCCTGAGAGTGTGCAGCGGCAATCGCTTTCCGGCGCGCATGGCGATTTTTCGCCAACACTTGCAACATCTTGCCGCCCGCCAGAGCGTTTGTCGGTACGAAGCCTGCTGCGAGACCAATCAGAATCGCACGTGCTTCGCCAAGGTCGGGGCCGTCGGGCTGTCGCGACATTCGTATCAGCCGGCCGGCCAACGTTTCAGGCGGAGTCTCAGCCTCTGCTGCGGAGTGAAGTGCGCGATCGGCGATAGAGCGCAATTGCTCGCCAGCGACGCTCGCCAGCTCGGCAGCCGTCGTTGATCCTCCGGGATCGCCAAAAAGTACGTTGGAGGCGGCTATCGTCCATTGCGCGAAAGCATCCGCATCTGAAACTTCGAAGCCCATGTATCGAATGCAGGCTTCGGCTGCGATGCGGGTAACAAGGTCCTGCTGAACATCAATGTCGCCTTTCGCCGCATCGAGCATTGCATCGGAATACCGGGTCGATATTTCCGCGATAAACTTCGCATCGCGAGGGAGCTCGATGAGATCTACAAGAATTCGCTTCTGTCTCTGGTGTGACTCACCATCTAGCCCGAGCAGGAAGGTCTCGCCCCCTGCGAGCTCTTTCATTTCCGGGCCAAACGGCGTGCGGAACCGGTCGGGGCTGGCCAGTATCAAACGAACGTCCGCTTCCCTGGTGACGATCGTCAATCCAGCAATATGCGCAACCGGGCGCACGAGTTGTAGAAATCTCAGGACAGGCCAGAGTAGCAATCGAAACAAGGTGGCAAAGATTCTGGCCTTCACTCCTCTGGCGGCAATGCGAGAGAAATCGAAGGGCGGAACGTTATCCGGATTGGGCAGAACAGGCCCCGGGTCCTCGCCAAAAAGTCGCGCGTATTTCCATCTTGCCATAGCTTAGCGTTCCTGCACTATATGCAACAGCGGCGTAGCAGGCCGATCAAATTCGATGCCGCCACGCAGCTTCTCAGTCCATTGCGGATCTTCGAATGGCATCCAGTCAAGCATCTGGCGATAGAGATATGGTTTTTCGTCCAGCATCCTAGCTCGCGCTTCCACGGCTTCATCAAGACGGTTCATGGCAGCAAGAGCGGCTGTTTCTAGCGCATGTGCCAAGACGTAACCGGGATGGGTAAGCTGGATCGTTTGCGCGTATTCAAGCGTTTCTTCGTATTGGCCGAGCATCCAGTGAGCCGTTGCGAGACTGCCGAGCGGGAAAAAAGGTTTCGCGTCCAAAGGAGAAAGGAACAGCGCATGTTCGAGCGGCTCGATGGCCGCCTCTGGATCGCCAGACAACGCATGGGCTGCTCCAAGATGAGCGAAAGCCTGCGCCATACTGGGGTCTAGTTCGCAGGCATGCCGCAGATGTCTGAGAGCGGACACATTGCGTTTATGCCATGTTTCGAGGATGCCTGAAAATAGAGAGCCGCGTGCGTCGCCGGGGGCCGCACGCATTGCTGCACGAATTAATGGAGCTAAATGCACCGTTGTGGATCTATCGGCCCGCTTAATCCAGTGCTGCCAAAGCGCGAGATTGGCCCGAAGCATTAAAAACTCGCTGTTTTCCGGATATCGATCCAGCCCTGCAGCGATCAACTTTTCGGCGTCGCCGAACGATTCCTTCGTGAACTGATCGATGTAAAATCTTATACGCCAGTTCTGCGCCCTCAAGTCGTCTGGATCGCTGACGTCGTCACTGCCAAAGTGGCGTTGCTCACATGTGTCAAAAGTTACGCCTAGACAATTAATAACCCGCGCAATTTCCAATTCGAATTGACTGTCGCGCGGATCAGTGGCCAATTGTCGCGTGTCCGTCCACCTGATAATTCGTCCCGGCATTTCGAGCATTGCGAAATTGACTGTAACGTAGTCGCCAACCTCAAGGACTTGTGATCGCGCAACATAACGCACCCCAAGAGTATCGGACACTTCTACGCTGGTAAGGTTGGGCCGATCGCTATGAGGCGGTTGGCCAGCATCGGCCACAGGCAGCCAGCGCAGTTTGCTGAGCCCACTGGAAAGCGAGATACCCACTTGACTGGCCGTAATTTCCGCAAGAGCATCCCCTTCGGGGAAGCCGGTAGGTGAGACGGCAACTTGTGCGCGCAATTTCTCCGGCCCGGTCTGCTGGACGAGTGCGGGTGCCTTCGCAAGGCCGTCATGGTTCCGGTCAGCGTAAAAAGACCGAGTTTCGCGAAGCCAATCCTCGAACCCTTCTTCCCCGGCCAGATCGATCCCTTCACAAAATTCCTGTTGAGAGGAAGCTGCGGCGCATTTTTCGAGATCGGTCTTAAAGCAGGCGCTGTTCAGTGACACCACTCGTTGATCGACATAAATGAGATCGACGTTGTGTTCCGCCAGTATGGCGCGAAGGTTCGATAATTCTCTTCTAAGGCTGCTCTGCGCCTGCTTTTGCGCGCGAGATCCCCAAAAGACTTGCTGCAACCAGACACGTGATCGTTCGAAGCGATCGGCAGTCGCCAAAGCAGCAAGCAAGGCAATCGCCTTCTTGCTTGATATCGGCAGCCTCTGACCAGAAGAAAGTTCAACCCTCGGCGGGCCCATCAAATATAAAAATACGGTATTCTTGTCGCTCACGTAGCCCCCACTTCGCAATCAGCGATTTAGCTTCGTTGTCTTAATCTGAGCGCCCCATCCGGAATTCGAGACCCCGGCAGATCTATTTTATGAGTTAAGCTCTAAGGACTCTCGCGTAAAATTTGAACAATAATAGTCCATAACTTTACGTTTTCACGAGTTTTGAGCGCTTTTTGAGCGCTGCAAGAGCGCTTTCTGAGCGCCCGAGGCTCAAAGCCCCCTTCGTTCCGCAGCAGTTTGAACTGGCGGAGAAACCGTTTTCAATTCGAAATTCAATCGGGGGAATATCAGTGAACAGGAAATCTCAACTCGCACTTGGCGTCGCCAGCACAGCGCTCGTCATCGGACTGGCTGCACCAGCACAGGCGGCATGCACCGTCGATGCATCGACGGTAAGTTGCACGGCCGACAGCACGGCATCAGAAGTTAACGCGGCAATGGCATCGGTAGTCGGCGATGATGTGACCCTCCAGATTGTTGCTGATGCCAACGTAGTTCAGCCGCCCCTTAACATCATGCCAAATCAGCAGGGCGCGGTTGCAATCGACAACGATGGTACAGTGGGAACCGATGCTGCACAGAACGGCATTTTCTACAGAGGCCCGTTCACGGGAGCTGCTAATACTTTTTCGCTGAATAACAGCGGCACCATTACCGGCCAGGTAAACGTCTTCGATGTGGGCGGAACGGTGGACCTCCAGAACAGCGGCACGGTGGGCGGTGGCCTTTTTGTCGGTTCGATGGGTGCGGTTACGCTAAATAGCGACGGGGATATCGACAGTGCCGGCTCACAGGCACTGTTTCTTGCTTCCCGTACTTCTGTCGACGCAGCGTTGAATGGCGACATTGGAACAGCTGCGACCGCTATGGCGGATTCTGATCTGCGGGACACTTTTGTCCAATCACAGTTTTTCGTTTCCGAGCCGTCCACGTCTGAAACCGAAACCGTCGGCGGTGTGACGACCACAACGACGACGTCGGGTTTTTCGCGCGTCGGAGGCGCTGCATCAGTCGAAGTGGGTGAACAGGCTAACGTCGGTGGAATAGATGTAATTGCATTGGAAGGGGGCGATGTCTCGATCGATGGCACTGTAGGCTCCGCCACGGAGTACAAGAGTGTCTTCGTTTCTTCCAATACTAGCGAAGGCATGACCACGACGATCGACACGTCAGACGGGAGCGACTTCAGTTCTTCACAAACCGATACAACCACCGCCATCGGTGGAGCGGCATCCGTGTCCGTAGGCGAAACGGGATCTGTAAGCGGCGATGTGCAGGCAGACGGTCTGGAAGCGGCGGATATCGCAATCGATGGCGCTGTCGGCACAGAGGACTTTTTCGGCGGAGCGTTCGCTTCCTCTTCCGGAACCGACTTCCAGAGTTCAAACTCCAGTTCCAATGCCGGGACTGCATCGACCTCTAGTTTCGAAAACAGCAACCAGACGGTCGGAGGTGAAGCTTCGGTAACTGTCGGCGAGAGTGGGTCTGTCGCAGGTTCGGTGGACGCAAGCGGTTTTGCCGGCGCGCAGGTATCGATCGACGGCACTGTAGGCCTGCCCGCGAATTTCGATCAGGTGAGCGCAAGTTCCAGCGGTTCGAATAGCTCTTTCGAACAGGACAACACTTTCGACAGCGCGACAGGTGCTAGTGCATTCTCCCAGCAATCGATCAATGCAAGCACCGGCAACGACTCATCGGTCACCATTGGCGAGACGGGCATCGTCAACGCTTCGGTCGATGCGTTTGCAAACTCGGACGCCACCGTTTCGAACGCTGGGCAAGTTAGCGGTTCGGTATCGGCCAATACCTCGGGAAGTGAAAGTTCGTCTGGCTTCGAGAGTGAGTTCGACGGTGCGAGCAACTCGTCTTCGTCCAACTTCTCACAAAACAGGGAAACAGGGGGCGATGCTCTGATCGAGAATGCTGCGGGCGGACTGATCGGACTGGACGCTACAGCGCCGGTATTCGTCTCAGCCTTCGGTAACACGTCGGCAACGGTAGCCAACGCCGGGCGGATAAACGGCAATGTCGATGTGTCGTCCTCTGCCTTCGCATCGGAGAACCATAACTCCAATTCCTCGGTTTCTTCCACCGACACGGCCACCGGAACGATCACTTCCACCAACGAAAACAGCAATTCGAACAGCAATACCAATCTGGGCGGCGATGCCACGTTTGCAAATGCAGCCGGGGGACTGGTTACCGGTTCGGTCAATGTATCGGGCACGGGCAGCGCCAGTGTCACGAATGAAGGCGCAGTGATCGGGACTACCAACGCTTCTAGCCAGGCGACCGACAGCGCTTTTGCAGAGACGATCGTCAATACATCGATATTCGTCCCTGGCCCGGATGGGGGTACGACGAACACACGCGATCTCACGCGCGACATTTCGGACACCTCGAGTGGCGGGGACGTCACTGGTGTTTATGCGGGTACGAACGGGGCAGTCCAGTTCGGCCCGTTCGGCGGCGCCAGCGACGGTTCGGTTTCGCAACTTGCAAACGGCGATAGCAGCGCCCTGGTAAGCGGAACGATCTTTGGCAATTTTACCGGCAGCGCGACCGGTCAAGAATTTGCGTCCTCCTTCACCGATGGGCGAGTTTCCACTTCAGATGCCGATGGCGACCAGCGCAGCTTTGATCGGGATTACATCTACGAAGAATCGAACGATCAATCGGAAAGCGATAGTTCACTTGTCGTTGATGGCGGACGGATCGAGGGAAGTGCTTCGCTCTTCGGCACGGGTTCGGCCACAGCCCAGATAGGCAATGGCGGTTCTGTCACAGGCGACCTCAACGCGACTGCCCAAGGTTTCGGAAGCTACGACTACTCCGAAACATATGACCTTTCTCAAACCTTCGATGAGGATGGCAATTTTACAGGAAGTGAGGAAGTTCTGGCTTTAAGCCTGGAACAGAGTGTGAATGGTGGCGACGTGACCCTCTCGGTCGCCAACGGCACTGTCGAGGGATCGGTCTTCCTGAACGGTGCAGGCGGTATCAACGATTTCTCTCTTAACGAAGAGGGCGTTGTCGGTGGCGGCGTTTTCCAGAACAGCCAGTACAGCGCACTGGCCTATGAGCAAGCTTCTACATCCACCTCGACGCCTACTGACACAGTTTCGATGGACGAATATACCGAAACTCGGACCGCATCCGGTGGTGACGTGACAGCCTCCATTGCTGGCACGATTGGGAATGGCGATTTTGGGCCGCAAGGCTACGGTGAAGTGTCCAATGCGGGCGGCATCAGCCTTTCGCTCAGAACCGATGCAGGCAACGCGGACGCTACCGTGACTGGTCAGGTCCGCAATGGCATCGAAGTGTTCGCCTCGGGCAGCGATTCGACGTTTGCGCAGCAACAGACGAGGGAGAACGGTTCTCTCGCAGCTTACTCTGAGCAACGAAGCTCGACTGCTGCGGGCGGCACCGCCAGCTTGAGCGTCGATGCAGGAAATCTCGCCACGTCGGCAAACTTCGGTAACATTACGGTGGTCGGTCGCAGCGGGTCTGCAGCCGCAATCGGCGCAGACAGTTCCGTGCTTGCAGCTACCAATGGTGCTAGCATGCGGATCGGCGGGTATTTCTCCAACAGCACGTCGACACGGGAAGACCAATATACAGGGTCAGCCCTGACCGGACGCACCGCCACTTCCTCCTCCACGGTCGTAGGCGGCGCTGCCAGCCTGACCAATGATGGCAGGATCGGCTACGATGGCGGAGCCGCTTTTGACGGGGATGATGCTTTTGTTAACGTGATCAGCCCTGAGATGGCGGATGTCATTAATAATGGACAGATATTCGGTTCGGTCGCGCTGTCATCGCTATATGAAGATGCATCGTTCACGACGACCAGCACTGATCTGAACGACGTAACTCGCGTCGATACAACGACTACGACCTATACCGCAAATGGGGGCTCGGCAACGCTGACCAACAATGGTCTTGTCACAGGCGATGCATCGGCCGAAGCGCTTGATGGTACTGTCATTAATAATGGCGTGCTCAGAGGCAGTCTGTCGCTCGGCGGCAATGTGGACAACTACACCACGCAGTCGGTCGATACGCTGACCCAACTTGGCGAAGAAGAGGTTCTCGATCTTGCCGATGCCATTATGCAGGGATACGCGGTCGAACAGAATGGCCTTCTGGGGGGCACAATCTCGGTCGGCGGAGTTTTTGGCAATATCGATGATGAAATTCGGACCAGTTCCATCTTGGGTGACATCAACCTGAATTCGGGTTCTGTGACAGGCGGCGGTGTCGTTGCCGAGTATGATGAAGAGACAGGTGAACGCTTTACCCAGACCAACGTCAATCTTAACGGTTCGGGCTATCTCGGTCTCGGCGATACCGCGATTGCGGCTCTCGAAGCCACTTTCGGTAACGCCGATCCGGGTATTGCTGCTGCAGGCGATTTGTCTGCCTATGCGGGCGGTGCCCGCATTCTGGGTGTCGAGACGCTGACGAAGACCGGGGATGGTGTGTTTCTGATCACCGGAGCGGATTTTGTTCCGACCAGCAATACGAATGTTCTGGCCGATTACACGCTGGACTTGGGGACCTTTGCCATAAACGGCGGGGAAATGCAGCTGGCGACCGTAAGTGAAGGAGGTGTGTTCGGTGTACGAGGTAACATCGCAAACTCGGCTGGCCTGGTTTTGGGCTCACGGGTTGAGCTGCCTGCTCCGCTTTTCGGTACGAACGCATCGGTCACCGCCATTGATGGGGTCGAAGTCTACCAGAATGGCAATTTCAGCCAGTCAGACAGCGGCACATTGTCTGTTGGGGTCACTCCTACCCTGGTTCGGGTCGCCGATCCTGCATTCTCCAGCATCAGTACATCGACCAATCCTCTGGCTGTCCAATCAATTGGTCTTGGGTCCGGTCTGTTCACCACACCGGAGAATGCCTTCGGTCAGGTCTTCAACGATCTTGGCACGGGCTTCCTGACGGTTGATGGTGACATGGATCTGGCAGGAACAGTGGCTCTCGTCTCACCAACCGGCGGCATTTTTACCCACGGGCAGACGGTCGACATTGCGAGCGTTTCCGGCACCCTGACCACCAGCGCGAATGTGGATGTCAATTCGTCCTCAAACTTCGTCTCCTTCGATCTGGGAACCCGGACGGAAGGTGGGCGGACGGTCCTGTTTGCCAGCGCTGATCGGGCAGGATTCGAAACTGCGGGTAACAACCAGAATTCGATTGCCGCAGGTACGGCGCTCAGTCAGTCTTTCCCAGATGTTATCGCTGCTATTCAAGCGGGTTCTGCCGGTGGGATCGGGCTTGGCGGTGATAGGTTCGTGCTTGCCCAGGACTTGGCAAATCTCTTTGTCGGCATGGATACGCTCCTGACTATGGATGGGGTGACTGCAGCACTGAACGAACTGGCCTCGGGTGAATTTTACGGCTCGCTTACGGCTCTGGAAACAACGGCACCATTCGTTGATGCCATCAGTTCCCGCCGGGTTCCGACCGGCGCCAGCGGGTTCAATATCTGGCTGGCGCCGTCGGGCGACTTTGTGGAACTGGAAGGTGACAGCGAAGTAGGTTCGCGTAATATCGACGCTGACAACTACGGCGCATCGGCCGGGTTCGGCATTTCTACCGGCAACGGCGAAGTTGGTCTTGGCTTCGGCTACGGTCGGATTAGTGCAGACTCGCAAAGCGACCTGCTGACGGCTCAGGCCGACACATGGATGGTCGGTGCATATGTCCGTCAGGGCTTCGGCAACGTCTCCGTCGGAGCCGATCTTATCTACGGCTGGAGCGACTGGAATGCGACGCGGGTCATGCCGACATTGTCGCGTACTGCATTGGGAGATTTTGACAGCACGGAGCTTCGCGGTGACCTGCGGGTCGAGTACATGTACGAATTCGGCGGCGGCTGGGTTGCTCCATTCGGAGAGCTTTCGTTCCGCAAGTTCGATTTCGATGGCTTCACGGAACAGGGAGCAGGAGCGGTAAATCTCGTCGTGGAAGATGCGAATGATACCGTCCTAACACCAACGCTGGGTCTGCGGGTTGGAACCTCCTTCGAGACGGGACTCGCTACGCTTCGTCCGGAGATTACGCTGGCCTACAGCTTCGATGACGACAACAGTTCGTTCCGCGATGTTGCCTATCTCGGAGCGCCAGCGAATGCCTTCCGCCTACAGGGCGTTGATCCTGAGGGATACTTCACCATCGGAGCCGGCTTGTTCGCTGACATCGGCGTCAATTCGGGGGCGTTCCTGCGCGGTAGTTATGCAACTGGCGGCAATATCGATGCGGCAAGCGTAAACGCAGGTGTGACGATCGGCTTCTGATCCCGGCCAATTACGCGAGAGGCGGGGTTCTGGAAACGGAACTCCGCCTTTTTTGCTGATTACGGGAAAGCGTAACCAATGGATTACGAAGATCTTTTCTCCATTCTAGGAGTAATATTCCCGAACCGAGTTCGCGCAATCCTGTCTGATGGACTGCTCGAAGGGATTTCGGGTGGCTACACTATCGGAACGCTTCAACAGATTGGCTCGGCGATAAAGGCGCATTGTCCCGTCCACTCCGATTTCGAAGGCTCAGCATTTACGATAGGCGATGTAGTGAGCCTTACTCGCGTGGCGACTTTGCAAAACAGGCCCGACATTGTGGTGCGCTACGTGCATCTGCCTCATCAAGCCAAATTACCATGTCAGCTCGTTGCGCTGGCTTGCGGCCCATCCGATGCGATAGATGAACTGAAGGCACCGTCCACCGATCCTTTTCCCCTTACCGATCAGGAAATGAACCTGGCTTTGGCTCTTGCGGCGGGGCGATCGCTGCAGGAAATGGCCGATTGGAAGGATTGCTCAATCCATACGGTTCGCAATCAATTAAAAAGCGCCTTGCGCTCTACAGGTGTTCATTCACAGAGCCAGTTGATTTCACTGCTTCGCGACTGGCTGGTTTGAAAGAGTCTCAAGATTCAGGATCGATTGATCATAGTCTGCAGCAAATCCCCGAAAAGCAATCTTATAGCAGACAGTATGTAACTACCTTATAGCAGACAGTATGTAACTACGCGTTCAAACCGTCTGTAGTGCGCCGATATGTATGGGAGGCTCATCTCTTGGTTGCCGTTGCATTAGAATATCGCCGACTTGTGAACCCTTTCAATGTCTCCTGAGCCTAGATGTTATCGCACATCGGGATAATGTGCGCCCATTCTGTCGCGCATCCCGAAGGCCCACAGCATCCCCACCTTGAAGTAAATCCAGTTCGCCTTCAGCGGGCCCCATGCGGCAATCCGCCGGTCTGATGTGCGCACCACACGGCGGACCATTTTGGTCCGGCCCAGCGCAGCGAACTTCACGCACAGATCCGCTTCCTCCATGATCGCATCGCCCGGCGTGCAGCCGCCGATTTCGAGAAAGTCCGCGCGGCGGAAGAACATCGCGTGGTCTCCGAACAGCAGCCGCACCCCGCGCACGAAGTGGTGCGGGCGTGTGATGAGCGGGGCGTACCAAGTCTTGATGAAGTTGTGTGCGCTGGTGAACCAGCGGGTTTTTGTGCCGCAAATCAGCGGGGTGAAGCTGGCCAGGGCGATCTTCGGGTCGGCCAGCGTCTCGCGGATTACCTGAATCATGTCGGGTGGCGGAATTGTGTCGGCATGGAGGACACAGACCAGATCCGCGGATGCCGCTTCCACACCCGCATTGATCTGTCGCGCACGACCTTTCTCGCTGGCGAGCAACTGCCAGCCTGCCGCGCGGACAAGCGCAGCCGTGCCATCCATCGACCCGCCATCGACAGCGATGATCTCGGCAGGGGGCGGGTCCAGCGTGGCGAGAGTTTGGATCAGCGCCGGTAGGGCCACTTCTTCATCCAGTAGCGGAATGACCAGAGCAATGGATGGAGACACCCCGCTCATGGAAGAAATTCCGGCCAGGCGCGCAGGTCTTCCGGCTCGTCCACGTCGGATAATTCTGGCAGGATCACGGGCGCAATTCCTTTCGCATCGCAGGCTGAAAGAGTAGCGGGCAGCACCGCGTCGGTGCTCCACACGATTCCTTCGAACAGCCAGGGTGAAGGCTCGCGGTAGCCGATCAGCCAGTATCCGCCATCGCTGGCAGGGCCGATGGTAACGGGCGCGTCGTTCAATGCGTCGGCAGCCTGATTGAGCAACTGCGGCGTCAGTCCGGGGCAATCGCTGCCGATCGCCATTCCCGGTGCAGGGGCGCGTTGCAGTTTTGCCGTCAGATCGCCATCGCCTTGATCGATCACCGGCACATCTGCGCCTAGCCAGTTCTGAAAACGGGCCGCTTCAGCGCCGGTCACGCGCAATTCGAATGGCAGGCCCGATGCACGGACCGTTTTTACGGTGTGGACCAGCAGCTTGCGGTAAGCCGCCACCGCGCCATCCGGTCCAAACTCCGGGATCAGCCGCGTCTTGGCCTTGCCCGCTTCCGGCCAGCGGGCGAAAATCGAGACGGTCGGGGCAGTATTCATGCGGCTTCGGGTTCCGCAGGTGCTCCTGCATTCTTGGGCGCCTCCGGTTTCGCTTTCAGCACCCACCAGACCACAGCAGCAGACACCAGTCCGCCCACGACATTCGCCGCCAGTTCCGCGCCGTAAACCGCATCCGCGCCCCAGCTACCGCGCAGGAGCCAGGCAAATGGCAACATCACCAGAAATACGCGAGCGCAGCTTTGCGCCAATGCCAGCCCGGCCCTGTCCACCGCGTTCAACACGCCGTTGCCCACGATCAGCAGTCCATATCCGGCATAGCCCCATGCGGCGATGGTTAGGTAGCGTGCAAATTGGTTTATCACTGCGGCTTCTTCGGTAAAGAAATCCGCGAACCATTCCCCGAAAGAGAACAGCAGGACGGCAATCGCCAGCCCGTAACCGACCGAGAATATTCCGGCATAGAGAACAGCCTTGCGCGCCCGGTCGATTTTCGACGCGCCCCAATTCTGCCCGACGATGCCGCCAATCGCCCCGGACAGGGCGAGCAGCGGCACGACCGCGAAACTCTGCAGCCGGCCTGCTGCACCGAACCCTGCGACAGCGGCCTGCCCTTCTATGGCGACCAGCGCAGTCAGGATCGAGAGACCGATGGGATTGATCGCGTTGGAAAATGCCGCCGGGCCCGCCACACTCATGATCGCCCCTGCCGATTCGCCGATGTCGCACCGTTTCAGCAGGCTCAGATCAAATGGCAGGGGTGTGCGCTTGAGAAGGACGAAGGCCATAATGATCCCGCATATCCAGCCAATCGCCGTGGCGTAGGCCGCCCCGACGATGCCGAACCCTTCGAACCCGAGAGCGCCGGTAACCAGGATCGGGTCCAGCACCCAGTTCGCCGCTGCATAGGTGATCGACACCAGAGAGGTTTTGCGGGCTTCTCCCTGGCCGCGCAGTACGCCGTTAATGCCCATAATCGCCAGCAATAGCGGGAAGCTGATCGCGTAGGGCTGCATATAGGTGCGGATAAATGGCATCAGCGCATCGTCTGCATTCATTAACCGGAACAGCGGGTCCAACAGGGCGTACAGCGCCAACCCCAGAACCACGCCGCAGCCGACTGCAAAGACGATACCGAAAGTGGCCCTTCGTGCCGCCCGGTCATCATCGCCAGCGCCCTGCGCACGGGCAACCACCGAATTGATGCCGACCATGATTCCAACGCCCAAACTGGATAGCGCCACACTGATTGGAAAAATGAAGGAAATCGCGGCCAGCTGCTGCGCGCCCAGCTGGCCGATGAAATAGGAATCAACCAGCCCGATCGACATGATGGCAGCCACACCGACAATCATCGGGGCGGTCTGGCTGACGAGATGACCCGGAATGCTCCCGCGCGTCAGTTTTGCGTTGTTGCTCATGGGGCCTTGCTCATCACAGGCGCGTTAGCGACGGGCTGTGGTCTAGGGAAGGGGGCGGCGAAACACGCAGGGCCTGCCTACCACCTTGTGCGATAGTGCCCGCCCGTGCGATAAAGCAGAAAAAGAGAGAGATGAGGAGAACCGATCATGGCTACGCAGCTTAAACCCAAAGAAGAGTATAGCTCGGAAGAATGGCAGGCCCGTCTTGACCTCGCCGCGTGCTACCGCATCTTTGATACGATGGGCTGGTCGGAATCTATCTACAACCACATCAGCGTCGCCGTGCCGGGTGAAGAGGGCGCGTTCCTGATCAATCCGTTCGGGCTGCTGTATGAAGAGGTCACCGCGTCCAATCTGGTGAAGATCAATGTCGAAGGCGACAATATCGGCGGATCGCCCTATCCGGTGAACAAGGCCGGTTTCACGCAACACGCATATTTTCATAAGACGCTAGGCGAACGGGCAAACGCGATCTGCCACGTCCACACCACCGCGACGATGGCAGTGTGCAGCCACAAGGACGGCCTGCTGCCGACCAATTTTTACGCCTGTAATTTCCAGAACCAGATTGGCTATCACGATTTCGAAGGCATAACGGTTCGCTCCGAAGAGGGGGAGCGACTGGTCGAAAATCTCGGCAATCATTCGATTCTGATGCTTCGCAATCACGGGCCTGTGGTAATGGACAAGACCATCCCCGGCATGTTCGTCAAGATGTGGGTCCTGCAGCGCGCCTGCGAAATCCAGATCGCCACTTTGAGCCAGGGTGAAGCCAATATCGTGAAGCAGGACGTGGTCGATGTACACCAGCGCGATCTGTCCGTTATTCAGGAGCAGGGCGGGGCAGGCCTGTTCGATTTCGAAGCGTGGAAGCGCAAAATCGACCGGATCGACGATAGCTGGCGCAGCTAGATCGCCTGATCTGACCCGAGCATCAGGGGACTAGCGCCGTGCCGCGCATGACCGTGAACGATCGCCCGGTCGAGTATCTGCTCGATGGCGATACCCCGCTGATGTGGGCTCTGCGGGAAGCTTCCAACCTTACCGGGACCAAGAACGGCTGCGGCAAGGGGGATTGCGGCGCGTGCATGGTGCTGGTCGATGGCGCTGCGCTGCGCAGTTGCCTGATTACCATTGCCGAGGCGGAGGGCCGCTTCATCACTACAATCGAAGGGCTTGCCCGCGACCGGTCGCATCCGGTGCAGCAGGCTCTGGTGGCAGAACAGGCGATACAGTGCGGGTTCTGCACCCCCGGTATAGCTATGGCGGCTGCCGCGCTGCTGAGCCGCAATGCCGGGCCGAGCGAGGCGGAGATTGCCGAGGCGATCCCCAACCTGTGCCCCTGCGGTGTTCAGCCGCGACTGGTCCGCGCGGTCCAGCGTGCAGCCTCTGTTACCCGCCGTGAAGAACGCATCAGCGCAGCGCCCGCGCCCGGCATCACGGCAGAGGATGCCGCCGAAGCTGTTCCGGCGATGGCCCCTCCGCCTGAAGAGTAGGCAGACAAGGGGCCACTGCTTTCCTACATTTTCAGCCGCACACCAAATCGCGCGCTGAACGGCTCGCCTGGCTGGATGTTGCTGTCGCCATGAGCGCTTGGGTAATAGCTTTCGTCGAACAGGTTCTCGATATTGAGCTGGAGCGAAACACGCTCGTTCACATCATAAAACACAGCCGCGTCGAAGCGCCAGTAGTCCGGTAACGTTACCTGGTTGGAGAAGCTGGTGAACTGTTCGTCCTGATAAATCACCCCGATGCCGAAACCGAGCTGCGAGCTTACGTCGAAGCGGTTCCATGCGCTGAACTGGTGCCGGGGAAGCTGCTGCAGTGTTGTTCCGGCAGCGGCAGACGCGGTGGTTTGCGTGATTTCCCCATCGAGATAGGTGTAGCCTAGGCTGGCTTCCCAGAACGGCGTGACTTCACCGATCAGATTGGCTTCGAAGCCCTCTACACGGCTGGCGCCGGTCAGCACCGTCAAACCGGTATTGGCAGGGTCGGGCGCGGTGGTGTTGTCACGGTCGAGCCGGAACAGCGATACCGTGGCAAGCAGTCCGGGGCGCACCGCCCATTTCGCGCCGATCTCCAGATTTTCGAACTTTTCGGGATCCAGCGTGGCGGCAGTGGGGGAAAGCAGAAAGAACTGGTCGCCCGCCTGCGGCAGGAAGCTTTCGGCATAGGATGCGTAAAGGGAGACATTCTCGCGGGGCTTGAAAATCAGGCCGACGCGGGGGCTGACTTCTGTATCCACCCTGTTGCCCGGGGCGCCGGCCAGACGGTCTTCGGTTTCCAGATCGAACCGGTCGTAACGCAGGCCGGCAACAATCTCCACCTTGTCGCCGATTTCCAGCTGATTCTGGATATAGGCCGAGAACACACCCAGCTCGCTCGCGCGGTCACGGATAATCGGGGAGAGGGTGAAGGCGGGCACGGCGATGGTGTCTGCCAGCGGCGTCGATGCTCCGTCTGCAAAAACCGCATTGCGGCGGGTGTTCGTGCTGTCCTGCGTGCTGCCTTCTATCCCTACCAGCAGGGTGTTGGACAGGGCGCCTGTATCGACCTGCCAGACCAGATTGGCCTGCCCGATCAGGTTCTGGCGCGTCTGGCCATCCTGATATCCGCCCAGCTCGACGGTCGCCAGATCGGTGCTGCGTGGCAGGATATTGGCGTAGAGCTTGTCGTAATCGGCATATTGGGCAGAGGCGTTGACGCTGAGGGTATCGGAGAATTCATGCTCCAGCCGCACACGGCCGATATGCACTTCGGCGCTGGTATTGTTGAAGCCGGGCGCGCCGAAGAATGTAGAGTCGAACCCTTGCAGCGGGCCGCCATCAAAAGACGGAACGCCGCGATCGACTACGCGGTTGTCATCATCATAGGTGTAGGTCGCGCGCAGCACGGTGTCGGGGCCAAGCTGCGCCGTTACGGTGGGAGAGATGCCGATGAAGCGGCCTTCATAGAAATCACGGTCGTTGCCGAATTCCTCGTAAGTCGCGGCCAGCCGCAGCGCGACAGTATCGCCGACCGGCTGGTTCACATCGACCACACCGGCAAATGCGCCGAAGGTATCGACCGAGAAATCGGCGCTTGTGAACACATCAGACAGATCGGCCCGTTTGCTGACGCGGTTGACCACACCGCCGCCGCCGCCACGCCCGAAGATCAATGCATTGGCGCCCTTCAGCACTTCGACGCGGCTGACGTTGTAGAGCGAGCGATAGTATTGCGCATCGTCACGCAGGCCGTCGATGTAGAAATCGGCAGTGGTTTCCTGCCCGCGAATGAAAATCTCGTCACGATGGCCTTCGCCTGTTTCCAGACTGACACCAGGGACATAACGCAAGGCTTCGCCTAACTGGCGAACGGACTGGTCCTCCAGCTGGTCTTCGGTGATGAAGGTCACCGTCTGGGGCACATCGATTAACGGAGTAGGAGTTTTGGTGCCGGTGGAACCGTCATCGGTATCGTATCCGTCCCTGGCCCCGACCACGGTGATTTCGCCGGGCAGATACTCACGTTCGGGAGCAAGATCATCGGCGGCGAATGCGGTTTGCGGGATTGTCAGACTCGCAGTCAGCAGCAGGGCGGTACGGATGGAGGTGCGCATGGTAAAGGCTTTCTTGCGAGTAATTCTCAATACAAGCCCCGCTATTGAGAATTACTCGCACTCGCAACCCTGTTTTCGCGCTTGGCGAATTTTTTCTGTTCGCTAAGCATCGGTGTCACATTTACCCAACACCGGAAGGCACCCGATGAAAGCGACGATCTGGCACAATCCCAATTGCAGCAAATCCCGCGCGGCACTGGCTTTGCTGGAGGGTAAGGATGGCATCGACCTCGAAGTGGTTCGTTATCTGAAGACGCCGCCGACGCAGGATAAGCTGGCGCAGCTGTACCGCGATGCCGGAATGGCTCCGCGTGAAGGCGTGCGAACCAGCGGCACCGATGCGAAGGAGCGCGGATTGACAGAAGCGGGCGATCAGACGGTTTTGGCCGCAATGGCAGAAGACCCGCGCTATATTGAGCGGCCACTGGTGGAGACGGAGAAAGGCGTGCGGCTGGGCCGCCCGACAGAGCGTATCGAGGAAATTCTCTAGGTACGCTCGGTCGTCAGATCCTCATCGGCCTGCAGTCCCCGCCAGCCAAGCAGCAGCGCGGCCAGGCAGAACAGCACTACTGTGATGAACGCCAGCCAGTCCGAATGGCCATACAGCCATACACCCAGCGCAGGGGCGTAAACGAAACCGGCCCCGTTGATCGACGCAACCTTGCCCGACACCTGTCCCTGTTCTGGGCGCGAGACCGCTAGCGAGGCCCCGGCTGTAAATCCGGGCCGGAACAGTCCGAAGCCAAGCGAAGCGATGCCGAAGCCAAGCGCAATCGCATGCAGATCCTGCGCCACGGCGAACAATGTCACGCCGGCTATGGCCAGCATCATGCCCGACAGAGTCGCTGCGCGCGGACCCAGATGCAGTGTCGGTATCAGGCCCCATTGCGCCAGCAAAGTCGCCACAGCGCCCACCATCAGCACGATGCCGACGGGGCCGGCGCCCGCCATCGGATCGGCCCGCAGCCCCAGCCGGTCGAGCACCAGGAAGCCCGCTATACCCAGAGTCATTGCCTGGGCATGGCCGCCCAGCAATCCGGCAATGTACCACGGCGTGGTGCGGGCATCGCGCCAGGCGAGGTCGGGGATATCGCCGGGCAGCGTGTCGTCATCATCCTCGCTGATGGTCTGGGCCGCTTCAGGTTCGCCCTTGCGCTTATGGTCGTGCCGGGCAGAACCGCTATTGCCGTAGGGCGCATCGAATGCCGCTCCGCGTGCCGCAAATTGCGGTTCATCATTGGGCAGGCGCAGGCGGAGGGCCATCAGGGTGACGACACCGATTGCGGCAAAGGCGATAAACGGGCCGGTCAGGCCAATGAACGGGAAGATCAGCAAGGGCGCGAGTGCCGGGCCGACTACTGTGCCGAGCCCGAAGCTGGAAGAGATCAGCGACAGCGCCTGTGTCCGTTCTGCGCGCGGCGTACGGCTGGCGACATAGGCCTGCACGGCGGGCGGCGCCGCAGAGCCGAACAGACCGTACAGCGCGCGGCACGAGGCAAACAGCACCAACGTCCACAGCGCCGGGATCAGACCCGCCAGCCCGGCCCACAGCACAATTCCGCACAGCGCCATCGATGTGGAAAAGCCGATCAGACCCAGCGCCATCATTGACTTGCGGCCGCGCCGGTCGCTCCGTTTTGCCCAGATCGGGGCACAGCCGACCCACAAAATCGCGGACCAGCTGTAAGCCAGACTGATCCAGACATCGGAGACGCCAAGCGCGGTGCCGATGCTGGGCATGACAGACTGCATCGCCGTATTGCCCGCTGCGGTCACCAGCATAACTGTAAACAGCAGGACCAGCCGGCCGCGCGAAATAGGGCGGGGACGGGTAAGGGAAGGCGCTTTTGCCATCGCGGGAGAAGGGGGATCGGCGTCGGCCATGATATTGATCGCGGTGCTAGGCCGACCAAGCGGCGGTTGCAATATGGCAGAGGGATAGTAAGCGTCCGACGCCTGCCCAACGGAGGACGCTCTTGGCCGATAACGATTTTCTAGCCCTTGGAAGGTTGCGCGACCGTCTGGCCCAGCGCGCTGGCCGTGTGTCCGGCCATTGGGGCGTATTCTTACGCGGCTTTATCGAACATCCGCGCATGGTCGGCTCGGTAATCCCGTCCTCCCGCTATACGATAGACAAGATGCTGGAGCCGGTCGATTGGGCGAATTGCCAACTGTTCGTGGAATACGGGCCGGGGGTCGGTACATTCTGCCTGCCGGTTCTGGAGAAGCTGCCGGCCGATGGGGCGCTGATTGCGATCGACACCAACCCGCTGTTTGTCGATTATCTCAACGAAACGATCCGTGACAGCCGCTTTACCGCCGTGCTGGGATCGGCCGCCGATGTAGAGGAAATCGTGCAGGCCAGCGGGCGCGGCCACGCCGATTACATCCTGTCCGGCCTGCCTTTCTCCACCCTGCCGAACGGTGTCGGCCCTGCAATCATGGCGGGCACACATCGCATATTGCGCCCCGGCGGCGCATTCATGGCCTATCAGTTCACCGCTGCCGTGCGGGATCTGATGGCGCAGGAATTCACCCGCATCGATAGCGGGTTCGAGTTCTGGAATATCCTGCCGTGCAAGTTGTTCTGGGGCTGGAAGGATTAGTCGCCCTTCGATCCGCCCTTGGTGACAGAGGGTACGCTGGGCATGCTGGCCCGTGTGGCATGCCCGGATAACTGCCGGTGGGCCGCCGCCATTGCCGCCAGAAGCACCACCATCATCACTGCATTGATTGCCGAACTGACAATCGCCCCGCCAATCAGTCCTGCCGTCTCCCCGAGCAGGGCAAAAAGCACTCCGAAAATCATCGTCAGCACCAGGCTGACTACGATGAAGGCCACAATCAGCAACGCGTAGAACAGCAGCAGGCGGAAGGAATTGCCTTTCGTCAGGCCCCACGAACGCCGGACAGCAGCGACGGGATTGCGACTGTCCTCCACTGCGATCACCGGGGCGAGGAGGGATATTTTCACATAGACGTAAATCATCACCGGAAACGCCAGAACGATCGGCAGACTGGCGATTGCCTGCGATCCGGTGAGTGACAGGATCATCACCAGGATTGCCAGGATCAGCACTATGGCGAAGGCAACCAGGATATTGGCCGCCAGATAAGGCAGCAATCCGGCCAGCCCGCTCGTCAGCGCTTCGCCCAGTGTCGGCCTGCCATCGCGGCCCAGCATGGCCAGCAGGCCCAGCGTTCCGACGCCCTGAACCACGGCCAGCAGGACAAAGACCCACCAATATTCAAGAAACGCCGCCTCCATAGCGGCCATCGCTGCTTCCGGATCGCCGCCGACCGACTGGGTGCCCATGATTGTTCCAAGATCGGGCACAAGCATGGTCACCGCCAGATAGGGCAGGAAGAAGAACACACCTGACACCACCGCGACCACTTGCCGGTTGGCGCGCAGCAGGGCTGTCGCTTCCTCCCAGGCGCGGCTCATGTCGAACGAATTGCTTGCGGCCATCATATTCTCCCTGCTTGCACCCTTGATAAGCGCAGCGCACTGCTCCAGCAATGGCAGTGATGGACCTTTCCGGCGACATGATCGAATGGCAGCAGGAGCAAGCGCCTGTGCCTTACCGCGCCGCGCTGGCCGAAATGGAGGCGCGCAACAGCGCCATTTCGGCAGGCGAAGCGAGCGAGCTGGTCTGGCTGCTGGAGCATCCGCCCGTGTACACCGCCGGAACCAGCGCCGATCCGGCGGAAATGCTTGATCCGCGTTTCGATGTTGTCGAGACGGGGCGTGGCGGGCGTTATACCTATCACGGGCCGGGCCAGCGGGTCGGTTATGTGCTGCTCGATCTGAAAATGCGCGGGCGCGATGTACGGCGCTTTGTCCATTCGCTTGAAGGATGGGTGATTACCACCCTTGCGACACTGGGGGTGGAAAGCTGGTCGGTGGACGGCCGGGTGGGCATCTGGACCCGTGATACAGACGGAGTGGAGGCGAAAATCGGTGCCATCGGCGTGCGGGTGCGGCGCTGGGTTACGATGCACGGGTTTTCGGTGAACCTGTCGCCCGATCTTTCGCATTTCAGCGGTATCGTGCCGTGCGGGATCGAAACGCTGGGTGTCACCAGTCTTGCCAAACTGGGCATTGCGCTCTCGCCAGCAGAATGGGATGCGGCGCTGATGGATACCGCGCCCGGCTTTTTCGCCGCGCTTTCCGGAGAAACCGAATGAATCGCCTGAAATTTCCTGCTGCTGCCTTTATTTCATTCGGAGTGTTTGCCCTGTCTGCCTGCGGCGGCGATGCCGACCTTGCAGAGGCGGCCGCTGAGGGCTCCGGCGCTGAGGGCAAAGTGGAGGGCGGCTCTATCAGCGACGCGATGCTGCCGTTGGATGCGGTGACGTCCAAGGCCCCATCGCGCGGCGGCGTGGACGAGGAGGAAGATGAGAGCGACGACGCCAGCGAAGAGGCTGGCACCGAAGAGACTGGCACCGAAGAGACTGGCACCGAAGGTGGTGCGGGGGAATAAGGCTATAGCGGCTAGGCAGCCCTAGATTTCGCCGACAATTCTACGGGCGCGGGCCAGTTCGATGCGATCCGCAGCAAAGCGATCGACCGTAACGACCTGAACCTCTGGCTGCAGTTCGAATGCAGCGATAATAGCCGCAGCCCGCGAACGCTCTTCATCCGTAGGAGCGAAAATTTCCTCGATCGGTTTTACCTGCGCAGGGTGGCGGGCGATCATGGCGTCGAAACCGGCGGCACGCGCTTCTGTCGCAACAGCCCGGAAAATATCGGCATCACGCGTAACATTGCTGGGTGTCTCGAGCGCGAACAGGCCATTGGCCCGCGCGGCCAGCACCACGGAGGCGCGAACATGGCCCAGCGGGGCGGGCCAGCGCCGCACCCCTTTGCCAAAGGGGCGCATTCCGCCCGATGCAAGCATGGCATCGGCATCCCATGACAGACCGGCCAGGCGCGGATGCAGGTCACGCACCAGATCGGCAATGGCAAGGGCTGCGGCGGGGGTATCGCCCACTTGCGGCACGATACGGACGGAATTGAGTTCAGCGGGAGTTTTCTGCTCCAGCTCGTAAATTTCAGCTGCCAACTGGGTAATATCGGCAGCGCCAGTGGCGCGCGGCAGCATGATGCCGTCCGGCACGCCGGGCATCAGGGCGACCAGATCTTCGCGCCAATGGGCCGTGCCCAGCGGATTTATCCGCACCCACCGGCGCGCGCCCGGCAACCCGCCTCGCGGGGCGGGGCGGGAACCGAGGAATTCGGCCGTCAATGCACGGGCATCGGCCTTGCCGCTCTCTGCCACGCAGGACAGGTCGAGCAGGATCACATCGGCATCCAGACCGACAACCTTCTCCAGCTTGTCGGGTTGGTCGGCCGGCACAACTAACCAAGATCGCATCTGTGCTGTCATGCCGACCACCCTATTTCCGTGCTTGCTTACGCAGAGACCGAGGTTTCTTCGGCCATCGTGGGGTAGTCGATATACCCTTCCGCGCCCGGCAGATACCAGCTTTGCGGGGCATTGACGTTCTCCGCCAGCGGAGCGCCTGCGCGAATGCGTTCGACCAGATCCGGATTGGAAATGAACGGGCGACCGAAGGCCACTGCATCGCACTTGCCGTCTGCAATGTCGCTGCTGGCTTCCTGCGGGGTGTAATCGCTGTTCAACACCAGCGGTCCGTTGAAGGTAGAGCGTATCATCGGGCTCTGCTTGGGCACATCGGTCGATCCGAAGGTTCCATTGGGGCCGGGCTCACGCAGTTCGAGGAACGCCAGTTCATGTTTTTGCGCGATGCTGGCGGCTACACCGAATGTCGTTGCGGGATCGGGATCGTCGCAGCCTTGTGTTTCACCATTTGGCGATAGACGCAGGGCAACCCGGTCTGCCCCCCAGACGCCCACCAGTGCCGTCAGCACTTCATCGAGGAAGCGTGCGCGGTTTTCGGCGGAGCCGCCATATTCGTCGGTCCGCAAATTTGTTGAGCGGCGCAGGAATTGATCGACAAGATAGCCGTTTGCGCCGTGCAGTTGAACACCGTCGAAGCCTGCCTTCTTGGCGTTTTCCGCAGCGTGCGCATAGTCGCTCACCACCCGGGCAATTTCCGCCACCGACAGTTCGCGGGCCTGCTGGTGATCCTGCCGGCCGGTTGGCGTGTGGGCATGGCCGGGTGCCGTCGTGGCGCTGGCCGATACCGGTGCATCGCCGTCCAGGAAATCGGGATGGACCACACGGCCCATATGCCACAGCTGAAGGATGATCAGGCCGCCCGCGTCATGCACGGACTGCGTCACCGGCTTCCAGCCTTCGACCTGTTCGTCCGACCAGATGCCGGGTGCCGCAGGCCAGCCCAGACCTTCGCGGCTGATGCCGGTTGCCTCGCTGATGATCAGCCCGGCGCCGCTGCGCTGGGTGTAATATGTTTTCATCATTTCGTTGGGGACGTAGCCGGGCTGTGTCGCGCGGCCCCGGGTAAGCGGTGCCATCAGAACGCGGTTGCGCGCTTTGAAAGCGCCCATCGTGAGAGGTTCGAACAGGTTTTCGTGCGGCATGATGTTCTCTGTATCCATTTCAGTAATGCGTGTTTGCACCCGTCGAGCTAAGGCGCGCCAATGGAGAGGGCAACCGAAGAAAAGCCACTAAGGCGGGAAGCAGAACCACCCCGGTGGTGGATGCTGGCAGCATTGCTGGCGGGGAATGTCGCGCTGGCGCTTGGGCCGTGGTCGGTTCGGCTGGCCGATAGTGGCCCGGTATCCGCCGCTTTCTGGCGGTTGTTTCTGGCATTGCCGTTTCTGGCTCTGATTGCCCGGACGACTGGACAGCGGCTGGGCGGGATGCCGCGCGGGGCCCTGGCTCTGGTGGCATTGGGATCGGTTGCCTTCGCCGTCGATCTCGGCAGCTGGCATATCGGAATAGAGCGCACCCGGTTGGGCAATGCCACCCTGTTCGGCAATGCGGGCAGCATCATCCTGCTGTTCTGGGGTTTCATAATCGCGCGCACTTTACCGCGCGGGCTGGAATGGGCCGCGATTGTGCTGGCGCTGGCCGGTGCGGCAATTCTGATGGGCCGTAGCGCACAGATCAGCACCGATACGCTGGTGGGCGATCTATACTGTGTGGCAGCAGGCATGTGCTACGCTGTCTATCTGCTCGCCCTAGGCAATGTGCGTAGCCAGTTCGGGGCCTGGGCGCTGCTGACCTGGGTCTGCCTGATTGCATCCCCTGTAGTGCTGGCGATGGCGCTGCTTATGGGCGAACCTGTGTGGCCCACGAACTGGACCCCGCTGATCGTTCTTTCGCTGCTGAGCCAGATTATCGGGCAGGGCCTGCTGGTTTTTGCACTGCGCCATTTTCCGCCGCTGGTGATCGGGCTGGCGCTGCTTACGCAGCCTGCGGTTGCCGCGCTCTATGGATACAGCGCGTTTGGCGAAGTGCTCGGGCCACTCGATATTCTGGGTATGGTCCTGCTGGGCAGCGCGCTGGTGGCATCGCGGATTGCGCCGCAACGGCTGGCCATCAGCCGCTAGCTATGGACCAGAACTGCCGGTCGAATTCCCGGGCGTATTCCTCGAACTTTTCCAGATCGGGCCCGACCAGAGTCAGCCGTGCCTGTTCAGCCAGCATGCGGCCCTGATCTTTCAGCGCAGACTGGCGGCGCTCGTCCCTGATGGGTTTGGCAGCATTGGCAATGGTTGTGAGCATTACTTCCGCAGCTGTGGGAGAGCTGGCGACCGCGCTTCTGATGGAACCGAACCCGCGCTTCACGTAATGCTCGAAATTGTCGGGGAGTGGGATGACGGGGCAATTTTCTGCATCTTCGCCGCAAACGTCCTTGCGCAGATCGCGGCGACCGATTTCAGCGGTTGCTGCGCCCAGCCAGTGGAGCGTCGTAATCGCGGTAAACGGATCGTTGATGCCCGGCGACAGGGCACGCAGCCCGATTTCCACCAGCTCGTCGATCAGGAATTGCGGGTCCTGTTCCGGTGTGCGGGTTGCGCCAAGGGTAAAACATTCGCGTACCCTGTCCTGAACGGCATCGGGTTCGCATCCATCGATTTCCAGCAGCGGCAGCTCGCGGTGGATGAAATCCCCTGTGCGCACCTTGAGGGAAAAGGTGGCCCCGCAATCGCGCGCAATTTTCTCCAGATCCTGAAAATCGATCATCTGGACATAGCCTGAATCCCGTGCGGTCAACGGCGTACCCTCGACCGCTTCGACGGCATCACGGAAATCGTCTTCCACCGGATAGGTTTCACGGATGCCCGCCAGAAGACGGCGACCGATGCTTTCCAGCACCGTGTTGATCTGTATGCTGGAGGGGACGTGGTTGAGGAAGAACACCAGCACGGCGACGCAGATCGCCAGCAAAAGATACGCCACCAGCAACGATAATTGCGGGACAAACCCGGGCAATGCAGTTGCCGTGGCCTCCACCGCGCCCGTGGGGGTCTCATCCTCTGTCCGAACGCTGCGAAGCACGATCAGCGCATAGACGAAGCTGGAGATGAAGGTGGCGAGGCTGAGCTGGTTGCCCCTGTCCTCTAGGAAGTTGGTCAGCAGGCGCGGACCGTAATTGCCGCTCGCATAAGTGACCGCGACCAGTGTGATGGAAAACACAGTGGATGCAACGCCGATCATGCTGCCGGCCATTACGGTCAGAATATCGGCCGCGCCTTTGGGCCTTGAGGTAACCAGCCACTCGAAATCGTTCAACGCCTCGGCATAACCTGCCCGGTCGAGCCAGATCATCGTCAATGCCAGCACCGCGGCCAGAATTGAGAAAAGCGCCGGATAGAACCAGTAATTCGCGTTGAGCCTGGCCCAGAACCAGCGGATTTCAGCAGTCATGCAGCCCTACCGCACGAAAGCGCAAAAGGGGCGATGTCAAATTTTGCCAAGATCACCCTGACCGATCGTGCCGCTCGCCAGTTCCAGCATCTTGTCGAGGCTTTTCTTTGCTTGGAGCCGCAGGGATTCCTCGATTTCGATGCGCGGTTCCAGATCGCGCAGGCAGGCGTACAGTTTCTCCATCGTATTGAGCGCCATATAGGGGCAGATATTGCAGCTGCAGTTTCCATCCGCTCCCGGTGCGCCGATAAAGTTTTTATCCGGCAACGCCTTTTCCATCTGATGGATAATGTGCGGCTCTGTCGCCACGATCAACGTGTCGCCTTCGAATGTATCGGCAAATTGCAGGATGCCGCTGGTCGAGCCGACATAATCGGCGTGATCGACGATGGTTGGCGGGCACTCGGGATGCGCTGCGATGGGCGCATCGGGGTGTTCTTCCTTCAGCTTCAGCAGTTCGGTTTCACTGAAGGCTTCGTGAACAATGCACACGCCGGGCCACAGCAGCATTTCACGGTTGAATTTGCGTGAAAGATACCCGCCCAGATGGCGGTCGGGACCGAATATTATCTTCTGGTCGTCAGGGATTTGCTGTAGAATTGTTTCCGCGCTGGAACTGGTGACGATCACGTCGGACAGCGCCTTCACCTCGGTTGAGCAGTTGATATAGGTCAACGCGATATGGTCGGGGTGTTTCTCGCGGAAAGCCTTGAATTTCTCGGGCGGGCAGCTGTCCTCAAGGGAACAGCCTGCATCCATATCGGGCAGCACGACGATCTTTTCCGGACTGAGGATTTTCGCCGTATCGGCCATGAATTTTACGCCGCAGAACGCAATAACATCCGCGTCGGTTTCGGCAGCCATCTGGCTTAGCTGGAGCGAATCCCCCACAAAATCAGCTAGATCCTGAATGTCGGGAGTCTGGTAATAATGCGCCAGAATGATCGCGTTCTTATCCTTGCGGAGTCGGTTGATCTCGGCAAGCAGGTCTTCACCTGTGGGCAATTTGGTTTCGACTGTCATCGTATATTCCGTTTGTTGGCGCATTCACTGCGTTTCATACACATAACGGGTATTAAGTGCAGGGCGTTCCTGCCCCGCATCATACTGCGTCGTCCAGCGCCGCCTTCAGGTCTCCCAGCCACGGCGCGAAGGGCTCCCATGCCCCCTGGCCGGACCGGTTGATCGGCTTTCGCACCTGTTCGCTACTGGCTGTGCGAACGGCTCGATCGGTTTGGTGGAAATCGACACAAGCCTGTTCGAACGGCAGGCCGCAATGGTTCAGCATACGGTGGACCTGACCTTCCAGATCGTCCAGAACATCCTCGTGCTGAACGCGCAAGATCTTGCCCGGCAGCACGCGGTCCCAGTGGTCCATAAGGGAGACGTAATCGGCGTAATAGCGGCCGATTTCGTGTAGACCGTAGGTAAACTCCTGCCCTTCTGCGAATAGCTGTTTGAAGCCTGAGAAGCAGCAATCCATCGGATTGCGCCGCGCATCGATTATGGTGGCGTTTGGCAGGATCAGATGGATCAGCCCGACGTGACGGAAATTGTTCGGCATCTTGTCGGTAAAGAACGGTGCGTCTGCGCGGTGAATACGGGTGCTTTCGATGAAATCTTCACCGAACTGCGCAAGCTGTTCTTCGGGTAGATCATGGAGAATTTCCGGGTAGCGCGACTGCCCCGCTTTACGTCCGCGCAACCGGTGCGCCAGCGCGAGAACATTGGGCAGTTCCAGCGTGCCGTCCACCTGGCTGTGGCTGGCGAGGATTTGCTCCAGCAATGTCGATCCAGCTCGCGGTAGACCGACGATGAAGATCGGATCTGGGGCAGGATGGCCTGTGCCCTTGTGGCTGGTAAACAGGTCCGGTGTGCATACCTCGTGCTGCTTGGCCAGTTCGGCGCTCATCTGGTTCGCACTGTAGCGCGTCTGTGCGCGTTTCAGGGCGTTGCCGGCTTCGTAATATTCGAAACTCTGTGCGTAATCCCCTCGATCTTCCAATGCCTTGGCAAGGGCGAAGGACAGACGAACGCGGTCCATGAACGCCAGATCGGTGCGGGCGATCTGCTGTTGCATGGCCGCAATTTCAGCATCGGTAAACCGGTAGGTCTTCAGGTTCGCCAGCGCGTAATAGGCATCGCCGTGATCGGGCTTTGCTGCAATCGCTGCCCTGTAGCTGGCGACAGCTTCATCGCTGCGACCAGTGGTTTTCAGGGCATGACCCCTGCTGGTAAGGGTTGCGGGATCGTTCGGCAGTTTTGCCAGTACCTGATCGAACAGATCAAAGGCGACGTCGTAATCGCCGGTCTGCATATTATCGATCGCTAGATGCGACTGGAACAGCGGGTTTTCAGGGTCGCGGGCATGCAGGGCTTCGGCCTCCTGGCGCGCTTTGGCGAATTTCTGGCGGCGGCGCAGGGAATCTATGTAATCTAGCCGGAGCTGGATATTGTCAGGTTCAAATGTGGTGGCGCTTTCCAGCAGGAACTCCGCATCGTCCAGAATGCCCAATTTGATGCCGATCTGCGCGAGCAGGCGCATTCCTTCCACATTGCGCGGGTTTTGCTGCAGAAACGCACGGCATATCTGTTCTGCGTGAAGCACACGGCCTTCGTGCAGATGATTGGTCACGGACACCAGTTCGCGCGGAAGGGTACGCAGGCGCTGGCTTTGCGACAGCGTTGCCTGTGCTTCGGCAGTTCGCCCTGCAGCCTTCAGCAGTTCACCTTGCGCACGCCAGCTCGCCTCCAGAGCAGGATTGAACTTCACCGCACGCGCATAAGCGGCAATGGCGGCATCGGTGTTGCCCTGTGCGCGGGCCAGATGTCCGGCTTCCTGCCATGCCCGTCCGAATTCGGGCGAAGCTGCATGGAGCCGGTCTAGCATCGCGGCGGCTTGATCTGTCTGTTCGAGATACCGGCAGGCGACAGCGCCTATATACAGCGCCTCACCATCATCCGGAGCGCTTTCCAAGACTTTATTGGCCAGTTCCAGCCCTCCGGCAAAGTCGCCGGATTGCAATGCCTTTTGCGCAGTGGCCAGATCGTTGTCTTTTGAGCTCATGCACACTCCAGTGCCAGAATCATCCCGAAACGCAAAACGGCGGGCAAAGCTTGTCGCTCGCCCACCGTTTCGTGTGTTCAGGTCTTCAACTGATCAATAATCGAAACCGACCCGGATGCCGACCGTCAGAGGACGGTTGGTGGTGATCCGCTCACGGTCGTTGATGTAGTTTCCGGCAATTTCAGCGCGTTCGTCGCTGAGGTTCTCACCGAAGATTTCGATCTTCCATTCGTCCTTCTTCACACCAGCGGACAGGCCGAAGGTGGTGTAGCTGTCCAGCTCGATCGTGTTGATCGTGATGATATCCGTTTTCTTGCTGGCGGAATGGAGCATCTGTCCCTGTACGTGCAGTTGCATGTCACCCATGTCCCATTCGTAACGAGCGCGCATGTTGCCCTGGAAGCTGGGGGCGTAAGCGAGATCGCTGCCGACCACCACGTCGTCAGTTGGGGTCAGCACCTCGGTAATCTCGGTATCGAGGAAGCTGAACGCACCTGCAACGGTCAGGCCGGGAACGGAATAAGGTGCAACGGTGAATTCGCCTTCTACGCCCTTGATTTCCGCGTTTGCAGCATTGTCGCTGAAAAACAGGTTGGTGATGCTCGGGTCGAAGATGGTGGTCTGCAGACGGCTGATGTCCACATAGAACGCGCTGGCGTTGAAGCGCAGCTGGCCGTCGAGCAAGTCGAGCTTTGCACCCAGTTCGTAGTTCTTGACCTCATCGGTCTCCAGCTCGAACGGGACGGTAAAGCCTGCGCCATTGGTCGCACCGCCGGGACGGTTCAGTAGACCCGGACGGAAACCTTCAGAATAGGTGGCGTAGAACAACGTATCAGGCGTCGGCGTCAGGGTAACGGTACCCTTGTAGATAGCGCCTTCTGCCTTGGCGACGTCTGGTGCACTCAAAGCGTTGAACACCTGCTGAGCCTGGTTGGCGTTCAGTCCTGCATCCATAATGTCCTGAATGCTATCGCCCAGATTGAACGTCTGCCGCAGGTCTGCATTGCAGCTACCGATAAATGTGTACTGGCCATCGCCGTCGTACAGATCGTTGAGGTCGGTGCCGAATGCGTTGGCATCGCTTGCCGCTCCGGCGTTGCAGAACGAACCGTTGGCGCTTCCTTCGAAGTCAACTTCGACGTTGTAGTAACGCGCACCGAAGGTCAGCGTCAGCAAGTCCGGGACTACGTCGAAGCTGGCTTCACCGAACAATCCGAACTGTTCGTCCGTACGCCGGATGTCGTTGCGGAAGATGACCGACTGCGGGAATGGACCATCGAGCGTGGTGAACCCGTCCTGCGGAAAGTTTGGAGCAAAGCCGCCGAATGGCGCTGCCTCGATGTTGCCGGGATAATTGAAGTCGTTGCGTTCCTTCAGTTCCAGATCAGAATAGAACGCACCTGCAGTCACGCGGAAACGGTTGTAGACCGGCGTGTTGAACCGCAGTTCCTGCGTGAATACGCTGGTTTCGCTGTCCGATGTAACGAACAGGTTCGGTTCCTGGCACGTTCCGCTGGGATCGTTGTCGCCGGGATAGGAAACCGAACCGTCGCAGATGTAATACGGCAGGTATTGGCCAACGAACAGATAGTCCGTGTAATCGACCCGCTGCTGCGTTTCGCGATCAGTATAGGCACCGGTGTAAACGACATCCAGCATCGCGAGGCGGCCTTCGACCGTCCAGCTGGTGTTAGAGAAATCGTCCTGCAGCCGGTCGTCTTCGTAGCGTTGTACATCGAGATTATCGAGGCCGCCCAAGTTGGGGTCTGCGAAGAACACACCATCGCTTTCGATGCTCTGGCGAGCATGACTAACCGTCAGCTGCCAGTCTGGGGTCATTTCCCAACGAGCGCTGGCACGAAAGCCGGCATATTGCGTATCGTTGAAGTTTTCTTCGACCAGACCGCTGTTGTCGGCTGCAAGGAAATTCACGTCCGAAAGATCGGCATCGGCCTGAAAACCGCCGCGCAGATCGTTCACAGGCACTCCGTTCGAGCGGACCGTGCCGGCGGGGCGAAAACGCGCGCTGTCGCGCAGGGTCTGCGTACCGGCGACGTTATCGATGTAGCCACCTTGGTCGTCGAGATAAGCGACAAAGCGCAGACCGACTGTATCGGTAACAGGCAGGTTGACCATGCCTTCTGCTTTGTAACTGGTCTCGCCGCCCTTGGTGAAGGATGTCTCCAGATCGAAGCCAGCGTCGAAACCGGAAAGGTCGGGCTTGGCCGTGATCAGGCGGACAACACCGGCCTGCGAGCTGGCGCCAAACAGTGTACCCTGGGGGCCTGCCAGAACTTCGATCCGTTCAAGGTCGGCTGCGTACACGTCGAGGTTACGGCCGGGCTGTGCCAGCGGCTGATCATCGAGATACAATGCGACGTTAGGGGCAAGGCCCGCAACGCCGGCTGTGGTCAGGTTAGGCGTCGTAGAGGCAAGCCCGCGCACATATATCGTGCTCTGGCCGGGGCCCGAGCCGCCAGCGGTAACGCTTGGCAGCTGTTCGAGGTAATCACCGAACGTGGCCACGCCCAGCTCGTCGAGGGCTTCTGCGCCGATGGCATTTACCGATATGGCAACGTCCTGAAGATCCTCGCTACGTTTGGTCGCGGTAACGATGATCGTTTCGACACCGCCCTGACGGGCCTCGGCCGGGGCAGGGCTGGTTGTAGCATCGGTGCTTTGTGCGAATGCAGGCGTGGCAGTGACAGCTGCGAGCACGCCCAGCGAAACGCTGGCGCGGAGTGTTTTCATCAAAAATGTTCCCTTCTAAGGTCGGTTTATCAAGGTGCCGCCGCACCAGTATTTTGGCCGAGAAACGGACCAGCTTCGAGCCCACGCGATAAACGCTGCGAGCTTCGTGCGACATTTCTGTAACAAGGAGGTGATATCACGGCCACAGCCGGCAAGCGTAATTCAGGGTATTGGCAAAATCATGTGACTTTTAAATCACGTAGACCAAAGTCGGTGTGCGAAACCTTGTCATCCCGCTAATCCCGGGCCTTCTGCTGCCCGTGCAAGAATGACCGGGCAATGTGTTTCCACTCCGCCGCGTTTGCGGCGTACATCGTAGATCACGGCTTTGACGATGGAGATCGCCATCAGCGCGACCACTACGGAAAACGGCAGCGCCCCGATGATCATGGTGATACGGATCGCATCGATACCGCCCAAAACCAGCATACTGCCAACCACCAACGCGATCGCTGCACCCCAAAACAGAATGTGGTGACGGCGCTCTGCACCGTCTTCGCCTTCGCCGCCTGCACCGTTGATCGTGTTGACAATCAGGATTGCGCTGTCTGCCGAAGTGATCAGATACGTCATCAGCAACAGGACGACGACACCGGACAACAGAGCGGCAACACCTGATCCGAAGAGGGTGGATAGAGTAGCGTAAAGCTGATCGGATATGTTGGCGCCCAGAATGGCCCCGCTATCCGCGCCCGACAGAACCAGTTCTATTGCCGTGCCACCTGCCAGGGCCATCCAGATGAAACACATCAGCGAGGGCACAAGAACGACGCCGAACATATATTCTCGGATCGTGCGGCCACGGGAAATGCGGGCAATGAACATTCCGACAAACGGGGCGAAGGCAATCCACCATGCCCAATAGAATACCGACCAGTCGAGCTGCCACTGTGCAAGCGCGTCGCCAGTTGCCGTGCCATCGGCAGTCCACAGAGTGAGCGCGTCGGCCGGTAGCGAGACGAGGTAGTCGGTCACCGAGGTGAAGAGCAGTGTCAGGCCGCCGAGGCCTGCGCCGAATACAAGAAACACTGTAAGCAGGAGGATGCTGAGCGCCATGTTGATATTGGACAGCCACTTGATCCCGCGCCCTACGCCAGAAATGGCTGAGACTGTCGAGGCACCGACAAGAACGACCAGTGCGACGATGATGGCCGCGACAGAGGCTGTGCCTTCTGCGTTAAGCAGCCAGTTCCCCAAGCCCAGACGGCTAAGCCCGGCGACAAACTGTTCGACACCAAGGCCCATAGTCACAGCCACCCCCAATATGGTGGCGACAACGGCGACCAGATCGACCAAATGCCCGGCAAAGCCGGACATGCGCGAGCCGAACAGCGGCGCGAGGCTGGAGCGGATTGTCAGCGGCAGACCCCGGCGATAGGCCACATAGCCTACGGCAAGCCCGACCAGCGCATAGGTTGCCCAGGCGGCAAATCCCCAGTGCAGGAAGGTGTAGCGATAGGCAGACTGGATGGTTTCAGCCGACATTGGTTCCACTACGCCTCGAATGGTATCGGGGTTGGTTGCGAAATGAGACAATGGTTCGCCGGTGGAATAGGTCAACATTCCAATGCCTATGCCTGCGCCAAAGAGCATGGCGAACCATGAAAAGCGGCCGAATTCCGGTTCTTCGCCGGGGGCGCCCAGTCGCAGCGATCCCGATTGCGGAATGACGGCCAGCGTGAAAGCGACCAGCATCAAGAGCGCCACGAGATAGACATACCATCCGGCAAATTCCCGGATCAGAGTGGCGTTAGCCACGGCCAGCGTTTCGTTGGCCTGTACAGGGAAAAGGATGGCCCAGAGGATAATAGCAGCGACAATAACCTTGGCGGAGACAGTCACGAATTTGTTTAAACCATGATAAAACCCGCTGTCTGCCGTGTTGATCGGCAGAGTGCAAAGTGGCGGATTCATGGAGTCCGAAGGGGGAGTGGTATTCGCAGCTGCATTGTCAGCCGTATGTATACTCAATGTAGACCTTCTTTCCCTTCAGGCGCGCACGCCGCCGGGATGGCAACAGGCAGCAACAGGAACGGATGCACGATGATCCGACCCGATAATGTTGACGAACCGTTGCCAGAATATGGGGGCCGCAGGCAACCCCTAGCCTTTGGCACGTGATACGATACTGCGCAAAAACAATGCCCTGCGGTGCAAGTTGCAGGCCGGGATGCGTCAGGCTGCGGACCAGTGCTCCCCGGCGCAGCGGACCATGCCTCGCCGTTCCAGATCGATCAGATGGGCGTGGACGCTCATCTGCGCTGCCTCGTCCAACCGCGGGTCCAGACCCTTATACATCAGCGGAATGAAGTCGGGCAGGGTACGCGGGGCTTCTCCCACCAGCCGCAATATCTGGTTCTCCCGCTGGCGGCGGTGGCCCATCATACCGCGCACCAGCTGGCGCGGTTTTTCCATTGGAGCGCCGTGGGCGGCATAATAGACGCGGTCTTCCCGCGCATAGAGCTTGTCGAGGCTCTTCATATAATCGCCCATGTCGCCATCGGGCGGGACCACCACGCTGGTCGACCAGCCCATTACGTGGTCGCCAGTGAACAGCGCGCCTGTTTCCTCCAGCGCGAAGCACAGGTGGTTGGATGTGTGGCCCGGAGTATGCACGGCGCGCAGGGTCCAGCCCGGACCGGCCACCGCTTCGCCATCCTCCAGCACCCGGTCCGGCGCGTAGCTCGTGTCGAAACTTGCATCGAGACGCGGGCCATCATCGGACAGTACGAGCGGCGCGCAGCCGACGATGGGCGCACCGGTCTTTTTAGCCAGAGGTGCGGCGGCAGGGGAGTGGTCGCGGTGGGTGTGGGTGCACATGATCGCGGCAATCGAAGCATCGCCCACAGCGGATATAATGGCCGCGATGTGATCTGCATCGTCCGGCCCGGGATCGATCACCGCCACGGCATCGCCAGTGCCCACGATATAGGTCTGGGTGCCGGTAAAGGTGTAGGGGCTGGCATTGGGCGCAAGCACGCGCGCAACCAGCGGTTCGGGACGCTCGACCAGTCCGGTCGGCCACGGTTTGGGCGGAATAGCTGCCATACGCTTGCATATGGGGCCTAAGCTGCCGCATGTCACGCGGCAGCGGATTTTCGTGAATGGAGTGACCTATGGCCGACCTTATCCTTGTGCTGGACGAGGGGACCACGTCGACGCGTGCAATTCTGTTCGATGCGGACGGCAACACGCACGGCACGGCGCAGACCGACCTGACGCAGCATTACCCGAAGCCGGGCTGGGTCGAGCATGATGCTACCGAAATATGGCAACGCACGCTGGACTGCGCGAAAGAGCTGGTCGGCAAAGCCAAGGTGGACCGTATTGCCTGCATCGGCATCACCAATCAGCGCGAGACAGTGGTGGCATGGGACCGCAGGACGCTGGAGCCGCTCTGCCGCGCTATCGTCTGGCAGGACCGGCGCACTGCGGATTTCTGCATGAGCCTTCGCGAGCAAGGCCATGAAGACGAAGTGCAGCGGCGCACCGGTCTGCTGCTCGACCCCTATTTTTCAGGCACCAAAATGCGTTGGCTGATTGATAACGAGCAGGCTGTGACTGACGCGGCTAAAGCCGGGCGACTGGCGCTGGGTACGGTGGAAAGCTGGCTGGTCGCCAAACTGTCCGGCGGGACGCATATTTCCGACGCCAGCAATGCCAGCCGCACTTTACTTCTGCCGCTGGACGCAGCGCAGTTCGATCCCGGACTGTGCGAATTGCTGGGGGTGCCTGCCGATGCGCTGCCGCATGTGACCGACACTCATGGGCCTCTGGCGGAAACAGAGGAGAGCCTATTCGGGCGCGCCATCCCGATCACCGCAATGGTCGGCGACCAGCAATCGGCCACGATCGGGCAGGGCTGCCTTGCCCCCGGCGAAACCAAGGCCACCTACGGCACCGGTGCTTTCGTGCTGGCCAATAACGGGCAGGAATTGCCAACGTCGGACCACCGGATGCTCGGCACGGTGCTGTACCAGCAGGACGGCGTGCGGACATACGCCATCGAGGGGTCGGTGTTTGTTGCAGGCAGTCTGGTCCAGTGGCTGCGCGATTCACTTGGCATAATCGGAACGGCTGAAGAAACAGAGGCACTGGCCTGCTCGGTAGAGGATAGCGGAGAAGTGGTGATCGTCCCTGCGTTGGCCGGGCTTGGCGCACCGCACTGGCGGGCCGATGCACGCGGGGTGATTGCTGGACTGAGCTTCAACAGCGGCAAGGCGCAGATTGCCCGTGCCGCGCTGGAAGCAATGGCGCATCAGACACACGATCTTGCCGAAGCTTTTGCCGCCGACGGGGCCGAGTGGAAGACGCTGCGGATCGATGGCGGGATGAGCGCCAATGACTGGATGGCGCAGGATCTGGCCAATATGCTGGAGCTGAGAGTGGAGCGGCCCGATTTCGTTGAGACGACGGCGCTGGGCGCAGCGATTGCAGCCTCTGTCGGCGCAGGGCTGCATTGTGACCTGCCCTCGGCAGCGGCGGCAATGCGAGGCGGCATCCAGGCATTTGAACCGGCAATGGCGGATGATGTGCGCAAGGCACGGCTGCACCGCTGGCGCAGGGCGCTGGCCGCCGCCTAGCGCGCGCGATCAGAAGTCTGCGTTTACGGTTATCGCATTACAGGCGCGCGACTGCGTGACCGAGCCGTTCGCGAAGGCGGTGAATGGCGCTTGTCCCGCTGTCGTTCTGCTCGGCCCGTTCAGCCTGCCATGCGGCATCGAGCCTCGCCACGCGGGTATGAAGGCGCGTGGTATCGACAATCAGTTCGCGCGTCATAGGCTCCAGCATCATCAGCGATTCCGGATCCGGCGCGCGGTCGGACGGCAGATGTCCGGTCCGCTGGAGCTGAAACTCGCTCATATCGCCTTTCATATAAGCGCGCTGGTTGAGCAGCCATGCCAGCACATGCATGACACGGGTCGTAGCCTTCAGCCCTTCTGCCGACAGGGCAATGCGCCAATGGTCACGGGGCAGGCCGGTTTCTTTCGCAGGCGCCAGATCGAATGTTGCGCGCACGTCGTCCGCCAGCAGGAGTGCCTCGCCGTAGAGCGATTCGATAATCGCCGAATTGATGTTCCCCACGCCCGTCATGTCTGTCTGCCGCTAATCCAGCATGCGTCACCGGGAAAGAGTCGAAAAATAGATATCCCGATCGGGGACTATGGCTGTCCCGAAATGGAACATTTTTTCCTTATGCACCCGCTGCGACGCGACCTTCATATCGCATGAGCGAAGAAGTCGCACCGCGGTTGGGGCGCGAACAAACTACGCGATAATATCCGGGATCAGCTGATCTTCAATCATGCCGATCTTGTCGCGAAGGTGCAGTTTGCGTTTTTTCAGGCGGGCAATCTGCAGCTGGTCGTGCGACCCGCTGGTCGTCAGAGCGGTAATGGCGGCATCCAGATCGCGGTGTTCGGTCCGCAGGCTTTCCAGCCATTTGCGCAGCTCTGCCTCGGTCATGATACGCTTCGGATCCCTTCGGCAGCCCTGCAAATTCGCTCTGGCACAGTTCGTCGTGCAAACACCCTTACCCGTCGCATCCGTATTTGTCAGGACTTCGCAAAGCGCGGGCTATGTGGTTTGTTGCATTCACGCGGCGCGCCCGACCGGGGTGAGTCGCTATCACTTGAAGGAGAACACCCGATGGTATCGTCTCACACGTCTGGTCACGTCAATGCGCTTCAATCCAAACATGCCGGCCTCGAGGCCGCTATTGCAGAAGAAATGAACCGGCCCGCACCAGATGAAACGGCGATCCGCTCTCTCAAGCGAAAGAAGTTGCGCATCAAGGAAGAGATTGCGTCACAATAGGTTGCATCGAACTCGTACAAAAAAATGCGCCCCCGCAAAATAAGGGCCATTTCCATAAATAGGCGTGATGCGGTAGATAGCCCGGACCATGACAGCTGCCGCATCCGCTCGCGAAATCCTGACCAGCCTACACGAGGTAATGGCCTCTCGGATGCACGCGCAGGGAAAGCTTGACCGCGTCGTCAACATAATTGGTGAAGCCCTGGATAGCGAAGTCTGCTCGATCTACCTCCTTCGGGAGGGGATGCTGGAGTTGTTCGCGACGCAGGGACTGAACAAGGAAGCCGTCCATGTCACCCGAATGGCAATGGGCGAAGGGCTGACCGGTGCATTGGTGGGCAACAATGAAACGCTGAATCTGGCCGAGGCGGCGGCGCATCCTGACTTCCAGTATCGCCCTGAAACTGGCGAGGACAAGTTCCATTCCTTCGCGGGTGTGCCGATTGTTTACCGCGAGCGGGCGGTAGGGGCGATCAACGTCCAGCATGTCGAACCGCGCCGTTACGAGGATGTAGAGATCGAGGCGTTGCAGACCTGCGCAATGGTGCTGTCCGAACTGATCGCCAATGCCGAACTGGTCGATGGCGAAGTCGTGGCCGATCTGGATGACCGCCCGACCGGCCCGGTCACGGTCAAGGGACTGACTCTGGTTAGCGGACTGGCCAGCGGTGTGGCCGTCTATCACCAACCGCGGGTCACAATCGATCAGGTGGTGGCCGATGACACAGAGGTAGAGCGCCAGCGAGTCTACCGCGCCTTTGCCAAGATGCGCGACCAGATTGACGGGTTGACCCGCGATATCGAATTTGGCGCAGGCGGTGAACACGAGGAGGTTCTGCAGACCTACAAGATGTTCGCCTATGACGAAGGCTGGAGCCGCCGCATCAATGAAGCGATCGACAGCGGCCTGACGGCAGAGGCAGCGATAGAGCGGGTCCAGCAACGTACCCGAATGCGGATGCGCGAAATCGACGATCCGTTGCTGGCCGACCGGATGCACGATCTGGAGGATCTGTCGAACCGCCTGCTGCGGATCGTATCCGGCCAGCTGGGCACCGCGGCTACGCAGGGACTGCGCAGAGACGCGATCTTGATTGCGCGCAATCTGGGGCCGGCAGAGCTGCTCGAATATGATCGGCGGCGGTTGAAAGGCGTGGTGCTGGAAGAAGGCTCCCTTACCGCGCATGTCGTGATTGTTGCACGCGCAATGGGTGTGCCGGTGCTGGGCCGGGTGCGCGGGCTTCGTGGTCTGGTGGCAGAAGGCGATGATCTGTTGATCGATGCCGATGGCGGTCTGGCCCATGTCCGGCCGGCCAGCGCCGTGCTGGAGGCGTTCGAGTATCGCTTCAAGAAAACCAAGGAACGGCAGGCGACCTACGCCGGGATGCGCGATGTTGAACCGTTCACGCGGTGCGGTACGCGCATTCAGGTAATGATGAATGCCGGCCTGCGCGATGATATGGCTACCCTGCCGCTAGTCGGCGCGGACGGGGTCGGGCTGTTCCGGACGGAATTCCAATTTCTGGTCTCTGCTACTCTGCCCCAGCGCGAGCGCCAGACGCGGCTGTACCGCGATGTACTGGATGCTGCGCAGGGCAAGCCGGTAATTTTCCGCACCGTCGATATCGGCGGCGACAAAGCTGTGCCCTATCTGATCGATCACAGCGTGGACCCTGACGAGAACCCGGCAATGGGTTGGCGCGCGCTGCGCCTCGCGCTCGATCGTGGCGGCTTGCTGAAGGCGCAGGCGCGTGCTTTGCTGGAGGCAAGCGCGGGTCGCCCGCTTTCGGTAATGTTTCCAATGGTGTCGGAACCGTGGGAATTTGATGCGGCGAAAGCCGTGTTCGAGCAGCAGGTGGCCTTCTTCCGCAAATCGAAGAAAGTCCTGCCGGAATCCATCTCCTATGGCGCAATGCTGGAAGTGCCCGCTTTGGCCGAAGTGCTCGACCTGCTAATGCCCAAATTGTCGTTCCTGTCGGTCGGTACGAACGATCTCACCCAGTTCCTGTTCGCTGCCGACCGGTCCAATCCGAAACTTGCGCACCGTTATGACTGGCTGAGCCCTGCGATCCTGCGGTTTTTACAGCGCATCACCCAAACGACACTGGGCCATCCGGTCGATGTGGGCGTGTGCGGGGAAATGGGGGGGCGCCGCCTGGAGGCTCTGGCGCTGCTCGGACTGGGCTATCGCCGTCTGTCGATCACGCCCGTTTCTGTCGGCCCGATCAAGGAACTGATCCGGCGGGTGGACCTTAAAGAAATCGAGGCGGCAATGACCGGGTGGCTGGCTACTCCGCCTCAATCCATCGGCGACGAACTGGCTCGCTGGGCCTCGGAGCGCAACATCGAAGTTGAATAGGACAATCGGGGCTTGTCCACGAAGCCGCGCTGGAAAGTGCCGGACAGGCGATGAAACTCGCTGCGTCGCCGATTGCGCGCTTGACACGATGGCGGGCATCGGCGGACAGAGTGTGAAAATAAAAAACGGGCTGACGGGGACGCAATGACACAGGAAAATGGCGACAGCCATACGATGGATGATACGGCTTACGCACCGGATGCGACCGATGACGGTGATTTTGATGGTGCCGGGACTGTCGGTGTCGGCGCCCGCCTGCGCGCAGCTCGTGAAGAGCAGGGCTTGTCGATCGAACAGGTGGCGGGCGAAACGCGCATTCCCCAGCGGCATCTTGAAACCGTTGAGTCCGGCGATTTCAGCAATCTGCCCGCGCGCACTTACGCGGTAGGTTTCGCCCGCACTTATGCAAAAACAGTAGGTCTCGATCCCAAGGATATTGTCGCGCAGGTAAGGCATGAATTGGGGGACGAAGACGCGGACGGAAGACACGCGGCGCGTGAAAACAAGCTGGAACCCGGTGATCCGGCGCGTGTCCCTTCGCGCGGTCTGGCCCTGCTTTCCGTGCTGGCCATAGTGTTGTTGCTATCGGGCGGTTTCCTGTTTTACCGAACTTATTTTATCGCTGGCGAAGGCCCGGGATCCCTGCTGACAGCGGAGCAGCAACGCGAAGCCGCTGCTACTGCTCTGGAAGAGCGGCTGGCTGCACGCGACAATGCGGACAACGGCGAGGCCGCACAAGTTGCTGCGGACGGCCCTGTGGTATTTACTGCACTGGAGGATGACACCTGGGTCAAGTTCTACGACGCAAATGGTGACCAACTAATGCAGAAGCAGATGGCGAAGGGGGAGAGTTATACCGTGCCTGCCGACGCCGAAGGCCCGCAAATCTGGACGGGCCGGCCGTTTGCTTTCTCCATCACGGTTGGCGGGCGAACAGTGCCGAAATTGTCCGAAGAAGACGAGGTGATGAAGGATGTGCCGGTGACGGCGGCGGCTCTGCTTGCACGCGGTCAGGCAGAGGCGGCAGATGGCGAAACGAACCGTCCCGCTGCCTGAGCGTTTCCACTGATATCGGCCTGTTAACCATAGACACGCGCGGTGCGCCGGTTAAGTCTTCGGGCCAATCGCAGCGATCCTGTTCATTTGTGGTTCGACCGCAATCGGGCAGGGTGCTTATATGAATAACAGGAGCCCTAAATGAAGACCCGCGCCCGTTACTGGATGTCTGCAGCTGCAATGGCCGCCCTCCTTGTGCCTGCCACCCCTGCTTTCTCGCAAAGCGACGAGCAATCCCGCATTCGTAAATTGGAGGCTGAGGTCAGCGCGCTACAACGCCGTGTGTTTCCCGGAGGAGATGGCCGGTTCTTCGAACCTGAAATTGGCGGTACGGCAGCGCCTGCTGCATCGAATGCCGGAACTCCCTCGACCACGGCATTGACGGATATTCTCGCGCGGCTGGATGCGATGGAAACATCGCTGCAAACGCTGACTGGTCAGGTAGAGGTCAACAGCAATATGCTGCAGGGCCTGAATACACGCATGGACGCGCTGGATGGCACTGGCTCGGCCGGAGTTTCGACTGCTTCTGCAAGCCCGTCATCGACATCATCCTTCCCCACTCCGACGACCGGGCCTACTCCGGGCGGCACCGACAGCGCTTCGGACAATAACTTGCTGGCCATGACCGGCGGATCTTCGGCGACAGGTAGCAGTAACCCTGCGGCCAGCGGCCCCAGTGCGCAGCGGCTTTCCGCAGTGCAGGCGATTGCCAAGCCCAAGACCGATGATGCGGCGGATGATGAATACTCTTACGGGTTCCGCCTGTGGGATGCGGGATTCTATCCCGAAGCGCAGCAGCAGCTGACGATGTTTGTGGAGAAATATCCCAGCCACTGGCGCGCCACGTATGGCCGCAACCTTCTGGGCCGTGCCTATCTGGATGATGGAAAGCCGCGCGAGGCCGCTCCGTGGTTCCTGAACAATTATCAGGCCGATCGGAACGCTGCACGTTCGCCCGACAGCCTGCTGTATTTGGCTAGAGCAATGATCGCGATGAATGACACCGACCGTGCCTGCATCGCGCTTGCCGAATTTGGCGAGACCTATCCTGCAGTTGCTGCCGGACGTCTGCAGAGCGATTATGAAACCAGTCGCGGCAAGGTCACGTGCTCCAGCTAAATCCGAAATCCAGGCAATATTTGCAGTGAAACGGCCTACGGGCGAGTTGGTCGACCGGTTTCGTGCCGACTTACAGGATGTCTGGCCGTTGGAGGACCGCACGCCGCAACGTGGCGGCACGCATCTCGGTCTGGCCGTGTCGGGCGGGGCGGACAGTCTGGGCTTACTGGCACTCGCTCATGCCGCTCTACCCGGGCGGGTTGTGGTGGCCAGTGTCGACCATCGCCTACGCCCCGAAAGTGCAAATGAAGTGGCAATGGTGGCCTCGATTTGCCGCGATCTGGGCATTCCAAGCCATTGCCTGGGCGTAGATGTCGCCCCGGGCAACCTTCAGACGAAAGCGCGTCAGGCGCGTTACGATGCGATGCTCGCAGCCTTCGCGCCCTCGAACATCACCACCATTGCCACCGCGCATCATGCGGATGATCAGGCCGAGACGCTGCTGATGCGCCTCAATCGCGGCGCCGGTCTGCAGGGGCTGGCGGGGGTGAGGCCACGCAGTTGGTACAGCGCGACGCAGTCGGCGCTGGAAGGGATGCTGGTGCGGCCCCTGCTTGGCTGGCGACGGGACGAGTTGGCGCAGATCGTATGCGATGCCGGTCTGCATCCTGCGCGCGATCCGTCCAATACAGACGAGCATTACGACCGTGTGCGTATCCGCCGCGCAATTGCTGAAGCCGAGTGGTTGGCCCCTTTAGCGATGGCGCGCAGTGCGCGCCATCTGGCGGAAGCGGAAAAGGCGGTGGAAGAGGCCGTAGACAACGTACACAACCGCTGCGTTTTCAAGCATGATGACGGCAGCGTGTATTACCATTGGGGGCACAGCCGTCTGGTTGAGATCGAAGTGGTGCGTTTGATCCTGCAGGATTTCGGTGCGACGCCCGAGCGTTCCGCCATAGCCCGGTTGGCGGATCAGCTAATCGCTGGACAGCCTGCCTCGCTGGGCGGGGTGCTGGTGCGGCGGGCGATGCATCAGAAAGATGCAGCTACATCTGTTGATGCGTGGCATTTCAAGTGCGAACCCACCCGCAAGGCGGGCGATGGTCACGTCGTATAGCCGTCGATTTGATCAGAGGATTTGCTGGCCCACACCCAGCGTTTCGCCGCGGGTTATGATGACCTTGTCGCCCTTCTTGGCGACAGCGAACACCTTGGCCGCGAAATCGTCGGGCATGCCAATGCATCCGTGGCTGGCAAAGCCGTTTTCGACCTGGGAGCCATGCAGCGCGATGCCATCGCTGGTCAGAAACATAGAATAGGGCATCGGAGCATTATTGTATTTCTCCGAAACATTGTGGCGCATTTTGTAGCGGATAGGGAACGTGCCGAGCGGAGTCGGGTGCTTGTCGGTGCCCAGCAAAACCGCCGATGCGCCAATTTCATAGCCGCCCTTGAAAACGGAGATAACGCGGGCGTCCAGATCAACCGTCATTACGACCTTTCCATTCGCCGGAACATCGTCCGTATTCCAGTGCCATTCACCATATTTGATCGGACCGTTGATCGGCAGGATCCGTTTAACGACAAATTCTTCACTGTTGGAAGATGCCTGTTGCAGACGGGCTTCGCTGCGGGCCGGACCAGGGGCAGCGGTTGAAGCGGTGTCGTTGGCCGTATTATCAGCCAGAGCGTTCTCGGCCTCGGCAGCTACCGTATTCAGAGCGTCGCCGGATACCCTGGCAGGTACAGTCTCGGCCTGAGCAATCATGTTCTCATCAACCGGAATGGCGGTGCCTAGAGCATCACCGGCGGGTGCGTTATCCACCGGATCAGCCGCGATCGGCGTAGATGTGTCCATCATCGATCCGGCAAGGGTAGCCCCGCCAAAAACCATGAGCGTCGCGGCAGTCGCGCCGCCAATCCATTTGATCATCGGGTTCATGCAATAGAATATGTCGTAAACATGCCTGTTGCGCCAGTTGGTATTGGTGCAACGTCCCACTGAGAGACGCGAAGCCGCGAAAAGTTAACGCCGCAGGCCGGCTGCTGCCCGGGCAGCCTCTGCAATGGCGACGAAATCCGGCGAGCCGTTGCCAGACTTTGGCGCGCAGACCCAGCTTCCTCCGACACACAAAACAGGATCGAACGCAAGCCAGTCGGCCACGTTACCAAGGCCGATCCCGCCAGTAGGGCAGAACCGGCACTGGTGAAACGGAGCCGCCAGCGCTTGCAACGCAGGCAGGCCGCCAGCAGCCATTGCCGGGAAAAATTTGAAATGATCGAGGCCCATGTCCAGTCCGCGCATAATGTCTCCGGCATTGGATATTCCGGGCAGGAACGGCACGCGTTCGCGGATGGCCGCCTTGGCCAGCGGTTCGGTCAGGCCGGGGGAGACAATAAATTCACTCCCCGCCTCCAGCGCAGCCGCCAGATCACGCTGCCCTGTGACTGTGCCCGCGCCGACAATCGCTCCGTCGACTTCGCGCATTGCAGCGATGGACTCCAGCGCTGCATCTGTGCGCAAGGTCACTTCCAGCACACGCAAACCGCCATTTACCAGCGCTTGCGCCAGCGGAACGGCCTGTCGGACATCGTCTATTACGATAACCGGTATTACAGGTGCAACTTGCATCAGATCGGCTATCGTGCGGGTCGGTTTACTGGTGCTCATCAGTAATCAATACCAGTGCCGCTGCCTGTGGGCCAGTGCGACAATTGACAGAACGATGGAAGCTAATCGGCGTGTGTCACGCTGACGGTTTTCTCCAGAAATTCGGTCACTCCGAAACTGGTCATGAAACTGACATCCGCAGCATCCCTGCCGACCCCGATTTTCACTATGTCAGAGGGCTGGGCCATCCCCGTGGCATCAACCAGATACCAGGCACCGCCTCCGGGCGTAGTTGTGTCTTCCAGAAACACTTCCGCAACCGCATGGAAATCCGGTGGGGTGACGCCGGGTGCAAAGCAGCTGACGAAGCGGGCGGGTATTCCCGATGCACGGGCCAGGGTGACGATGACATGAGCATAGTCGCGGCAGATACCGCGCCGTTCCACGAAGCTGTCGAGAGCTGTGGTATTCGGCCCGCTGACCCCGGGCACGTAACTGAAATGTTCGGAGACCCAATTGCTGATCGCCATGATCCGATTGCCTCCGGAGAGATCACCGAATTCGTCATCGACAAAGGAATGGAACTGTCCAGCGGCGCAATAACGGCTGTCGAACAGGTATTTTATCGTGCCGCCCGGCAACGCATGCGGGGCAAGTTGGCTAAGGGGGTCGATCTGGGTCAGCAAGCGATCGACCTCGATCTGCGCGCTGTAGCCGACTTCATAACGCCCTTCTGCACGAATCCAGACCCGTTCGCCAATCGCATCCTGTGCCGGAATCCGTGCAATATGCGGACTGGGCGAGAGGCTGGTGTGGTGGCGCAGATGGGTCTGCTCGGGGATCATCGCCCCTTCAAAGTGCAACAGCACGTCGGTGGGCTGGTCAGCCTGAAAGGCAAAGGAGACATCGATTTCTAGGGACATGGTGATGATACGCACGCGCGACCGGGAAAGTTTCCTGGCCAATGCACAAACAAATCCAAATTTTCGGAGCGCCTTGTATCATATGGGATATTCATTGGTTGTCAGAGCCGGTGTGACCGACTTTCTTGGACACACTGAACACCTACGAATTTCCAGCTGCTTCGATTACGAAGCCGTATTGCTAGGCCGGAACGCCGAAAAGATCATGGGCGTCGGCGTCCTCGATTTCTGCGTCGATTATGTCGCCCGCGCTAAGCGTGCCGGGGACATTTCGAAGGAACACCGCGCCGTCGATTTCCGGAGCATCGGCCTGGCTGCGGCCTGTGGCGCCGATGTCGCCGTCTTCGTCGGGTTCGCCCACATCGTCTATGATGACAGGCAGTGTGCGGCCGACCTTTGCACTGAGCTTTTCGGCGCTGATTCGGGCGGTCAATTCCATCAGGCGAGCGTAGCGTTCTTCTTTCAACGATTCAGGCACCGCATCGGGCAAGGCATTGGCCTGGGCGCCCTCGACGGGTTCAAACCGGAAAGCTCCTACCCGGTCGAGCTGGGCCTCTTCCAGCCATTTGCAAAGATACTGGAAATCTTCTTCTGTCTCTCCGGGGAAACCGACCACGAAGCTGGAGCGCACGGCAATGTCGGGGCAGATTGCGCGCCAGGCTTTCAACCGTTCGAGCACCTTGGCCTCGTTCGCCGGGCGCTTCATGCGTTTCAGTACAGCGGGGCTGGCATGTTGGAATGGGATATCGAGATAGGGTGTCAGCAGACCCTCCGCCATCAGCGGGATCACAGCGTCGACATGTGGGTAAGGGTAAACATAGTGCAGCCGCACCCAGGGCGGTTTTCCGTCTCCAATGTCCAACCGGCCCAATTCGCGCGCCAGATCGGTCATGTGGGCGCGCGTTTCGCGGCCTTTCCAGTCCCGCACTTCGTGCCGCGTATCGACACCGTAAGCGGATGTGTCCTGACTGATTACAAGCAGTTCGCGTGTGCCCGCAGCGACCAGTTTCTCAGCCTCGCGCAGCACTGCGTCCACGCGGCGGCTGGCTAGTTTTCCTCGCAAATCGGGGATTATGCAGAAAGCGCAGGAGTGGTTGCAGCCCTCCGAAATTTTCAGATAGCTGTAATGGCGCGGGGTCAGCTTAATGTCAGGCTGCGGGATGAGATCCACATACGGACCTTGGCTGGGCGGCGCGTATTCATGGACCGCCTCCACGACCTGCTCGTATTGATGCGCGCCGGTCACTGCCAGTACTTGCGGATGGGCGGCGCGAATGGCTTCTGCCTCGTCGCCCATGCAGCCAGTCACGATGACGCGGCCATTCTCGGCAATCGCCTCGCCGATTGCAGCCAGGCTTTCTTCTTTAGCGGAATCGAGGAAGCCGCAGGTGTTCACCAGCACGACATCCGCGCCTGCATAATCCGCGCTCATCGCGTAGCCATCGGCCCGCAACCGCGTCAGGATGCGTTCGGAGTCTACCAGTGCCTTCGGGCAGCCGAGGGAGACCATGCCGACCTTCTTGGCATCGGGCAGGGTGGTGGAGGAGGAGAGTGTCGCGGTGTTCATTGCCGCGCGCCTTTACACCCGCAAGGCCAATCACGCTATAGCGTAAGGACTGATCGCGCATTCAAGAGGAGTCTGCATCATGGGTGATACAAATCTGGTTACGATACTACTGGCTGCATTGGTGTTCTTTGTAGTCGGAGCGCTTTGGTACGGCGTGATCTTCGGCAAGGCGTGGCAAAAGGCTTCGGAGCTCAGCGACGATCAGGTCCAGTCCGGCAATATGGTCAAAATTTTTGGGCTGACGCTGCTGTTCGAAGTTCTGATTGCCACAGTGCTGGCGCACCAGTTCGCGATGACCGGGGCGAGCGATCGGGCGATCATGATGATCTCCATCGGATTTGCACTGGGCGTGATGGTGCCGGCAATCGGGATCAATTATCTCTATCAGCGGAAAACGGCAGCGCTTTTCTTTATCGACGCGGGCCATTTCATTATCGGCATGGCGGCAATGGGGGGCGTATTTTCTGCGATGAACTGATGGAGCGTTATCCTAACCGCCCTGGCGCACCTGCCTGCCATTATGTCCGTCGCCGCGCTGCTCGCCCGACGGGGTGGGGATAATCTCAACGATAATATCGCCCTTCTGGAGATTTTGGCAGGCGTCTTCCCAGAAACCCAGTGCCTTGCCATTGCGATAAACGCGCAGCCCCCGCCCGCCCGACGGTAGTTCGCTGATGGAGCAGCCGCACTCTTCGTCGGTCACTTCGCGCTCGACCAGCTGGACCCGGCCCGACACCGACGCCAGATCAGCAAGATATTCGGCGATATGTGCGCCCTTCGCACTGCCCGCCAGCAGCAGGCCGGTAAAGCGGACGGGGTTGATGACATTGTTGGCGCCCGCCTGGCGGGCAATATGCTCATTGTCGTCGGCGCGCACGACCATGCTGATCGGCACATTGGGGGCAAGGGCGCGCACTGTCAGCACGATCAGGATAGAGGTGTCGTCCCGCCCGGCAGAAACAAGAACATTCTGCGCTTTTTCGATTCGTACGGCCTGCAGGGTCCCGTCGCGGGTGGCATCGGCCGCCATGACATTGCAGCCCAGTGCTTCTGCATCATGCAACCGCTCCTCGCTCGGGTCGATTACCACGATCTGCGTTGGGTCGGTCCCGCGTTCGATCAGTTCTGTCACAGCTTCGGAGCCGGAAATGCCAAAGCCCAGAACCACGATATGGTCCGATAGCTGCTCTTGGATACGGGCCATACGGAACTTCTCCCAGCTGCGTTTCATGATAAAATTGTAGGCCGTGCCTACAAAGATGAAGAGGACGGCGAAGCGGACCGGCGTGACGATCACCGCCTCCACAAGCCGCGCACGATCGGTAATTGGCGCGATGTCACCAAAGCCTGTGGTAGTAATGGAAATCATGGTGAAATACACCACGTCGAGGAAGCTGACATCTCCATCCAGATTGTCGACCAGACCGCCGCGATCCCACCAGTGGATCATAATGACGATAAAGATCAGGAACAGTGCCAGCCCGGCGCGAATGCCCAGATCGCCCCACACCGGCAGGCCGACCGCGCGGCGCAGCGGCTGGAACTTGGGCCCGCGAACCTTCTTGGTTCCGGAGCCTCTTCCCAGAGATTCGATCTGATCGCTCATGCGTGATGTGCCGACACGGTCAAATGGTTAACTCAATTCCCACGCGCAGGCAATTTGCTTGCTGGATCGATATCGCGGCCATTGTGACGGATTTCGAAATGAAGTTCGGGGCGCGTGGCTATACCGGCATCGCCGGACAGGCCGATGCGTTCACCCACCTTGACCAGCTCTCCCTTGCTCACAGTGATGCGCGAAAGATGACCGTAGCTGGTTTGCCAGCCGTTTCCGTGATCGATCAGAACCTGCCGCCCGAAGCGTGTTTTCTCCGGTGCAGCAAACACGACCGTCCCGCTGGCGGCGGCGCGGATCATGTCGCCCATGCCGGTTTCGATGTCGATACCGTCATGCCCGCTTCCGAAACCCAGCATGACGGGGCCATCATGGGGTCTACGGAAATACGGGACCTTGCGCGGAGCCTGCGGCCGTATGCGCGCCGTGATCATCGCGGGGATAATCAGTTTCTGCCCCACATGCAGCGAATAGGGTTCGGAAATATTGTTCGCGACAGCAAGGTTTGACTGCGCCACGCCATAGCGGTTCGCCAACCCGCCCAGCGTATCGCCGGATTTTACCGTGTGAACCCGCTGACGCGGTATGGCCAACTTCTGGCCTTTCTGTACATCATATGGTTCGACAAGGCCGTTTACGGCGGCAATTACGGAAGGTTCTACGCCGGCGCGATTGGCAATTCCGCGCAGTGTTTCCCCTTCCTCGACGGTATGCACGCTCTCCGTCGCCGGATTGGCCAAAGCGGGTGCTGCAACCAGCAGCAGTGCTGCGGACAGCGCGGAAAAGTACATTATGGCAGGAGATTGGATCATATGAACCTCTCCCCCAGTTCGCCCAGAGATGCGTGGTGCGTCAGGTCCAGCTGTAATGGTGTCACTGCGATATACCCCTCGCCAATGGCTTCCAGATCGGTTCCGTGATCGAGTGTATGCTCAATTGCCTGTAAACCAAACCAATAATAGGTGAAGCCGCGCGGATCGCGTCCTTCCACCACAGTGCCGCGTGAGTAATCGTGAAATCCTTGCCGTACAGCGCGAATACCCTTCACCTGAGTGGCGGGCAGGGGCGGGAAGTTCACATTGACCAGTGTGCGTGCAGGCAGCGGAGTGTCGAGCAGCGGTTGCAACACCCTCGCGCCCCATTTTCGGGCCGCATCGAACGTGTCGGCTCCGGCCGCGTCATCGCGATTGACGACCTGGCTCATAGCAATCGACCGGATGCCCGCCAGCGCGCCTTCGATGGCGGCGGAAACCGTGCCCGAATAAGTCACGTCGTCTCCTAGGTTCGCCCCGCGATTGACGCCGGACAGGATCAGGTCGGGATTGCCTTCCATAACTTTTCGCATTCCCATCGTCACACTATCGGTCGGGGTGCCGGTGACGGAGAACCTGCGCGCACCGTGCTGACGCAGGCGGACTGGGCGCGTCAGAGTGAGCGCATGGCCCATGCCCGATTGCTCCTCGTCAGGTGCGCAAATCCAGATGTCGTCGGAAAATTCGCGCGCAATGGCTTCCAGCACTTCAAGACCTGGAGCGCGGATACCATCGTCATTTGTGAGCAGGATTTTCATAGGCTTGGCTCCAGGCGTGTCACACCGCCCATATACGGTGCCAGGGCCTCGGGCACATCCACGCTTCCATCGGCACGCTGGTAGTTCTCGAGCACCGCTACAAGTGTGCGGCCGACTGCTAGGCCGGAGCCGTTGAGCGTATGGACGAACTCGGTCTTTTTAGATCCCTCAGGCCGGTAGCGCGCATTCATTCGCCGGGCCTGAAAATCACCGGTGTTGGAGCAGGAGCTGATTTCACGAAACGCCGACTGTCCGGGTAGCCAGACTTCCAGATCGTAGGTTTTGCGCGCGCCAAATCCCATGTCGCCAGCGCACAACAGCATGGTGCGATAGGGCAGTTTGAGCGCCTCCAGCACACCTTGCGCCGCGCCCAGCATCCGCTCATGCTCGGCGGCGCTGTCTTCGGGTTTCACAATGCTGACCAGCTCGCATTTCTCGAATTGGTGCTGACGGATAAAGCCTCGCGTATCGCGGCCGGCGCTGCCTGCTTCAGACCGAAAGCACAGGGTCAGGGCAGTCAGGCGTTGGGGCAGGGTTGCCTCGTCCACGATCTGGCCCATGACGGAAGCTGTCAGGCTGACCTCGGCAGTGGGAATCAGCCACCGGCCGTCGGTCGTGCGAAAACTGTCTTCGGCAAACTTGGGCAGTTTGTCCGTGCCATACATCGCCTCATCCCGCACCAACACGGGCGGGTTGCATTCGGTGTAGCCGTTTTCGCGGGTCTGGCGGTCCAGCATAAACTGGCCCAGTGCCCGGTGCAGGCGTGCCATGTCGCCGCGCAGGAAGGTAAAACGCGCACCTGAAAGCTGCGTGCCGGTTTCGAAATCCATGCCCAGCGCAGGCGCGAAATCGGCGTGCTCCTGTGGCTCGAAATCAAAGGACGGTTTTTCGCCCAACGTCGACACTTCAACATTTCCGTCCTCGTCCGCCCCGTCGGGCACATCGTCGAACGGCAGGTTGGGGATGACGGCCAGTGCAGCTTTTAGTTCTTCATCCAGTGCCCTGACTTCGTCTTCCAGCGCTGGCATAGTCTGCTTCAGTTCGGCGACTTCGGCTTTCAATGTTTCGGCGGTCTCGGTGTCCCCTGTGCCCATCGCCTGGCCGATAGCCTTGGACGCATCATTGCGGCGGGCCTGCGCGTTCTGAGCCTGTGTGGTGACGGAGCGGCGTTTTTCGTCGATGGCGATCAGGCTGTCGGCAACCGGCGCATCCCCCCGGCGGGCAAGAGCGGCGTCGAAGGCGGCGGGATCGTTACGGATCAGGCGAATGTCATGCATGGCCGCGTCTATGCCCCGCACACTGCGCAGGCGCAAGAAAACCGCTACGGTCTTGAACACTGTGTTGTTTTCTTTAGAGCGACCGGTTCGTAATTACGACCCAGGGGCGAATACTTGGCATCCAATCCGACAGTTCCCCCACGCCGGACACCATTCATCGATATTCTGGACAAGGGTGTGCGTATCGGTCGGCGCGTGGGCTCCATCGCACCTGCACGTTTGGAAGCCGGACATCTCAAAGAACAGGCGATCGAGCAGGCAGGTGGACTGGATGACTTTGGCGACCCGTGGTTCGAACAGCCGCTGGAAGTGTTGCTTCAATCCATCCGTGAACAGGCGCGTCTGAATGCAGCCGGCGATATGTCAGCGATGTTGCAATTCCGGCAGGTCCTGTTCCACCGGCTGCTGAGCGAATACTGGTTCAAACGCCATCCCGAAATTCTCGAGCGCCCGATGCGGAGCCCGGTGGTGATTGTCGGCCCCATGCGCTCTGGCACAACGCGGATGCACCGTTTGCTCGCGAGCGACCACCGGTTCAGCCATATGCGTAGTTTCGAAACGATCAGTCCGGTCCCGCGCCAGAATTTCGAACAAGTGCTGTCGGGCGAGGAGGAAGACTTCCGCCCTGTGCTAGCCAAACGTATCATGCGTGTGGCCCGCCTCGCCAATCCGCGGACATTGGCGATCCATCCGACCGGCCCGATGGAGCCGGAGGAAGAACTCGGCCTGCTGGTCGCCAGCATGTATGGCATGAAGCACGAGGCGCAGTGGCAGGTGCCAAGTTATGGCCGGTGGAGCGAGGGCATCGATGCGACCCCGGCTTACGCTTACCTCGCGAACCAGCTGCGTCTGATCGGGTGGAGCCAGCAGGTCAGCAGCATTCGCCCCTGGATACTGAAAACGCCGCAACACATGCTCGATCTGCCTGCGCTGCTGAACGTATTCCCCGATGCGCGCCTGATTTTTACTCACCGCGATCCTCAGCAAGTAACAGGCAGCGCTGCCAGCCTCGCATGGAACCAGACGATCATCTATTCCGACAATGTCGATCCCAAGGCTGTGGGGCAGGAATGGCTACGCAAAACTCATCTGCAAGTAACCCGGATGATGGAGGCGCGCAAATCCATCGCGCCTGACCGGATGATCGACGTGCAATATGACGCGATGGACCGCGACTGGCGTGGCACTATGGACCGGGTTTACGGCTTTTTGGACTTGGACATAGAGCCGGCGCTTCCCGCGATGGAGGACTATCTCGACCGGAGCCGCGCGCTGAAGCGCAAGCCGCACCGGTACTCGCTGGAAATGTTCGGCCTGACCCCCGGCGAAGTGCTGGATCAGATGGGCGATTATGTTCGCGCCTTCGATGTCCCGATGGAAAGCAATTTTGGTGAACGCAGTGATGAACGGGCTGCGCTGGGCCGCTAGAAGCGACGCTTTGAAAGAGCCACATCCGGCGGATCTGCTGCACTACGTGGGCTTTCGGGACGACGAGGATCAGGATCGATACTGGAACGCTACGCGAATTTTCGGGCGGCCTGACATGATGCACCAGAATTGGGACATTTATGCCGCCGATGATGTCGCTCCTGGGGATACGGTCGTCCATGCCAACGGCGAATGGGACCGTCCGCCACGCAGTTTCAGCACAGAGGCGGAGCAAAATCGCCGCACGCGAGCTGCCGAACGCGGAACCCCAGTGGGGGGAAGCCGTTAACAAGGCAAAGGAGATAAATATATGATTGGCAAGTTAATTGGTGGATATGTGGGCGGCAAAGCGGCGCAAAAGAGCAGCGCGTTTGGCGGTCCGGCGGGCGTTGTATTGGGCGTTATCGCGCCGATGGTACTGCGCCGCATCAGCCTGCCTGCAATGGCGGCAATGGCGGTGGGAGGCTATATGATGAAAAAGGTGATCGACAATGGCGAGCGTGACCGGGACGCAAAAAATTCCTCCCGTGCAACCACCGCACCAGCTGTCACCAGCTGAACGACGCAGCAATAGTAACAATAACGGCCTGTCTCTGTGAAGAGGCGGGCCGTTTTCGTTTCCGGCCGGTCCAATGATTGATTGCCGTTTGTCTTTATCCATCCCGTAGGAGCGAGATGGTGGGCGCGGCAAGGATTGAACTTGCGACCCCACCCGTGTGAAGGGTGTGCT
>OJAU01000044.1_pt1 | contig 85914 bp, 90 predicted proteins | sample 1589791 | NCBI WGS metagenome assembly OJAU01 (sample SAMN05416849, study PRJEB24817) | seawater metagenome | isolation source: Sea water | place: Canada:Atlantic | collected 2013-07 | reverse complement strand
TCTACACAGAGTAGATCGTCGGCAGCGTCAGATGTGTATAAGAGACAGGCCAGATACCGTGTGTGAGCGACGCCCCGATCAAGGCGGTCCTCGGACCCACCAACACCGGCAAGACGCATCTGGCGATAGAGCGGATGTGCGCCCATTCCAGCGGCATGATCGGTTTTCCACTACGCCTGCTGGCGCGCGAAGTGTATGACCGCGTGGTTGCGATCAAGGGCGAGAAACAAGTCGCCCTGATTACAGGCGAGGAGCGCATCGAGCCCCCGGAAGCACGCTATTTCCTGTGTACGGCAGAGGCGATGGACCGCACTGGCGGCGGCCATGCGTTTGTCGCGCTGGACGAGGCGCAGCTGGCCGCCGATCCGGAACGCGGACACATTTTCACAGACCGCCTGCTGAATGCCCGCGGGCGCGAAGAAACGATGTTGCTGGGTGCGGGCACGCTGGAGCCGGTGCTGCGCCAGCTGGAGCCGGATGCCGAAATTACCGAGCGTCCGCGATTCTCCACCCTGACCCATATCGGCCCGCGCAAACTCTCCCGCTTGCCCCCGCGCAGTGCAATAGTCGCGTTCAGTTCCGAGGGAGTCTATCTCGCAGCTGAAATGCTACGGCGGTACCGGGGCGGTGCGGCTGTGGTTATGGGGGCGCTCAGTCCGGAAACGCGCAACAAGCAGGTCGAGCTCTTTCAGTCGGGCGAGGTTGATTACATTGTCGCCACCGACGCCATCGGCATGGGGCTCAATCTTGACCTCAACCATGTTGCCTTTGCTGCGCTGACCAAGTTCGATGGTATGCGCAAACGCCGTCTGATACCGGCGGAAATGGCCCAGATTGCCGGGCGTGCAGGCCGCCATCAACGCGACGGAACTTTCGGCGTATTAAGCGGAGCAGGCAATCGGGGCGGCAGAGGGCGCGGTGTCCCCGTCGAGTTTGACGAAGAAGAAATCTACGCGATCGAAGAAAACCGCTTTGCCCCGCTGACGCAGCTTCACTGGCGTAATGCGGAGCCGCGTTTTGATACTCTGCCCGTACTGATCGGCGATTTGGAAGCGCGGCCGCTGGAGCGGACCTTGCGCGGCGCTCCCGAAGCCATCGACCTCGCCGTGTTGAAAAAATTGGCCGACGAACCGCTGGCCGACAGCATTCGGGGTGCAGGACAGATCCGGCGATTTTGGGAAGCATGCACCCTTCCCGATTTCCGGCAGGCGGGTATCGACCAGCATGCCCGGTTCGTTGCGCGGCTGTGGCGCGACTTGAGAGGCGGCTATATCGGAGCCGATTTCGTCGCGGCGCGGATTGCTGAACTGGATCAAGTTCAGGGAGACATCGCAACTTTGCAGGGGAGGATAGCCTCCATCAGGTCTTGGGCCTATATCTGCCAGCGACCCGACTGGGTATTGGCACGTGACGAAATGGCGGCACGCGCCCGCGCGGTGGAGGCCCGCCTGTCGGACGCGCTCCATGCGCGCCTGACCGAGCGATTTGTTAACCGGAGGACTGCAATTCTGATGAAGAATATGGGCGAAGACCCGAACCTGCTGCCTGTCACGCTGGATGATGATGGCACCTTGCGGGTGGAAGAAGAGGCGATTGGCCGGATTGAAGGCTTCCGCTTCACGGTCGATACGAACGCCAATCACGATGACCGGCGAATGCTGCTCGCCGCGGGCGAGAGGGCCCTGCCGCGTATTCTGGGCGACAAGGCTGCTGCCTTGCGCGCTTCCGGTTTCGAAGGCGTGGAGCTGGTTCAGGGCGAGATTCGCACGGGCGGGCAATTGATTGCCACCTTAGATGCAGCTGCCGATCCGGCCAAACCGCGTCTGGTCATTGCGCGCGAACTGGATGTGCTGCCGGATGCCGAACGCGCACAGTTTGTCGACGCGTTGCAGGAATGGGCAGAGAAACGCCTCGCGCCATTGCAGGCTCTTTCGAAACTGGTTGCCGCCACACGCGACCCGGAAGCAGGATCGCAGGCCCGCGCGCTGTTGCTCGCATTGGTAGAGGGGCATGGTTACGCGGCACGCGACCGTGCGGGGATCGAACATCTGCCCAAGGAAATGCGGCCCTTTCTGCGGCGGCTCGGCGTCACTTTCGGTGCTCTCGATATCTTTGCCCGCGATCTGCTGAAGCCCGCCCCGCGCGAGGCCATGCATGCTTCCGGAATCGACGGACGATCTCTGGAACCCGCCATGCGCGCCGTGTTGCCGGGCGACGGCAAGCTGCCATCGGGCTACCGGCCGGCAGGTGGGCAGTATGTTCGTGTCGATGTGGCCGAGAAAATCCTGCGTGCCGCGCATGAAGCGCGGGCAAAAGCAGTCGATCCCAAGGCTTCCGGACGCAAGGGCGTTGCTCTGCGGCCGGCTCTTGCCATTTCTACCGGACTGACACTCGATAGCTGGGAACGCCTGCTGGGCGCAGCTGGATTTCGCCAGCACAAGGCCAAGGTGCTGGCCGATGGCGTCAGCGGCCCGCCCGCGCTCGACCAATGGACATGGCGCCCGGGCGGCGCGCCGCAGCGGGGCAGGAAGCCGCAGGGGGCAAAAGGCAGACCCCGCAGCAAATCCGCGGCGAAAGGTGGCAGCAAGCCGCCGGCCAAGCGTCCGGGAAATCGGATGGATAATCGTAAATCCGCAAATCCCGCAACGCCTGCTACGGGCAAAGCTTTTGCGGGGCTCGCCGATCTGATGAAGCCCTGACCGCCGGATGCGTATAGACCTGCTGCTGTGCCGATTGCGTTTCACCAAAACGCGAAAATGTGCACAGGAAAAGGCATCGACAGGCCACATGCGCATTAACGGGGAACGCGTACGCCGGGCCAGCCACGCAGTAGCAACTGGCGATGTGCTGACTTTTCCGCACGGGCACAGCGTGATGGTCTGCCAAATTGAGGACCTGCCGCAGCGGCGCGGCCCGGCAGAAGAAGCCCGTTCATACTACCGAGTGCTTGACCCGGGCGCGCATTCCGATTTAGCAGGCCGCAAACTTCAGGACTGCCCGAGGACCAAGCGCACATGACTTATGTCGTCACCGACGCCTGCATCAAATGCAAATACACCGACTGTGTGGAGGTGTGCCCCGTGGATTGCTTCTACGAAGGCGAAAACATGCTGGTGATCAATCCCAGCGAATGCATCGATTGCGGTGTGTGCGAACCCGAATGCCCGGCCGAGGCGATTCTGCCCGATACCGAGGACAATCTGGAAAAATGGCTGGAAATCAACACGAAGATGTCAGCCGAATGGCCGAACATCACCAGCCAGAAAGATCCGCCAGCTGATGCCGACGAGCATAAGGGCGAAGAAGGCAAATACGAGAAATTCTTCAGCGAAGCGCCCGGCGAAGGCGACTAAGCCCTTTATTTTTTGTTTGTGTGCCTTGGCTACACGCATTTAACGCCGCAGCATAACAGCTTCGGCGACGAAGCTGCGTGACGACTCGCAATTTTTGCATAGTCGTGCTATATAATCACGTCTGCACACGATAACTCCGCATGCAGACAGGATTGTTGAAAGGCGGGATACCCCCTCAGCGTTGGATTCAGCAGGCATGCGCAGCACGGCGTGGCCCAAATGGTTCTGCATCCGAACGCGAGCGCATCCGGCCGAATGAAAAGGAATTTACATGGCTGCCAAGGCTCCGATCTTTGATGTTGGCGATTACGTTGTCTATCCCAAGCACGGCGTAGGCCGCGTGATGGAACTACAGAATGAAGAAATCGCCGGAATGCAGCTGGAACTGTACGTTCTGCGGTTCGAGAAGGAACGCATGACCCTGCGGGTGCCGACCAACAAGATCGAATCGATCGGGATGCGCAAACTTTCGAGCGACAAGACGTTGAAAGAAGCGATGGAAACACTCAAGGGCAAGCCCAAGGTCAAGCGGACCATGTGGAGCCGCCGGGCACAGGAATACGAAGCCAAGATCAATTCTGGCGAGCTTGTCTCCATTGCCGAAGTAACCCGCGACCTGTTCCGCCCCGACGATCAACCGGAGCAGAGTTATTCCGAGCGGCAGATCTTCGAAGCGGCCTCCAGCCGCCTGGCCCGTGAACTGGCCGCAATGGAAAAGACCGACGAGCCGACTGCACTGGAAAAGATTCTCGACATCCTGCGCGAACATGCGCCGCAGTATTACGAGAATGGCGACGACAGCTAATGCAGTCAGTGAATTCGACCAGCGGTCGATATCATACGATGAGGGGCCGTCCTGTACAGGGCGGCCCTTTGCGTACCAGCTTGCCAGATGGTGCTTAGCGTATTATATCGCTAACACGCCATCTGGAGAGAGATATGTTCGACCGTTTCATCAAATCGCTTGCGCCTGCTGCTGCCGCTTTGCTCGCGGCATCGGCCACCGCCGGGTGTGATGCGCTGGACATTTCCATCGGCGACGGTGACGCCGTGCCGCTCGCCAAACTCGATATGAGCGGCCCTGCGCCCACGCAGATCGTACTGGCCGGACCTGACAACGTGATCGTTACAGAAGGCGATACGCTCGATATTCTGGTCGAAGGCAATACCGAAGCAGTCGATGCCGTCCGGTTCTCCCGCAGCGACGACACGCTTTCGATCTCGCGCAAAAACGTCAGTTCCAAGAGCCCTGAAGCTACCGTTCGCGTGACCATGCCACTGCCTGAAGGTGTAACACTGGCCGGTAGCGGAACAATCGATGTCCCCGGAATGACGAAGAAAGCCGAGGCAACTATTGCCGGATCGGGCAAGGCGCGGATCGCCGGACTGGATGCCGAAACATTCGATGTGATGATCGCCGGATCGGGCAGTCTGGAAGCAGAGGGCCGGACCGAGCGCCTCGACCTGACACTCGCAGGTTCAGGCAAAGCCCCGATGGGCAAACTGCAGGCTGACAAGGCCGATGTTACGATTGCCGGATCGGGCAAGGCCGATTTTGCTTCCGATGGCACGGTGGACGCAAGTATCATGGGTTCGGGCACAGTCGATATTTCCGGCAATGCTCGATGCGAAGTCAGCACGATGGGTTCGGGCAAGCTGCGCTGCACCGGTGGCACAGCCACGGCAGCAAGGGATGCCTCCGCGAAGGAAGCATCTGCAGCACCGGACGCTCGGACAGCACCAAAAACAACGCCCTCTCGCGAAGCTGCGAGTGGATCTGCGCTGGCCGAAGCAGAATTGCGCGCCGCACAGGCAGAGGCCCGCGCTGCACGAGCGGAAGCTGATGCCGCACGCGCGGAAGCGGACGCTTTGCGCGCCCGAACGTCCGGTACCAAAGGCGTAAGCGGCGAATAATCGCCTTTGTAACCGGATTGGGGTAAGGCCGGGCATATAAGCCGCTTCGCCAAGGAGACATCGATTTTGCCAAGAGCCTTCCCCCGCAGTGCCACGCCCCTCGCCCTGATCCTGCCAATGGCGTTGATGATTCAGGGTTGTCTGGCAAAGACAGCTCTCGATGTCGTTACCCTGCCGGTAAAGGCCGCTGGCAAAGCGGTGGACCTGGCAACCACCAGCCAATCCGAAGCAGACGAGAAACGCGGGCGCGAGATTCGCCGACGCGAAGAGAAAATGGCAAAACTCGAACGTCAGTACGAAGAAGACCGGGCCGATTGCGAGCGTGGCAAGGCCCGCGCCTGCGACGATGCGCGCGAAACCTATGCAGAAATACAGGCGCTTCTTCCCAGCCTTCCGGTGGAGCCCCGCAGGTAGCTTCGCCCCCCCCTTCAGGCAGCAGCGCGGCGCAGCCGGTCGTTGATCGCCTCTCCCAGCCCCTCTTGCGGCACAGGCGCAACGGCGATTTTTGCTTCAGGAGCCTGCGCTGCGCGGTGCAAACCCGCGTAAAGCCGCGCCGCCGCCTCGGCCAGATCTCCTGTTGGCGAGAGCGACCAATGTCCGTTCACAGGACCGAATCCCAGCATGAATTCCCCATCCCTTGCCGAACGGGCTTCCAGCCGCACCGGTTTTCCCGGAGCATAATGCCGAGTCAGTTGGCCCGGTGCACGGATGGCAGAGCCGGCCACACCGGGTGCCGTTCCCAGCAAAGCTTCGATCTCTCGCACACCAATTGGCCCTGACCGCAGGATCGCCCAGCACCCGTCCGGTTCCAGAGCGATAATCGTTGATTCCAGACCCTGCTTGCTTGTTCCGCCATCGATAATGGCGTCTATCCGTCCATCCAGCGTGGACAGGACATGATCAGCCTGCGTCGGGCTGACGGTTTCACTGAGGTTTGCAGAAGGCGCGGCCAATGGCACGCCCACCCGGTCCAGCACGGCGCGCATGACCGGGTGGGCCGGACAGCGCAGAGCCAGGGTGTCCAGCCCGCCGGTTACGGCAGGGGCCAACCCCGCCACGGACCGCAGCGGCAGCACCATAGTCAGCGGCCCCGGCCAGAATGCGTCTGCCAGCATCCGTGCCCTTTCGTCCCACTCGGCAAGTGACCGTGCGGCTGCCATATCCGGTATATGTACGATCAAAGGATTGAACGACGGACGCCCTTTGGCCGCGAATATCGCAGCGACTGCATCCGCATCTTCTGCCCGAGCTGCAAGGCCGTAGACCGTCTCTGTCGGAATGGCCGTAATGCCGCCGCACGCCAGAATCTCCGCCGCACGGGCGATTCCTGCATCATCGGCATCCAGCCGTTCCGTAGCGCGCTTGCGGCTCATGGACGCGCGCTATATTCGCACTCGCAACAAGCCAAGAGGAAATGCACGTGATCCCCTATACCGCCCCCACCCAGGACCAGCTGCTGGCAATCAAAGTGAATGCCGGCATGGAGGAACTGGCTGCCCACGAGAAATACGCTGCCGCAGAGCCCGACATGGTAGAAGCGATCGTGGGCGGAATCGGTGAGTTCGCCGCTGGCGAGTGGGCGCCGCTCAACCGCATCGGCGATATTGAAGGGGCGAAACTGGAGAATGGTGTCGTCCGTTTGCCCGATGGATTTGAACAGGCGTATCATGGCTACGTCGAGCAGGGCTGGAACGCTATTTCCGGCCCGGTCAAGCATGGAGGGCAAGGTCTGCCCTTTACGCTGGCCTGCAACGTGCTGGAGAACCTCGGCGCGGCAAATTTCGCCTTTAACCTGCTCCCTATGCTGTCGGTCGGTTCGATCGAGGCGCTGGAACATCACGGTAGCGAAGCGCAACAGGCGAAATATCTGCCCAAGCTGGTGGCGGGCGCATGGTCGGGTACGATGAACCTTACCGAGCCGCAGGCGGGCAGCGATGTCGGGGCATTACGCTCCACTGCCACACCCATCGAGGAGGGTGAGCATGCCGGCAAATGGGCAATCAAGGGCCAGAAAATCTATATCACATGGGGCGATCACGAACTGGCGGAGAATATCATCCACCTGGTTCTGGCCCGCACACCGGGAGCGCCAGAGGGAAGCCGCGGTATATCGTTGTTTGTGGTTCCGAAATACCATGTGAACGACGATGGATCGCTGGGGCAGCGCAACGATCTGCGGCCCGTCAGTCTGGAACACAAGCTGGGAATCAACGCCTCGCCCACCTGCGTAATGAGCTTTGGCGACAATGATGAGTGCATCGGCGAAATGGTCGGCGCGGAAAACCGCGGGCTGGCCGCCATGTTTACGATGATGAACAATGCACGGATAAATGTCGGCGCGCAGGGCGTGCAGATTGCGGAGCGAGCGACGCAGCAGGCAATGGGATATGCCCGCGAACGCATCCAATCGGCCCGTGCCGGATCACCCGACAAATCACCCGTAGCCATTGTGGAACATCCCGATGTGCGTCGGATGCTGGTGCGGATGAAAGCTCAGACGGAAGGGATGCGGGCCCTGCTCTATTACACCGCAGGGCAAGTCGATCGCGGGGCGCTTGGTGACGAAAACGCCAGAATGCGCGCTGAAGTTCTGGTGCCTATGTTAAAGGCATGGGCAACCGATACAGGCATCGATGTCGCCAGCATGGGCGTGCAGATTCACGGCGGGATGGGCTTTGTCGAAGAAACCGGAGCAGCGCAGCATTACCGTGATGCACGGATTGCGCCGATCTACGAAGGCACCAACGGCATTCAGGCCGCCGATCTGGTCACGCGAAAATTGGGCCTCGCTGGCGGAGAGGCTTTGATCGGGCTGTTTGAAGACATTGCCCGCGATGCTGCGGACGAGCCTGCCCTGTTTGCGCTTGCAGGCAACTGTGCAGGTATCGCCCGCTGGATGCGTGAAGAGGCATCGCTGGATGATCGACTGGCGGGCAGCGTACCGTTCTGCGCGATGGCAGCAGTCGCCGTCACTGGTTGGCAACTGATGAAGCAGGCACAGGCAGTCAAGTCCGGCGCCGCGCCCGCTCTGGCAAAGAGCAAACCGGTAACAGCGCGCTATTTCCTGAGCCATATTGTGCCGGAAGCAGCCGGACTGAAAGCAGCGGCAACGGCGGGTTCCGAGCTGCTTTACGCGCTGGATGCCGACACACTTGCAGGCTGAGTTATCGGCCGGAGCGCATTACGCTCCGGCTAATGCTCAATCGCCGATGGCGTTGCGTTCGCGCGCAAAATCGTCTGAGAAACTGGCCGCCGGATCGCCGCGCAGTTCGATCTGCGGGCGCAGCGATTCAGTCCTGAATCTGACGATCGCCGGCGCCGCGTCGGCATCAGGGGCAATGACCCGCCAGACAATTCCGGCTGTATCGTCGGTAACCAGAAGCGAACCGTCCTGCGCCCACTCTACCCAGGTCGGACGACCTTTGGTGGTGCCGTCTTCGTTAAGGAAACCTGTCAGCACACTCACAGGCTTACCTTCAGGATTGCCGCGTTCATCGAAAGCGACATAGACAACATCATAGCCCGAGGGGGGCTTGCGGTTCCACGATCCGTGGCGCGCGATAAACGCTCCGCGACCGAATTTTGCCCCCATACGGTTACCCTCGGCACTGAACACCATGCCGAGGCCGGCAACGTGCGGACCGAGGGCGTATTCGGGGCGGCGAGCGTATTCGGTTAGATAGGCAGGCATCGGTGCTTCGACCCGGTCATCCACGGTGTCTTTCCAGTACACCCACGGCCAGCCATACTGCGCGCCAACAGGCACGTTGGTCAGATAATCGGGCACCAGATCGCCGCCCAGCATGTCGCGTTCGTTCACAGTGGTCCACAGTTCGCCCGACATAGGGTTCCAGTCGAGTCCATTGGGATTGCGCAGGCCGACAGCGAAATGGCGCTTTTTTTCTGTTTCCAGATCGTATTCCCAGATCATCGCGCGGCCTTCCTCGGCCTCCATGCCTTTCTCGCCGATATTCGAATCTGAGCCGACGGCGATGTAGATTTTGGTGCCTTCCGGATTGATCTCGATATTGCGCATCCAGTGGTTTCCGGCCGGCGGCAAGTCCATCAGCTTGCGCGATGTGCCCGATACAGCGGGCTCTCCCAGCGCGTAATCTATTGCCAGCAGCGCATCGTGGTTCGCGACATACAAAGTGCCGTCCTGCCAAGCCATTCCAGAAGGTGAATCAAGATCCTCGGCGATCACCTGCTTCACTTCGGCTACGCCATCACCATCGGCGTCGCGCAACAAGACAATCTGATTCGCAGAATCGCCGCCCGCACCTGCGCGGGACATCAAAAGATCCGCCACCCAGGCTACGATTCCGCCATTGCCTTCGCTTTTGGGAGAACGTGTCAAAGTGACCAGCACATCGCCATTGGGCAAGGCATGCAGAATGCGCGGATGATCCAGCCCGGTGGCGAAGCGCTGGACGACCAGCCCTTCCGCCGCAACCGGCAGATCGCCTTCTTTCCAGCCCACCGGTTCGGCAATAGCTACGGTCGGAAACAAGCCGCCTTCTGGCTCAGTCAGTTCCGGATCGGTGCCTGCAACGGCGTCGACCGAAAGATCGGCCGTGCTCCCGCGGGTGATGAAAAACAGGGCAATCCCGATGATCACAATGATCACGAGGATGGCGAGGGCGATTTTGCGACGTGTGCTCATGCGCAAAAGTGTTACGCATGGCAGGCATTCGCCGCAATGGGCCGTGCGTAAAATCCCTCTCGCAAACAGACCGCTGACCGCGTTATGGCGCGATGATGTATGATTTTCAGCCCGACGAAACCGCCAGCCCGGAAGAACGCTATCGCCAGCTGGGGCTCGCCGCCTCTGCCCTGATCGAGGGCGAGGATGATGCCGTAGCAAACATGGCGAACATCGCCGCCCTGCTGTGGGAATTTATCCCGCAGATGAACTGGGCAGGCTTTTACCGCGTCATCGATAGTGAACTGGTGCTGGGGCCTTTCGTTGGCCGCCCGGCGTGCATCCGCATCCCGATGGGGCAGGGCGTTTGCGGCACAGCCGCCTCCTCTGGCCAGACCCAGCTGGTGGAGGATGTCCATGCCTTCCCCGGACATATCGCCTGCGATGCCGTAACCCGCTCGGAAGTGGTCGTCCCGGTCATCCATGATGGCCGTGTAATCGCAGTTATCGACTGCGACAGCCCCGAACCTGCCCGGTTCGATGCCGCGGATGCAGCCGGTCTGGAAGCGCTCGCCATCCTGATTGCACCGCGGATTTAAGCTGCCCCGGCCAGACAGGTCGGGCAGGTGAACTTTCGCCCCGAAACGGGACATGGGAGCGCCAGCCCCCTGACTCTGCGGCACACAATGGTAGATTTTCTCTTAACGGCACACGGGCGCCCTATTTTGGTGGCAGCTTTCACTGCCATTGAGAGAAGGGGAAATGACTATGACGATCCGCCAGAGTTTCGCAGCCGGGACCGCGCTGGTCGCCATAACTGTTGCTGCCTCGCCAGCGCTTGCCGCGCAGGAAATGAGTTACGAGCAGCAGGCGTATGAATTTGCGCAGCCGCTCCCTGTGGAGCAAGTCCAGCCGATCTTCACCAGCAATCCGGTGGTTCAGGCTGTCCCGGCCCACCCTCCTGTGGCTTATGAAACGTATCAGCGCGAAGTCGAGATCGAAGCGCCTGCCATCTATCACACACCAGCCCGGCATACTGAACAAGGGCCTGCGTATTCGCAACATGCTTCCCAGCCAGTGCCGCAGCAGCACACGCAGTACCCCGCACCGCAGGCACAGCAGAGTTATCCGGCTCCGGCTGCTCCACAGTATCATCCTCCGCAGCGGCATAGCCACACCGCCTATCCTCAGCAGCAACCCGCCTCGCATCACGGCCAGTATGGTGGCCCTCCATTGCCGCCCGCGCCCAGCTTTGACCGGAGTGGCTGGCTCAATAATTGCGAAGACGAGCTACGCCTTCGCAAGGAACGCAGCGGAACCGCGGGCGGTTTGCTGGGTGCCGTGGCAGGCGGCATTATCGGCAACCGGGTTGCCGATAGCGAGCGTCTGGGCGGCACGCTGATTGGTGCCGGTATCGGCGGCCTCGCAGGGCTGGCGATTGGTTCAGCCATCGGTTCGGTGGTAAAGGGCAACCCCTATCTGCGCGAATGCAAAGCCTATCTCGAAAACTGGGAGCAGAGCGGATACGGGCAGCAGGGATACGCCCATGGCTATCAGGCCTACAGCTATGTGCCGGCAATGGCTTACGTCACCACATATCCGATCGAGCGTCCGGTGGTCCGTGAATATGTCACCGAAGAATGGGTCGATGTGCCGGTGGAGCATGTCGAGTACGAGACGGTTACCGTGCACCGGGCTGCCCCGAAGGCTGTCCGGTACACCAAGCAAAAACCCGCCAAGCGTGTGAAATATATCAAAGGCCAGTAATCACGGGCCAGTAATCGCACCGTTTGCGAATCAGGAGCCGGGCACCCTTCCCTCCGCCGTATCGTCGGTGGCTATGGTCAGGGGTTGCCCGGCTACCATCTTTACAGTGCCGAGCCGCGCAATTTCATCCGGCTGTCCGACACGAATTCCAGCTTTCAGCTCTGCCTGTACCTCCAGCCGCCGCGCCATGCCCGGCGCGACCCGCAGGCGGTAGGTGCCATAGGGCACGCGGTCGAACAGGAAGAACCCGTCAAACTCGCTGATTGTCTCGGATACAATTTGCCCTGCCTGATCGACCAGTTCCAGCTTCACACCCTGCATTTCGTTACCGCTGGTCGACAGCAGCAGCCCTTCGACTTCGCCAGAGCGGGTGACCGGCAGTTCAACCGATAGGGGCACACCCGGCCGAGGCACGATCACCGTACCCGGCGTACCCGGCGTGAGATACGGGTCGCCCAGAGATCCTTCGTCCAGGCGGACCAGAACAGGCTTGTAGGGCTGCAGGCCATCGATGACCGTGCGGCCACTGTCATTGGTCGGTTTCTGGCTGATCCGCATTCCGGCAGCTGCATCGACATCGGGCAAGAATATTTCGTCTTCCCCCCGTATTCCATCGCCATTTTCATCGAGAAAGACGCTAACCACAGCCTGACCGCGCCGGGCAATCCGGTCATTGGTGACGCGCACACCGCCATCGGCCGGGTCCGGGCCAAAGCTGAAAGCCAGCGATAGCCCTGCCCCGAGTGCCCCGGCGGTGCTGTAACTGGCATTGGCTGTCATCGCGAACTGATCGAACAGACGGGTAAAGCCGAGGTTGAAAAAAGCTGTCTCGGAGCTTGGCAGATAATCGACATTGACCGAGAGATCGGATCGCTCGCCAATGTCCTTGCGCGTCGTAATTCGGACCGAGCGCAGTCCGGAATCATCTCCACCGATGCCGATTTCTGCCGCTCCGCGCACACTCAGGCCAAAAACGCGTGCATTGGCCAGCAGGTTCAGTTCGGTTTCGTTTTTCTTCTCTCCCGCCAATGCGTCATCCAATATCTGGTGCGATAGTTGGCCCGTAAGGCTTAAGCCTTTGAAATTAAGGGATGTTGCTGTTCCAAATTGGGTCGCGGACGACCCGTTTTTCAGGGTCAGCCGGGTAACAGAGGCTTGTAATGGAAGGGTAAGTTTACCTAGACGCAATGATGTATCTGCGCGGAAGCCGATCTGATGGGCCGTTCCCGGTGCAACAAATTCGCTTTCGAACCCGCCATTCACCCACAGGGCGTTGGCGCTGAGGTTGAGCCGGCCCACTCGCCCGGCCGCCGCCATCTTGGCAGCGAAGTCGCCGGCATCATCGACAGCACCCGAAGCTTCGACCTGCCAATGGCCCAGCGTGCGGTTGAGCGTCGTCTCCACGAAATTTCGCCGTCGCCCCCTCAGCGATATGCTGTGTACGCTGGCCGACACGCTCGTCAGTTCATCGATACCGTGCTCAACTCCGGCCCCGAGACGCCATGTACCGCGCGTCTGCCCCTCCACTTCAGGCTGCGCGCCCAGTTCCACCAGACTGGTGTTGTCCTGCAACGCATTGGCCCAGTAATATGTTTTGCCTGGCTCAATCGTGTTGAACCCGACAGGTTGGGAATATCGCTCACGTTTCTCCTGTCCCTGCGGCCCGTACAGCACGATCTCGAACTCGTTCCGGCCATAGAAGAGCTCTACCTCCTCGAATTCGTACCGCCCGTCCCGCGCTTCCCCCTGAAAAGCGATCAACTGACCGTTTCGATACAGTTCCGCATCCCATCCGACGGGCAAGGTGCCGCGCAGGACAGTGGTTGAGAACAGATTGGTTCGGCCAAGAGGCTGGTTCGAGATGTAAACACCCCGCCCAATGCCCCCAAACGCCGTCAAACGCGCCTGTTCACCCGTTACATCACCAGCCACAACCTGTGTCGCCTTTAACGGACCGAGCAGCTTGCCATCGGGATCCTGCCGGAAGGCCCGCACACGTAGAGAACGAGGTTTCAGGGAATTGTCGGACGCCAGGCGTGCCTCGACGCTCGCACCAAGCAGTTCCCCGGCAGCAAATAATTCGTATCGCCCTGTAACATCTGTCCCGCCGCCATTTACTTTACGCGCATCGGTGCGGGCGACCACATCGACCGACGGCGTGCGCCAGACACGATAATCTGCATCGGCGCGCGGATATTCTGCCAGATCGAAGCCAACGGCCTTGGGACGAAGTCGCGCGGCGCGACTTCTGCGTTCGATTGCCTCTATGAAGGGAAGTTTCTGCTCGCTTTCGACCGATACCAGCGCATTATAGATGTCCGGGCGGAAAGTGACCCCAAACCACCGTGACAGAGCACCGGTTTCGACACACCAACCCTCTGGCGTATCGGTAATGTCGCCGGCAACCGGAGCTCGCCCAGTGTTCATGTTTTGTACTGTGCCGGCTTCGCGGTCTAGGGTGAAGGACTGATCTTCCGAGAACAGCCAGCCGGTTGCGCGGCGCGACTTCTTGTCGAGCCGCACCGGCAGGTCGAGAGACTGTATGACGTCGGCCAGATCGAGGCACACATCATCGCCATCGTTGATTTGATAGCCGCGTATCTCCAGCGGCATGGAATAGCTTCCGACGCGCATCTGCAGCATCAGGAAGTCGTCTTCCTCCACAGTGAACCCGTGAGAGGATGCTTGCGCCAATGTCGGCGATGCGCAGACGCCGGAAAGCGCCGCCGCAAAGCCTGCGACGACGCTCGTTTTCCGTAAAAATGTGCGAATCGACATGGCGAATCTAGAAGCGCAGAATCTGCTCTGGCCCGCCGACTGGCTTCGGGTGCCTAACCGAGATCCGTATCGATAGCAGCGATGACATCGCCCCCGCGCTCGGGCGGTTCGCGATATTCAAGCCGAACAGGGCCACGAAGGGCGGCGGCCTGCTCTTCATTAAGAACGACATTGACCATACGGCGGTCAACTTCGGGATAAACGGCTACCCCTCGAGCGAGGAACATCGGCTCACCGCGAGCGGGGATAGCCACCAGATCGCCAAAAACCGAAGCATCTCCGGACCGCTCAATGGCAAAGGAAAGAATTGGCCGGCCGTCACCGGTCTGCAGCATTCGTGCCGTGTCGATAGCTGTAGTCGCCTCGACCTGGCCGTGGCGGATAATTAGCGGGATCGTCACGCCGTAAATCGGGATCAGCTTTACCGAAAGCCCCTGAGCAGGTGTACCGTCAGACACTGCCGGGCGCGGTTTGGGTATCGCATTGAAAGACAAATGCACGCGGTATTCACCGTCCGGCAGGTCCGCCGCGGGGCGCGCGGCAATGCGAACCGCCTGTGGTTGGCCGGGCGGAAGTTTTATGCGCCGCGGCGCATATCGCACCATAGATAGCGCTGCCTTCTCCAGAACATTTGCTTCTTCGTCGGACACTTCCATCAGATTGCCGTCCGGCCCCATCCGGCGCAGCACCATTCCGATTCGATATGTCGCCTCTTCTGTACCGATATTGCTCAGAATAACCTGTGCGCCCCGGCGTCCATCGAGAATGACACGGGTTGGGGCAACCAGCAGGTCGCCCTGCGCCATTGCGGGCAGCGGCGCGATGGCTGCTCCGGCAAGCAGCGACGCTGCGGCAAGTCTGGTCGCGTATCTGGCAGTATGGTGGGCTATTCGGCTGAACATTACGGTTGTGCTCCTGCGTGCCCGGCCGGAATTGCGCGAGCGTCTACGTGACAACCCCTATGCAAAGAGAGTTAACAGCGCGCTAAGGACAGGTATTGGGGGTATCTATGGCCGCACAGCTATACCAAGCGAGCTGCCGCGAAAATGGCAGGGACCGCGCGCCTTTCGACGCACGGCCCCCATCTTGATCGGATGCCTCTTTCGAGGCGGGATCGATTAGTTGTAGTTCACTTCAACAGTGAAGGTGTGCTCGTACAGGCCCGGCTCCTGACCAGCGGCCAGTGCGATCGAACCGCCGACCGGGAAGGTTGCCGTGCCGCCTGCCAGCAGAACGCCATCATACTGGACGAAAGTGGGATTGCCGCCAGCGTCCAGAACCGGAGCGCCGAGACCGTCGAGAACCGGCGTAGCCGTGTCGAGCTTAGCATTGGTTTCGAACTCGGTGATGTCGATCGAGTGTGTCGTTACGCCGTCGTCGAACTGCAGTTCGTCGGTAGCCGAACCAGCATTTGGCAAAGTGATGCTGACAGCCTTGCCGTCCGAACCCGATACTTCGAATTCAGCAACGTCGGTCGAACCGGAGCAAACAGCTGCGGCTGCAGGGCAATTGACTGCGCTGCCATCCGAAGGGACGGTTACAACGCCGGCACCCAGAACGACGATCGAACCAAAGTCGAGCGAGCTGCCCGCAACATTCGTCAGCGTCAGGCCGGCCAGGATTTCAGCACGCGCATCGGCATCGGCCTGGTTTGCGTTCGGATCGCCAGCGGTCTGCGCCACGGCGGGCATGGCAGCGAAAGCAACAGCGGAAATTGCAGTAGCGGCAACGCCGCGGAAGAACGTATTCATATTAGTTTATTCCCTATTCGTGGTCTTCAGTGTCCCAATACGGGGACAACCAGCGACCGGCCCCGTAGGACGGGTCTCCATCCGTCCTTGGCCCCTAAGTAGGACTACGGAGTAAGGGTTGTGTTTGCGGATATGGTTAAAATATCAACACTGTTGCAGGAGAGTGAATTTTACTTTCTCCTTTTATTTCAAGTGATTATATGTCCCCTCCCGTCAGACGTTGGCAAATAAGGTCCAGCTGGTCGAGCGTTTTATACCGTATGGTGACGGTTCCGGTGCGCGGGTCGGTGTCGGTTTTTATACGTACCGAGAGGCCAAGGAACTCTTCGAGATGCTGCTGGACCGCGGCGATATCTGCATCTTTCATCGGGTCGCGGGACGGAGTGGCCGATTTGCTGGCTTTCTGCGTCACGGCGCCCTCACCCTTCGCCAGCTTCTCTACCTCACGCACGGAAAGCGATTGCCGCACAGCGTCACGCGCCAGAGTCACCGCATTATCATGGCCGATCAGTGCCCGGGCATGGCCCATAGTCAGATCGCCCTTCTCCACCAGATCCAGCACGTCGTCTGGCAGAGCAAGCATTCGCTGAAGATTCGCTACATGACTGCGCGACTTGTCGACCATCGTCGAGATTTCGTTCTGGGTCAGTCCCTCCTCATTCGCCAACCGCCGATAGGCACGGGCTTCTTCTATGGGGTTGAGATCGACCCGCTGAAGGTTCTCGATCAGGGCGAGCGCCATAACCTCACGCTGATCGAGATCGCGAACCAGCGCCGGAATCACATGGAGGCGCGCCTTCTGCGCAGCCCTCCAGCGACGCTCCCCGGCAACCAGCTGATACCGCTCTCCGGCAAGAGGACGGACGATAATAGGCTGGATAACACCGCGCTGCGAGATCGAGGCCGCGAGTTCGTCAAGCGAATCGGCATCGAAATGCGTGCGCGGTTGCCCTGGCAGCGGTTCTATTGACGCAACAGGGATAGAGGAGAGACCCCCTCCGCTTCCTGCGCCCGATGTTTCACGTGGAACGCCTTCCGCGCTATCTTTCGCAGCAGCAGCAGTCACCAAAGGCTCCTCCCGGCGGGTTTCGCCCATCAACGCGCCAAGTCCTTTGCCGAGCTTCTTCTTACGGTCCGCCGCACTGCGTGGAATTGGCGAAAGATAGATAGGATCGTCGGAATTGCTCATGCGGCTTTCCTCTCTTCGGGCAAGCGACCAATCAGTTCACGCGCGAGGGACATGTAAGCGCGGCTCCCGGCACAAGCGTGATCGTACACCAGAGCGGGCAATCCATGACTGGGCGCTTCGGAAAGCCGGACATTGCGAGGAATGACTGTTTCGAACACCAGATTACCGAGGCAATCACGCACATCATCTGCCACCTGATCGGTCAGCCGGTTGCGCTTGTCGAACATGGTCAAAGCGACACCGATAATGCCAAGATCGGGATTGAACCTCTGCTGGACGCGTTCGACCGTCTGCAAAAGCTGGCTCAATCCCTCAAGCGCAAAGAACTCGCATTGCAACGGAACCAGCAAGGTATTAGCGGCGCCCATAGCATTGAGAGTAAGCAGACCCAGCGATGGTGGGCAGTCGATAAAGCAAATATCGTGACCTGTGTGCCCGTCCAGCGCTGCCCGCAGACGGTCGGTCCTGTCGGTTACGGAAACCAGCTCCACCTCGGCGCCGCTTAGATCGACAGTCGCAGGAAGAATATCCAGGCTAGGAATCGAAGTCGGCTGGATGCACTCGGCCAACGGCACCTGATCGACCAGCAGTTCGTAACTCGAGCGAACACGATCTTCCGTGGGCACGCCCATACCGGTCGATGCGTTTCCTTGCGGGTCGAGATCAATAAGCAGCGTGCGCCAACCGGTGGCGGCCATAGCAGTGGCGATGTTGATGGCCGTGGTCGTCTTGCCGACACCGCCTTTCTGGTTCGCAATAGCAATCCTGATCATCGCTTTCCTTCCGTTTTGATCCGCCCCGTTCCGACAAGTATCGATGCCTCTGCATCGGTTGCAGATTGTTCCACGTGGAACATTTGCCGCATCCTTTTCGGCAGTGCCTGCATTTCCTGCGCTGCCGAACGCCCTTTGGGCAAGACCCATTCGGTCCGCACGGTGGAAAACGCTGCGGACAGATTAAGCAGTTTTCCCAGTGGAGCGAACGCCCGGGCAGTCACGACATCAGCCGAAAACGGGTCCAGCACCTCCAGCCGCGTGCCGTGAATACGGCAATTGCCCAAGGCCAGAGACTCGGCTGCAGCCATCAGCCACTCAACCCTTCGCTTGCGCGATTCGACTAGATGGATCGTCGCATTCGGTCGCATAATAGCCAGCGCAAGACCTGGGAAACCCGCCCCTGAGCCCAAGTCCAGCCAGTCGCCTGTTTCACGTGAAACATGGTCGACGATTTGCGCACTATCAGCAATGTGCCGGGTCCAGACAGTTTCCAAAGATGATTTTGAAACCAGATTCTGCTGCGTATTTTCATCTGCCAGCAAGTTCGCCAAACGCTCGAACATATCAAACCGTCCATGTGGCATACGGTCGCGAACAAAGGCACGGGCTTCATCTTCAGTCATGCAGCTTCTTTCGCAATCCGTTTTGCATGAACCATCAGGACAGCCAGCGCAGCCGGTGTTACCCCCCTGATCCGGCCAGCGGCCGCCAGTGTATCAGGCCGCGCGTCCATCAATTTCTCGACCATCTCGTTCGAGAGGCCGGAAACATCGCCGTAGGGAAAGTCGTGCGGTAAGCCAAAACCTTCACTCGCGCGCAGATTGCGCAGCTCGGAATCCTGACGTTCGAGATATGGGGCATAGGCAGCATCTTCGGCCAGTTCGGCCGCAAGATCTTCATCTGCATCAAGCTCGACCGCCAGAGCCACGGAGATATGCGAAAGGTCGACCGTAGGGAAACGCAGCCATTCACGAGCTGATCGTCTTGCGCCATCATCCCGCACATCCGCCTGTGCATCGACCAGCGCGCGGGATGGCAGAACCATATCGAGTGCCGCATCGATCCGTGTGCGCTCGGCTTCGCGCTGCTCGAACCAGCCTGCTCGTTTTTCGCCAATACAGCCCAATTCCATAGCACTCGGCGTCAGCCGACTGGCCGCATTGTTCGCGCGCAGGCGCAGGCGATACTCGGCCCGGGCGGTCAGCATCCGGTACGGCTCGCTTACCCCGTGCAGGGTAAGGTCATCCACCATCACCGCAATATAACTGTTCGCACGGTCCAGTGCGGGGCCTTCCTTGCCCAGCACTGCTGCCGCCGAGGAAAGTCCGGCAACCAGTCCCTGAGCGGAGGCTTCCTCATAGCCGGTTGTTCCATTCAGCTGACCCGCACAGTAGAGCCCCTCCACTTCGGCCACCATCAATCCGCGCGTCAACGCCCTCGGGTCGATATAGTCATACTCGACCGCATAACCGGGCACTGCCATGTCGACCTGACCCAAACCGTCCATGCTACGCAGCATCGCCAGTTGGACGTCGACCGGCAGCGATGTGCTGATGCCGTTGGGATACACCATCGGCGTATCCAGACCTTCCGGCTCCAGAAATACCTGATGCCCGTCGCGGTCACCGAACCGGTGAATCTTGTCCTCGATCGATGGGCAATAGCGCGGCCCCTGAGCATCTATCGCACCTGAAAACAGAGGCGAACGGTCAAGATTGGCACGGATCACATCATGGCTGCGCTCGTTCGTGCGGGTGATTGCGCAGAACACTTCGGGATTGATGCGCGCCGGGGTCAGGTCGGACATCGTCCATCCTTCCCCATCCGATGGCTGCTCGGGCAGAGCGGCCCAGTCAATGGTCCGCCCGTCGAGGCGCGGCGGTGTACCCGTCTTGAGCCGTGCCATAGGCAAGCCAAAACCGCGCACCTGATCGGCCAGCTTTGTCGCAGAATCCTCCCCGATACGCCCACCTGTGAGAACCTCCTCACCGCGAAACAGCTTTCCGCCGAGAAACGTGCCGGTGCAGAGAATAACGGCTCTTGCATCAATCGCCGTCCCGTCGGCCAGAACCACACCGTGCGCTTTCCCGCCATCAAGCTGGAGCGCGGCCACCTCGCCTTCCAGCACTTCAAGCCCGCTCTGGCACTGCACGATGTTCTGAACGGCAGCGCGAAACAGATTGCGGTCCGCCTGCACGCGAGGGCCCCAGACCGCGCTTCCCTTCGAACGGTTGAGCATGCGGTAATGGATCGCTGCAGCGTCGGCGGCGCGGGCAATCACACCATCGAAAGCATCAACCTCGCGGACCAAGTGCCCTTTGCCCAAACCGCCAATCGCCGGATTGCAGCTCATCGCGCCAATTGTGGCGCGATCAAATGTCACCAGTCCCGTTTGAACGCCCATACGCGCAGCGGCGCAGGCGGCCTCGACGCCGGCATGTCCGCCGCCAACCACCAGAATGTCGAATTTTTTGGCCATACCGTTCCTATAACGTCGTTAGCTCCTCTGGCCCACCACGTTTGCAGTGCTGTGATTCAACAGCGATGTTCCACGTGAAACACTCTATTTGCCGATGCAGAAACGTCCGAACAGCGTATCGAGCATATCTTCCGTGGCGACGGTTCCAAGTATTCGATCGAAGGCAAACCGCGCCGACCGGAGATTCTCCGCCGTTACCAGAAGATCATCAACCGGCCCTGTCGCCAATGCCCGGGCTGCTTCGCCTAGCAATTGTGCCTGACGGGCGTTGATCGCCGATTCGCCGGGGCCCGGCAAAATGGCCTTCGCCGCCTCACTCAGACCGGAAGCGAGACCCGCGATACCGTCGCCGGTAAGCCCCGAAACTGTAAAGCGCGCGCTGTCCTTAATTCCGATGCCCTCATCGCTGCGGGTGGCGATTTCCCATGACCCCCTGGGCCCCTCACCCTCCGGCCCGAGCCACAGGATAATATCGGCCCGCTCAAGCTCTGCCTGAGCACGGCCTATGCCGATCTGTTCAATAGCGTCCGATGTTTCCGCCCGAAGACCAGCGGTATCGATAAAAACAAAGGGAACACCATCTATCGAAACGGGCCGCTCGATTGCGTCACGGGTGGTGCCGGCAATCGGCGAAACGATGGCGGCATCGGTCTGAAGAATGGCGTTGAACAGCATCGATTTTCCGGCATTGGGCGGGCCTGCCAGAACAACGCGTATCCCATCCTTCAGCCGCTCCACCCTTGGACGCTCGAGCAGATCACGAATCTCGCTATGCAGCCCTGCCCAACCTGCTTCGAAGGACGGCGGCAGTCCGGCCACATCATCTTCATCCGAGAAATCGAGAGCGCTTTCGATATGGGCGGACAGGATCAGAAGCCTTGATCGCCAATCCGTGAACATTTGCGACAGCGTACCGCCCGCAGCATCCACCGCAACAGCACGCTGCAATTCCGTTTCGGCTGCCAGCAGATCGGCCAGACCTTCAGCCTGGGCCAGATCCAAACGGCCATTGGCGAAGGCGCGCTGGGTGAACTCTCCCGCTTCGGCAGCGCGCAGTCCGGGCAGTTGGGCCAGACGCGCGCTTATCGCTGCGATAACAGCCCGGCCCCCGTGACACTGGATCTCCGCGCAATCTTCCCCCGTTGCCGTCGCAGGACCGGGAAACCAGAGCAGCAGCGCCTCGTCGAGCAAAGCGCCATTTGTATCTTTCAATCTGGCAAGACTGGGCCTGCGCGGAGCGGGCAGCCTGCCAGCAAGCGCCTCCAACGCATCCGCTGCCGCCGTACCAGAAATGCGGATCACCCCGATTGCGGCAGGCGGAGCACCGCTCGACAGGGCAAAAATCGTGTCCATCGCCTTCAGCGGTGCTTTAGTCGGACTTACCGCCCGGTTTGGAGGAGGTTGCTCCCTTGGACGCCATACTTCCATCGACAAAGTTTTGGAACATTTTCAAACCCATAGCGCCCATCGGGGCCATCGATTTGGCGATATCCTGCAACTGGTCGGGATTGGAAACGCCCTTCATTGCCTTGGCCATTGTATCAACATACACCGTATGTGCTTTGCTAACATCGGGAAGGCCCATAAACGTCCGCGCCTCTTCGGGTGTGCAATCGATTTCTACATGGACCTTCATGGCGTTTCCTCCGTTACGTATTTGTATGAACCTTTAATTGGGTTTGCACGGACACTTTGGCAAGCGATACCGCCTGCAAGCGTTCTGTCGGCCCATCTGACTAGGAGTAACCTGTATGACTGCCACTGTGACCATCACCACCCTTTCCGGCGCGGACACCTTCTCCGGCTATTGCGCGCGCCCCGCTGGCGAGCCGAAGGCCGCGATTGTCGTGATTCAGGAAATCTTCGGCGTAAATGCAGGTATCCGCCGCAAGTGTGATGTTCTGGCTGAACAGGGTTACCTTGCAGTTGCGCCAGACCTGTTCTGGCAACTGGAGCGCGGAATCGAACTGGACCCGGATATCGAACCTGAATTCCAGCGCGCGCTGGACCTGATGGGCAAGTTCGATGCGGATGAGGGCGTCCGCGATATCGAAGCCACAATTAAATGGGCGCGCAACGAATCCGGCGGCCGGAAAGTGGGCGCGGTCGGTTACTGCCTCGGCGGAAAACTCGCTTACATGACCGCTGCGCGGACCGACAGTGATGCGACTGTGGGATATTACGCCGTCGGTGTCGATGAAATGCTGAACGAAGCGAAAGCCATCGCCAATCCGCTGATGCTACATATCCCACAGGAAGACGGCTTCGTCGACAAAGCTGCGCAGGCAGCAATGCATGACGGGCTTGATGCCCATGCGAAAGTCACGCTGCACGATTACCCTGGCCTGGACCACGGTTTTGCCACGCAGTTCGGCAAACGACGCGACGAGGAAGGCGCGAAACTGGCCGACAGCCGTACTGATGCCTTTTTCACCGAGCATCTGTCCTGATCGGCGGTACTGGATCAATGCTGAAGTGGCGCTATCTCACCCCTCTGCTGATGCTGGCTCTGTGCGCAGTAACGGCTTGGTTTTGGCCATGGGGACTGGTTGTCGCAGGTCCGATCACTGCGGTAGCAGTTTGGGACTTTTTCCAGCAAGATCATACACTTCGGCGTAATTACCCTTTGCTTGCAAGGGTTCGCTGGATCATGGAAGATCTGCGGCCCTTTGCGCAGTCCTATCTGGTTGAAGGCGATCTGGAGGGACGGCCGTTCAGTCATCAGGCACGCTCACTGATCTATGCCCGTGCCAAGGGTGATCTGGATGCCCATCCTATGGGCACGGTATTGGATGTCTATTCAGACGAATATGAGTGGATGAGCCACTCCGTAGTGCCTGATTCCAGTGCGCCCAGCGAATGGCGTTTGGAAATAGGCGCTGGAACATGCGCAAAGCCCTATTCCTCTGCTCTTCTCAATATTTCCGCGATGAGTTTCGGCTCCCTCTCGGGCCGCGCTATAGAGGCATTGAATGCCGGGGCAGCCATTGGCAATTTTGCTCATAATACGGGTGAGGGAAGCATCAGCAAATATCATCGTGGTCCCGGCGGTGACCTGGTATGGGAACTGGGCAGCGGATATTTCGGATGCCGCGCCGCAGATGGCAGTTTCGATCCGGCACGATTTGCCGACAATGCAGCACCCGATCAGGTAAAAATGATCGAGGTTAAGCTGAGTCAGGGCGCGAAACCTGGCCATGGCGGTGTTCTTCCCGGTGAAAAAGTAACTCAGGAAATTGCCGAAACGCGTGGCGTACCCGTGGGAGAAACCGTCATCTCGCCGGCAGCCCATTCGACCTTTTCCACGCCCATCGAAATGCTGGAATGGATAGAGCAATTACGCGATCTTTCGGGCGGAAAACCCGTCGGGATAAAGTTGTGTGTCGGGCAACCGCACGAAGTGATGGCACTCGGCAAGGCGATGCTGGAAACCGGAATGCACCCTGATTTTATTACTGTTGACGGAGCCGAAGGCGGTACGGGCGCTGCGCCTCTGGAACTATCCAACAGTGTGGGCATGCCCCTGCGCGAGGGGCAAATCTGGGTTCGCAATATGTTGGTAGGTACGGGGTTCAAGAACCGCGTAAAAATAGGTGCATCGGGCAAGATTTACTCTGGCGCACAAATGGCCAAGGCTTTTGCCATTGGTGCAGACTGGTGCAACGCGGCGCGTCCATTCATGTTCTCACTGGGATGTGTCCAGTCCATGCAATGCCATACGGGTCATTGCCCTACCGGTGTGGCTACACAGATGGCTTGGCGCCAGAAGGGATTGGTCGTGGAAGACAAAGCGCCGCGAGTTGCCCGCTTTCAGAAACAGACCTTGCATTCCCTTCGCGAGATTACCGTTGCGATGGGCCTCCCTTCCCCGTGGCAGATAGAGCCCAAAGACATGCGCGAACGCGTTAATGGCGCCCGGTCCGATGCTATCGACAGAATTTACACCTTCGTGCAACCCGATGCACTGACGGTTGATCCCGAATCGACCTTGCTGGCGCGTCATTGGCGGGCTGCACGAGCAGACAGTTTCCGGAGAGCAGCATGACCATTACCGAAAAAGCTCTGGCCGAGTGGCATGAACTTGCCACTGCGCCTGACCCGTCCCGCTTGGGCAGATTGGTGCATGAAGATGCGGTTTTTCACTCTCCTGTAGTGCACCGCCCGCAGGAGGGACGCGACCTTGTCGTAACATACCTGTCGGCTGCTGCGTCGACACTGGGAGAGAACGATTTCCGTTACGAGCGTGAGCTGGTGGACGGACAGAACGTGATGTTGGAGTTTGTCTGTACGATAGACGGGATACACGTAAACGGAATTGATCTGATCCGTTTTGATGAAAGTGGTCTCATCGTGGATTTCAAAGTAATGATCAGGCCGCTTCAGGCGGTGAACAAAGTGTGGGAATCCATGGCCGCACAGCTGGAGAAGGCAGCCGGAACCGCTTGATCAGGCCACGGAAATATTCAGGAACTCCGATACCAGTTGAACGATCGTTTCAGCGCCGCCCTTACCATCGACTGTCCGTTTGATTTCCGACATGGCCGGCTCTCCGGTAAAGCTGATCAGCCTCTTCATGCCCCAATCCGTAAACAGACGCTCCGTTGTCTCAACCCGCTGTAGGATAGCTATTTCGCGGTGGCGGACATCCGCCCTCAATTCGTCCAGAAGGTTGGCAATATCGACTGCCGGACCTTCTATCAGTTGAAAAAACCGATCATCGTCATGCAATAGAAAACCGGTGATCTGGCGCGGAGGATTACGCTCGGTCGAAGTTTCCACAATATCGAAAACTTCCCGCGTGCCGACGCCGGGCGCAGCTATGCTTTTGTAAATTAGCCGTTCCATACTCCGTCCCTCAATGCACAATTTTCGTGCAAACCGACTACTGGTTCATCGTATCGAAGAAGTCTTCGTTGGTTTTGGAATCTTTCATCTTGTCGAGCAGGAATTCCATCGCGTCAATCGTGCCCATCTGCATCAGGATACGGCGAAGGACCCACATCTTCGACAGCTTGTCCTTCTCGACCAGCAGCTCTTCCTTGCGCGTGCCGGATTTGCCCACATCCAGCGCGGGGAAGATGCGTTTGTCTGCCACCTTGCGATCAAGCACGATTTCGCTGTTACCGGTTCCCTTGAATTCTTCGAAGATTACCTCGTCCATCCGGCTGCCGGTATCGATCAACGCAGTGGCGATGATGGAAAGCGAGCCGCCTTCTTCGATGTTGCGGGCTGCACCAAAGAACCGTTTGGGACGTTGCAGCGCATTCGCATCCACACCGCCGGTAAGTACCTTGCCGGAGCTGGGAACAACGGTGTTGTAGGCACGGCCGAGGCGCGTAATGGAATCGAGCAGGATCACGACGTCGCGCTTGTGCTCGACAAGGCGCTTGGCTTTCTCGATCACCATCTCCGCAACCTGGACATGGCGCGTTGCAGGCTCGTCGAATGTCGAGGAAATAACCTCGCCGTTCACGCTGCGCTGCATATCGGTAACTTCTTCGGGACGCTCATCGACCAGCAGGACCAGCAGAAACACTTCGGGATGGTTGTCGGTGATTGCCTTGGCGATGTTCTGCAGCAGAACCGTCTTACCCGTGCGCGGCGGGGCAACGATCAGAGCGCGCTGACCCTTACCCTGCGGGCTGATGATATCGATCACCCGCGCACTTTTGTCTTCAACCGTCGGATCGAGCGTGTCGAGCGACAGCTTCTGATCGGGATAGAGCGGCGTGAGGTTGTCGAAATTGGTCCGCATCCGCACCGCATCGGGATCTTCGTAATTGACGCTGGTCAGCTTGGTCAGCGCAAAATACCGCTCGCCTTCTTTGGGGGCGCGAATTTCACCTTCGACCGTATCGCCGGTGCGCAGGCCCGATTTGCGGACCTGATTGGGGGAAACGTAGATATCGTCCGGACCAGCCAGATAGCTTGCTTCGGGGCTGCGCAGGAAACCGAAACCGTCCTGCATCACTTCGATCGTGCCGATCCCCATGATTTTTTCGTCGTATTCTTCGTCTTCTGCCAGTTCGCGCAGAATGCAGAACATCAGATCCTGGCGGCGCATGGTCGATGCGCCTTCCACATCCAGTTCTTCCGCCATCTGGACAAGGTCGGCCGGCGCTTTCAATTTCAAGTCTTTAAGATGCATTGGTATTTCCGTAATCTTAGAAAAAGGCCAGCACTTCCATTGGGCTTTGGGAAAGCGGGAAGCGGTGGCGGGCGATTGTTCGCCCGGCGACCGACAGCCGGTTGATAGCTTGCGGATTAGGCGCGGGCAGCGGCCCCGTCAATCGCCAGAATCATCGCATTGTTCAGAACGGCTTGATGATTACCAAAACAACCACCAGCACGGTGATAATCGCGGGAACCTCTCCCCACAGACGCAGCGCCTTCTCACTTAAAGGCCGCTCCCCCCGAGCCATTGCTTTGGCCCGTGCACTCATAAATCCATGATAGCCGGACAAAGCCAGAACCAGCAGCAGTTTTGCATGAAACCACCCCTGTGTATGCGCGCCGATTGCCACCATCAGCAGCAGACCGAGGGTCCATACGATAATAATACTGGGAATGAGAATAATCTGCGACAGTTTGCGGGTGCGCTGCGCCCACAGCGCCTCTTCCTGCGACCCTGCAGCAGACGCATGCATGTAGAGCATCTGGCGCGGCAGGATCAGCAGACCTGCCATCCAGAAAATTACGAAAATAATGTGCCCGGCCTTCAGCCAGAAATAGAGCGTTCCGAGAATTTCCTGCATGAGCATGATTTAGGCGCTTCACCGCTTCGCGTCACCCCCTCAAAACAGGTGAACCAGCAATACTATCCACTCCAGCCGCGAACGGCGTCAACCAGAGCCTCGACATTTGCAATCGGAGTAAACTGCCCGATGCCGTGGCCCAGATTGAACACGTGCGGCCTTTCACGAAGAGTTTCCAGAATGGTTACGGCCCGCGCTGCAATGGCGTCAGGCGTACTCATCAGGATCAGCGGGTCGAGATTACCCTGCACCGGCATTCCCGATGGCAGAATGCCATGCGCCCAGGCCGGATCGACCGTTTCGTCCAGTCCGATCGCATCCACCCCTGTCTCCCGTGCATAATCCGCCAGTTTCTCTCCCGAACCCTTGGGAAAGCCGATGATCGGCGTTTCGGGGTGAAGGTCTTTCAGCTCCGCTACGATCCGGGCATTGGGGGCAATAACCCAGCGTTCGAACTGATCCGGTGCCAGACTGCCTGCCCAGCTGTCGAACAACTGCACTGCCTCGGCTCCGGCTTTAATCTGGCCTGAGAGATATCCGATCGAGCTTTCGACAATCGCATCGATGATTTCCTGCATTGCCGCCGGATCACGATACGCCATTTCGCGGGTCTGGTGCTGATCCCGGCTACCCTCGCCCGCGACCATGTAAGTCGCCACCGTCCACGGACTGCCTGCAAAGCCCAGCATGGTGGTTTCAGGGCCCAGGGCAGCGGAAACCTTGGTCACTGTCCTGTAAATGGCTTCAAGACGCTCAGGCACCTCTTCAAGGCCGCTGAGCGCATGATCCACTAGCTTAGGAGAAAGGCGCGGTCCCTCTCCGGCCAGAAATTCCAGCTTCTGCCCCAGAGCGTGCGGAACTATCAGAATATCGGAAAACAGGATCGCCCCGTCGAAACCAAACCGGCGGATCGGCTGCAAAGTCACTTCGCAAGCTGCATCGCTGTCGTAGACCAGATCGAGAAATCCGCCCTTTTCTGCCCTGAGAGCGCGATATTCAGATAAATACCGCCCTGCCTGCCGCATGAGCCAAAGTGGTGTCTGATCGGCACGTTTCCCGCGCAATGTTTCGAGCAAAATTCCAGGCATCGAAGAAGAGAATCCTATCAATATAAAATATATAGTAGAGTCTGATGGTGTTAGTTGGCCCTGTGGAAAGCGGGGAGAACGAGCCTCTGCCCGAATCTTCACCGGTTTTCCAGCATCCGATGGCGATCCGACTCGCCAGCCTGTATGAGTCAATCGAAAGCTGTCCACGCTGTTCGCAGACTGTCGACAAGCCAGCGAACCTGTCCACAACCACCCTGACAGAAACCAAGGTAGTGGGGGTGGAATCCTGCCCACCGCTTGTCCGCTCTTTCCTCCCGTGGTTTATGCGCTTGGTTGTCCACAGCCGAAGGGCACTGAAAAAGGGACCTGTTCTCCTGTCACGTATTCATCTGCATCTGCTTTCCGATTCCACCGGCGAAACGCTGGAAATGATTGCCAAGGCTGCCCTTGCCCAATTCGAGGCGACTGATGTGGTGCGCCATTTCTGGCCAATGGTCCGCAGCCAGGCGCATCTGGAGCGGATCGTTCCCGAATTGCAGGCCGCCCCGGGGTTGGTTCTCTATACTCTGGTCAATGCCGAGACTCGAAACCGGCTGGAAGAATGTTGTCGGCAAATGTCTTTGCCTGCGGTGGATGCTCTGGAGACAGTGACCGTGGCGCTGGAAGCGCAGCTGGGTCAGGAAGCGCATGGCCGCCCCGGGCGCCAGCACCGGATGGACGCAGCCTATTTCGAGCGGGTCGAGGCAATCCAGTTCACCATAGCCCATGATGACGGGACTGCGCATGAAAACTGGGAGCAGGCCGATATCCTGCTGGCCGGTGTATCGCGCAGTTCCAAGACCCCTACCAGTATCTATCTCGCCAATCGCGGATACAAGGTCGCCAATATCCCGCTGGTGGTCGAAAGCCCTCCGCCTGCTGCATTGTACGATTTGAAGGGTCCGACCATTGTGGGTCTGACCACTGCGCCCGAACGCCTTGTCCAGATCCGCCGCAATCGCCTTCTGACACTGAACGAACGCGAGCAGACCGATTACGTCGATAACGAGCGGGTGAAGAATGAAGTGCGCTTTGCCCGCCGCTTGTTTTCCGACAACAACTGGCCCGTCATCGATGTGACACGCCGCTCGATCGAAGAAACCGCCGCAGCCATAATCCGCATTCACAATGAACGCCAAAGACGCGTGAAACCGGGAGAGAAACCGATATGACCGGAATACTCATCCTTGCTTCCAAAAGTGCCTCTCGCCGCGCCATGCTGGAAGGTGCGGGGGTAGCGCATGAATGTGTGCCTGCCAATGTGGACGAACGCGGGCTGGAAGCTGCGATGGACGGGGCGGAGCCTGCCGAAATCGCTCAGGCACTGGCAGCGGCGAAAGCTGCCGCCGTTTCGGAAGCGCATTCAGGACGCTGGGTTCTCGGCAGCGATTCTCTTGTCGAGGTTGAGGGACGCCGGTTCGACAAACCCGAAACCCGCGAGCAAGCGGCTGAGCATCTGCGGTTCTTTTCCGGCAAGCCGATGCGGCTGCACAGTGCGGCTGCCCTTGCCCGCGATGGCGCGATCGACTGGGTGGAACCCAGCCTGGCCACTTTGCATATGCGCGATCTGTCCGATGATTTCATCGCACATTATCTTGATACCGAATGGCCCGCCGTCAGCCACTGTGTTGGCGTATTCCGCATCGAAGCACTGGGTGTGCAGCTGTTCGAGCGGATAATAGGCGAGCACTTTACTGTGCTGGGTATGCCTTTGCTGCCGGTACTGGGTGCCTTGCGGGAACGGGGCATAATCCCGCGATGACAGGATGCACATGACCGAATGTTATGCAGAAGTAATCGGTGATCCGATCCACCAGTCAAAATCGCCCGCGATCCACGGGTTCTGGCTGGAGAAAGCCGGCATAGCGGCCGGTTACAAGGCAACTCTGGTGGAGGCGAGCGGGCTCGAGACGTATTTGGCAGACAGGCGCGCCGATCCCACATGGCGGGGCTGCAATGTCACAATGCCGCACAAGCAGGCGATTCTTCCTCTGCTTGACCGACTGCATCCGGTTGCAAAAACGGTCGGCGCGGTAAACACAGTGACCCGGGCGCAGGATGGCGCACTGGTCGGCTGGAACACCGATATTGCCGGATTTCTGGAGCCTCTGGATGCGGCCCTCGCGCATCCGCACCTTTATCGCATGGCGCGCATTCTGGGGACCGGCGGCGCGGCACGGGCAATAGTGGTCGCACTTTCCGAACAAGGTTTCACCATCGTACTGGCCGGACGCAATCCGGACAAAGCGCGCGGCCTGCTGAATGAACTGACCCCAGAGGGAGAGCATTACAGCCCGCCTTTAAGCCATTTTGCGCAAGCGACCGATTTTGCATTCGACGACCGCGAGGGATGCTGCGACCTGATCGTCAATGCTTCCCCGCTCGGTATGCGCGGCCAGCCGCCGCTGGCATTTGATTTCAGCCATGCCCCGCCAGGCTCCATTGCATATGATATTGTTACCGACCCGGTCGAAACAGCGTTTCTGGCGGATGCCAAAACGCAGGGGTTGGAAACGATTGACGGGCTGTCCATGTTGATTGGGCAGGCTGCGGCGGCGTTCGAGAAATTCTTCGGTGCCCCCGCTCCGCGTGATGCGGATGACGAGTTGCGCAAAAGGCTGATGGAATGAACGGAACCGCCACGAAAAAACCCCTGATACTAGGCCTTACAGGCTCTATCGGCATGGGCAAATCAACCGTTGCCGCTATGTTTCAGGAGCTGGACGTTCCGCTGTTCGATGCCGATGCCGAAGTCCGCCGCTTGCAGGCTGCGGGGGGCGATTTGCTGCCTGCAATCGAAGAGGCCTTTCCCGGCACCACCGGCCCGCACGGGGTGGACCGCGATGCGCTGGGGACATTGGTCTTCGGCGATCCGCAAAAACTGGCTGTGCTGGAGGGCATCGTCCACCCGGCCGTGGCAAAGGCCCGCGCGGCCTTTATGGAACAGCACGCCAACGCCCCGATAGTTCTGTTCGACATTCCCTTACTGTTTGAAAAAGGGGGTTTTGCCGCTGTAGATCACGTCGCCGTCGTCTCCGCCCCAGCCGAGGCCCAGCGCGAACGTGTGCTGGCGCGCCCCGATATGACACCTGCAAAATTCGAGAAAATTCTGAAATTGCAGGTTCCCGACAAGGAAAAGCGAGCCCGGGCCGACACGGTAATCGACACCGGGCAGTCGCTGGAGGCCACACGTGCCGAAGTGGCAGCAGTGGTTGCGCGCCTTTCTGCAGCCTGAGGCGCACAGCCCCCTTGCCAGCCGCGATTGCCGGGCCGATAGTCTTGTCACATGCGTGAAATAGTTTTCGATACAGAAACCACCGGACTCGACCCGAAAAAGGGTGATCGAATGGTTGAAATCGGGTGCGTCGAGATGATCGACCGAATGCCCAGTGGTGCAACCTTTCACGCCTATTACAATCCTGAACGCGATATGCCGGCAGAGGCCGAAGCCGTACACGGCCTGTCCGCGCAGTTCCTGTCGGACAAGCCGCTGTTTGCAGATGGCGCGCAGAAGCTTCTGGATTTCCTCGGTGATGCGCCTTTGGTGGCGCACAATGCCAGTTTCGATTTCGGGTTTCTCAACGGCGAATTGAATCTGTGCGGACGGGACCCGGTGGATATGGGCCGGATGGTGGATACCGTCATCATGGCGCGCCGCAAATTTCCCGGCGCCAAGGTTTCGCTGGATGCCCTGTGCACACGTTTCGGGGTCGATCGCAGCCACCGGGTCAAGCATGGCGCGCTCCTCGATGCCGAATTGCTGGCGCAGGTCTATCTGGAACTGACCGGTGGACGTCAGATAGGGTTGGAACTGGCGGCGCAAGACGCGGCCGAGACGTCTCAGCGGGCCGAGGTCATACAGCGCCCGACACAGCGAGTTATACGCCCCGCCCGGCCCCATTCGGCGAGTGATGAAGAGTTATCGCGTCATCGCGCTTTTCTCGAAAAGATAACCAAACCGATTTGGGCGGGATGATCCCCGCCCCGATACAAAACCTGCCTTTCCACGCACAGTAAAGGAGTGCCCCGATCATGGATATTCGCGTTTCTGGCCATCAGGTTGAAACAGGCGCCGCCCTGCAGGATCATACTCGTGACCGTATGGAAGCAATGGTCGAAAAGTATTTCAGCCGGGCGATTTCCTCTCATATCACGTTCGGAAAAGCGGGGGCAGGTGCGTTTTCTTGCGATATAGTGCTGCATGCGATGCAGGGACTGATCCTGAAGGGACACGGAGAAGCGCATGACGCGCATCAGGCCTGTGACCGTGCAGCGAACAAGATTGAAAAGCAGCTGCGCCGGTACAAGAGGCGCCTGAAAGACCGGCATGAACAAACCGCGCATAGCGCCCGCGAGGAAGAGGCTGCCTACACCATCTTTGCACCTGCCGATGTGGAAGAGCCTGAAGAAGACAGCGGCGAAACAGCGCCTGTTATCGTCGCCGAGACGAAAGTGGATATTCCCGAAGCTTCTGTCGCAGATGCGGTCATGATGCTGGATTTGCGCGATACCGGCGCAATGTTCTTCAAGAACGGCGCTACGGGCCGCCACAATATGGTGTATCGGCGTCAGGACGGATCCGTGGGTTGGGTCGAGCCAAGATAGGCCGTGCACCCGGACAGACCACTTTATCTGCAATAGACGCATTTTTCACTGTAGCTGTTCGGCAGCATTCAACGATGGATCTTTGCATTATGCCGCCTGACAATGCTGTCGAACATGATACCGGCGCCCAGTCGCATTTTCGCGCTCTGGAACGTCTTTACAGCTGTGCCCCTGTGAACCGTCTGTTTGAATCCAAGCTGGCGATCGAGGAGGAAGGCCGCGCACGGCTCGTATTCCAGATAACCCGCACATCCTATCATGCTGCAGGCGCGGCGCACGGGACGATTTATTTCAAGATGCTGGACGATGCAGCGTTTTACGCAGCCAATACGATGGTAAGCGACCGTTTCCTGCTGACCACATCCTTCAACCTTCACTTCACCAAGCCGGTACGTGAAGGCGAAGTGGTGGCGGAAGGCCGCTGGGTCAGTGGCCGCCGACGTGTGCTGGTGGCAGAATCGCGACTGGTCGATGCCGATGGTGACGAGATCGGGCGCGGTACGGGTACCTTCATGCGTTCGCATATCCCCCTGGTGAGCCTGGCTGGATACGATCCATCGAAATCCATCGATGAGTGATTCACGGCTGCCCGCCCATATCGAGGTTGGCGCGATAAGGCGGCTGGTCGAAGGCCAAGGCGGGTTTGCCAGCGTCCTGTACAAAGGCGAACGCGATGCCGGGACAATCCTGCTCTTAACCATACAAAATGGCGTAGAGGCGCAACTTTACGAAAGAATGCCGCAAATGGACGGAACCCGGTCTTGGGTGCCTACCTCCCCGAAAGATGTTGAAAAATATCACGAATTTTCGGATTATTGCGCCAAAAGACATGATCTGGACCCTGACCTCTGGATACTCGAGGCAGACGTCGCTGATCCGGCACGGTTCATCGAAAGTCTTGGCGCGTTAAGTTGACTTAGACGTCAACCACCCTAGTTGGCGCCCAGCTTCTGACAGCGCAGGCGCCTTCGATTGGACATTAAGGTCCACGAAGAAAGCACGCAGACGGGGAGCGGCCGGCAGGCTTGAAATCAGACCAACCTACAAATTGCATATAACGCAAACGGGTCTTCGCCTGCGCCAGTGTCCGCTCACCGCTCAAAGATGACGGTTTATGAGTCGTAAGACCCACAAGATTTCCCTCGCTGCAATCGCAGCAGGTTTTATACTAATCTTCGCCACGGTCGAAGGTTCCGGCGCAAATGCCGAAGATACAAATCAGATACAAGTGCAGGCACCTGTCGCTCTGGTTGACGAGACGGTTCCCGTTTTCGTCGCCGAGGAAGTGGTTCAGCCGTTGCCCGAACGCGAACCCGAGGTCGAGAATGTGGACATTCCTGTCCCGGGTGCAGGATCGCTGCTCGATATGATCGCCAGGGTCGATACGCCTGCGAAACTGGGCCGGGAGCTGGAATGCCTTGCCGGTGCCATTTATTTTGAATCGCGCGGTGAACCGATCACCGGCCAGCTGGCCGTCGCTCAGGTTGTAATCAACCGCGCGGAGTCCAACCAGTTTCCTTCCGATTATTGCGGCGTCGTCTATCAGCGCGCGCAATTCTCTTTCGTAAAAAATGGCCGGATGCCCCGGATTTCCCGCGGGTCTGCGACATGGATCAAAGCCAAGAAGATCGCCACCATCGCGCATCGCGGGTTGTGGGACAGCGAAGCCGCCGATTCTCTTTATTTCCATGCAAAATATGTTCGCCCGTCATGGGCGCGCAAGAAGGTCGCGCGGGCAACCATCGATACGCATATTTTTTACCGATAATCCCTGAACAGGGTCGCAGGAAGGCCGCCGGTTCCATCATGGAGCTGGCGGCCTTTTTTATGTCAGTCGCTGATTTCGACCCAGACAGGCGCATGGTCGCTGGCCTTCTCGCGCCCGCGATATTCCTTGTCCACGCCTGCAGAGATCAGCCGGTCAGCCAGTTCGGGCGAGAGAAGGCAGTGATCGATCCGGAAGCCATGATCGCGCTGCCATGCCCCGCGCTGGTAATCCCAGTAAGTCCAGACCCCGCCCCGGGGATTCAGCGTGTCCAACGCATCGGTCCAGCCATCGCCCAGCAGGCGCATATAGGCATCGCGCGAGGCGGGCTGCGTTAGCGCATCGTCGGCCATTGCGCGGACGGAATAGGTGTCTTTGCTCTCTGGGATGACGTTGTAATCCCCTAAGACGATAGCAGGGGTCTCGCATTGCCAAAGATCATGCATTCGCATGCGCAGCCGCTTCATCCAGCGCAGTTTGTAATCGAATTTCGGCCCCGGCTGGGGATTGCCATTGGGTAGGTACAGATTGGCAATCCGCACGCCGTTGACCTCCGCTTCCAGATAGCGGGATTGTTCGTCCGGTTCGTCATCATCCGAAAGCGACGGCAAGCCGCGCATGGTCTCGACAGGTTCAACTCCGTCGGCCAGAATAGCGACACCGTTGAAGCTTTTCTGCCCGTGCCAGATCGCCTTGTAACCGATCTTCTCGAACTCTTCGGCCGGAAACCCCTCGTCTTGCGTCTTGATTTCCTGCAGGCAGGCGACCGCTGGCCGGGTTTCCTCCAGCCATTCGAGCAAACGCGGCAAACGCGCCTTGATTCCGTTGATGTTGAATGTGGCGATACGCATGGGGGCGTTCTGCCCGATGCACGCTCGCCAGTCTAATGGTTAGGGGGAGTTTGCCACCGCGAACGGCGTACCATTAGATTCCGAAGGACGATCCGCAACCGCAGCCCGCAGCAGCCATCGGGTTTTCTACCTTGAATGCTGCTCCGCCCAGCGATTCGACATAATCGACTTTGCTGCCTGCGACCAGATCGAGGCTGACCGGATCGATGACCAGTCGCGCATCGGCGGTTTCGCTAGTCAAATCATCCGCTTCGGGCGCGTCGGCCAATGCGAACTTGTACTGGAATCCAGAGCATCCGCCGCCCTCTACCGAAAGGCGCAGAATCGCCGGTTTACCTTGCTTGTCGGCAATCCATGCAACGCGGGTCGCTGCGGCTTCGGTCAGTTGCGGTGTTTCTGGCATGGGCTCTATGTAGGGTACCGCTCGGCTGCTCTCAAGCAGTCTGGATATAAGACCGCATCGAAGCGGCTTCATGCTCAACCTGATCCATCTTGGATTTGACCAGATCGCCGATAGAAACGAAGCCGGTCAAACGGTCCGCCTCGACCACCGGTAAATGGCGGATCCGCCTTTTGGTCATCAGAGCCAGCGCTTCGTCGATCTTGTCCGTGCGGCTTACGGTGATGGCTGGCGATGTCATCACCTCGCCCACCGGCCTGTCCAGACACAGGGCACCTTCGCTGGCCAACCGGTAGATGACATCGCGTTCCGAAAAAATGCCCACGACTATACCCTGGTCGACAATCGGCAGCGCGCCGATCCGTTTACCGGCCAGCAGGCCGACAGCCTCGCGCACAAGAACGCTGGCTTCGCACGTCAAAATGTCGCCGGGGTCGCGATCCTGAGTGATACGCTCTATGGTCATAGACGGCTCCTTTCGCTTTCCAGCAGAAGATGCCACGAAAGCTGGCGATTGGCGAATCGGCCCGTAACGCGCAGAAGCGTTTCAGCAATGGTGCCCATCCTGCACTGAACGATAGGACAGTATTCGATGACTCCCAAATCTCCTCTCGAGGACCCGGAAACCGCTGCCTTCGCATGGGCGCGATACCGCCGGCTGATGCGGTTCATGTTCTTGTTGACCGTGGGCGTTGTCGCGATAGCCGTGGCCCTGCTTTACACCCGTGAGGGTGATATTTCGGTGCATTTTTATATTGCAGTGGCGCTGGGCATCGGATTCTCGATGCTGCTGACAAGTGCGCTGATGGGACTGGTATTCCTGTCCAACGGCACCGGCCATGATGCATCGGTCGACGACCGGTTCGAGGAAGAGCGTAAGCGCGACCTCTAGCAGTCGCTAACCCGTGTCATCCCCGGCACGGAAGCGGAAGTCTTCTACTGGCTCGCCGCCGATAAGGTGTTCCTGCAGGATCCGCTCGAGGACTGCTTCGTGACAGGAATGGTACCAGACATTGCCAGGCTGTACGACGGCAATTGGTCCGGCAGCGCAGATTTGCAGGCAATCGGCCTTGGTGCGCTGTACGGTTCCGCCGCGCCCCACCAAGCCAAGCTCCTTCGTCCGTTTTTTCAAATATTTCCAGGCCCGTTCACCATCTTCGCGGGGGCAGCATTTCTGTTTTTCCGATACGGCACACAGAAAAATATGCCGTTCGACTGTATCTGCACCTATTTTGGTAAAGGCCTTGCGGGCCTTTGCCATATCCTTCGTGCCATCAGTCATTCAGCTGCGTTTCCCTGCGTATCTTCGCCAAGCCAACGGTCCAGCCATGCAAAGACGGTCTGGTGCCACAGGAGGGAGTTTTCGGCACCCAGCACCCAATGGTTCTCATCCGGGAAGACCAGAAGCTCTGTCTCGACATCTTGTTCCTGCAATGCGGTAAAGCTGGCGAGCCCCTGAGTGTAGGGAATGCGGAAATCCTGTTCACCGGCCACCACCAGCATCGGAGTGCGCCAGTTCTTGACATAATTCACCGGATTCCACCGTTCGTACAGTTCGGCTTGCTCGGCATAACTGCCGCCGAAATCCCATCGGGGAAACCACAGTTCCTCTGTGGTGTAGTAAAACATCCGCATATCGAACAGGCCGTCATGCTGGATCAGGCAATCGAACCGGTCGGCCCAGTTACCGGCGATCCAGTTGACCATGTAGCCGCCATAGGATGCGCCCATAGCGCAGGCGCGCGTGCCATCGATCTGGCTATCCTGAGCAAGCGCAGCGGCGAGGCCTTTCTGCAAATCTTCCAGCGGCTTACCGCCCCAGTCACGGTTGATTGCGTCGGTAAATTCCTGCCCATATCCGGTGCTGCCATGAAAATCGACTGAGACAACAGCGTAGCCTTGGCTTGCCAGAACGCGCGGGTTCCAGCGGCTGGACCAGCCGTCGTTGAACGATCCCTGCGGTCCGCCGTGAATATACAGGATGACGGGCAGAGTGTCGTCCAGTCCGGAAGGCTTGGTAATCTGGCCCCACACCGTGTCATCGCCGGCGCCAGCAAAGGAGAACCGCTGGGTCTGAACAGGAGCAAGGGCAGCAACGCGCGAGGTGGCGACGCCGGTAATCTGGCCCGCGACCTGCCAGTTTTCGGAAAGATAGATCTCTGCCGATGCGGCGATGGAATCGCGGGTAAAGAGAATCCGGTTGTCGGCCAATGGCAGAACATTCCCGAGATGCGCTTCGTTGCCCGGCATCAGGTCCAGTTTCTCGACCTTTCCGCTAGCCGGATCGATACGGAAAGCGGGTGTGTCCAGAACGTCCTGAGCGGTGGCCACGATCCAGCGCGAATCGGGGGTCCAGCTGAGCGAGTGGAAGCTGCGATCGTAATTCTGCGTCAGGGCACGGGTTTCCCCACTGGTCAGATCGCGCAGATGAATGACCATCCGGTCCGATTCGTAGCCCGGGCGCGCCATGGCGGCATAGGCCAGCCATTTTCCATCGGGGGAGGGCGCAGGCAGCGCATCGGTCGCTTCGTTCGCATCCGTCAGATTGGCCGGAACTGCACCTGGCGCGACCTTGGTTTGATAAATATCAAGATCGGTTGAGCCGGGCTCTTCCCTGCCGCCTTCACGCGCAACGAAAAACACGGACCGGCTGTCTGCAGCCCATGCGATGTCTTCGCCGCCGCCGAAGGGTTTGGTCGGTGTGTCGCCGTCCAGCGCGTTTTCTGCTGCTGCCCCGTCGAGCGGCACGGGGTCGCTCAGGCCGTCATCTGCCAGCGTATAGGCAATGGCGCGGCTGCGTTCTCCGGCGACTTCCCATGCATCCCAGTGCCGTACAAAACCGATATCGTCATCATACAACCGTCCGGTACCAAGCTGCGGTCCGGCATTCTGATCGAAGGCTACGGAATGACAGGAAAAATCGGGGCATACGCGCGGCAAGTCGCCATAAAGGACCACGCGCGCACCGTCGGGCGACAGCGAGAACCCGCCTATGTCCCACAACGCCGTGCTGAGCTGGCGGGCTTTTCCAAGCGTACCGTCAGCTGTCAGTTTCGCGCGCCATAACTGGGAGAAATCCGCCAGTGTATCATCGGCAGGGCCGGGTGCGAGGAAATAGAGCATGCCATCGGGACCGATAACGGGCGAACCTGCGCCTTCCGGCATCGTCAGGGAAACAGGCGGCGCCGACGTTTCGGAGAGCGATTGCAGGTAATAGGTTGCCGTGCGCTCGAGACTTTCAGCGTCTGTATTCGTCACGCGGAACAGCACGGTCTCGCCATCTGGCGATACCGAAGGTGCACCGACACGGGGCATCATGACGAGATCCTGCGCCGTCATTTGGCCGGGTGCGTTCTGCGTGTTGGCGTTCTGCGCGCTGGTCTGGGCTAAGGCAGGTATCGCAGCGGCAAGCGGCACAGCCATTGCAGCTGCCAAGCAGGAGCGGACGAGCGTGATGTTTTTTACCATGCGGGCCGGTTTATCGCCTTGCCGTACACTCGCAAGGAAATTGCACCGGGCTCCGGTACAAGAGCAGGGGCGATCAGCCCTTTTTGCCAGCGATCCGGCTGATTTCGGCCTGAACCATTTTTTCGACCATTGCAGGCAGATTGGCATCCAACCATTCGGCCAGCATCGGGCGCAGCATTTCGCGCGCCAGCCCCTCAAGCGAGGTTTCGCCGCTGCGGACGATTTGCGGCGCGGCGGGCGGGGTGGCCATCATGGCGAGAGCAGCAAGATTATCGCGCATGGCATTGCTGGCAGCATCGGTGAGGAGAAAAGCGTTCTCTTCGCCTTCATCCGAAGCGACATCATGCGATTCGACGAAATCTCCAACTTCCGATCCGTCTTCCATCGCTTCGTCCAGATCGAGAATTTCTTCCGCTTCTTCTGCGGCGGCAGGTTCGGGCGCCTCAGAAGAACCGGTAGCCTGTTCGCGCCGAACGCGCGCTTCGGCGGCCACTACGCGGTTATCGCGTGCGATCACTTTCTTGATCGATTCGAGGATTTCCTCGACCGACGATTCGCCCGGCTGCGGCATTGCGACTATTCCCCCGTAATCGTTTCCGGATTGTCCGGATCAGTATCTGGGGAAACATTCGCAGTCGCAGCGGGGATGTCAACGGTGCGTGTCGCGACCGGCATCGGATCGGGATCGCGCTGCCAATCCCACCATTGCCCCGAAACCCGGTCGTAATTGGTGATCGGATCATACAGGGTACCGCCATCCAGCCCAAGATCACGGGCCTCCGCCAGACCCATCGCAGCCAGCAGTGTAAAGCCGGCGACATAGGCGTTGCGCCGGGCAGTAACCAGCTGGACCCGGGACACCAGCAGCTCCTGTTCGGCATTGAGTACGTCCAGAACGGTGCGATTACCGATAGAATTTTCTGCCCGCACACCTTCGAGGCTCAGCTCTGCTGCCGACACGGCCGTGCGCGAGGAATCAATGATCGAAAGCGATGCGCGGTAACTGGCAAATGCCGCGCGGACTTGTGCAACCACGCTACGTTCGGCGAGGATAATCTGCTCCAGTGCAGCGCCTTCGCGCGCCTGAGCCTGCCGTTGCAGAGCCGCTGGCCGACCGCCCTGATAAATGGGAATCGTAAACTGCACACCGGCATTGGCTGTCAGTTCGCTTTGAGCGAAATTCGCGATTGTCGGGTCGCCTCCGCCACCCAGCGTGCCGAAGAAATTCGAATAATCCACGCCGGTAAAGACATTGACCCGGGGCAGCCTGCTCGACCCGGCAACCCGCACATCGTAACGCGCCGCTTGGGCGCGTTCACGGGCGGCGAGCAGATCGGGATTGCGCTCTATAGCCACGTCCACTGCCATATTCGGATTGTCGGGCAGGTTTGGCAAAGGCGGCGGCGGCTGAAGATTGGTCGGCATTTCGCCGACCAGCCGTATATAGGTTTCCCGCGCGCCGATCAGGTTGGACTGCGCAGTGCGCAGATCGCCCTCGGCCAATGCCAGCCGCGATTGCGATTGCGCCACGTCCGTGCGCGTCAGATCTCCGATCTCGAAACGATCACCGGCTGCCTGCACATCGGTTGCCAGAACCTGCACCTGGTTGATGTTCAATCCGACCAGCGCCTCTGCCTGCAAGACATCCATATAGGCAGCAACGACCTGGCTGAAAATGGAGCTTTCTGTTCCGCGCAGGTCAGCGCGGCCTGCCGCTACCCGCTCGTCTGCGGCGCGGATGGCGTTCTTTACGGCCCCGCCCTGATAGACAGGCACAGTAAGATCCGGGCCGACCTGAATGGTCCGGTCCGGCGCAGTGAAGCTGTTGCCCGACGTTTTCAGAAATTCGATATAGTTTCCGGTGACCGAGACATTGGGGCGTCCGGCGGCTCTCTCGATCGCCACGCCCTCATCGGTTGCACGCTGCTGCGCACGGGCGGCCTGCAAGGTAGGGTTGGTCTGATAGGCCTGCGTCAATGCCTCGCGCAGAGTATCGGCGTGTGCCGGGGGCGCGATGCTGGCGGACAGAGCGCTGCCCGCCAGCAATCCTGCAAGGAGGCTGCGGCCTGTCATTACCTTAGAAACTCCATTCCTTCGCCTGCGCAAACATTGGCAGCGCGGGCAGGGCGGTGTCGTCAACCATGTCGAAGGCAATTCGGTCTCCGGTGCGGCGTCCCACGGCAAGGCGCGGTATATCGCCGTCGATTATCCCGGACACGACACGCCCGTTCTCGGCCAAAGTCTTGACCAGTGATTTCGGCACATCGCCCAACGCCCCGTCGACCAGAACGAGGTCGAAATCCTTCAGCTTCGACTTACCGCGCGCCAACTCTGACGCATCAAGGGTATCGACCGAAGCCACGAGCGGACGGAGCAATTCCGCCAGATATCCGGTGCCGCTTTCGATCACCAGGGCCCGATCGGTTGATTTCGGCGCGGCTTCGGCCAGCATCCGGCCATGCGCCAAGGGCGATGCCAGAAAGCAGCCATCGCCCAGCGGCAGGATGCGATCCATATACGCAATGCTTTTCACGCCATCCGGTACAAAATCCTCTCGTGGGACTGTGCCCATGCGTTCCAGCACAAACGCTTCGTTGATGCCGCTGGTGCGCAGCTGGCTGTCGATCATGGCACGGCGGGAAATCAGGTAATTCATAAGACCTCTAAAGGGTGTATTACAATAACAACACAGTTGGTCAATGCCATAGTCCGAAAGCAATCACCCCGCCAAGCGCTTTGACGGCTAAGCCAACGCGCGACTAAAGGGAGTCAGGTTCGACTGACAGGAGCAATAGTTCGATGAGCGACATGATTACAATCACGGAAAACGACCTCATCGAGAGTGTCTGCGACGCGCTGCAATACATCTCCTACTATCATCCGATGGACTATATCCGCGCGCTCGGCGATGCTTACGAAGCAGAGCAGGGGGAAGCTGCGAAGGACGCGATTGCCCAAATCCTGACCAATAGCCGGATGTGCGCGGAAGGGCATCGCCCGATCTGTCAGGATACCGGCATCGTGAATGTGTTCGTCAAATGGGGGCAGAACTGCCGTCTGGACAGCAAGCGCGCGCTGCAGGAAGTAGTCGATGAGGGTGTGCGTCAGGCGTACAACCATTCCGAAAACAAGCTGCGTGCGTCCATTCTGGCAGACCCAGCCTTTACCCGCCGCAACACGCGCGACAATACGCCATGCGTGCTGTCGGTCGAGATGGTGCAGGGCAATACAGTTTCTATCGACGTCGCCGCCAAGGGCGGGGGCAGCGAAAACAAGTCGAAATTCAAAATGATGAACCCGAGCGACAATATCGTCGATTGGGTAGTCGAACAAATTCCGTCGATGGGCGCGGGCTGGTGCCCGCCCGGAATGCTGGGCATCGGTATCGGCGGTACGGCGGAACGGTGCATGGGCCTGGCCAAGGAAAGCCTGATGGACCCGATCGACATGGGTCAGCTGAAGGCGCGGGGCGCGCAAACCGATATTGAACAATTACGAATCGATATTTTTGACGCCGTCAACGCACAGGGCGTCGGTGCGCAGGGACTGGGGGGCCTTTCCACCGTGCTCGATGTGAAGATCAAGGACTGGCCGTGTCACGCTGCAGGCAAGCCGGTGGCGATGATCCCCAATTGCGCAGCCACTCGCCACGCGCATTTTACGCTGGACGGCAGCGGACCGAGCTATCTTGAGCAGCCTGATCTGAACGACTGGCCAAAGGTCCAGTGGCAGCCGGACGCATCGGCGCGCCGCGTCGATCTGGATACGTTGACGCAGGAAGAGGTAAACAGCTGGAAGCATGGAGACCGCCTGTTGCTGTCGGGCAAGATGCTGACCGGGCGCGATGCTGCGCACAAACGGATCGAGGACATGCTGGCTAAGGGCGAGGATTTGCCAGTCGATTTCAAAGGCCGTGCAATTTACTATGTCGGTCCGGTCGATCCGGTGATGGGCGAAGTCGTCGGCCCCGCCGGCCCCACCACGGCCACCCGGATGGACCGCTTCACAGAAACCATGCTTGATCTGGGCCTGCTGGCGATGATCGGTAAAGCCGAGCGCGGGCAGGATGCCGTGGAAGTGATCAGCCGGTTCAAGGTTGCCTATCTGATGGCGACGGGTGGGGCTGCCTATCTGGTCAGCCGCGCGATCAAGGAAAGCAAAGTCGTCGCATTCGAGGAACTGGGCATGGAGGCGATCTACGAATTCACCGTGCAGGATATGCCGGTTACGGTCGCAGTCGATAGCGAAGGGAACAATGTCCATACGCTGGCTCCGGCGCAGTGGAAGAAGCGTATCGCAGAGGAAAACCTGCTTCCGGCTGGCTAGCCGAAAGCAGCTCCTTAACTGTAAACTTCGACCAAAGGGTTCGAGCGCTCGACCGCTGTTCTGGCGCTCGGACGCACACCGGCGCAAGGCGGGGGCATGTTTAACCGCGTGAGCACATCTGCCGATCAAACCGAACACCTGTCGCTGCGGACGGTGTTGGTCTCCATAGGCGGCCTGTGGCTGTTCTATTTCCTGCTGACGACCCTGCGCGGTTCTATTCTTGGACTGGAATTGCAGCAGGAGATGCTGTGGCGTCGAGGTGTCGTCAGCTTGGCGGGAATGGCTGTAACCTGCGTGTTATGGATGGTTCTGCGGTTGGTGGATGACCGCTCGCTGGGATGGAAAGTGGGCGTGGCGATAATTGCCGCGCTGCCCGCATCCATCCTGATCGCCCAGATCAATCAGCTGGTATTCTCCGACATCGAAGGAAAAATCGTCGAGAAGGCTGGCGAACGCGAAGGAGTTAAGCTGCGCCAGGACGAGGCTGGCAATGTGCTGATCGATATTCCCGGTGTTTCCGGCCAGGTCGACGAAGCGCACCCCAGAGGGACGCAGCACTCCGAGACGGTTACCGTAACCTTGCAAAACGCCCCGACCGGATTCGACAAATGGCGGCGGATTAGCGACATCGCGCTGGGCAGGTATTTCCTGCTGATCGCCTGGACGTCGCTATACCTCGCATTGTTGGCAGGCGCCCAGGCCCGAGCGGCAGAACGCCGTGAAGGAGAGTTCCGGCGCGCGGCGAAAGCGGCAGAGCTGCGGTCCCTGCGGTATCAGGTGAACCCGCATTTCCTGTTCAACACACTCAATTCGCTTTCCTCATTGGTAATGACCGGCCGCACCGAACGGGCAGAGGATATGATTCAGGCGATGAGCAATTTTTATCGGCACAGTCTGGCGGAAGGCACCACCGCCGATGTCTCGCTCGCCGAAGAATTCGCGTTGCAACGTCATTATCTGGATATCGAGGAAGCGCGCTTTCCTGACAGACTGTCCACACGGCTTGATCTGGCGGAAGGGTTGGAGAATTGCCGGGTGCCCGGCATGATCCTGCAGCCGCTGGTCGAGAATTCCGTGAAATACGCCGTCGCCCCGGCCAAGCGTGTCGTGACTGTCCAGATTTCTGCATGGGCCGAAGGCAACAGCGTTGTCTTGCGCGTGGCCGATGACGGCTCCGGTCAGGGTGTGGGCATTGGCGTTGCACCGGGTCTGGGCATCGGATTGGCCAATGTGCGTGACCGGCTGAAAGGCCGCTTCGGCGATGGTGCGTCGTTCCATTCAGGCCCCGAAGGAGGGGGATATGTCACGCAGATTGTTCTCCCCAAGGATTGCCCATGAACGCTCAGCCCAAAGACATCGCCGCGCCCATGCGGACCCTGATCGTGGATGACGAACCCCTCGCGGTGGAGCGGATGCAGGTTATCTGCGCCAAGCTGAAAAGCCTGAACGTGGTCGGAACCGCCAATAATGGCGAGGAAGCCCTGAAGCTGTCCGCCGAGCTGCATCCCGATCTTGTCCTGTTGGATATGACCATGCCGGGAATGGACGGGCTGGAAGTCTCCAGAAAACTTGCCGCAGTTTCAGGAGATGCAACCTTCGGCCCCGCCGTTATCTTCGTCACAGCACATGACAATTTTGCAGTTGAGGCATTCGATTGTGATGCTGTCGATTATGTCCTGAAACCGGTGGCGAAAGATCGCCTGTCCCGGGCCATCGATCGTGCGCTGGAGCGGCGGGGAGAAGCGACGGATCGAGCCGACAGCCAGTGGCTGAAGGAATTGTGGGTACCCCACCGGTCCGAACTGATCCGGTTGGAAACATCGCAGGTCCACCGCGTCGATGCAGAGCGGGATTATGTCCGGCTGCACGTAGAAGACCGGTCCTACCTGTTGTTGCAAACCATTGCCGGGTTGGAGAAGAAGCTGGATCCGGCGCAATTCATCCGCATTCACCGATCGACTATTCTCAGGAAAAACAGCATTCGCGGTCTGCGGCACGACGGGTTGGGCGTATGGTCGGTAGAGCTGGAAGATGGCGACGCCTTGCGTATCGGCCGGACCTATCTTTCCAAGGTCAAGGCAATGACGGGCCGGTAATACGAATGCGTCATTGGTAATTCAGCATTTGCAGCCCACATAAGCGGGTGATGGCCATTCTTGCGATCTTCCTGCTCGGCATCGGTAATTTCGCCATGCACAAGGCGGTGCTCGAAAGCGGGCATCCGCTGATCGGGCAGGTCCCGTGGTTCGTTCACATGATCGGCGGGCGAGTGACGCTGGTGTTCGAATTTCTGGTTTTGCTGGCCGCTCTGCTGCTGGCCGCGAATGGCTGGCCTGCACTGGCCTGGGGATATCTGGCCTATTCCGCGCTGAATGCGCTGGCGGCCTGGCTCATCCTGACGCGGCGGGTCTGAAGCAGCCGTGTCGACCGCCATTCTGATCATCAACCGGCAAAGCGGAAGCTATACGCCGGATGCCGAGGATCGTCTTGCGCAGGGGTTCGAGGCGGCCGGATCGCCCTTGCTCCGGACGATCGATTGCAGTGAAGACGGACTGCCGGACGCCAAGGCTCTGGACGAGGCGGGGATAGAAATGCTCGCCGTTTTTGGCGGTGACGGCACGATCAATTCCGCCCTGAAAAAGGTGCGCGGGTGGTCGGGAAGTATCCTTGTTCTGCCCGGCGGAACCGCCAATCTCCTGTCCCATACATTGCATGGCGAAAGTACTGCGGGCGAAATTCTCAGCCGATTGGGTGACGGAAAGCTCGTCTTGCGGGAAATCGACTGTATTCAGGGTCGCGAGTGGATTGCCTTGTCCGAAGTGCTTGGCGGTCCGGGGTCGCTGTGGGCGGACGTGCGCGAGGAAATGCGTGAGCATGACGTAATCGACATGGCTACAAAGGCAGTCGAGGCCATACAGGCCAGCCAAAACGGCCCTCTCGTGCGGGTTTTTGCGGGGCGTCGCGAGATCGGAAGACCGGAAGGTTATGCCGGTGTCCGTATTTCTCCTGCCAAAGGGGCGCTTCTCCCGCAAGGATACCGGATCGAGAGGCCCGCAGAATTCGTGCAACAGGGAGCGGCAATCCTAGCGCGCAATTTCCGCGAGGGACCGTATGACGAATTGGAAAGCAACCCTGAAATCGTGTTCCAATCCACTGCCAATACAGCTCTTCAGCTGATGATAGATGGTGAACGGTTCGACGGGCAGTCTCAGGAGAGGTTTGCCCTTGCGCCACTGGGCCTGTCTCTGCTTGGCTCACCGGTATGAACAACACGCTCCTGTTTCATCTGTCGGACATACATTTCGGCCTCGAAGATAACCAGGCCCTCGATTGGGTAAAGCATGAGATTTCCACGCGCCGGCCCGATGCCATCGCCATTACTGGCGACCTGACGATGAGGGCGCGGCATTCGGAGTTTGCTGCTGCAACACAGTGGATCAGGTCTCTGGGCGTTCCGGTAACGGTGGAGGTCGGTAATCACGACATGCCGTATTTCAATCCGATAGAACGCTTCTTCGATCCGTATCGCCGGTTCAGGGGTATGGCTGAACTGGTCGAACGTGAATTGGATCTCCCAGGTTTCGCTATCGTCCCGTTGAAAACTGCGGTGCGCGCGCAGCCACGGCTGAATTGGTCCAAAGGCTGGGTCACCGATGCGGCGCTGGGCAAATGTCTGAAGGCGATAGATGCGCTGCCCGATGGCCAGATGGCACTTGTCGCAGTTCATCATCCCCTGCGGGAAGTTGGTACCGAAGGAACTGCACTGACGAAAAACGGGTTGAAAGCATTGAACGAACTTGCCCGCCGCCCTGTGCTGGCGGTGTTATCGGGCCATGTGCACGATGCCTTTGATATCGTCGAGCAAACGAAAAACGGTCCGGTGCGAATGATCGGAGCCGGGACTTTGTCGAAACGGACGAGGTCGACGCCACCGAGTTTCAATGAGTTGTTATGGGACGGCGAGCGCCTGAAAGTTAAAGTGCGCAATCTGGACGACATCGATTCGCAGGCGATGATGATCGACGACGTACCTGAAGACGCCACTCCCCCGCGCCATCAGGGCGAGCCGGTGGCTGCGGTCAATCAGGTGCCGCGCACGGATCCGCCAGTTCGCTAACAGAAAAGGACGGCTCCCTTGCAGGAACCGCCCTCTCTTGGTGTCTCGGTTGAGAACTGTGTGCCCGTATAGGGCGGCAACATTAACGTTTCGAGAACTGGAAGCTCTTGCGCGCTTTTGCCTTGCCGTATTTCTTACGCTCGACCACGCGGCTGTCGCGGGTGAGGAAGCCTGCGGATTTAACCGTGGAGCGAAGCTCCGGCTCGTAACGGGTAAGAGCCTGGCTGATGCCGTGCTTCACAGCGCCAGCCTGACCCGACAGACCGCCGCCGCGAACAGTAGCGATAACATCGTACTGGCCCTGGCGGTCGGTAATGGTGAAAGGCTGATCCAAAATCAGACGCAGCGTTGGACGTGCGAAATAGGTTTCCTGATCCCTGCCGTTGATTGTGATCGTGCCCTTGCCAGGCTTGATCCAGACGCGGGCGACCGCATCCTTGCGGCGTCCGGTCGCGTAGGCACGGCCCTGATCGTCCAGCTCCTGCGCACGCAGAGGCGTGGCGGGGTTGTTGGCAATCGCCTTGGCGTCTGCATCGGGGGCATCGCCCGCGATTGCGCCCAGATCGGCAAGGTCGGTGACCGTATCGGCCTTGGGTGCTGCTTCAGCTTTTTCTTCAGCCTTAGGGGCTTCAGTTTCCGCGGGTGTTTCGGTCGCGGCGGTTTCAGCCTTGGTCTCAGGCGATTCTGCTGCAGTTCCGGCGGTGTCTTCTGGTTTCTTGTCGTCAGCCATTACGAGGAAGCCTTGTTCTTGCGGTTCATCGAGGCAACATCCATCACATTCGGCTTTTGGCCGTCATGCGGATGCTCGGTGCCGTTATACAGGTGCAGGGCGCGCATCTGGTCGCGGCCCAGTGGTCCGCGCGGGATCATGCGCTGTACGGCCTTCTCCAGAACGCGCTCTGGGAAACGGCCTTCCAGAACTTTCGCTGGAGTCGTTTCCTTGATGCCGCCGGGGTGGCCGGTGTGCTTGTAATAGGTCTTGTCGGTCATCTTCTTGCCGGTGAACTTCACCTTGTCGGCATTGATGATGATGACATGATCGCCGCAATCGACATGCGGGGTATAGCTGGGCTTGTGCTTGCCGCGCAGCAGGTTGGCAACGATCGCGGCCAGACGGCCGACAACCAGATTGTCGGCATCGATAATATGCCAGTCTTTTTCGACCTCTGCCGGTTTGATCGACCGGGTCGCTTTGGTGAGCGCCTTCATGGCTGGTAAAGTCCTTATGTCTCTTGTCTTGGAGCAGGCCCGCTTGCGGGCGCAACGAACGAAGCGCGATGGCCGCGTTCAATCCGGGCGGGCAAATGACTGTGATGCGCGCCTAAGTCAAGCTGGAAGCGGGGTTGCGTAGAGGTATTATAATACCGCAAGGCAATTATACGCGAACTAAGCCGTTCGTCCGGAGACGTGCGCTGCCCATGCAAAGGCTGCGACCAGCAGTGCGCCGACCAGCTGATGCGCCACTGCGATCCATAGCGCCACACCCGTCATCACCGTGGCGATACCCAGCACCATCTGTGCGCCCAGCAGCGCATTCAGTGTCGCCGAGGGCCGACGGCTCAGCTTCTTGACGTGGCGCGCGAACAGAAGAATGCCGATAAAGGCGACCCATGCCCACCAGCGATGGAGGAAGTGAAGCAGATACGGGTCGTGCGTGACAGCCCGGAACAGCCCCTCGCCAGCGTCGTATTCCGGGATTATCCGGTTCTGCATCAGCGGCCAGGTATCGGACGCGTGACCCGCATTCAGCCCCGCGACCCAGGCGCCCAGCAGCAACTGAACAAACAGCACCGCCGCCGCAACCAGTGCCAGACCCGTCAGCCGTGCAGGCCGTGCATCCTTCATCTGCGCAAGCCGCCGCAGGTCCAGTGCCGTCCACACCAGACCGCCAAGCGTAAACAGTGCGGTGAGCAGATGGATGGAAAGCCAGAAATGGCTCACATCGGTCATTTGCCCCGACAGACCGGAGCGGACCATAAACCAGCCAAACGCCCCTTGCAGACCGCCCAGCGCCAGCAGGGCAACCAAACGCAGCTTGTATCCCGAAGGTATCATCTTACGGACCCAGAAATAGGCCAGTGGCAGGGCAAAGACGAGGCCGATCATCCGGCCGATAAAGCGGTGGAACCATTCCCAGAAGAAGATGAACTTGAAATCCGCCAGCGTCATGCCAGCAGGCCCAGCCTCGAACATATACTCCGGCGTGGCGCGATATTCCGCAAATTCCGCCTGCCACTGTGCTTCGGTGAGCGGGGGGAGAGTGCCGGTGATGGGCTGCCACTGGGTAATCGAAAGGCCCGATTCGGTCAGCCGCGTGATACCGCCCACCAATACGATGCCGACAATCATGGATGCGACGATGAACAGCCACCGCGCCAGCAGATCGGGACGGGCAGAAGACCCCGGTGTGACGGAAGAAGGACGGGGAGTGACAGCATCGGTCGCCATGCGCCGTTTATTGGGCGTGCGGCGCGGATGTTGCAAGCGTGGCAAAACGCCGGACTTGTACAATGATACATTATCACCTATTTGGATTCGCATAATGACTCGGCCCCTTAATCCCATGCGCCAGCGGCTTGACCGTGCGGGTATCGTTCTTTCGGGATTATGCGCAGTGCATTGCCTGGCCAGTATTGCGATTATCTCTGCGCTGGGTCTGGGCGGACAGTGGTTTCTCGCGCCCGATATTCACCGCTGGGGCCTGCTGGTTGCGCTCATCATCGCGGCGGTAACCATCGGCTGGGGCGCGCTGCGTCACCGCCGCCGTGCCCCGTTCGTCGTCGCGATGATGGGGCTTTCCTTCATGGGCGGCGCGCTGGCTGCGCCGCACGGGATGGAAGAGGCGGTTCTGACGATTATCGGCGTCGCTTTGGTATCGCTGGGCCACATTCTCAATTTGCGCCCGCACTTGTCTGACGCGCGTTGACCGCTATCTCGCTTGGCATGAGCGAGAACCACACGATTACCGTCAACGGCGAAAGCCGCAGTACCACCGCCCGCACAGTGGCCGATCTGGTGCGCGAGCTGGATCTGGAGCCTGAGAAAGTTGCGGTGGAGCGCAATGGCGTAATCGCGCCGCGCTCGGAACTGGGTGCAGTGACGCTGGGTGATGGCGATGTGCTGGAAATCGTGCATTTTGTAGGTGGGGGCGATGCTGCAAGTGATGCCGATACATGGAGCGTAGCGGGCCATACCTTCCGCTCCCGGCTGATTGTAGGCACTGGCAAGTATACGGACTTCGAGCAGAATGCCGCAGCATTGAAAGCAAGCGGCGCGGAAATCGTCACCGTTGCGGTGCGCCGGGTCAATGTCACCGACCCCAAAGCACCCATGCTGACGGATTTCATCGACCCCAAAGAAACGACATACCTACCCAACACGGCGGGCTGTTTCACTGCCGATGACGCGATTCGCACTCTGCGGCTCGCGCGTGAAGCAGGCGGCTGGGATCTGGTGAAACTGGAGGTGCTGGGCGAGGCGCGCACGCTCTATCCCGATATGCGTGAAACGCTAAAGGCTACCGAAGTGTTGGCCAAAGAAGGCTTCCATCCAATGGTCTATTGCGTGGACGATCCGATCGCCGCACAGCAGCTGGAAGAAGCGGGCGCCGTTGCCATCATGCCGTTGGGCGCACCGATCGGCAGCGGGCTGGGTATCCAGAACCGCGTGACCATCCGTCTGATCGTGGAAGGCGCGAAAGTGCCCGTGCTGGTCGATGCCGGCGTCGGCACGGCAAGCGATGCAGCAGTAGCGATGGAGCTGGGCTGTGATGGTGTACTGATGAACACCGCGATTGCCGAGGCAAAGGACCCGATTCGCATGGCCCGCGCGATGAAACTGGCGGTGGAGGCTGGCCGCGACGCCTATCTGGCCGGGCGTATGGGAACGCGAAAATATGCGGATCCCAGTAGTCCGCTGGCGGGACTTATCTGATTGTCGCTGTAAAAGGGCATTCTGGCGCTATCGTGTATCAGGCGCGGCACCGAATCAGAGTTAAGTCGTTGATAGATTGAGCCGCCATCCTGCGGCTTGCCACCGACAGGCACATTCCTGCCGGCGGGCCATATTAGCAGGAGAATACCAATGGGCGAACTGAAAGATAAAGCAAAAGGCATTGCAAACGAAGCTGCAGGCAACGTGAAGCAAGCATCGAACGATCCTGAAACGCGTGCCGAGGGCAAGGCCCAGGAACGCAAGGGAGAAGCCCAAAATCTGAAGGGCGAAGTGAAGGGTGCCTTGGGCGACAAGGTCTAATTCTTCCCTCCAACAAAAAAGGGCGGCGATTGATTTCGCCGCCCTTTTTGTTTTGTATGTTCCAAAGAAATTAGCCGGGAATGACCGCTTGGGCAGCCTGCCCATCCCCCTCGGGCGCAGCGATGATGTCACGCGTCACGCGGCCCTTGGCGACGGTATTGGTTTTTTCGCTACCGACTGATGAACGTATGCCGGGTGCTGCTTCACCGGCGCGGTCGAGAACACTGGTTTCCACGCTGGAGCGGGCCGCGGGGCCACCGAACAATACATCCAGAGCCTGCTCGCTGGCCGTGCCGCCAGCCGGCCGGGGGGCGCCATCGGTGGGGGGAACCAGGTTGAAATCGGGCGGTATCACCAACGGAGCCTGACGCTGCACGGCGAATTCATCAGGCCGGTCGCGGTCCAGCAAACCGCCGCTGCTGCAGCCAGCCATAGCCAGCGTTGCGAGAGAGAGTAGGGCGGGCTTAAAGGCGATAATACGCATCAATTCGTCTCCGGAGACGCAGCTTTGGCGTCTTTTGGTGTGCTTTCTTCACTGTCGCGCAGGAAGAAGGAGCGGGCAAGGATTATCAGCACGCCGATGGTGATCGCAGCATCGGCTATGTTGAAGATGAGGAAGGGGCGAAATTCGCCGAAATGCAGATCGGCATAATCGATCACATAGCCCCAGGCGTAGCGGTCGTAGATATTGCCCAGTGCGCCGCCCAATATCAGGCTGAGGCCCAGTATCTCGCCCATCGAGCGTTCGCGCAGCATCCAGACCAGCACCACGACGGCAATCAGCGCGGTAACCAGCACCAGTATCCAGCGCATCTCCATGCTGGTCGCTTCGAACATACCAAGCGACACACCGAAATTCTGGGTCCAACGCAGGTCGAAGAACGGGATCAGTTCGATCACGCCCTTTTCACGCAGCTCCAGCGGCACACGCACCAGCCATTTGATGTACTGGTCCGCGGCGCAAACGATTACCGCAATGGCGAGGCCAATCAGGCGGTTTTTGGTGACAATACTGCTCATCCGACCACTCCTTCGCACCGGTCACACAGCGCGCCGTCTTCGGCCACACTGGGCAAAAGACGCCAGCAGCGGCCGCATTTGTCTTCGGTGGAGCGCGTAACAGTCACGCTGTCTCCATCGCTGCGCGTGACTGACGCACAAATGAACAGCTCTGCCAAAGCTTCGTCGGTGAAGCCTTCGGGAATGTCCGCAGCGGGTACGGTAACGTCGGCTTCATTGCTAGAGCGGATGGTTTTCTCGCGGCGCAGCGGCTCGATGGCCTCGGTTACACGCTCGCGCAAGATTCGCAGCTGTTCCCAGCGCGCGGTGTCGGCGGTCACGGCGGGAACTTGCGGCCACTCCAGAAGGTGAACGCTGCCGCCATCGGGATAGCGCGTGCCCCACACCTCTTCGGACGTGAAGACCAGAACCGGAGCGGCATAGCGGACCAACGCATGGAACAGCAGGTCGAGCACGGTGCGATAAGCATTGCGAACCGTGCTGTCTGGCCCGTCGCAATACAGCGTATCCTTGCGGATATCGAAGAAGAACGCGCTCAAATCTTCGTTGCAGAAATCAACGAGCAAGCGTGTGTAGGTGTTGAAGTCGTAATCGTTCGCCGCCTGCTTCAGTTTGCCGTCCAGATCTGCCAGCAATGACAGGACATAGATTTCCAGTTCCGGCACTTCGCCCACATCACCGGCATCGCCGACAAAGCCGTTCAGCGCGCCCAGCAGATAGCGGAACGTGTTGCGCAGGCGGCGGTACTGGTCGCCCACACCCTTCAGGATTTCGTTCCCGATGCGGTGGTCTTCGGTGTAATCGACACTCAGCGCCCACAGGCGGACGATATCCGCGCCGTATTGCTCCATCACCTTCAGCGGATCGACCGTATTGCCGAGCGATTTCGACATCTTGAACCCCTTGGGGTCCATAGTGAAGCCGTGAGTCAGTACTGCGTCGTAAGGCGCACGGCCCCGTGTGCCGCAGCTTTCCAGCAGGCTCGACTGGAACCAGCCGCGATGCTGGTCGCTGCCTTCCAGATAAAGATCAGCGGGCGATTGAAGTTCGGGCCATTCGTCCGATTCCAGCACGAAGGCGTGGGTGGAGCCACTATCGAACCATACATCGAGAATGTCGGTGACCATCTCGTAGTCGTCGGGGTTGCGATCGGAGCCAAGGAATTCGGCAGCGCGGCTTTCTTCCCATGCGTCGACCGTACCGGCGGTGATGGCAGCTTGAATGCGGGCGTTCACTTCCGCGTTGACCAGCAATTCGCCGGTTTCACGGTGGACGAACAGCGCGAGCGGCACGCCCCATGCGCGCTGGCGGCTGATCAACCAGTCAGGTCTGCCCTCCACCATACTGCGCAGGCGGTTGCGGCCCTTCTCCGGTACGAAGCGCACGCGCTCGATTTCGGACAATGCGATCGCGCGAAGGGTCTCCCCATCGTTCTGGTCCGCACGAATCTGTGCTTCTTCGGCGCATCGCGGCATCTGGAAATCGAGTGTCTCGTCGATCGAGATGAACCATTGCGGAGTGCAGCGATAGACGACCTTGGCCTTGGAGCGCCAGGAATGCGGGTAGCTGTGGTGGTAATCGGCGCTGGCCGATAGCAGCGCGCCTGCCTCGCGCAGATCATTGCAGATCGGCCCGTCGGGCGCGTTAAACGGCTTGTTGATGACGCTGCGGCGGCGGTCATCATCTCCGCCCAGCCACAGCCAGTCGTCGCGGTAGCGTCCGTCGCCCATGACGGCGAACACCGGATCGATGCCGTTCGCCTTGCACAAGTCGAAATCGTCCTCGCCGTGATCGGGCGACATATGGACGATGCCGGTGCCGCTGTCGGTGGTGACAAAATCGCCCGCGAGCATGGGGCGCGGCTTGGCGTAGAACCCGCCAAGATGATGCATCGGGTGGCGGACGATTGTTCCGGCTAGGGCGGAGCCTTTTCCGGTCCAGACAATTTCACCCTTTGACCAATCGTGACCGAGACGCGCTTCGAAGCTGTCAAGCAGTGGCGTAGCGATCAAGAAACGATACTCGTCGTCTGGACCGAAGTAGGGAGTGCCATCTTCGCTCGGCATCGCCAAGCCGGTCTTGGTAAATTCGACCAAAGCATACTCAACCGCCGGCCCATACGCGAGCGCCTGATTAACCGGAATCGTCCAAGGCGTCGTCGTCCAGATTACCGCATGCGCGCCGACCAGTTCGGGGATGCCGCTTTCGACAATCTCGAACGCCACATCGATCTGAGGGCTGTCGGTCAGGTCGGCATATTCGACCTCGGCATCGGCCAGCGCGGTTTCCTCGACCGGCGACCACATCACCGGCTTTGCGCCGCGATAGAGCTGGCCGGTCTCGGCGAATTTGTGCAGTTCGGCGACAATCGCGCCTTCCGCTTCGGGGCGCATGGTCAGGTAGGGTTTGTCCCACCGGCCCTGAATGCCCAGGCGTTTCAGCTGCTCGCGCTGCACATCGACCCATTTCTGGGCGTATTCGCGGCATTCGGCGCGGAATTCCTTGGGCGGGACTTCCTTCTTGTTAAGCTTCTTCTTGCGGTAGAGTTCCTCCACCTTCCATTCGATCGGCAGGCCGTGGCAATCCCAGCCCGGCACATAGGGCGCGTCCTTGCCCATCAGGCTTTGCGTGCGAACCACGGTGTCTTTCAGCACATGGTTCAGCGCATGGCCGATATGCATGTCGCCATTGGCGTAAGGCGGGCCGTCATGGAGGATGAACTTTTCGCGCCCGGCGCGGGTTTCGCGCAGTTCCTCGTACAGCTTCTCGTCCTGCCAGCGCGCCAGGATACCCGGCTCTTTCTGCGGCAGCCCCGCCTTCATGGGGAAGTCGGTCTTCGGCAGGAAGACGGTGCTTTTATAGTCGGGCTTGCTATCGGACATGATGGGCAGGGCGGTTAGGGCATAATGCGGGGCGGATAAAGCCTGCTTGTCGCAAGGCGCTCACTCAGAGGAACGCCGCGCCTGCATCGCGCGGATAGTCGCATCAATTTCGGCCTGCGTGCGGTTGTCCAGCCTCGTGTGCAGCGCGGGCGCAATGGAGAAGATATCAGCCGTCATCAGAAACCCGTTGAAACTGGCGGGAACCTCTCCGAGGGTCTCGGGCAAGGCAATGCCGGGGAGTGGGGCGCCCGACCCATGAGATCCGGTCATGATAATCTGGCCGCCATGCGCCTCTATCCGCGCAATCAGACGGTTGGGCCAACCCCAATAGAGCAGCTGACCATCGACCGGAATAATCATTGTTCCGCCCCGGCAACTGGCGGGCACATACCCGGTCCACCCCCACAGCTTGTAATCACCGCTGCATTCGCGGGCCTGCTGCGCATTCCAGACCCATGCTTCGGGAAGGCGCCGACGGATGATATCCGTGGCTGCAACGTCGCCGGTAAAGGCATCGCGCACGGCCACGGGATCGCGATCTAGCGCCGCCAGCTGCCCCAGAAGGGCAGTCGCTACCGCCGGATTGTCTGCAGGCAGGCTGTACATCAGCCGGGCGCGGCGGGGCAGGGCGGGAACCAGTTCTGCCAGCGTCGCGATCTGGCCGATGCCCTTGCCCCTCAGCGGGAAGCTCTCGCCGCTATCGGCAGTGTAACGGTAGCCTGTGTCGAGCGTCTTGAGCTGTTCTACAGTCTGCTCTGATACCTGTCCGGTCCCATTGGTCAGACAGGACAGATCGTTGCTGCCGAGCAGGACGATCTCGCCATCGGCGCTCAGGCTGACATTCACCAGCGTTATGCCTGCACCCAGTTTCAGGGATCGGACGATGCTATCGACGCTGTTCGGCAGGTAATCGGTGTAGGGCGTTTCGATGGCGGTACCGGGGCACCCCGTACTGCCGGGCGTGAGGGGAAGCGGACCGATACCGTGTTGCGCCACAAGTTTAACGCTGCCCTTCGGCTCGGGTGCCAGCCATTGCGCGTTGACGATGGTCAGGATCAGGATGGCCAGGGCGATCCCTGCGCCAATGCGAACAAGCCACCTGTTCATGCAAGCAATGCCCGCGCCGTATCGCAGTCCTGATCCATCTGGGCGATCAGGCCTTCCAGCGATTCGAATTTTGCTTCCCCGCGAAGGAAGTGATGGAAGGCTACTTCGATTTCCTGACCATACAGATTGCCTGAGAAATCGAAGAAATGCGGCTCCAGCAATTCCTTGGGGGGGTCGAACTGGGGGCGCACGCCGAGATTGGCCGCGCCTTTCAGCACTTCGCCGGTTGCCAGAACTTTCCCGGTCACGGCGTAGATACCGTAGCGCGGACGCAGATAGCTTTCGATATCCAGATTGGCGGTGGGATATCCGATTTCGCGGCCCCGCTTGTCACCATGCTGGACGATGCCGCGAATGGCGAAGGGGCGGGTTAGAAGCTCGGTCGCCGTGGTGCAATCACCTTCGCGCAAAGCCGCCCGGATGCGGCTGGAAGATACCGGCGCTGTGCCGTCTTCGACGGGCGACACAGTGCGCGATTGCAGCCCCAATTCCGCGCCACGCTTTGCCAGCATCGCGACATCGCCCTGCGCCCGCTGGCCGAAAGTGAAATCTTCACCTGTTACCACGCCGTGTGCGCCCAGCCGCCGGATCAGGATGTCGGCAATGAAGTCTTCTGCGCTGGTCCCGGCAAGCTCGGCATTGAAATGAAACACGAGCATCGCTGCGGCTCCGGCGGCGATGTAGAGCTCCTGCCGCTGCTCCAGAGTAGTGAGGCGGAACGGGGGCGTGTCGGGTTTGAAATGGCGCACCGGGTGGGGATCGAAGGTTGCGACAATGGCCGGGCGGCCTTCCGCGCGCGCCCACTGGATCGCTTCGCCAGCCACCGCCTGATGGCCGATGTGGAAGCCGTCGAAATTGCCCAGCGCGATGATTGCCCCGCGCAACGAAGCAGGCATGGGCTCACGGTGATCGAGCCACCTCATGCCGGGGCACTTTTTTGCTGGCGGAGATAGGTGAGGAAGGAGAATGCAGGCTTGTCTGCGCGTGCCGGATGATCTTCACGGGCCGACAATTCCCATTCCGCGCCCAAAGGTTTCATAAAGGTGTCGCCGGTGAAATCGGCATGGATTTCAGTCAGCTCCACACGGTCTGCCATCGGGCGGAAAACATCATATACAGCAGCCCCGCCAACGATTGCGATATCGGTTTCGGGATCATCCTGCCGGGCGAATGCCAGCGCTTCGGGCACGGAACGTACGATATCCGCACCCGGTGCATCGAAGGTTTCACGCCGGGTCAGCACGATATGGTGCCGCCCGGGCAGGATCCCGGGCAGGCTTTCGAAAGTCTTGCGGCCCATGATCATCGGCAGCCCTTTTCCCTCGGGCCCCATAGTCAGCGCCTTGAACCGTTTCAGGTCCGCAGGAATATGCCACGGCAATTGACCGCCCTTGCCAATCGTGCCGTTTGCGGCGCGGGCGTAGATCAGGAAAACTTCGCCCATCAGTCGAATGTCAGCGCCGTCGTGTGGCCCATCTTGCGCCCGTCCGTAGCGCGGGCCTTGCCATACAGGTGCAGCTGCGTGGCGGGGTCGGACAGTGCGCTGTGCGCTGTGTTTGCATCCTTGCCCACTATGTTGCGCATCACCATGCCCGGCGCGATGGTGCGGGTATCGCCCAGCGGCAGGCCGCAGATCGCGCGGATGTGGTTGGCAAACTGGCTGGTAGCCGCGCCCTCGATGGTCCAATGGCCGGAATTGTGGACGCGCGGGGCCATCTCGTTGAATACGGGCCCATTGCCGGTGGCGAAGAATTCCAGTGTCAGCACGCCGACATAGCGCAATGCGTCGGCCACCTGCCGCGCCAGATCGCGCGCCTCGCCCACCTGCGCTGTCACGATGTCGGGGGCGGGCAGGGTAGATGTCGCCAGCATCCCTCCGTCATGGACATTATGGGTACTGTCCCAGAACACCATTTCGCCATCCTGCCCGCGAGCCAGAATGACCGAGAACTCGGCTTCGAATTCGATAAAGCCTTCATAGATCGCGGGCGTGTCAGGAATAGCGATGCCCTCTGCTTCGTAGGCGGACTGGATGCGCCACTGACCCTTGCCGTCATAGCCCTCGCCGCGCGTCTTCAGGATGCCCGGCGTCCCTATCCGTTCGATAGCGGCGGTCAGATCGGCGCGGTTGTCGACGGTGGCATAGGGCGCAGGCTTGCCGCCGAGCCCTTCGACGAAGCGTTTTTCATTCAGCCGGTCCTGAGCGGTTTCCAGCGCGCGCGCATTCGGCACCAGCAATTCGCCGAGCGCGCCGAGCGGGGCAACGGGCACATTCTCGAATTCCCAGGTGACCACATCGCAGGCCTGCCCAAAGGCCGCCATTGCCTGCGCGTCATCCCACTTGTTACGGAAAATGTCGGCACAGACATCCGCTGCGACGATTTCTTTTTCCGGGCTGTAGGCGATGCAGCGGTAGCCCATCTGCGCCGCCGCTATGGCGAGCATCCGGCCCAGTTGGCCGCCGCCCAGAATGCCGATGGTGGAACCGGGTTTCAGCATTACGGGCCGGTCGGCCGTTCGGCAACGGCATCGCTGCGGCTGGCGCGCCATGCTTTCAGTCGTTCGGCAAGCGGCTCGTCCGAGAGGCACAGGATACTTGCGGCCAGCAGACCGGCATTGGTTGCGCCCGCATCGCCAATGGCCAATGTGCCCGTGGGTACGCCAGCAGGCATCTGGACGATGGAGAGCAGGCTATCCATGCCCGACAGCGCTCTGGACTGCACCGGCACGCCCAGCACCGGCAGATGCGTCATTGCAGCGATCATCCCTGGAAGATGGGCTGCGCCGCCAGCGCCTGCAATGATGACCTTGAAGCCTTCATTGGCAGCATCCCGGGCGAAATCGACCATCCGGTCCGGCGTGCGGTGGGCCGAAACGATTCGCGCCTCGTGTGGCACGGCCAGTTCTTCCAGAACCCGCGCCGCGCATTGCATTGTCGGCCAGTCGGACTGGCTGCCCATTACGATGGCGACTTGCGGTGCATCGGTCATTGTCAAAGCTCCCCCCGGCCGGTTCCGAACTCCGGTTCTGGCCGATACCCCTAACGGTCTTTCAGATAATAGCGTGTGCCGGCCTGCATCGAATCATCGAATTCGTATACTATCGGCTGGCCGGTGGGGATTTCCAGCCCCGTGATATCGTCATCCGATATGCCCGACAGGTGCTTGACCAGTGCGCGCAGGGAATTGCCGTGGGCCGACACGATTACCGGGCCGCCCTCTTTCAGGGCAGGTACGATGGCCTGCTCGTAATAGGGCAGCACCCGTTCAATAGTGAGCTTCAGGCTTTCCGCTTCCGGCACATCGACGCCCGCATACCGGGGATATTCCGACAGATCGAAATCGCTGCCTGCCTCTATCGGCGGAGGCGGCACATCATAGCTGCGGCGCCAGATATGCACCTGTTCGTCCCCATGCTTGTCACGGGTCTGTTGTTTGTCGAGGCCGGTCAGCCCGCCATAATGACGTTCATTCAGGTGCCAGTCCTTGGTTTCGGGTATCCATAGCCGGTCGCACTCCTCCAATGCCAGATGCAGAGTGCGGATCGCGCGGGACTGGAAGGATGTGAAGGCCCGCACCGGCAGTAGGTCGGGGTGATTCTTCAGCAGCTTACCTGCTGCGCGCGCTTCTTCCACGCCCTTGTCCGTCAGGCCGACATCCCACCATCCGGTGAACCGGTTGGCGAGGTTCCATTCGCTTTGTCCGTGACGTACGAGAATCAGACTTGGCAACGCTTAAGCTCCAACCATAATCGGGAGCGGCATCCGTTAGCCCGCACTATCGCCTTTTGGAAGGGTTTCCGGCACATTCATCTCGCGCGCCTGCGCCTTGCGGCGGCGCAGGTTCTCCCGCAGCTTGGCGGCCATGCGTTCTTCGCGGGTCAGGGCTGGCTTGGGATCGGTCATCCCCGACCCTTGCCGCGATCCCGCTTCGCGCTCAAGCTTTGCTTGACTCACGGGGCGCATCAGGCAATGGGCGCGCCTGCCTTTCAACAGGCACTTCCGGAGCCGCGGTAGCTCAGTGGTAGAGCGCGTCATTGGTAATGACGAGGCCGAGAGTTCAATTCTCTCTCGTGGCACCATTTTCCTCCATTTCCCTGTCCAGCCACAGGCTACTCTCGTCGAATGTCTGCTTGAAAAGCGGAAGGAGAGGATTCATGCGCATTGGAATGACCGATCAGGAAGCCGATTTCATTGCCGCCATCCAGCCGGGCGATGCGCTGACCCAGCTGCATCCCAACCACGAGAAAGCGATGCGGGTGCAGGGTATCGGCTTTGCCATTCCCGTCTTGATTGCTGCAGCGGTTGCGGACTGGTTCGCGCCAATTTTTCCCGGAGCCATCTTTCTGGTCGTGCTGGGTATTGCCATGATCCTGATCCTCCGGCTGCCGCACCGGCGGTTTGCGGCACGCGGATTTGCGATGAGCGATGACAGGCTGCGCGTGGTGCGCGGCCTGCTGTTCCGTTCCGACACCGTGGTGCCGTTCGGCCGGGTCCAGCATATCGATGTCGACCGCGGTCCGCTGGAGCGGTATTACGATCTCTCCACGCTGACCCTGCATACTGCAGGCAGCCACAATGCCTCTGTCCACCTACCGGGCCTGAACCATGACGACGCATTGGCCATGCGCGAAACGATCCGCGCGCATATCAAGCGTGAGAGCCTGTGACCGGGGCGATGGAGGGCATTGCGGGCGAAACAGCAATCGAAGAAGGCGAGCCAAGGCGCACCGATCCGCTGTCCTTTATAGTAAAGGCGGCCGTGCTGCTGCCTCAGCTCGCCCTGCCGACAGGCTTCGCCTATTTCAGCGTAACCCGCGACATGGAGGCTGGCGGCATCGGCCGGCTATCGCTCATCCTGCTGCTGATTGCCGCTCTGATTGCGCTCAATCTGGGTATTGCATGGCTGCAATGGCGGCGCTTCACCTACCGCGTGGGCGAGGCCGATATTCGCGTGGAAAGCGGCCTGCTGTCACGGTCCGCACGGTCGGTGCCGTATGAACGGATACAGGATGTAAGCCTCGAGCAGAAATTCGTTGCCCGACTGCTGGGACTTGTCGAAGTCCGCTTCGAGACGGGTGCGGGGGGCAAGGACGAGCTGGCGCTGGCCTATCTGTCGCAGGAGCAGGGCGAGGCTTTGCGTGAAGTGGTGCGCGAACGCCGCGACGAAGCCGATGGCGTGGCCACAGATGCAGCAGATACTGCAGAAGAGGCCACTATAAACACGCAGGAGCAGGCCAGGCCGTTGTTTGCAATGGGCCCGGGGCGGCTGTTCACTTTCGGTCTGTTCGAATTTTCGCTGGCATTGGTGGCCGTTCTGGCAGCAGCCGCGCAGCAGCTGGATTTCCTGCTGCCCTTCGATCTGTGGGATCCCGATTTCTGGATGCAGACCTTTGCCGGGCCGGGAGAGCGGATCGCCGGTGCAGGCCCGGTGATGCAATTTGTCGGCGTTATGCTGATTGCCGGTACGCTGGTGATAGCAGGTATGGTCACAGGGCTGGTTCGCACCTTCCTGCGGGACTGGGATTTTCGGTTGGACCGCACGGCCAAGGGGTTCCGCCGGCGCCGCGGACTGTTTACGCGCACCGATGTGGTGATGCCCGCCCACCGTGTGCAGGCGCTGCGGTTTACCACCGGCATCATGCGCCGGCGGTTCGGCTGGCAGGGTTTGAAATTTATCAGTCTGGCGCAGGATAGCGGGGCAGGAAACCACGTCGTTGCGCCATTTGCCCGCGATGCCGAATTGCTGCCAATCGCCCATGCAGCCGGGTTCACTCCTCCGCCCGGCGATACAGCATGGAAGCGGGCTTCCAGAGCCTATCGCATAATTACCGCAATCGCCGAAGCTGGTGCGCTGATCGCGCTGGGCGTCGCCATAGAAATCGCGCTGTTCGTGTTCGAGATCGATCTGTTCGATGGGCAGGAATGGGCGGCATTGATACCTGTGGCAATCGGCGTGGCGGCGGGCATATGGCAGTGGTTTCTGTGGCGTTATGAACGGCATGCGCTGGGCACCACGCAGATCTATGTACGCACCGGCTGGCTCGCCCCCGCACTCGATATCGGGCGGCGGGTCAAATTGCAGTCGGTGGAGATTGCGCAGGGGCCATTTGCCCGCCGATTCGGCTTTGCCACGCTCCATCTGGGGCTGGCAGGCGGTAAACTGGCAGTGCCGGGTATTCCTGTCGACCGCGCGCGCGAGTGGCGGGCTGCGATACTGGACAGCATTGCGACCAGCGACTTCTCCGAACTGGTCTAGGCGCGCAGATCGCTCCAGTCGGGATTTTCATCGAACTTTTTCTCGACGTAAGAACATTGCGGCACAATCTTGAAGCCCTGTGACCGGGCATCGGCGACCAGCCGTTCGACCAGCTGCCCGGCAATTCCGCGCCCGCCGATCTCTGGCGGAACTACGGTATGGGTGGCCACACGGACATCCGCATTGGAACTGGCAGATTTTGGTTCCCATTCCAGATAGCCGTTTGCATCCTCGCCTTCGACATCGGCGTTGTATTTGCCACCCTGGCCCTGGACGTGATGCGTAATGGTGACCTGTGCTGTCTCGGCGTTCATTGCTGTGCTCCTTCTTGCGCTCAACGGTGCGCGGCGTAAGGGCGTTCCCATGAGCAGTTCAACAGCCCGCGAGACACCGCCGATGCGCTTCCTGTCCGACAACGCCGCTAGTGTGCATCCGGCGCTGTGGGACGCAATGCGGGCTGCCGATGGAGGCGATGCGCCTTACGATGGAGACAGGCTGTCGCACCGGCTGGACGAGGTATTCGGGCAGGTGTTTGGGCAGGATGTCGCGGTGTTATGGGTCGCGACGGGCACGGCTGCCAATTGTCTCGCGCTGTCAGCAATGGTTCCGCCGCACGGGGCGGCGGTGTGCCACCGCGAGGCGCATATCGAAATGGATGAAGGCGGCGCGCCGGGGTTCTATCTCCACGGGGCGAAGCTGTTGCTGGCCGAAGGGGAAGGCGCAAAGATCACGCCCGAATCGGTCCGCGCCGTTATCGATCCCATCCGCGATGATGTGCATCAGGTGCAGCCGCACGCTGTTTCTATCACTCAGGCGAGCGAATATGGCCGCTGTTATTTGCCAGCGGAGCTGGAGGCGCTGGGCGCTCTGGCGAAGGAACGCGGGTTGGGCTTCCATGTTGATGGCGCACGGTTCGCCAATGCCGTGGCGCATCTGAGATGCTCGCCCGCAGAGGCAGTTGGGCCGGCGCAGGCGCTCAGTTTCGGCTGCGTGAAAAACGGCGGGATGAATGCCGAAGCCATCGTGTTCTTCGATGCCGAACTGGCCGATGTGGTCCGCTATCGGCGCAAGCGATCGGGCCACCTGCAATCCAAGGGCCGCTATCTCGCCGCGCAGTTGCTGGCGATGGTGGAGGGCGATGTGTGGCTGGACAATGCCCGCGCAGCCAATGCCGCCGCCCAGGCGATTGCAGTCGAAGCAAGCGAGCGGCTGATGCATCCGGTCGAGGCCAATGAGGTGTTTATGCGGCTGGAGCCTGCCGAGCGCGAGACCTTGCGCGCGCAGGGTTTCGAATTTTACGACTGGGGCGCGGATGCCGCGCGCTTCGTAGCCAGCTGGGACAGCGATCATGGCGCCGCGCAGACACTGGGCCGGGCTATCGCTGCGTTATGACTGGCGATAACCGGAAGCCGGCAAGCCTTCTCGACCCCTTCAATATCTTGTCTTTCCTGCTGGTCAGCCTGATCTGGGGCGGGACATGGCTGGTAATCCGCGACCAGTTGTCCAGTGTGCCCGCGCAATGGTCCATTACCTATCGCTTCGTGGTGGCGACTGCGGGCATGTTCGCGCTGGTAGCGATACGCCGGGAGCCACTGGCCCTGCCCCGGCAGGGACGTGGCTGGATCGTGCTGCTGGGTATCCTGCAGTTCGTGTTGAACTTTACCTTCGTTTACAATGCGGAACGGTTCATCACCTCGGGCCTGGTCGCGGTAATGTTCGCCCTGCTGATGGTACCGAATGCAATTTTCGGCAAGTTCCTGCTGGGCCAGCCGATCCATCGCAGCTTCGTGTTCGGCACCGGTATCGCGGCCTGCGGTATCGCGCTGCTGTTCGTGCATGAATACCGTTCCTCTCCCGCAACGCTGGCCGAAGTATTACTGGGCGTCGGGCTCGCATTCGGCGGTATCATGGCGGCATCGGGCGCCAATATCGTGCAGGCGATGGAAGGGGCAAAGCGCCTCCCCTTCCTGACCATGCTGGCATGGGCAATGGCGTTCGGCACACTGGTCAACGCTGTGTTTTCCTTCGCCGTTTTCGGCCCACCCACATTCGACACGCGGCCAAGCTATCTGGGCGGAATACTCTTTCTTGGCCTGCTGGGATCGGTCTGCACCTTCCCGCTCTATTACCGGCTGGTGCGCGAGGTCGGGGCGGGCAAGGCAGCATATTCCAGCGTGTTGGTGCCGGTGGTGGCAATGGTCTTGTCGACGCTGTTCGAAGGTTTCGAATGGAGCGCATTGCCGGCGGCCGGCGCGGTTCTGGCACTGGCCGGACTGGTCGTCGCGCTGCGGGGGCGGGGCAGTCCCCCTGCGAAGAGAGCTATGCCGGAGCCATAAGTTCGTGTCCGGACGGGCAACGCCATTGGCGATCAGTCCGGCAATAGACTCCGAAGTCCTTCGCGGAAGGTGCGATGGCGCGGCTCCCAGCCCAGCACCCGCTTCGCTTTGCCATTCGCCACACGCCGGTTCTCGGAATAAAACCCGCGCGCCATTTCGCTCAGGCCCGCTTCGTCCATCGTTTGCAGCGGAGGGGGCTCCACCCCCAGCAGGCGGCAGGCTTCTTCGGTCACGATATTGTGGCTGGCGGGTAGATCGTCGCCCAGATTGTAGGCTCCCGGCGGGCCATCCATACCGGCGATTACGCCGCTGGCAATGTCTTCCACATGGACGCGGCTGAAGACTTGCCCCGGCAGGTCGATCCGGTGCGCCCTGCCGGTACGCACGCGGTCCAGCACGGAACGGCCCGGGCCATAGATGCCGGGCAGGCGGAACACCCGGGCCCCGCGGTCCATCCAGCGCGCATCGCACGCGGCCCTTGCGCTGCGCCGCCCCGTGCCGGTGGCCGCTGTTTCATCGACCCATGCGCCGCCAGCGTCGCCATACACTCCGGTAGAGGAAAGATAGCCCAGCCAGCCCTGTTTCAGTGCATCGCCGTAAGCGGCCAGCACCGGATCTTCCCCGCTGGACCGGTCCGGCGGAACCGAGGACAGGACATGGCTCGATTCGGCCAGACCCGCACGCACGGCTGCTTCGTCGGAAAACGCTATCGACCCGTCGCTGCCCGTGGCCAGCACCAGCCAGCCATCGCTTTCCAGCAGGGCTGCAATGCGCTTGGCCGAAAACCCGAGGCCGAATATGAACATTTGCTTCATTGCAGCGTTGCATAACCGAGTCTTCAACCTGTTCAAGCACCCCTTTCGACCATCAATGCAAAGAGAGTACCTCCCCCGTCATGGATATTGCCCGCACCCCTTCGACCGCAGACGGCAACCCGCAACTGGCCGATGCACCGCCTGCGCCAAAGGAGCCTGCGATTATCCGGCGCGAAGAATATACGCCGTTCGAATGGCTGCTGCCGGCCACCCATCTGGATTTCGATCTGGGTCTGGAACGAACGAAAGTCACCGCGACCCTGACGGTGGAGCGCAATCCCGAGGCCGATCCGTCGCCGGTCATCCGCCTCAACGGCGATGCGCTGAAACTCGAAGCCCTGCTTCTTGATGGCAAGGAATGCAGCAGCTGGACGATGGACGGCGATGATTTGCTGGTCACTCTGCCCGGCAATGCGCACGAACTGAAAATCACCACCATCATCGATCCGTCGGCCAACAGCGCACTGATGGGCCTGTTTGCCTCGAACGGAATGCTGTGCACCCAATGCGAGGCGGAGGGGTTCCGCCGGATTACCTTCTTCCCCGACCGGCCCGATGTGCTCTCCAGCTACACCGTGCGAATGGAGGGATCGAAGGCAGATTTCCCGATTCTGCTGGCCAACGGCAACGAGATCGAAACGGGCGATGCCGCAGATGGCAGGCATTATGCCGTATGGCAGGATCCGTGGCTGAAGCCGTCCTATCTGTTTGCGCTGGTCGCTGGCGATCTGGTGGCGCGGCGCGGCAGTTTCACCACCATGAACGGACGCAACGTCGATCTGGCGGTGTGGGTTCGCGACGGCGATCTGGAACGCACACAACACGCGATGGAATCGCTCAAAACCTCGATGAAGTGGGATGAGGATACATTCGGGCGCGAATATGATCTCGACATCTACAACATCGTCGCGGTCAGCGATTTCAATATGGGCGCGATGGAGAACAAGGGCCTCAACGTCTTCAATACCAAATATGTGCTGGCCGACCACGACACCGCCACCGATGGCGATTTCGACGCGGTCGAGGGCGTTATTGCGCATGAATATTTCCATAACTGGTCGGGCAACCGGATCACCTGCCGCGACTGGTTCCAGCTGAGCCTGAAAGAAGGCTTCACCGTGCTGCGCGACCAGCTGTTCTCGCAGGATATGCAGGGCGAAGCGGTCAAGCGGATCGAGGATGTGCGGGTCTTGCGCGGTGTCCAGTTTCCAGAAGATTCAGGCCCGCTAGCGCATCCGATCCGCCCTGATTCCTACCGCGAAATCAGTAATTTCTACACCCCGACGATTTATAACAAGGGCGCCGAAGTCATCCGTATGATCCGCGTTATGGCGGGCGAGGCGGCGTTCCGTCAGGGCAGCGACCTCTATTTCGAGCGGCATGACGGAGAGGCCGCGACCTGCGAGGATTTCGTCAAATCGATGGAAGACGGCACTGGCCTCGATCTGACCCAGTTCCGCCTGTGGTACCGGCAGGCTGGCACGCCGAAGGTAGAAGTGACCATGACGCACGAAGGCGAAACCGCCATTCTCACCCTTCGCCAGACCGTTCCGCCGACGCCAGGCCAGCCGGCCAAACTGCCCATGCCGATTCCGCTGAAGATCGCCCTGCTGAACCGCGAAACGGGCAAGCATTCGGGTGAGCAACTGGTGATTCTGGACAGCGCGGAGAAGGTGCTGCGTCTGGACGGGTTCAGGAAAGCGCCGGTGCTGTCCATCAATCGCGGCTTCACTGCTCCCGTCTCGATCGAACGCACAGCGGCGCGCGACGATCTGGTATTCCTGGCAGCGCATGATGATGACAGTTTCGCCCGGTACGAGGCGATGCAGGAATTGCTGGTCGGCGAATTGCTGGCAGGAGTTGACGGGTCTGGCGATGCAGAAGTAGGCCGGCAGGCGGTTGCCGATGCGATGCGCGCGATCCTTAACGACGCGACGCTGGACGATTCCATGCGCGGCGAATTGATGCTGATGCCCAGCCAGACCTATCTGATGGAGCAGATGCTGGTATCGCAGCCTGGCGCCATCCATGCCGAGCGAGAAGCGATGAAGGCGTATCTGGGCCGCGAGCTCGAAGCCGATTTGCACGCTCTGTATGAACGCGCCGCAGCGATCCCGTTTGCAATGACGCAGGCGGCGCGCGGGGCCCGCAAGGTGAAGGCGCAGGCACTGGTCTATCTTGCCGCCAGCGATCCGGCGAAGGCCGCAAAGCTGGCTGCGCAGCAATATGACCGGGCCGACAATATGACCGACCGGCAGGGTGCACTGATGGTGCTGGCTGGCCTGGACGGGCCGGAACGGACCGAACGCCTGACGGATTTCTATAGCCGCTATCAGGACAATCCGCTGGTGATCGACAAGTGGTTTGCATTGCAGGCGGGATCGCTCCATCCGCAGAACATCGCGCATGTAAAAACGCTGGCCGGTCACGCCGACTTTACTCTGCGCAACCCCAATCGCGTCCGTTCGCTTTATATGGCTTTTGCCGCCAACCCACACGCCTTCCATGCAGAAGACGGCGAAGGTTATCGCATGATTGCCGATCTCATCCTCGCTCTCGACCCGATCAATCCGCAGACGGCGGCACGTTTCGTTACTCCGCTCGGGCGCTGGCGGCGCATGGAGCCGGGCCGTGCGGCGCTGATGCGTGCAGAGCTGGAACGGATTGCCGCTGCGGATGCGCTGTCGCGCGACACATACGAACAGGTGAGCCGCAGCCTTGGCTGAAGCGGGCGATGCTGTCTGTCCGGTCAGGGCGTCCGTGCTCAACGATGTGCCGCACGGATTTCTGACGCGGGCTGGCGGTGTTTCCGCCGGACCGGTGGCCGGACTGCAATTCGGCACAGGCGCAGGCGATGAACCGGCCGCTGTGGAGGAAAACCGCCGCCGGGCGATTGCTGCCATCCTTCCCGGAGCCGATCTTGCCATGCCCTATCAGGTCCATAGCGCCGATGCGGTTGTGGTTAGTGCAGCGACGAAGGGTGATGCACGGCCCCGGGCCGATGCTCTGGCAACAGCCACACCGGGGCTGCTGGTGGGCGTTGTCACGGCGGACTGCGGGCCGGTTCTGATGGCCGATACCGGGGCGGGCGTTGTCGCTGCCGCCCATGCCGGATGGCGCGGCGCAGTGGGCGGCATTCTTGAGGCGACGCTGGAAGCAATGGAAAGTCTGGGTGCCCGGCGCGGGCATATCGTTGCTGCTATCGGCCCTGCTATTGCCCAGGCGAATTATGAAGTCGGCCCTGAAATGCGCGATGAATTCGGGGCGGGGGACGACCGATTCTTTGCCCCTGGCAACGGGGACCGATTGCATTTCGATCTGGAAGGTTACGCTGCGGCACGGCTGGAGCGCGCAGGGATCGGAGCAATAGAGCCGCTCGGGCTCGACACCTATTCGGACGAGTCGCGATTTTATTCCTATCGCCGCGCAACCCATCGCGGTGAAGCCAGCTATGGCCGCCAAGCAGCCTTGATCGGGTTGCGCGCTACGGCATAATCAATGCTGAAAAGGGCATTGGCTTTGCCCTGTATAGCCGCTAGGAGCGCGCCCAAACATATGTGGGGTGGGCCTCATATATGCTGGGGCTGCATGAACGACCGATCGCGCATGCCGGCCCTTTACGAAGGTTTGGGCGATGGCGCTTCTGTCACGCCCGCTGGCTTAAGGTAGGAATCGATGGCTGATACGTCAGGCACAGCAACTGCGGATACTGCCACCGGCACTGTCGCACATGACGATGCGGCTGCTGGCGGGGATGGCGTTCGTCGCCGCGACTTTATCAATATTGCTGCACTCAGCGCAGCGGGTGTCGGCGGGGCGGCGGTGATCTATCCGCTCGTCACCCAGATGGCCCCTTCTGCCGACGTGCTTGCGGAAAGCAGCACCGATGTCGATGTGTCCGCGATCGAACCGGGGCAGGCGATCAAGGCGGTGTTTCGCAAGCAGCCCCTGTTTGTCCGGCGCCTGACGCCAGAAGAAATCAAGGCTGCCAACGATACGCCGACGGATTCGCTGCGCGATGCGGAAAGCTTGGCCGACCGGACCAAGGAAGGTCACGGAGATCTTCTGGTCACGATGGGCGTCTGTACCCATCTCGGCTGCGTGCCGCTGGGCGCTGCAGAGGGCGAGAACCAGGGCGAGTTCGGCGGATATTTCTGCCCCTGCCACGGTTCCCAGTTCGATACCGCCGGGCGCATCCGCAAGGGCCCCGCACCGACCAATCTCGAAGTGCCGGATTACGAATTCACGTCCGACACAACTATTCGCGTAGGCTGAGCGCTAGAAAGACCTGAACTATGAGCTTCCCCTGGGCCAAGCAATATTCCCCCGGCAACGACTTCACGAAGTGGGTCGACGAGAAATTGCCTTTGCCGCGTCTCGTCTACAATGCCGTCGGCGCGGGCTACCCCGTGCCGCGCAACCTGTCGTATATGTGGAATTTCGGTGTCCTGGCGGGCTTCTGTCTGGTTCTGCAGATCGTTACCGGTGTTATTCTGGCGATGCATTACGCGCCGAACGCGCTGGTCGCGTTCTCCAGTACCGAGCATATCATGCGCGACGTAAACTGGGGCTGGATGCTGCGTTACGCTCACGCCAACGGGGCGAGTTTCTTCTTCCTCGTTCTCTATCTGCACATCTTCCGCGGCCTGTATTATTCGTCCTACAAGGCCCCGCGCGAGATGATCTGGCTGCTGGGTGTGGTCATCTTCCTGCTGGTCATGGCGACTGCATTCATGGGCTACGTCCTGCCGTGGGGCCAGATGAGCTTCTGGGGTGCGAAGGTTATTACCGGCCTGTTCGGCGCTATCCCGCTGGTGGGCGAGCCGATCCAGATATGGCTGCTGGGCGGATATGCGCCTGACAACGCCGCGCTCAACCGCTTCTTCAGCCTGCACTTCCTGCTGCCATTCGTGACGGCGGGTGTGATTATCCTGCACATCTGGTCGCTGCACATTCCGGGTTCGTCGAACCCGACCGGCGTCGAAGTGAAGAGCGAGAGCGATACCGTCCCGTTCCACCCGTATTATACGGCGAAGGATGGTTTCGGGCTGGGGGTCTTCCTGATCGCCTATATGGCGATGGTGTTCTTCCTGCCGAACTATCTCGGCCATGCAGACAATTATATTGAAGCGAACCCGCTGGCGACGCCTGCGAACATTGTTCCTGAATGGTATTTCTGGCCGTTCTACGCGATCCTGCGCGCCTTTACGTTCGATTTCATCCTGCCCGCAAAGCTGTGGGGCGTGATCGGCATGTTCTCTTCGATCCTGCTGTGGTTCATCCTGCCCTGGCTGGACCGTTCGCCGGTGCGCAGTGGCCATTATCGCCCGCTGTTCCGCAAGTTCTTCTGGTTCGGCCTGATACCCTGCATTCTGGTGCTGGGTTATTGCGGCGGCGCGCATCTTTCGACCTTCACGATTCTGGCCAGCCAGATCGCGACGGCATATTACTTCCTGCACTTCCTGGTGATCCTGCCGCTGCTCTCTTCGTTCGAGAAGCCAGAGCCGCTGCCATATTCGATTACCGAAGCTGTGCTGGGGTCCGACAAAAAAGCAGTGCTTGGCGAGAATACCTCGCCAGCCGTTTGAGCGAATAGGAAAGAGTTTCGTTATGGTTCGCCTTCTCGCAATCGGTGCCGGCCTGCTGTTCACCCTGGTGGTGATGATCTCCTTCGTTGCCGACGCATATAATGCGGCAACGACCGACACCCCGGAAACGGCAGAGTATGTGTTTCATGAAGAAGCCCGCTCGCCGGATGGTGGCTGGTCATTCAACGGGCCACTGGGGAAATGGGATATCGCCCAGCTTCAGCGCGGCTACAAAGTGTACAAGGAAGTCTGCTCTGCCTGCCACGGCATGAAGTTCGTGGCGTTCCGCAATTTGGCCGATCTGGGCTATACCGAAAACCAGATCCGTGCCGAGGCTGCTACTTGGCAGGTTCCCGGTATTGATCCGGCAACAGGTGAAGCAACGATGCGGGCGGCCGAGCCGACGGATTACATCCCTTCGCCCTATCCGAACGATGTTGCTGCTGCTGCGGCAAACAACAATGCCATCCCGCCTGATCTGTCGCTGATTACCAAGGCGCGTCATCACGGCACGGATTATGTATATTCGCTGCTGAGCGGCTACCAGCCGATACCGAATGAACTGAAGGCGGAATTTCCGGAATTCAAGACACCCGCCGGCCTCTATTATAATCCGTACTTCCAGTATCTGAACATCGCGATGGCCCCACCGCTGACTTCGAGCGGTCAGGTGACCTATGATGACGACACTGAATCGACGATTCCGCAAATGGCTGAGGACGTTACTGCGTTTCTTACATGGAGCGCAGAGCCGACCCTAGTGAAGCGCAAGCAGACCGGTTGGCCCGTGTTGATTTTCCTTCTGTTCGCAACCATCCTTGCCTGGATGGCGAAACAGCAGATCTGGTCGGCAGTGAAACCTGCCAAGCGGAAGGATTAAGATCGCGCCGGACAAGATGATCGAACATTGCGGAAAATGGGCATGACGCAAGACGATTTGCGCGCCATTATCCGCACTGTTCCGGACTTTCCGAAGCCCGGCATTTTGTTCCGAGACATTGGGCCATTGCTGGCCCATCCAGAAGGGCTGGCGGCAGCGATCGAGCAACTGGCCGAGCGATTGCAGGGAGTGCAGGCCGTTGCCGGAATGGAGGCGCGCGGCTTTATTTTCGGCGCTGCAGTCGCCATACGGTTGGGTGTAGGTTTCATTCCGATCCGCAAGCCGGGCAAGCTGCCGGTTGCGACCGTCGGTATCGAATATGCTCTGGAATACGGGGCCGACCGGCTCGAACTCGACCCGTCGACCATTCCTTCGGGAACCATCGTCGCCATCGTCGATGATCTGATCGCTACCGGCGGCACCGCCTGTGCTGCTGCGCAACTGCTGCGGAATGCGGGTGCGACTGTCAGCCGCGCTGCCTTCGTGATTGATCTGCCCGACTTGGGCGGTGCCACGCGTCTGCGGGCTGCAGATGTGGATGTCGATGCGCTGGTGTCTTTCGACGGCGAATGAATTCGCCGCCAGACAAGACATTGAAACATTTGTGCATAGCCCGCGCTGCAAACAGTATGTAAGCACACCGGATGTGTCCGACCGGCCACGCGCGAGTAGGAGACCCGCATGGAATCGCAAGCGCTTGTTATTGCCACAATCGGCGTCCTCGGAATCGGGGCACAGTGGATTGCCTGGCGTACAGGTTGGCCCGCGATTGTTCTGATGCTGGTAGCTGGCTTCCTTGCCGGACCGGTGCTCAACCTGTTTGACCCCGAGGAGATATTCGGGCCGATGCTGGAGCCGATGATCAGCATCGGTGTCGCGCTTATCCTGTTCGAAGGCGGACTCAGCCTGGATCTGCGCGAACTGCGCCGTTCCGGCGATGGGGTCTGGCGAATGGTGGTGTTCGGCGTGCCCATCGGCTGGTTACTCGGCTCACTCGCCTGCTATTACGTTGCCGGTCTGGTGTGGCCCGTCGCCATTCTGTTTGCAGGGATTCTGGTGGTGACCGGACCGACAGTCGTTATTCCGTTGCTGCGGCAGTCGAACGTGCAAGCCCGACCTGCCTCGATTTTGAAATGGGAATCCATCGTCAACGATCCGTTCGGCGCCATGTGTGCCGTTATCGCCTACGAATATTTTCGTATTTCCGCTGAAAGCCCCGGCGCTTCGATTATCGAAATCGTCCCGCCGCTGATCTTCGCGGCGATTCTTGCAGGCCTGCTGGGCTTCGCCGCAGCAGCGGCAGTCGCCTGGGCATTCCCGCGCGGCGCAGTACCGGAATATCTGAAAGTGCCGGTGCTGTTCACCGTCGTGATCGGCGTATTCGTGATTTCAAACATGATCGAGCACGAGGCCGGTCTGGTGGCTGTCACCGTGATGGGAATCGCGCTCGCCAATATGAACGTGTCGAGCATTCGCAGCATTCATCCGTTTAAAGAAAACATCGCAATCATACTGGTGTCGGGGATATTCATCCTTCTGTCGGCCAGCCTCGATTTTGCAGAACTGCGCGATTTCGAATGGCGTTTCGGGCTGTTCCTGCTGGTTCTGTTGTTCGTGGTGCGCCCGGCGACAGTTCTGGTCAGCCTGCTGGGCAGTTCGGTGCCGTGGAACGAGCGGCTGTTCCTGTCATGGATTGCCCCGCGTGGCATCGTCCTGGTGGCAATCTGCGGCCTCTTTGCCCTGCGCCTTAACGAGCTGGGCTATGGTGATGGGTCGATCCTGATCGGGCTCAGTTTCGCTGTGGTGGTCGCGACCATCATCGCGCACGGCTTTACAGTCGATCTTGTGGCAAAGCTGCTCAATATAAAAGGATCGGAGCGGCCTGGCCTGCTGATTGCAGGCAGTACGCCGTGGACCATCGCCCTTGCAAAGCAGATGATGGAACTGGAAACCCCGGTAATGGTGGTCGATTCGAGCTGGCAACGCCTTGCCGCTGCACGCCGTGCTGGCCTGCCCTATTATCATGGCGAGATTCTTAACGAGGCGACCGAGCATAATCTCGACCTTAGCCCCTATCAGGTATTGGTCGCGGCGACTGATAACGAGGCGTATAACGCGCTGGTCTGCAATGAATTCGCCCACGAGATCGGGCGCGATTCGGTCTATCAACTTGGCGATTCGAATGATGACGATCACCGCGCCCTGCCGGAAAGCCTGCGCGGCCGCTCGCTATTCGAAAGCGGGTTCGGTGTAGGTGATCTGCAGGAGCTCCAGCAGAAGGGCTGGGTGTTCCGCCGTACAAAACTGTCGGACCAGTTCGATTTCGATGACGCGCAGGAAAAGCTGCCTGAATCGACCCACATGCTGCTGTTGCTACGGGAAAGTGGACGGATGCGTTTCTTTACCCATGCCGCCCGGCCAGAGCCACGGGCAGGTGATGTAATCGTCTCCTTCAGCCCGCCCCGCCCCAAAACGGCAGAGGAAGCCTCGGCCAAGAGGGAGGGGCGCAAGGAACCAAAATCCGACGAGAAACCCAAAGATAGCGGCAGCTCGCGGCCGCAACCGGCATGATTATAAGGACCTCTATGAATATCCGACCCTGCCTGACCGTATTTGCCTGTCTGGCACTGGCTGCTTGCAACGATACCCAGCCGGCGCCTACGCCCGAACCGGTGGAGACAGAGCCGGAGGAACTGCAGGAAGATCAGGCATCGATTATCCGCGCGGATATCGAAATCGCCCGCACCACGGACGTGGAACCGGTCGAATTGACGCTGACTTTCGGCGATAGCGGCAGCGAATTGTCAGCCGAGGCGGTGACCGCCTTGACCGAACTGCTGGAGAGCCTTCAGGTATCGAAGTTCGGCGGTACCATTACCGTGCGCGGCCACAGCGATGCCGGGGGCAATGATACGGTTAATCTACGCATATCCCGCGAGCGGGCTGAAACCGTGGCCGAATGGCTGGTTGAAAAAGGCGTTTCGAGTGAGCGGATCGAAATCATTGCATTTGGCGAGCAGAATCCGATCGAGCCCAATGCCCTGCCTGACGGCACGCCGAACGAGAAAGGCCGCGCGGCCAATCGGCGGGCCGAGGTTCATGTTGCGGTTCCCGAAGGGGCAAGCATTCCTACACCGGCGGAACCCACCGCTCCGCCCGCTGATGGGGAGGAGACCGGCAGCCTGCTCAGACCGGCCGCTGGTAATTGAACGTATCAAGAATGTCGCGAAACAGTTGACCGATGGCCCCTGCCGGTGGCATCGGCTTTTCCAGCGTTGAGCGGGTATAGCATAGTGGTAATGCTCTAGCCTTCCAAGCTAGCTAGAGGGGTTCGATTCCCCTTACCCGCTCCAGCTCTCCTGCCAGAAAACATAGCTGTTGTTCAGTCCGTGCGCCGGGCTCCAATTGTCGCTGCGCGCTACTTCGCCGGATTGTTTACCGGCATGTTGTCGATCAGACGGGTTCCGCCGATCCTTGCTGCGACCAGCAGGCGCGCAGGGCGTGTTTCCAATTCATCCAGCGGTTCCAGCGTGTCGGCATCGGCCAGGGCGGCATAATCCACACGGTCGAAGCCGGCGGCTTTCAATGCCTCGCGCAAATTGCCGAGCGCGCGGGCTGGCGAGGTGCCGGCTTCGATCTGGGCAATGGCGTTTTGCATGCCGTTCGGCAGGGCCACGGCCGCCATACGCTGTTCTGCGGAAAGGTACCGGTTGCGGCTCGACATTGCGAGGCCATCCGATTCGCGCACTGTCGGCATACCGACAATATCCGTCATATGCGGGCGAGTGAGGTCCAGATCGCGGGCCATCGCGCGGATCACGGCCAGTTGCTGCCAGTCTTTTTCGCCAAACAATGCGACATGCGGCAGCACCTGATGGAAAAGCTTGCATACCACCGTCGCCACCCCGTCGAAATGGCCAGGACGGGCAGCACCGCAAAACCCTGCGCTGACCCCTTCCACCGCGATGGAACTTGCAAAACCCTGCGGATACATCACCTGCACCGACGGGGCCCATAACAGGGCCACACCTTCGGCCTCCAGCATAGCACTGTCGGCGGCCATTTGGCGCGGATAGGCATTCAGATCCTCATTCGGGCCGAACTGTGTGGGGTTCACAAAGATTGAAACCGCGACGTGATCGGCATGTCTAGCCGCTTCGCGCACCAGCGCTATATGCCCTTCGTGCAGCGCGCCCATTGTGGGTACCAGAGCAAGGCGCGAGCCGTCTTGCGTCAGCTGCGCCACGGCTGTTCTCAACATGTCCAGTTGGCCAAGTGTTTGCACGGATTCCAGCCCTTCGATAAACCTGCATCTGTAATAGCGAAGGTGTCCGCCCCGTGCCACCATATGCCGCCACATCCGAAGGAACCGCCGAGTGACCCGCAAAGCCCCGCACCGTATCGTCTTTGCGAATGAAAAAGGCGGAACTGGCAAATCCACCACGGCGGTACATGTCGCAGTAGCGCTTGCGTTCAGCGGTGCAAGAGTCGCGGCCATCGATCTTGATCCCCGGCAGCGTACGATGGACCGCTATCTCGAAAACCGCAGGGAAACCGCACATCGCCGGAATATCGAGTTGGCGACTGCCGACTGCGCCGTGTTCGATGGCGGCGATACCGATGCATTGGAAGAGCTGGTCGCGAGCCATGCAGCTGATGCGGATTTTGTCCTGTTCGATACGCCGGGCCGCGATGACCCGTTGGCGCGCCATGCTGCCACGCAGGCCGATACGCTGGTCACCCCGCTCAATGACAGTTTCGTCGATTTCGATCTGATCGGCCAGGTCGATGCCGAAACCTTCAAGGTCCGCCGGTTGAGCTTTTATGCAGAACTGATCTGGGAGGCGCGGATGAAACGTAGCCGCGCGACAATCGAAGAAAAGCGCGGAGAAATGGACTGGGTGGTGGTGCGCAACCGCACCGGCCATACAGAGGCGCGCAACATGGCGCGCATCGAGAAGGCCCTGAAAGAACTCAGCAAGCGCGTGGGCTTTCGTGTCACGGCTGGATTGTCGGAGCGGGTGATTTACCGCGAACTGTTCCCCAGCGGGCTGACCCTGCTGGACAAGGGGCATCTGGGCGATCTGGGGACCAGCCATCTGGTTGCGCGGCAGGAATTGCGGCAATTGCTCAAAGGCCTGAACCTGCCGATCATTCCCAATATGGCGCGCCAGCTAGAACCGGCCTAAGGTCGCCGCTTATGATGCGGTTTCTTATCATTGCCGGGCTGCTGTCACTTGCTTGCCGTGTGGTCTTCGGGCGCTGGCCGTGGGAATATCTGCGTGGCAGGTCCACCCGGTCGCAGGCGGTATTCAACGCGCGAAAACTGCTGTCTCTACCGGCAGACGCAAACCGCAATGACATCAATGCCGCGCATAAGCGGTTGGTCGCCATGGTCCATCCCGATCGCGGCGGCACCAATTCACAGGTTCACGAGGCGACAGCCGCACGGGACCTCCTCCTTGACGAATTGCCTGATGAAAGACCCCTGAAATGAGCCATACGTTCAATCCGACCATTCTGCGCGAATATGATATTCGCGGCATTATCGGCGAAACGCTGGAGGCAGACGATGCCCGCGCAATCGGCCGTAGTTTCGGCACGATGATGATGCGCGCAGGCGGGAGGACAGTGGCGGTCGGCTATGATGGCCGGGTCAGCTCGCCCATTCTGGAAAGCGCGCTGGTCGAAGGCCTGACCGCAAGTGGGTGCAATGTAGTGACCATCGGCATGGGCCCCACCCCGATGCTGTATTACGCGGAGGCCTCCCGCGAGGAAGTGGATGGCGGCATAGAGATAACGGGCAGCCACAATCCGGCCAATTACAACGGCTTCAAAATGGTTTTTCAGGGCCGACCGTTTTTCGGGCAGGATATTCAGGATCTGGGCGCGATGGCAGCTTCCGGGGACTGGGACGACGGAGCGGGTGAAGTCACCGATCTGCCCATTCTGGACGATTATATCGACCGGCTGATGCAGGCACTGGAGGGGATTGATCAGACGGCCCTTTCCAGCCTCCGCATTGGCTGGGATGCAGGGAACGGCGCGGCCGGCCCGGCCCTGGAGAAGCTCGTCGCAAGGCTGCCGGGGGAACACCATGTCTTGTTTACAGAGGTCGACGGCAATTTCCCCAACCACCACCCCGATCCCACGGTGGAAGCTAATTTGGCGGATTTGCGCGCGTTGGTCGCAGAAAAGAACCTCGATTTCGGTGTCGCGTTCGATGGCGATGGTGACCGGATTGGCGCCATTGACGGCCAGGGGCGGGTGATCTGGGGGGATCAGTTGTTGATGATTTACGCAGAAGACCTGTTAGGCTGGCTTCCGAATGCCACGGTCATTGCCGATGTGAAGGCCAGCCGCGCATTGTTCGATCGGGTGAGCGAGCTGGGTGGAAAACCGGTTATGTGGAAGACCGGCCACAGTCTGATAAAATCCAAGATGAAAGAGACAGGCGCTCCGTTGGCAGGCGAAATGAGCGGCCATGTGTTCTTTGCCGATACCTATTACGGCTATGACGATGCGCTGTATGCAGGCCTGCGGCTGATGGCGGCCAGCGCCAATCTGGGCCGCAGCATCACGCAAATTCGGGGCGCGATGAAGCCGATGGTCAACACCCCGGAAATGCGGTTTCAGGTCGATGAAAGCCGTAAATTTGCCGCCATAGACGAGGTGAAATCCCGGCTCGCCGATAACCCCGCACCCGGTGTAACCGATGTGAACAGCACCGACGGTGTGCGGGTGACGACGGATGATGGCTGGTGGCTCCTTCGCGCATCCAACACGCAGGATGTTCTGGTCGCCCGTGCAGAAAGCGATGACGAAGCTGGCCTGACGCGGTTGATGGCTCAAATCGACGAGCAGTTAGGCCTGAGCGGGCTGGAGCGCGGCGAACAGGCCGGACATTGAGGAGGAATGACAGTGATTGAACGGAAGAAATGGATTGCTGCGCCGTTGGGCGCGCTGGCCTTGGCTCTGACTACTCCGGCTCTGGCGCAGGACGAACCCGTTGCAGAGCGTGATGCCGCTGCGGCCGATCGTAAGGCGATGTCGGCAATGATGGCGGGCATGGGTGAAGTGATGGGAGGCATGTTTCCCGAGCCCGAACCTCTGACAGCCGAGCAGACCGCACGCCTGCCCATCGCAATGAAGCTGGTCGAACAAATGATTCCCCCGGGCACCTATCAGCAGCTGATGGATAAGATGATGGCGCCGATGATGGACGGTATAATGGGTGGCATGGGGCAAATGCCGATGGCGACTCTCTTGGCCTATTCCAATCTGGACTCGGAAGAAGTCGAGAATCTTGGCGATACGACGCTGAGCGAGATCATGGCGATTGTCGATCCGGCGTTTGAAGAGCGCAACGCGATCATATCCGAAGCGACAGTTGGCATGATTGGCCGGATGATGACCAAGGTGGAGCCGCTGTACAAAGACGGGCTTGGACGTGCCTACGCCTCCCGTTTCGACAAGGCGGAACTAGCGGAAATCGGTGGGTTCTTCGCCACCTCGGTCGGTAGCAAATATGCCGGCGAGTCGATCCTTATCTACGCGGATCCTCAGGTTATGGGCGCTATGCAGCAGGCGATGCCGCTCATGTTCGAGGAACTCCCCCTTATGATGGAGGAGATGGCTGACAAGACAGCGAATCTCCCGGCTGTGCGCAGCGAGAGCGATCTGACAGCAGAGGACCGTACCCGTCTGGCAGAATTGCTGGGTATCCAGTCTTCCGAGCTTGATACAAGCGCGCTGGGAGGGGCGGAAGACTTCGCGGTAGAGGCCGGGGATTATTTAGAGGAAGAAGCGGTGGACTATGTGGAGGAGGCTGAGGGCTACTAACCGGCGTCCGCTTCGTTCAGCTGAGTTTTACATGGCCTGATGGTACTTGAGAGGCCCCGTGCATGGCGCTGGCCCCTTGCGCGCGCCTTGTCCGTTGGGGTGGTGATGACATTGAATGCCACCTCAAGCCAGTACGGCCTCTTTTTCCCTCTGGACCGTGCTCCAAATGTTTCAAGCGTTCCAGCGGTTCAGTTAGCTGGATGATAAAACTGAACATGCCCCCCGAGATAGAGGCTTGGTTCGCGGGCCGCGATTGGCGCATTCGGCGGCATCAGACGCAGATGCTGGAGGCCAGCGATGCGGGGCAGCACAGCCTGTTGGTGGCAGATACCGGGGCCGGGAAGACTCTGGCGGGCTTCCTGCCAACGCTGGCGGCTTTTACACCATCACGTCTGGATGGGGGCAAACCGCCAGAGGGGCTGCACACGCTGTATATTTCCCCTCTGAAGGCGCTGGCGCACGATGTGCAGCGCAATCTGGTGATGCCGGTCGAGGAGATGGGCCTGCCGGTGCGCATTGAAACGCGCAGCGGGGACACTCCGTCGGACCGCAAGCGCCGCCAGCGCGACCGGCCGCCGCATATCCTGATGACTACGCCTGAATCGCTCTCGCTGCTGCTGAGTTATCCCGAGAGCGCGACTTTGTTCGCCGGACTGAAGCGGGTGGTGGTGGACGAAATTCATGCCTTTGCAACGGGCAAACGCGGCGATTTACTGGCGCTGTCCCTGTCGCGCCTGCAGGCGCTGGCCCCCGATGTGCAGCGTGCTGCCTTATCGGCGACCGTGGCCAACCCGGAAAGCTACTGCGAATGGCTGGCCCCGTGGGGCGATCTGGATACTGTCACGCTGGTACAGGGAGAAGCTGGTGCGCCTGCCGAGGTGGAAATTCTGCTGCCGGATGAAGAGCGCGTGCCGTGGGGCGGCCATGCCGCGACTTGGGCGATTCCGCAGCTGACCGAAGTGATCGGGGCCAACCGAACGACGTTGATTTTTACCAATACGCGCTTTCTGGCAGAGTATATTTTCCAGAACCTGTGGGACGCAAACGAAGATCATCTGCCGATCGGTATCCATCACGGCAGTTTGAGCAAGGAGGCGCGGCGCAAAGTCGAGGGAGCTATGGCGCGCGGAGAGTTACGCGCTCTGGTGGCGACGGCCAGCCTCGATCTGGGGGTTGATTGGGGCGATATCGATTGCGTGGTACAGATGGGCGCGCCCAAAGGCTCCAGCCGCCTTTTACAGCGCGTAGGCCGGGCCAATCACCGCCTCGATCAGCCCAGCCGGGCCTTGCTGGTCCCGGGTAACCGGTTTGAGTTTCTGGAAGCGATAGCGGCCAAGGATGCGGTGGATGAAGGCCAGCGCGACGGGGAGGATTTTCGGCCTGGCGGTTTGGATGTGCTGGCCCAGCACGCAATGGCCTGTGCATGTGCGGCCCCGTTCGACGAGGCGGCATTGCTTGCTGAAATCCGTTCAAGCCTAGCCTATGCTTGGGTGGACAAGGAAATCTGGAGCAGGGTGCTGAACTTCGTGGCAACAGGCGGCTACTCGCTGAAGGCCTATGACAAATTTCGCAGGATTGTGCGGGAAAAGAACGGGATGTGGCGGTTGGCTCATCCAGAGCAGGCGGCACGCCACAGGCTCAATGCAGGTATCATCATGGATGGCGAGATGATTGCCGTACGGTTCCGTAACGGGCGCTCCCTTGGCAAGGTGGAGGAGCGGTTTGCGGCGCAGCTTTCTGCGGGCGACACATTTGCCTTTGCCGGCATGTCGCTGGAAGTTGAAAAGATGAAAGACATGGAGGTGACGGTTAAGGCATCCTCCAAATCTGCCATGATTCCGTCTTACGGCGGTGCGCGAATGCCGCTTACAACCCATCTTGCAGGCCGTGTGCGTCAGATGTTGGTTGACCGTGGCGGCTGGGCCCGCTTCCCCGACGATGTGCGTGAGTGGCTGGAGGTGCAGGACTGGCGCAGCGAGATGCCTGGGCCGGACAATCTTCTGGTGGAAAGCTTCCCCCATGCGAAGCGGCATTACACGGTCTATTATACCTTCACCGGATGGAACGCGAACCAGTCGCTGGGCATGCTGATTACCAAGCGGATGGAAGATCGCGGGCTGATGCCGGGGGGCTTCGTTGCGAATGACTATTCGCTGGCGGTATGGGGTCTGAAGCCTGTCACCGATCCCATACCCCTGCTGTCGCCCGATATTCTGGCCGATGAATTTGTCGACTGGGTGCAGGATTCGTATTTGCTGCGCCGGTCATTCCGCGAAGTGGCAGTTATCGGCGGACTGGTGGAGCGCCAGCATCCCGGCAAGCGCAAGAGCGGTAAGCAGGTCACTTTCTCGACCGATCTCATCTATGATGTGTTGCGCAAATACGAACCGGAGCACGTTTTGCTGGAGGCCGCCTGGGCCGATGCGCGGGAGCGGCTGACCGATGTCGGACGTCTGGGTGATTTGCTCGACACTGCGGCAGAGCGGCTGGTGCACGTCGAACTGGACCGGGTCAGCCCGCTTGCCGTGCCGATAATGGTTATGATCGGTCGCGAGGCGACCCCGCAGGGTGCGGTCGATGACGAATTGCTGCTGGAAGCGGAGAGTTTGGCAGGTGCGGCAATGCGGGTGGATGATGCGCGGACGTAGTTCCATTTGCCCGCACCTTTTGAATTTGATCCTCGGACCCATAAAAAAGGGGACGGATTGCTCCGCCCCCTTTCGATGTTTTTATTCCGGGCTGCCGGTTATTTGCCGAAGCTACGATATTGCTCGTTGCCGACGAAACCGAAACGCGAGACACCCGACCCTTTAATGACATTCAGCACACGGGCCGAAAGGTCATAGCTGGCGGTAGCCTCTGGCTCGAACTGAAGCTCAGGCTCCGGAACGATATTTTTGGTGAACTGCAAGTTTCGAACCAACTCGTTTTGGTTGATTCCGGTTCCGTTCCAGAGAATCTCGTTATTCTGGGTCAGAACAATCTTGTTCTTGTCTGGTTCGATCATGTCTTCCGGCGGCGGATTGGGATCCGGCTGCGGAAGATCGATATTCACCGCGTGGGTAGCCACCGGGATGGTGATGATGAACATGATGAGCAGCACGAGCAGGACGTCGATCAACGGCGTCATGTTCATTTCGAGCATCGGTGCTCCGTCGTCTTTACCACCTGCCATTGCCATGGTCTGTTACTCCTTGAATCTCTGTTGCCCGATCAGCCGTTCGGATCGACCGGGTTGGAGATGAATCCGACGGTCGGATATCCGGCCGCCTGAACATTGTAGATAGCGCCTGCAACACACTTCCACGGTGCGTTCTTGTCGCCGCGAATGTGTACCTGCGGAATGGCGTCAGGGTCTTCCATGATCGCTTCCGGGCCGCCAGCGCGCTGCACGATTGCATCGAGGCGACTGAACGCCTGATCGTAAAGCTCTTCAGACGTCACAGGAGTGACATTGTTGAAATAGACGCGGCATTCGCCGTTACGCGATGCGCCCTGAAAATTACCTTCGCCGGCTGCGATACCGGCCTGATCAGTCGTGCTTACGGTCAGGAGCAGGTTTTCAACCTTATCCTTGGACTCGACGGATTCCATAATGGGAACCTCGAGCTTTTCGATCGTCTGGATGGCGACCGGAACCGCGATCAGGAAGATGATCAGCAGCACCAGCATCACGTCCACGAGGGGCGTGGTGTTGATGTCTGACATCGGCGTTTCGCCGCCTGCCATCGTAATTGCCATGATTACATCCTATCCATGGGAAAGTTTGGGGAATGCGGGTGCGGGCCGGCAATAAGGCCGACCCGCCGGCATTCTTACTTCTTGACCGTGGTGGTGGTCGTGGTTGGCTTGGCAGCAGGCGCCTTGGCAGCCGTAGATGCTGTCTTGGCCGAAGTAGCAGTCATCACCGTCGGGCGAATCGCGCCGTTGGAATTGATGTTTGCCAGCAAGTCGGTCGAGAAGCTGCTCAGCTTTTCGGCGATCCGGCGGTTGCGGCTCTGCAGCCAGTTATAGGCAAGCACGGCAGGCACAGCCACGAGCAGACCAATAGCGGTCATGATCAGGGCTTCACCAACAGGGCCGGCGACCTTGTCGATCGATGCCGAACCGGCGAGGCCGATGTTGATCAGGGCGCGGTAGATACCGATAACCGTACCCAGCAGGCCGATGAACGGCGCCGTTGCACCAACCGATGCGAGGAACGGCAGCCCGCCCGCAAGCTTCGCATTGATGCTGTCTTCTGAACGCTGGAGCGAACCGTGCAGCCAGTCATGGGCTTCCATCGTATCGGTCATCTTGCCGTGCTTCTCGTCGGCGGCAAGCGCATCGTCGACCAGCTGGCGCCATGCGCTGTTCTTATCGAGCTTGGTAGAGCCGTCTTTCAGGGAATTGGCCTTCCAGAACTGGCCACGCACCTGCTGGTACTGCGAGTTGATCTTGCGCTGCTCAAGAAGCTTGGTGAACAGGATATAGAACGAGCCCACAGACATGATGACGAGAACGGTGAAGATGGCCCAGGCGATCGCGCCGCCTTGTTCCATGGCCTCCATAAAACCGAATTGGTTCTGCGGGGCGGCTTCCCCGGCCGCAACGGTAAGAAGTTCAATGATCATTGGTTAAGTCCTCTCGGATAAAGAGATAATTTAAAAAGTCGGCGTCAATCTGGCAATACGTACCGGATCGATTGCGAAGTGGTTGAGCTGATCGGGTTGCCAGCGTCGTTAAGTGCCGGATTGTACCGGGCATAGCGCTCCATACCTCGGCAGGCAGCCTGATCGAGCGTGCTCGACCCCGAACCACCCGTTACAGTGCAGGCAGAAACCCGTCCGTTCGAGCCGACTGTGATGCGCATGGTAACAACTGTCTCTTATACACATCTGACGCTGCCGACGATCTACTCTGTGTAGAT
>OJAU01000041.1_pt1 | contig 90296 bp, 97 predicted proteins | sample 1589791 | NCBI WGS metagenome assembly OJAU01 (sample SAMN05416849, study PRJEB24817) | seawater metagenome | isolation source: Sea water | place: Canada:Atlantic | collected 2013-07 | reverse complement strand
GAATGGTAAAGAAGTATGCTGAAAAGCGTAAGGCTCTTAAGGAGGCTGGCGATCAAGAAGGCTTACAAAAATTACCTAAAAATGCCTCTCCAGTTCGTTTACACAACCGTTGTAAATTAACAGGACGTCCAAAAGGATATATGAGAACATTCGGACTTTCACGAGTAATGTTCCGTCAAATGGCAAATCAAGGATTGATACCAGGAGTAAGAAAAGCTTCTTGGTAATAGTATAAACTGGTTGAAGGTTTTAGACTGAAATTATTTCAGAATGAAAAACCACTACCGCAATAAACAATAAATGACAACAGATCCAATCGCAGATTATCTAACGAGAGTTAGAAATGCAGTGAAGGCAGGACACCGCGTAGTAGAGGTGCCAGCTTCAAATCTCAAAAAAGAGATTACAAAAATTTTGTTTGACCAAGGATTTATCCTGAGCTACAAATTTGAAGACGATAACGGCCCACAAGGAACCGTAAAAATCGCTTTAAAATATGACAAGCTTACGAAAGACCCAGTCATCAAAAGATTACAAAGAATAAGTACACCCGGTTTACGTAAGTATGCAGGTGCTTCAGAAATGCCACGTATTTTGAACGGTTTAGGTATTGCTATTGTTTCTACTTCAGCAGGAGTAATGACAGGAAAGCAAGCAGCCAATCAAAATGTAGGTGGTGAAGTATTGTGTTACGTTTACTAAAAATTTAAAGACAAAAAAGAAATGTCAAGAATAGGTAAAAACCCGGTAGCGATTCCCGAAGGAGTAACAGTAGATGTTAAAGACAACACTATTACTGTAAAAGGGAAATTAGGCGAGTTAACTCAAGAAATAGTTGATGTTAGCGTAAAAGTTGAAGAAAATAATGTAATTGTGGAGCGTCCTAGCGATGCGAAGGATCACAGAGCAAAGCACGGTTTGTACCGTTCACTTGTTAACAACATGATTGAAGGTGTATCTGCAGGATGGACCAAGAAATTGGAGTTAGTAGGAGTAGGGTATAGAGCAAGCAACCAAGGACAAAAATTAGATTTGGCTGTTGGTTTCTCTCACAACATCGTTTTGAACATTGCTCCAGAAGTAAAGGTGGAGACCGTAAGTGAGAAAGGGAAAAACCCGATCATAATATTAACATCACACGACAAACAATTAGTAGGACAAGTAGCGGCTAAAATCCGTGCGTTCCGTAGACCAGAACCTTACAAAGGTAAAGGGATCAAGTTTGTAGGTGAAATCATTAGAAGAAAAGCAGGTAAATCTGCATAAGATATAACGTTATGGCATTATCAAAAACAGATAGAAGGGAACGAATTCGTTTCAGAATCAGAAAGACTGTTTCAGGAACAGCAGAGCGACCACGTTTGGCTATTTTCCGAAGCAATAAAGAGATCTATGCACAACTTGTTGACGATGTAAATGGAGTTACCATTACTGCTGCATCTTCAAGAGATAAAGATATTGACGCTTCAAAAGTAAATAAAAGTGAAGCTGCAAAATTAGTAGGAAAGGCAATCGCTGAGAAAGCTCAAAAAGCTGGTGTAGAAGCTGTAGCATTTGATCGTGGCGGATACCTGTATCACGGAAGAGTAAAATCATTAGCTGAAGGCGCTCGCGAAGGCGGTCTTAAATTTTAAGAAATATGTATCAAGATTATAAAAACGTAGAAACAGTAAAACCCGGAGGTCTTGACCTAAAAGACCGTTTGGTAGGTGTACAACGTGTAACTAAAGTAACTAAAGGTGGTAGAGCATTTGGATTTTCGGCCATTGTAGTTGTAGGTGATGAAAATGGCGTAGTAGGCCAAGGCCTTGGTAAATCTAAGGATGTTGCTAGTGCAATTGCAAAAGGTATTGAAGATGCCAAGAAAAACCTGGTACGTATTCCTTTAAATAAGGTAACACTTCCGCACGAACAAAAAGGTAAGTATGCCGGTGCTCGTGTAAATTTATTACCAGCTGCTCCTGGTACTGGTTTGATTGCTGGTGGTGCTGTACGTGCTGTATTAGAGGCTGTAGGGGTTCACGATGTATTGTCGAAATCTCAAGGATCTTCTAACCCGCATAACGTAGTAAAAGCAACATTTGATGCTTTATTACAATTGCGTAGTGCAGAAACTGTAGCCAAGCAACGTGGTATTACTTTGGAAAAATTGTATAAAGGATAAATACTGAAGAACATGGCAAAAATAAAAGTAACAAAGGTACGCAGCGAGATTAACCGCACGCAAAACCAAAAAAGAACGCTTGAAGCGTTAGGCCTTCGTAAAATGGGTCAAACAGTAGAGCATGAAGACACGCCAAACATTCTTGGTATGGTAAATAAAGTGAAACATTTAGTTTCAGTAGAAACTGTTTAAGAGATACAAAATGGAATTAAGTAACTTAAAACCTGCAAAAGGTTCAACTCATAAAGAAGGCAAACGCGTAGGACGTGGTCAGGCTTCCGGTAAAGGTGGTACTGCAACTCGTGGACACAATGGTGCTAAGTCTCGTTCTGGATATTCAAAGAAACTTGGATTTGAAGGAGGACAAATGCCTATTCAACGTCGTGTGCCTAAATTTGGGTTTACAAACATCAACCGTAAAGAATATCAAGGTATAAACATTGATACGCTACAACAGTTGGTAGATGACAAAAAAATAAAAGATACTGTAGACTTTGAAACTTTAATTGGTTTAGGTCTTGCTGGCAAAAACGAAATGGTGAAGATTTTAGGAAGAGGAGAGTTAAAAGCAAAATTAAAAGTATCTGCTCATAAGTTTACTGCCTCAGCAAAAGAAGCTATTGAAGCTGCTGGTGGTGAAGTAGTAACCCTATAATTTAAAGATAAGGATGAAATTTATTGATACCTTAAAAAACATTTGGAAGATAGAAGAGCTTCGTAACAGAATTATGCTTACGTTGGGTCTTCTTTTAGTGTACCGTTTTGGTGCACAAGTAGTATTACCAGGAATAGATGCTTCACAATTAGGCGGTTTTGCCGGTAATTTTGATTCTGGACTTGGTGGTTTATTAAATGCATTTACAGGAGGGGCATTTGCTAATGCTTCTGTTTTTGCATTGGGTATTATGCCTTATATATCAGCTTCCATTGTGGTTCAATTAATGCAGATAGCAGTACCTTATCTACAAAAATTACAAAAAGAAGGGGAAAGCGGAAGAAAGAAGATCACTCAAATTACCCGTTGGTTAACCATTGGTATTTGTTTGGTGCAAGCACCTAGTTATTTGGCAGGTCTTCCAGCTTTAGGAGTACCTACTGAAGCATTTATATTAGGACAAACACCTATGTTTTATATTTCTTCAGTAATTATTCTAGTTACTGGTACCATATTTGCAATGTGGTTGGGTGAAAAAATAACCGATAAAGGTGTTGGTAATGGTATCTCTATATTAATTATGGTGGGTATTATTGCAACGTTACCACAATCATTTGCACAAGAGTTTGCCTCTAGAGTATTAGAGTCTAATGGTGGTTTGATTATGATTTTAATTGAATTGGTAATCTGGTTTGTTATTATCCTTGCTTCGGTAATGTTGGTAATGGCAGTGAGAAAAATACCGGTACAATATGCAAGAAGAACCGCTACTGGAGGATATGAGAAGAATATATTTGGTGCTCGGCAATTTATTCCATTAAAGCTTAATGCTTCAGGAGTAATGCCTATTATATTTGCACAGGCAATTATGTTTGTACCTTCTGCAATCGCAAGCATCTCTATGTTTTCGGATAGCAATGTGGCACAATCGGTACAAGCTGCCTTCAGTGATATATTTGGATTATGGTACAATATTGTATTTGCAGCGTTGATCATTATCTTTACATATTTTTATACGGCAATTACAGTGCCTACAAATAAAATGGCAGACGATCTTAAGCGTAGTGGAGGTTTTATCCCAGGTATTAAGCCTGGAGGAGAAACTGGAGAGTACTTAGATAGAATTATGTCTCAAATTACCTTACCAGGTTCAGTATTCTTAGCATTAATAGCAGTATTCCCTGCTTTTGTTGTTAAGTTTATGGGAATCCAACAAGGATGGGCATTATTTTACGGTGGTACATCACTATTAATTATGGTAGGTGTAGCAATCGATACTATGCAACAAGTTAATTCATACTTATTAAATCGTCATTATGATGGTTTAATGAAAACAGGTAAAAACAGAAAAGCAGTAGCATAAATTATGGCAAAACAACCCCCAATAGAACAAGACGGAACAATTGTAGAAGCATTGTCTAATGCAATGTTTAGAGTGGAATTGGAAAACGGTCATATTGTAACTGCGCATATTTCGGGTAAAATGCGTATGCACTATATTAAATTATTACCCGGAGATAAAGTTAAATTAGAAATGAGTCCTTACGATTTGACTAAGGCTCGTATAACCTATAGATACTAATACGATTAATCGTATTAATCTAATTAAAAACTAAACAGATGAAAGTAAGAGCATCCGTTAAAAAAAGAAGCGCCGACTGCAAGATAGTTCGCAGGAAAGGCAGATTATATGTTATTAACAAAAAGAACCCAAGGTTCAAACAAAGACAAGGATAAGTTATGGCAAGAATCGCAGGTGTAGATATCCCAAAACACAAAAGGGGTGTAATCGCGTTAACGTATATCTTTGGTGTTGGTAAAAGCCGCGCCCAGGAAATACTGGAAAAAGCCGGAGTTAGCGAAGACAAAAAAGTTAACGAATGGGACGATGATGAAATCGGTAAAATTCGTGAGGCTGTTGGGTCTTTCACAATCGAAGGTGAATTACGTAGTGAAGTTCAATTAAGCATTAAGCGCTTAATGGATATTGGTTGTTACAGAGGTATTCGTCACAGATCGGGTCTTCCGTTACGTGGTCAACGTACCAAAAACAACTCAAGAACGAGAAAAGGAAAACGTAAAACAGTTGCTAACAAGAAAAAAGCAACTAAATAATAACTAGAGATATGGCAAAGTCTAACTCAAAAAGTGCAAAGAAAGTTGTTAAAAAACGTAAAGTAAACGTTGAATCTGTTGGTCAAGCACACGTAACAGCTTCTTTTAACAACATCATTATTTCTTTAACAAACAAGAACGGAGATGTAATCTCTTGGTCTTCTGCCGGTAAAATGGGTTTTAGAGGATCTAAGAAAAATACACCTTACGCTGCTCAGTTAGCATCAGAAGATGCTTCAAAAGTAGCTCACGATGCCGGTTTGCGTAAAGTAAAGGTTTATGTAAAAGGACCTGGAAACGGAAGAGAATCTGCAATTAGATCACTTCACAATTCAGGAATTGAAGTTACCGAAATTATCGATGTAACTCCAATGCCACATAACGGTTGTCGTCCTCCAAAAAGAAGAAGAGTATAATTTATAATTAATATCAATCTGAAGGAAAACGAAAACTAGAGGATTAACGTAAGACCTTAATTTAGTTTTCCCTTCAAAAACACTTAGAAATGGCAAGATATACTGGTCCAAAAACTAAAATAGCCCGTAAATTTGGTGAGGCTATCTTCGGAGACGATAAGTCTTTCGAAAAAAGAAATTACCCTCCAGGGCAACACGGTAACAACCGTCGTCGTGGAAAAAAATCTGAATACGCTATCCAATTAGCCGAAAAGCAAAAAGCAAAATACTCTTATGGTATTTTAGAGCGTCAATTTAGAAACATGTTTAAAAAGGCAACTGCTGCACCTGGAATTACGGGTGAGGTATTGCTTCAATTATGTGAATCACGTTTAGACAACGTTGTATTCCGTATGGGGATCGCCCCTAGCCGTCGTGCTGCAAGACAATTAGTGTCTCACCGTCACATTACTGTAAATGGAGAAAAGGTTAATATCCCTTCATACCAAGTTAAAGCAGGTGATGTTGTTGCTGTAAGAGAAAAATCTAAAACGTTAGATGCTATCCAAGATTCTTTAGCAAATGCTAACCACGTATATGAGTGGATTACTTGGAATAACGAAAAGAAAGAAGGAACGTTCGTAAATATTCCACAACGTATCCAGATTCCAGAGAACATCAACGAGCAGTTCATCGTCGAATTATATTCTAAATAATAAAAACACACGAGTCACACTATGGCAGTATTTAGTTTTCAGAAGCCTGATAAAGTTATCATGATCAACTCTACTGATTTTGAGGGGAAATTCGAATTTCGTCCCTTAGAACCAGGTTACGGATTGACAGTAGGTAACGCATTAAGACGAGTATTACTTTCTTCTTTAGAAGGATTTGCAATTACTTCGGTACGCATTGAAGGGGTTGATCACGAATTTTCAACCATAGCCGGAGTTGTAGAAGATGTAACCGAAATCATCCTTAACTTAAAACAAGTACGTTTTAAGAGACAGATTGATGAGATAGATAATGAAACCGTAACTGTATCAGTAAACGGAGGAGAGCAATTAACCGCTGGAGATTTTCAGAAATTTATTTCAGGATTTCAAGTATTAAACCCAGATATGGTTATCTGTAATATGGATAAAAAAGTGAATCTTAATTTCGAGATCACTATTGAAAAAGGAAGAGGGTATGTTCCTGCTGAAGAGAACAAAAAAGCAAACGCACCTCTTGGAACCATTTTTACAGACTCTATCTACACACCAATTAAAAATGTGAAGTACAGTATTGAAAACTTCCGTGTAGAACAAAAAACAGATTACGAAAAATTAGTTTTCGAAATCCAAACAGATGGTTCAATTCATCCAAAAGATGCCTTGACCGAAGCTGCTAAAACATTGATTCACCACTTTATGTTATTTAGCGATGAGCGTATCACCCTTGAGGCTGATGAAATTGCTCAAACTGAAACATATGATGAAGAATCATTGCATATGCGCCAGTTGCTTAAAACAAAATTAGTAGATATGGACCTTTCAGTTCGTGCACTAAACTGTTTAAAAGCTGCTGAAGTAGATACCTTAGGAGATTTGGTTTCCTACAACAAAAACGACTTAATGAAATTCAGAAACTTTGGTAAAAAATCACTTACTGAATTAGAAGAATTAGTAAGCGTTAAAGGGTTGAACTTTGGTATGGACCTTTCAAAATATAAATTAGATAAAGATTAATACGTCATATTTTGCTCCTCACAATAGTGAGTTTGGTAGCAAGATGATGATTAAAACAAAATGTCATGAGACACGGAAAGAAATTTAACCATTTAGGCAGAAAAACAGCGCACAGAAAGGCGATGTTGGCCAATATGGCTTGCTCTTTAATTGAGCACAAAAGAATCAACACTACAGTTGCCAAAGCGAAAGCGTTAAAGCAATTTGTAGAACCAATGATCACAAAATCTAAAGAAGATACTACACACAACCGTCGTATTGTATTTAGAAAATTACGCCAAAAAGAAGCAGTAAGCGAACTATTTAGAGACGTTGCTGTAAAAGTAGGTGATCGTCCAGGAGGTTATACCCGTATTATTAAGTTGGGTAGCCGTTTAGGAGATTCAGCAGATATGGCGATGATCGAGTTGGTAGATTATAATACAATTTACAATGCAGGGAAAGCTACTAAAAAGAAATCAACACGTCGTAGCCGTCGTGGAGGAGGTTCTAAAGCAGCAGCACCGGCAACTAAGACGAAAGCGAATAAAGAAGAAGAATAAATGATTTTTTATTTGTAAATAACAAAGGGATAAGCATTAAATGTTTATCCCTTTTTTTATACTATTTTTGCAAAACATTTTAAAGCGATGAAACATCCACGGCTAATGCTTAAACACATAGCGAAATAATTACTGGATGTACCATGTGACCATTGATAAAAAATAAACACAGACACATGAAATACCAAAAAAGAAAAAAAGCGATTATCCTATTAGCAGACGGCACTATCTTTCATGGCAAAGCTGTGGGGGGCAGAGAAGGTTCAGCCTTTGGTGAAATTTGTTTCAACACCGGAATGACCGGTTATCAAGAAATTTTTACAGATCCGTCTTATTACGGACAATTGATGGTAACTACCAATGCACACATTGGTAATTACGGAACAACACAAACCGAAATGGAGTCTGATAGTATTAAAATTTCAGGTTTAATTTGTAGAAATTTTAGTTATAGCCATTCGCGTCCAGCAGCAGATGATTCTTTGGAAGGTTTCTTAAGTAAAAACAATTTACTTGCCATTAGCGATGTAGATACACGTGCTTTAGTGTGTTATATTCGTAATAATGGCGCGATGAATGCTGTCATTTCTACTGAAGTAGATAACATCGAAGGGTTAAAGAAACAACTAGCAGATATCCCAGATATGAAAGGATTGGAGTTAGCTTCAAAAGTTTCAGTAAAAGAACCTTATTTCTTCGGAAAAGAAGATGCTACCTATAAAATTGCAGCTCTAGATAACGGTATTAAAACAAATATACTTCGAAATCTAGCCGCTAGAGATTGTTACATACAAGTATTTCCTTTTGATACACCATTAACTGATATGGAAGCTTTTAACCCAGATGGTTACTTTCTTTCAAATGGTCCTGGTGACCCAGAACCGTTAGATAATGCCATTGAAGTAACAAAGCAAATAATTGAAAAAGGTGAACCTTTATTCGGAATTTGTGGCGGGCATCAAGTGATTGCTTTAGCAAACGGAGTTTCAACCTATAAAATGCATCACGGTCATAGAGGGATTAATCACCCTATAATGAATCTTGAAACAGGTAAAGGTGAAATTACCTCTCAAAACCACGGTTTTGCAATCAATAGAGAAGAAGCTGAGGCAAATCCAGATATTGAAATTACTCACCTGCATCTTAACGATAAAACGGCAGCCGGAATTAAAATGGTTAACAAACCCGTTTTTTCAGTACAATATCACCCAGAGGCAAGTCCAGGGCCACACGATGCGTCTTACTTGTTTGACCAATTTATAACAACGATACAAAACCATAAAGCTACAACAGCATGAGTATAATAATTGACATTATCGCTAGGCAAATTTTTGATTCCCGAGGAAACCCAACGGTAGAAGTAGATGTAATTACCGAAAATGGCTTTTTAGGACGTGCAGCCGTGCCATCAGGTGCATCAACCGGGGAACACGAAGCGGTGGAATTACGCGATGGCGGTAATGATTATATGGGTAAAGGTGTTTTAAATGCTGTTGAAAATGTAAATGGAAAAATAGCCGGAACACTATTAGGGGTTTCAGTTTTTGAACAAGAAACCATTGATAAAATTATGATTGATTTAGATGGGACTTCCAATAAATCAAAATTAGGGGCGAATGCTATTTTAGGTGTTTCATTAGCAGTCGCAAAAGCGGCGGCTTCAGAACTTGGACTTCCGTTATATCGCTACGTTGGTGGGGTAAGTGCCAAAACACTTCCTGTGCCGATGATGAATATCATTAACGGTGGTTCGCATAGTGATGCGCCAATTGCTTTTCAAGAGTTTATGATTATGCCAGTAAAGGCTAAAAACTTTACACACGCCATGCAGATGGGAAGCGAGATTTTCCATAACCTTAAAAAAGTATTGCACGACCGCAACTTAAGCACTGCAGTAGGTGACGAAGGTGGTTTTGCGCCAACACTGAATGGAACTGAAGATGCCATTGATACCATTGCAAAAGCAACTGAAAATGCGGGTTATAAATTAGGTGATGAAGTCATGATTGCTTTAGACTGTGCAGCAGCAGAATTCTATAAAGACGGAAAATACGACTATACTGTTTTTGAAGGGGAAAACGGAAAAATCCGTACTTCAGAAGAACAAGCAACTTATTTGGCTGAACTGTGTAGCAAATATCCTATTATTTCAATTGAAGACGGAATGGACGAAAACGATTGGGACGGTTGGAAATCATTGACCGAAAAAGTAGGTGATAAAGTGCAATTGGTCGGTGACGATTTGTTTGTAACAAACGTTGAAAGATTGTCAAAGGGTATTTCAGAAAACATAGCGAACTCCATATTAATTAAGGTAAACCAAATAGGAACCTTAACCGAAACGATTGCTGCCGTAAACATGGCACACAACGCTTGCTATACTTCAGTAATGTCACATAGAAGTGGTGAAACGGAAGATAACACCATTGCAGATTTGGCTGTTGCGTTAAACTGCGGACAAATTAAAACAGGATCTGCTTCCCGTAGTGACCGTATGGCAAAATACAATCAGTTATTGCGAATTGAAGAGCAGTTATGCGATGTGGCTTATTATCCACAACGTAACGCTTTTAAAATTTAAGAAAATATAAATCGTTTACAGAAAACTTCCTTTGGTCTAACTGAAGGAAGTTTTTTTATTTAAAGACTTCAACACCTTGAAATTTAAGGATTTTTTAACCTAACAAGTGTTCGTATATGTTAAAAAAATCGGTCAATATTTTGTATCTTTACATTTCGAAATAATCACAAAAAACTTTATATACTATATGTCAAAGACAGCAATCCTCGAAATTGATGGTAAAAGTTATGAGTTTCCTATTATTACAGGAAGCGAGAATGAGCAAGCTATCGATATAAAAACACTTAGAAGTGTAACGAACGGTGTAACTACAATAGATCCAGGTTATAAAAACACAGGATCTTGTGAAAGTGCCATTACTTTTTTAAATGGTGAAAAAGGTATGTTGCGCTACAGAGGATATGCTATTGAAGATTTAGCTGAAAAGGCAGAATTTTTAGAAGTAGCATATTTATTGATTTTTGGTGAATTACCTTCTAAGGCTGAATTAGCGAAATTTCACGATGATATTAGAGAGCACTCACATGTTGATGAAGATTTAAAGAAAATCCTTGATGGATTTCCAAAATCTGCTCACCCAATGGGCGTGTTGTCTTCATTGACTTCAGCTTTAGTGGCTTTCAATCCTTCTTCAGTAAATGTGGATAGTGAAGAAGATATGTACAATGCTATTGTTCGTATTTTGGCAAAATTCCCGGTATTGACAGCTTGGGCGTACAGAAAACGTGTAGGAAGACCATTGGATTATGGAGATGATTCATTAGGCTATGTAGATAACTTCCTTAAAATGATGTTTAAAAAGCCAAATGGGGAGTATAACTCTAACAAAACTGTGGTTGATGCCTTGGATAAACTATTAATCTTGCACGCAGATCACGAACAAAACTGTTCTACTTCTACTGTACGGATGGTTGGATCAGCACACACTGGGTTGTTTGCTTCCTTATCAGCAGGTATTAACGCGCTTTGGGGGCCACTTCACGGAGGTGCCAACCAAGCTGTGATTGAAATGCTTGAAGCCATTAAAGAAGATGGAGGCGATACGCATAAGTTTATGCAAAAAGCAAAAGATAAAAACGATCCATTCCGTTTAATGGGCTTTGGTCACCGTGTGTATAAAAACTTTGACCCTAGAGCAAAAATAATTAAGAAATCTGCAGACGAAGTATTGGCCGATCTTGGTGTAGAAGACCCAGTATTGGATATTGCCAAAGGATTGGAAAAAGAAGCTTTGGAAGATTCATACTTTGTTGACAGAAAACTATATCCGAATGTAGATTTTTACTCTGGTATTATCTACCGAGCTTTAGGAATCCCTACCGAAATGTTTACAGCTATGTTTGCATTAGGCCGTTTACCAGGTTGGATTGCACAATGGAGAGAAATGCGTTTGCGTAAAGAACCAATTGGTCGTCCTAGACAAGTTTATATTGGTGAAACACATCGTGACTTCAAACCAGTGGACAAAAGATAAACTAAGGAAATTTAAAATAAGCAAAGCATCCTCATAAATTGGGGATGCTTTTTTATATTTGTAATATGATCAATTTAAACGTTAAAGACGAAGTATCACGCCTTCGGGCGGTTGTATTAGGTTCAGCAAATAGTAATGGTCCAGCACCTACCTTAGACGAGGCATACGACCCAAAATCTAAAGAACATATTCAGGCAGGCACGTATCCTAAAGAAGCTGATATGATTCAAGAAATGGAAGCTGTTGCCAAAGTTTTTGAAAAATACGATGTAAAAGTATATCGCCCCAAAGAAATAGAAGACTACAACCAAATCTTTACACGTGATATAGCTTTCGTTATAGAAGATAAATTCATAAAAGCTAATATACTTCCTGATCGCGATCAAGAGATTGATGCCATTAAGCATGTGATTGATCAAATTCCTTCAGAAAATGTAATCAAATTTCCTGAAGACATACATGTGGAAGGTGGTGATGTCATGCCTTGGAACGATTATATTTTTGTGGGAACCTACCGTGGAGAGGACTATTCAAATTATATAACTGCCCGCACTAATATGAAAGCGGTAAAAAAATTGCAAGATCTATTTCCGAATAAAAAGGTAAAATCATTTAACCTTAAAAAATCGAATACCGAAGCCAAAGACAATGCGTTGCATTTAGACTGTTGTTTTCAACCTTTAGGAAAAGGAAAGGCAATTATTCATAAAGAAGGGTTTTTAGAAGAAGAAGAGTATCAATGGCTTGTAGATTACTTCGGAAAAGAGAATTGCTTCCATATTACTAAAGACGAAATGTACAATATGAACAGTAATGTGTTTTCTATTTCCCCTGAAGTGGTTATATCAGAAAAGAATTTCACACGTCTAAATACATGGTTACGCGAACAAGGCTTTACGGTTGAAGAAGTACCATATGCCGAAATTGCCAAACAAGAAGGTTTGTTGCGTTGCAGTACCATGCCTTTGATACGTGAATAAACTAGCCAGCTTTTTCTTCAAATTCAGGGCAGTCCAAACGGATATCTGTTGTGTGTAAATCTTTTTCCAAAAGCTTACAATAATCAGTAGTTTCTTTTGGTTCATAAAACTTACAACCATAACACATTCGTTGTACGGTTAAAATACCGGTACGGTTTAACTTATAAATAAGGTTACTGATACTATTGAAAAGCGCTTCTTGTTCTTCTATTGGTGTTTTTGACAGTTGATTCTTGATAGGATTGGCAAAATCCGCTGTGGCACTGACCATTTCTTTGCCTTTGGATGTCAAAAAAACCGAATAGCTTCGACTATCGGCCGATGAAAAATCTTTTTCAATAAGTTCTTTTTTAAGTAATGCTCTAATGGCATCGCTTACAGTAGGCTTGGTTACGTTAAATTCTTTTGCAAAATGGCTTACATTGCAAAGCTCTATTTTATGGTAGGCAACAAAAATAAGTAGTTGTATCTGTAACGGACTTAAACCATTCGCCTTCGCTTTTTCCCATAACAATACTTTGAACACCTCTGAAATGCGTTCCAGGCCTGCTACAATTTTATTGGAAACATCCCCCAATTGATCTTTTGGATTAAAAATACTGTCACCCATAAAAAATAGTATTATCTGCTTTCTATCGTTAAAGAGTTTAAAAGCTTTAACTAGTTTCTCAAGATATGTCCTTATGTTAACAATTTAAGACATATCCTGAGAACTAATAAGTTGCTAACATAGCAAAGTTAGTATTCCTAATCAGTTTTTTGAGTGTTTTTCTCAACTTTATACGGAAGACTTAAATCACCACTTGCAATGCTATACACATTATATACACCAAGCATAGGAAGGTTTTTGTTACTAGTATTTACTTTCATGAAGGCTGTTACACCATCAAACTTAAAATCGGTTTGATCTTGTATCCTGTAATCTGGTACGATAACTTGGATGGTGTTATTTTTTGTTGTCACAGGAAATCCTGGTGAGTCCATATACATAGGCATACCCGGATTTGTAGGAGGAAGTTTTACTGTAGTATCGGCTTTTTTAAACTGTTTTACCGAAAAACCGCCAGCAACTCTTTCGTCTTTTATCAATACTACCCAGTGGGGATGCCATATAATGCCATCGTTATCATATTTACTGTCTTTGTTTTCGTCCCAAAGTGGTGTGTCATCAAAATCTGGATGCGATGTTAGTGCCAAGGCAATAATACCATCCGTTTTATTAAACCCGACAGCTGTGGGTGGCAAAGACGTAGGGAATACATATCCTAGAACAGGTGCTCCGTCCAGTTGTCCTTTAGGGGTTGGTGTTTGACTGCCTGCGTTCCCTTTTACGGTAATACTCCACACGGTCAGGTTTAAATCGGTTTGATGGGTTACAGTTATGTGTTCAATAGCGAAAGCATCGGTATTGTAAGGGTCGGTTTGGGCAACTGTAGTACAAGTAATTGCCACTACAGCTCCTATGGTTAATAAAAGCTTGCTTATTTTCATATTTTTATGATTAGGAATCCTAACTTTTAAGGGTTTGATTAATTTTTTACATCAGCTAGACTAGCTCCAAAGTTAATATGTAGTACATTACCATTAGGAGTTACTATTGCTGGAACAGATTGTACACCAGCTTTTTCAGCTTCATCAATACGGTTTCGGGTCTCACCAAGGTGAACCACCTCTACTTGATTGGGATCGGTAATTTTGAGAATGTCGTGCTCTGCGCTTACACAAACAGGACATCCTGCGTGATAAAAAATTGATTTTTTCATAATGATAAAATTTAAATGAGTGCATTATTGCGTTTCAAATATAGTAAGGAATCCTAACTAAAACAAATTTAATTTTGAATTTCTAAAGTATTTTTCGAATAAAGCCCTATTTTTAATAAAACCACAACGTTTTTTATTGCGTATATTTTTATATCATGAAATCATCACCACTCATAATTTTTTTAAGCTGCATTCTAATATTAACCAGCATACAAGCTTTATCCCAAGGCAAGATAGATGGTTTTTACCGCGGAAATGGTAATACAACAATTACATTAGGAGCCGGATTTGAAGATAACAAGGACTACTTGGCTGGTACCGATGAAACCGATATTGCTCGAAAACTTTATTATGTGAACCTTTTTGCAGCTTACGGAATTACAAAAGACCTTGATGTAAACGTATCCTTGCCTTACATTGAAATAGATGATAATAAAAATGTACAAGATGTTTCGTTGTTTTTAAAATACCGTACCCTTAAAAAAGAATATTCTAACGGAAAACTAGAGTTGAGTTTTGCTGGAGGTTTTTCAACGCCTGTTTCCGACTATAATGTTGGCGGGTTGAATGATATTGGTCAACAAGCCACTATAATCGAAACAAGGGCAATGGCGCATTATCAAACAAATGCAGGATGGTTCGCGACCCTACAAAGTGGTTTTTCATTTAAATTAGAAGAAGTTCCCAATAGCTTACCAATAACTTTTAAAGCTGGACAAGCTTTAGATAAGTGGTATTACGATGTGTATTACGATTATCAGCATTCTTTTGGTGGAATTGATTACCTAGAAACTCCACCTCCGCAAAACTTTCGTCGTTTTGGGGTAGATTACCATAAAATTGGCGGGACAGGGTATCGTTCGTTTACCGATACTTTTGGGGCGTATGTTAGTGTTTCATATGTTTTGGGTGGAAGGAATATATTTCAAGGTCCCGGATACGGAATTGGTGTGTCTGCGAATTTTTAAGGTAACTTCTTTTCTATAAAATACTTTAATCAAGTAAAAATTTCCGTCTAAAAAACCTTAATTTTGCAGCCTAAAACAATACGTTATGCAGCAAATAACCGATACTATATTGATGATTCGCCCAGTTGCCTTTCGAATGAATGAGCAAACGGCGGTAAATAACTATTTTCAAGAAGAAATTGATCTTGAAAATGCTAAAGTAAACGAAAAAGCTCAACAAGAATTTGATGCTTTTGTTGAAAAGTTGAGTAATGTTGGTGTAAACGTTATTGTTGAAGATGATAAGTTAGAACTGGACACCCCAGACTCTATTTTTCCGAATAACTGGGTAACCTTTCACGAAAATGGTGATATCGCTTTGTATCCTTTATTTGCAAAAAACAGGCGTAAAGAACGTCGTGAAGATGTAATTGAACGTATAGAAAAGGAAGGATTCAAAATTAAAAACGTAGTAGATTATACCGATGCTGAAAACGAAGGTTTTTATTTAGAATCGACCGGAAGTTTAATTTTAGATCGTGTTAATCAAAAAGCATATTGTGCTTTATCTCCTAGAGCTGATGAGCAATTATTAATCGAGTTTTGCGAAGACTTTGAATTCACTCCTGTAATTTTCACTGCCAATCAAACAGTTGATGGAAAACGTGCTGCGATTTATCATACCAATGTAATGATGTGTTTAGCTGAAAACTTCAGTGTTATTTGCTTAGACACGATTGATGATGCAAAAGAAAAGAAAAATGTAGTTCAGCATTTAAAAGATGATGGGAAAGAAATCATCGCCATTACCGAAGCCCAAATGCATAACTTTGCAGGAAATATGCTTCAGGTACGAGGGGCAAACGATAAAAAGTATTTAGTGATGAGTGCAGCAGCGCATAAAAGCCTTACTGAAGATCAAGTTTCAGCAATTGAAAAGCACTGCGAAATTTTAAGTACTGATTTGACTACCATTGAAACATGCGGTGGTGGAAGTGCACGTTGTATGATGGCTGAAATTTTTCTTCCGAAGCAATAAATAGTTACTCTTTTTTGTGACTGGCTAAATCCCGAAGCCACAAACCAATCATTACCACCATAAGCAAGCTTAGCGGTAAGGAAGTGATAATCAATAATTTTTGCATAGCAATTAACACATCGCTATCTTCTTTTGCGTGACCTAAAAGCACTATTCCTACTGAAAAAATGATTAGGATTATTCCCCAAAGCAACCGTTGTTTTTTATTGGGGTTTTGACTGCCTTTATCGGTAAACATGCTTAATACATAAATAGCCGAATCAACAGAAGTCACTAAAAAACTAACTAGTAACAAAATAACAATTGAATTGATAAAAGCAGTAAGCGGATAAGCTTCAAAAAAGACAAAAATAGAAGTAAAAACATTATCAAATTCCCCGGAATAACTGCCCCATTCCGAAATCATATCAAAAGCAGATTGTCCAAAAGTAGTAAACCAGAAAAAGGTTCCTAATGAGGGGATGAGTAATACACCTATAATCGTTTCCCGTAACGTTCTTCCTTTTGAAATTCGTGCGATGAAAATTCCGGTAAACGGAGCCCATGCCAACCAAAAAGCCCAATAATAGTACGTCCAGTCGGTTAAGAACTCAATCCCTGGATCGAATTTCCCAATCGCGAGGCTCATAGGTATAAAGTCAATTACATATCGATATATTCCAGTTGCTAGTTGCTTTAAAATTAAGATCATATCACTTTGAAAAAAAACAAATAGCAGCAAGGCAACAGTTATATAAATGTTTATTGTAGAGATACGTTTAATGCCTTTTTCAACACCACTTAATGCAGAAACCAATGCTAAAATACCAATGCCAATGACCAATGCTATAATCAGTTGATAACTGAAATCAGCTTCAAATAAGTGATCTAAACCGCCTTTAATTTGGGAAGCACCTAATCCCAATGCAGCCACCAACCCAAAAATAGTTGTTAAAATGGTGAGTATATCGATACTTGCAAGAAACCCCTTCCCTTTTTTCTGAAATAAGGAAGAAAAAGTACTGCTCGTCGCTACAGTTTTATTTTTATGAAACACGGCATATCCAATAGCCAATGCAAATACGGCGTAAAAAGCCCAAGCTGTAAATCCCCATTGATAAAAGGTAAATTCTAGCGCAATCACTTCCGAAGAAAGATCTGTGGAAAGGGGTGGGTTTTGCTGCATAAATACCGGTTCTTGCACTGCCCGCAATAAAATTCCTGAACCCATTCCAGCACTATACAACATAGCAATCCATGGCAGACGTTTAAAAGCTGGTTTTTCATTTATGTGACCTAACTTATAAGTTCCCCAAGGGGAAATGGCGATTGCTATTAATAAAAGCACACAGCCTAGACCTAGATATAAATAGAAAGAGCCAAAATGATTACGTACCCAAATGGATAAACTTTCAATGAGGGCGTATGTTTCAATAGTTTTTATATATAGAAATAGGGAAAATAGTAGCAATAACCCCAATGAAATACTGAGAAGTTTATTCTTTTTAAATATGCTGAAAATTTTCAAAACAGATTGTGCTTATACAATAGTACAAATCATTTTTTAAAATGCTATTTATTCTGTCTTGGCAATATTGTTTATCATTCCGCTAAAAATAAAATAGTGAAAAGGCAACATTGTATACCAATATAACCGTCCCCAAAGTCCTTTTGGCCTAAAGGTGGCGGTTTGGTGTAAAACATTGTTTTCGTCAATACAGAAATCTAGCCACGCTTCCCCAGGGACTTTCATTTCAGCAAAAAGTAAAAGTCTTTTTTCTTCTTTATCTGCATATAAAACGCGCCAAAAGTCTAGTGAGTCACCAGCGTAAATTTTATTAGGGTGGGTGCGACCTCTTCGTAATCCTATTCCACCAAATAGCTGATCTATAAAACCGCGTACTTTCCAAAGCCAGTTTCCGTAATACCAACCGCGAGTGCCGCCAATAGACCAGATGTTCTCTAAAACAGCTTCAGGATTTTTAACTTCAATTGATTGTTCATCTTTTAAACAACCAAATGTGGGAACTTGAATGTACCCTTTTAAATTGGAAAGCCTTCCAGCAACTAAAGAGTCTTTCCAACTGGATATTACAAGGTTTTGTTCAATTTTAATAAAAGCATTTTTAATAGCTTCTTCATACGTAATAGGTTGTATATTCAATATTTCTTGCAATTTATTATCGCGAGCTACAACTTCATGACGCATACTATCCACTAAATTAACTGCTAATTTGTATGTGGTAGAGGTAACAAAATACAGCCAATAAGAAGATAACCGAGGTGACATAACCGGCACTGAAATAATCCATAACTTCAACTTTCTAACCTTTGCATATTTTAAAAGCATTTGCTTGTATGTTAAAACATCGGGGCCACCAATATCGAATGATTGATTGTAACAGGCTTCCTTTAAAAGTACTTCAGATAAAAAGGAAATCACATCTCGAATGGCAATAGGTTGTATTCGAGTTTTTAACCATTTTGGGGCAACCATGATGGGTAGCTTTTCACAAAGATCACGGATAATTTCAAACGAAGAACTTCCACTGCCTACTACAATTCCAGCTCGTAAAACCGTTAAATTGTAATTGCCTTCATAAAGTATTTCTTCTACTTTTTTTCGGGAAGATAGGTGTTTAGATAAAGTGTCTTCATTTACAATTCCGCTTAAATAGACAACGTGTTTAATAGAAGTTTCAGCAAGATATTTATTGAAGTTTTTAGCGGCTTTGGCTTCCAATTCATCAAAATCGTTTGTGGAAGCACTCATAGAATGTATGAGATAATATGCAGCATCAATATCTTTCGGAAAGTCAGCAGTATCGACGTCCTTTAAAAAGTCAACTTCATAAAAACTAACCCGTTTGCGGGTTTCAGGATCTAGAGGAATTCTATTTTTATCACGTACACAACAAATGACTTCGTGCCCTTTTTCTAATAAAGAAGGAAGCAAACGTAAACCTATATAGCCGTTAGCACCGGTAAGTAGTATTTTCAATCTTTTTGTTTAAAGATAGTTGTTTTTTATTAGACAAGAATATAAAGGTTCGTTAATTGCTTAATTTTAATGCTATCTTTATAGCAGTAAACCAAATTATATGAAAGTTTTAAAACTGATTCTAATTGTAGTAGGCATTTTATTAATTGTATTTGGCTTATACAACGCGTTTGTCCCACAGGAAGTTGTAGATATTGGTCCGTTAGAAGTCTCAGCAAAAGAAGGTTTAAACAACCAAACCCTTGCAATGATTGCATTAGGTGTTTTGGCTTTGTTAGCTGGCGTGTTTGTTAAAAATAGAAGGTAAGGTATTACAATTCTAAATTTTGTATAATTAGTATTACTGCACTGCTTATATATTCTATTCCTATTGAAATAACAATAAATCCAACTATTCTCGATATAGCATTAATCCCTGAGGCGCCCAATAACTTAGTTAAATAAGGTGCGAACCTAAGCATTAAAAAAGTTGCGAATCCTACAGCTACAACGGCTAAAAGAATAAGTAATATTTCACTGGTTTTACTGTATTCTTGGTTATAGGTAATTAGAATCGAAATAGCACCCGGTCCAGCGAGCATAGGAATGGCTAGTGGTGTTAATGATATTTTTTCTCTGTTACTTAGGTCTTTCTTAACCCTTTTGTTCTTCATCCCTTTGTGCTTAGAAAAAGTACCGGTTAATAAAGCAAAACCGGACGATACGATAATCATTCCGCCGGCAATTCGTAAGGCATTTAAGCTAATGCTGAAAAAATCTAGAATATACGTTCCTGCAAAAAAGCAAATAATTAAAATTACAGTCGTATTTATAGCAGTTAGTAAAGAGGTTTTATTGCGTTCTATTGAAGTTTCATCACTTGTTAATCCTACAAATATTGGGACTGTCCCCAGCGGATTTATCACCGAAAATAAAGCGGCAAATACATATAAAAATAAGTCCATCGTTTTTTTGCAAAGGACAGGCGATTTACCTTCATAGAGTTTACCAAAAGTTTAAATAAAGGTTGTAAAATGTGAAGTTATAAATCTTCTAAACGGGTAGGCGAGGCTTTCGTTTTAGCAGCCAATACTTTGTTCATAAACTTATGCGTGGCTTTGTCTTTAGCTTCTATTTTCACAAAATAGTCATCACGATAAATGGAATACTCTTCAGCTTTTCCTTTATACAAGGAAAGTTTGTAATATGGAATAACTAAAATGTACGATTCTAATAACGATCGAAACCCTACGAGAATTCCATTGGGCCGCATTTCAATGTTGCATTGATTTCGATTGTTATCTAAGATTAATAAATTATGAATTTGAACACTCGTTTCAGTAATAATAAGTTTTGAGGAGCCAATACCGCCAAGTTGCAGTCGTTCCTTAAAAGTAAAAGGTTTACCAACTTCAGCTTCAATCTTTTTCGTTACTTGTTTGTTATTGTATGAGACGTTGAGGAGCACTTTTTTCTTTTAAAGATACACAATTTAAAACTTCGATTTCAACTTTAACTTCAGCTTTAATTTCTCATTAAAAAACTATCTTTGCACCTAAAATTAGACCTATGCAACTTCAAGAAGTTTTATCTGCTGAAATTAAGAAAGCAGTGACATCAATTTTCGACGCTAATCTTGAAACTGTGGAATTTCAAGCCACACGTAAAGATTTTGAAGGCGATATCACTGTAGTGGTATTTCCAATGCTTCGGGTGGTAAAAGGAAATCCGGTGAAAATTGGAGAAGCAATAGGAAATTACTTAGTTGAAAATGTAGCAGAAGTTTCAAAATTCAATGTAGTAAAAGGGTTTTTAAATATTGTTTTAAGCGATGCCTACTATTTAGAATTTTTCAACAATGTATCTGATTTTTCTTCCTTCGGAAAAGAACCACAAGGAGACGATGCAGTCTTGGTTGAATATTCCTCGCCAAACACCAATAAGCCATTACATTTAGGACACATCCGAAATATTTTATTAGGTTATTCCGTAGCTGAAATTTTACAAGCCAGCGGAAAGAAAACCTATAAAACCCAAATTATAAACGACCGAGGCATTCATATTTGCAAAAGTATGTTAGCTTGGAAACGATATGGTGATGGTGAAACCCCTGAATCTACAGGGCTAAAAGGGGATAAGCTGGTAGGGAATTATTATGTTCGGTTTGATAAAGAATATAAAAAAGAAATAGCTCAATTACAGGCAGAGGGAAAAACCGAAGAAGAAGCAAAAGCCGAAGCCCCTATTTTAAAAGAAGCGCAGCAAATGCTTCAAAAGTGGGAACAAGGTGATGATGAGGTGGTAGCCCTTTGGAAAAAAATGAACGGCTGGGTATACAAAGGGTTTGAAAAAACCTATGATGCTTTGGGCGTTGATTTTGATAGCTATTATTATGAAAGTAACACCTATTTATTAGGAAAAGATAATATTGAAGAAGGCTTAGAAAAAGGGGTTTTCTTTAAAAAAGAAGATGGATCAGTTTGGTGTGATTTAACCGATGAAGGATTAGACGAAAAACTCGTGTTACGTGCTGATGGGACAGCGGTGTATATGACGCAAGACATCGGTACCGCTATTCAACGTATAAAAGACCATCCCGATGCCAGCGGAATGATTTATACTGTGGGTAACGAACAAGATTATCACTTTAAAGTATTGTTTTTAATCTTAAAAAAATTAGGCTACAGTTGGGCTGAAAACCTCTATCATTTAAGCTACGGAATGGTAGACCTTCCTTCAGGAAAAATGAAGAGTAGAGAAGGTACGGTTGTAGATGCAGATGATCTTATTTTTGAAATGGCCAATACCGCAGGTAAAATTTCAGAAGAATTAGGAAAGATTGATGACTTTACAGCGGATGAAAAGAAAGAGTTGTATAAAACCATCGGTCTCGGTGCGTTGAAATACTACATATTAAAAGTAGATCCTAAAAAAAGAATTTTATTCAACCCAGAAGAAAGTGTCGATTTTCAAGGAAATACGGGACCTTTTATTCAGTACACCTACGCGCGGATTCAATCAATTTTACGAAAAGCGGATGAGGTTTCGACTGAGCTAAATCTGACGGACATTACTTTGCACGAAAAAGAAAAAGAATTGTTGAAACAACTACAACTGTTTCCTGAAACTGTGCAAATGGCAGCAGAAAATTTCAGTCCTGCATTGATTGCTAATTATACCTACGATTTGGTAAAAGAGTTTAATTCGTTCTATCAAAACGTTTCTATTTTAGGTGCAGATACCAAAGAAGAAAAACGGTTGAGAGTTCACTTAGCCGATGCGGTTGCGAAAGTAATTAAGACTGCTTTTTCATTATTGGGAATAGAAGTGCCAGAGCGGATGTAGGGTTTTTAAAACAACACTTGTATTGAAATATTAGGTGTAAGCCCCAGCGAAATTTCTTCCACTTGATTAACACGGCTTTCACCATTTTCATCTGTATCTAAAGCATACCGGATGTTCAATGTGTTTTCCTTGTTTAAAAGGTTTAGCACAGCAACATTGATTTTAGCATCTACACGTTGAGAAATTCCCCAAAGGTATTCAGCTGAAAAGTCAGCTCTAAAATAATCAGGAAGGCGTTCGTTGTTAGGGATATCATATTGTATCGCATCTTGACCACTCACTTCAATAATTTCGTCACTAAAAACAGGAATGGTATATGGTTTTCCGCTATGCCAATTGATGCCCAGAGCCAGTTTAAACTTGTTTAAAGAATAAGAACCAGCAACGGTTGCCGAATGCCGAATATCAATATTGTTTGGAAATTCCGAAGGGATAAGCGTTTCAAAAGTATAATCGTTTTGCATAAACAAGTAACTAACCCAAGTGCTAAATCTTCGTGCTTTTTTATTAAACACAAACTCTAGTCCGTTAGCCGTGTAATTTCCAGTTGCTCTAACAAATTGAAACTGGTTTTGAAATCCTTGATTAGAAGTAGTAATTCCTGAAACTTCTTTGTAGAATCCTTCTAGCGTAATCAACCAATTGTTTTTATTATATCCAAAACCAAGAGAAGCCTGTTTGCTTTCAAGAATGGGAACGTCGTCATTATTGGCTAAAACCCACCGTCTTTTTTCAACCCCCAAAAAATCACTTTCAAAATCGATGCGCTGGGTAGTCGTCTGACTTTTAAATTCACCCATCGTTTCAACTGAAAATCCGTTGCCCAATTTTTGGTGGATGCTCAATCTGGGTTCTATTAAAAACTCATCAAACTTGTCAAAATAGGAAGCTCGTACACCAGCATTGATAACTGTATTTTGTTGATTGGGTGTATAAGTTACATTTGAAAAAACCGAATGTGTGCGCAACACTTCTTTATTATAGGTTCTAAAGCGAGGAATATTTACATCTTGTGTGTTTCCGATACCAATTTCTGAAAATTGATACCCAGATTTTAGTTTAATTTTTTCAGAAAAAGTGAAACGCGAATCAATCTTTGCCCCATCTTCTAACACTTCGTTTTCCTGAAATTGCTGTTGGGTGGTAAAAAGGTCTTTGTTCGTAGCATTTAATAGATAATAAGAACCATAAAGCAAAGCTGTTGTTTCAAAACGGTCACTCCAGTTCCGGTTCCAAGAAACACCTCCAACAAGGCTTCGTTGTTGCAATTCACTGGTTTTTGATTGATTGGAACCGTCAATACTTTCAGTAAAGTCCAAGGAGTTGTCTATGGTTAAGAAATTGATACGAATGGCATCTTTTTCTGAAATATCCCAAAGTAGTTTCGTGCTAAAATCATAGAAATTGAAATCTTCATCGGCGTTAATCTCCGTTTCGTTTTCTGGATTTTCAATGTTTGTGATTTCGGTATCCTGAAAAATACGTTCAGAGTATGTATTATAAACTGGGGTTTCTAAAAAAGAGAGAGAATGCCTGCCTGAAATTTGAATACTTGCTCTATCAGAAAGAGGAATATCAGCAAATGCACTTCCATTAATTAAATTTAAACCCACACCTCCTGAAAAATATTCAGTTACCGTGTTTTTTGAGCGCATATCAATTACTCCAGAAACACTTTCGCCAAAACGGGGTGGTGTACCATTTTTATAGATGGAAACCTGTTTGGTAAGGTCTGGGTTAAAAGCAGAAATCAATCCGAAAAAATGACCGCTTTGGTACATTTTTATATCGTCCCAAAGCAATAGATTTTCGTCGTGAGTTCCGCCACGAATGTTGATGTTAGATATGGTTTCGTCTGCACTTTCCACACCTGGCAAGGCTTGCGAAATCTGTAACACGTCGTTCTCCACTTGCCCTGGTAACAACCCGAAATTTTCGGTGTTTAATGTAATAGAACCATCGGTTTTTTTACTGACTCCCTGCACTAAATAAGTCTGAATATAAACCTCGTCAAGAGCTGTAGATTTTGAGTGGATCATAATCGTTGGACATGCTGCACTTAATTGGTTTATTGAAAGATTTATGGTATGATAACCAAGATAGCTGATAGTAATAAACCCATTAGAAGGAACTTTTTTGGGAATTGAAAAAAAACCTTCTGCAGTACTTACGGTTGAAAAATTAAAGTTTTTTACAACTATATTGGCTCCTTCTAAAGGTTCACCGGTTTCAGCAGCAGTGATTCTTCCGCAGTAATTGCTTTTCTGTTGTCGTGATACTACGGTTACATATCTATCGTCCAAAAGTGTAAACCGTAAAGGGGTTTGATTGTTTAATTGAGTAAGGACTTCTTGAAGCGAATCGGTTTTTTCAGGAACTGTAACCGATATATCTGAGATTTCATCTGGAACATAGGAAAAACGGATATTGTGCTGTTCTTCCAATTGTTGTATAACTGCAAACAAAGATTTCTTTCCTTCAGTCTGCCCAAAAATAGAAAGACTAAAGAAAAAACATATGATCAAAACGAATGGAAACGCTTGGTTACTTGTTTTTCGTTGCATATATAGTTACCTGGTCTTTTTCTATCGTATAGGTTAGGTTTAATGGGTCACAAATTAATTGTAAAGCAAGGTCAAGATCGTTATGGGTAAAACTACCAGAGAATCGCTTATTTTTTAAATCTTCAGATGCATCTATGGTTATGGGATACTGCCTTTTTAATTCGTTCAGGACGGTTTTTAACGTTGCATTTTCAAAGCTACTTTCATTATTAATCCAAGAGGGTGCCCCTGCAATGCTTTGATGCTCTGTTACTATGTTGCCATTTTTTATTTGTAAGTTTTTACCAGCAGATAGTTTAATAAGGGTGTCGTTAAAGGCAACGCTTACCAATCCTTCGTAACAATTTACTTGTAACTTTTTATCACGCGCAAATACGTTAAACTGTGTTCCTAAAACGGTTACAGCCCCATTTTTAGTCTGTACGGTAAACGTATTTCCTTTGGTTACCTTAAAATAAGCTTCTCCATTGAGTTCTAGTTCTCGGTTGTTGTCCCACTTGTTTTTATTGTATTCAATAGTAGAATTAGCGTTCAATGCAACTTCAGAACCATCTGGTAAACTGAAGTTTTGTTTTTCGGCAACTGAAGTTGAAATAGTAGTTCCTAATGAATCGATGTATAAATAACCAGCAAATAGCACAGCAAATACAGCGGCTATCTTTAAAACCGTAGCCCAAGGGTTTAATTTTTTAACCTTTGGTTTTTGTTTTAATTTTTCAGAAATAGCGTTAAACGTCGCTTCTTCATCAAAGTCTGGCGTGTCGAAACCTTGGGTGGTTTTGGCAATTTTTATATAAGATGCATATTCAGGATCGGCCTTAAGCTGCTCAATTTCTTCTTGAGTAGCAATGCCGTTCAGGTAGTTATGCAATGCGTAGTCTTTTTCCATAATAGTACGTTTCAACAGTAAAACAGCTTAATTGTATTTTACCCTACTTTAAATATCACCTATTTCTTCCCGAAGCGATTTTAAAGCTAAACTCATTCGTTTTTCAACCGCTTTTACTGAAATATCCAAAACTTCAGCAATCTCTTTATATTTTTTTCCTTCAATTCTGTTTAATAAAAAGGCGGTGCGCTGAGCTTCGGTTAAATTGGCGATAGCATTTTGTAATTTTTCGTGATATTGCTTTTCTTCCAACAAAAACTGAGGGGATTGGTGTTCCACTTTGTCGGGTTGATGTTTGGCATGTTTCAACACTACCTTTTTATGGGCCACTTCGTTCAAAAAAGCATTGTTGGTGATGGTGTATAAAAATGATTTTGCTTTTTCTACGGGCACTTTAGCACAGTTTTTCCAAAGTTTTATAAAAGCATCTTGTACCAAATCTTCTGCCTGTGCCTCGTTGCCACATTTAAAATAGATAAACCGCCAAATAGCCTTTCCGTGCTCCTTATATACTTTGTTAAAAGTATTTTCGTTGCAAATTGTAGTATTTTTATCCATATAGAAGTAGCTGTATGCCTGTCAAATATATTCAAAAAAAAGTTTTATAATCAAGGTAGGGTATTTTTGTACTAACTTGTTTCACTTACACAAACCGAACGTAACCATGAAAAGAAAAATTACTTTATATACCTTTTTAATCCTCTGTTTTGGGTTGTTTCTTACCTCATGTCAAAAAGAAGAAACAGAATTTATTGATGAGACTGACCAAGATGAAACCATTACGTCAAATTCAACATTGGCCAACCTATTGATACGTACTTCCCAAAATCCAGGAAGTAATGATGATATAATAGACGGTAACAGTTGTACACAGGTTAAATACCCTGCTACCGTAATTGCGAATGGACAGAAAGTAATATTGGAAAGCGAAGCCGATATTCCTTTAATTCAAGCTATTTTTGATCAATTCCCCAACGATACCGATACGCTTGAAATTGTATTCCCTATAACCCTTATTCTTCAAGATTTTTCAGAGGTTGAAATAAATGACCAAGCAGAGTTAGATGCGCTTATTGCAGTTTGCCAAGGCGAGTCTGAAATAGATTGTATAGATTTTGTATACCCAATTACCGTATTTACTTATAATTCCAATGACGAACAAACTGGAACCGTAACTATCGATAATGATATTGAATTATACTTACTGTTGTTTAACCTAGATGGAGATGATATTATTAGCATCGATTTCCCTATTTCGGTGATTTTGCAAGATGGAACTACTGTTGAGGTTAACAGCAATCAAGAATTGGAAGATATCTTGGCCAATGCAGATTGTGAAGATGAAGGCGAAAGTGACCTTAGTGAATTTGAAGAAAACCTAACCACCGGAAATTGGTACGTAACCTATTATTTTGATGATTTTGATGAAACTAGCGATTTTGAAGGGTATGAATTCACCTTTGCAACTGATAGTACTGCACAAGCAACAAACGGTACGAATATAGTACCTGGAACTTGGAAACTGACTACAAGCAGTACACCAGAATTAGAACTTTTCTTCGGAACAAGCGACCCTTTTGATGAATTGGATGAAGATTGGGAAATTATTGAAGGTACTTCAGAAATCATACGTTTAAAAGATGTGAGTGGCAGTGACGGAAGTGTAGATTATCTAACCTTTGAACGCTCACCAAATACAGGTGGAAATAACGAAGAGGTAAATATCTTAATTGAAAACCTAACCACAGGAAGCTGGTTTGTCACTTTATTTCAAGATGATGGTGGTGACGATACAACCGATTATGATGACTATGAATTCAGTTTTTTTACAAATGGTTCAGCAACGGCTGTAAGCTCTTCTGAAACGGTAAATGGCTTCTGGTCTATTGAAGATGATGATAATGGTTTAGAGCTTATTTTAAACTTTGAAAATTCAGGAAGCGATGATCCTTTTGAAGATCTAAACGACGATTGGGACGTGTTGGAATCTTCACAAGTGATCATTAGGCTGAGTGACGAAAGCAGTGGTGGAAGTGAAACAGATCTTTTAACCTTCGAGCGTGAACCTAATGGAGGTGGTGGAGGAAATGACCCCGACCCACAAGAACTGAGAGATATTTTACAAGCTGGAACTTGGTATGTAGATACATTTTTAGAAGATGGTGATAATGAAACCAGTGTGTTTAACGGTTACGACTTTACATTCTTTTCAAACCAAACGGTAACAGCCACCAATGGTTCTGAGAATGTAGATGGAATATGGGTTGTTTCGGTTGTTGGAGAGGAGTTAAATTTTGAATTCGATATGGACAGCCCAATTAACGATGCAGATGATGACGATTATAAAGTACTTCAATTTTCTGAAAATTCAGTAACCTTTATTATTCGGGATAGTAATGGAAATATTGAAGACACATTAACTTTTAAAAAGAATTAATAACCTGGTATAATACATTTAAAAATTATGAAATTTATGAAAATGAAAATAACGAGTATCCTTACAATCATTATGTACGTGGTGACTGTGGTCAGTTGTTCTGGAGATGATAATAATGATGACAATAACCAAAATGACACCAGCGCAAACCAAACCACAGAAATTGCACAAACTGGAACGTGGAGAATAACACAATTTATAGACTCTGGTGATGATGAAACATCAGACTTTAACGGCTTTGTTTTTACTTTTAATAGTGATGGAACAGTTATAGCAAACAGGGATGAGTTGTCTGTTTCAGGAACTTGGTCTGTAAATGACAGTAGTAATTCATCTGATGATGATGACGGTAGCTCTAATGACGTTGACTTCAACCTCTTTTTTGATGTTCCGGAAACTAATGATTTTGAAGATTTAAATGATGACTGGGACCTTGTTTCTGCAACAAATTCAAGAATTGAGTTAATTGATGTAAGTGGTGGCAATGGCGGTACAGACAACTTAATTTTTGAAAAAATATAACTTTATTTATTTTCCCTAGTTTTTTCCATTAAGGCCATTCTCATATAAAGGATGGTCTTTTTTTATGCCATTACTTTTTAATTTTTCCAAAGAAAAGGTAGGGTAAATAGCAATAGACCTGTTCTATTAATACATAACCCATAAAAAAACCAACATGAAAAATGTAACCAAAAAGATAATGTTAATGGCTCTTTTGGCTTTTGCTTTTTTAATAAGCTCTTGTTCAAAAGAAGATGATACAACGCCCCTAGATGATTCAAATTCAGAAACAATTGAGCAAGGATCAGAGTTGGCAAATCTTATGCAGCGAACTTCCGATGGTAATGACAATGATTCTATTGACTGTATAGACTTTGTGTATCCTTTAAACTTCTTTATTTACAATTCAGACAATGAACAAACTGGTACGCAGACAGTTAATAGTGATTCAGAGTTGCTTAGTTTTTTACTTTCTTTAGAGTCGGGAACTTATATTGAGTTAGATTACCCAATTTCAGTAGTACTAAAAGATGGTACTGTGGTTGAGGTAAATGGCAATGCCGAGTTACTTACTTTAATAACTGATTGTGCTTCGAACGGCGATGATGATATCCCAAACGACTTTGTGGATATTCTAACTTCAGATTCTTGGTATGTGACCTATTTCTTTGATGATACTGATGAAACATCAGACTTTGACGGTTATGAATTTACATTTGCAACCGATAGTACAGCTCAAGCAGTAAAAGGGTCAATTATAGTTGATGGAACCTGGGACTTAACGAGTGGTAGTACACCAGATTTAGAACTTTTCTTCGGAAATGATGATCCCTTTGATGAATTGGACGAAGATTGGGATATTATAGAAGCCACTTCAGAAATTATAAAACTGAAACACATAAGCGGAGGCGATGGTAGTGTAGACTTTTTAACCTTTGAGCGAAACCCATCCGGTGGAGGAGGCGGAGGTAATGGTGATACAGCAGCCTTTGTAGATAACTTGACAACAAATAGTTGGTTTGTAAACCTTCTGGAAGACGATGGTGATAACGAAACCTGCCATTATGTAGCGTATGAATTTACATTTAGCAGTGATGAAACAGTAACTGCGGTAAGTGATAACAATACCGTAAATGGAACCTGGGCTGTAACAAATAGCAGTAGTGGCATTGATTTGATATTGAATTTTGAAATTACAGATGAAGACGATCCCTTTGACGATCTAAATGATGACTGGGACGTAGATGAATTTGATGCTAATATTATAAAGCTTTTTGATGTAAGTGGCGGTGATGGCAGTACCGATCTTTTAAACTTTGGAAGAAACCCTTACGACGACTGTAATGGAGGAGGAAATACAGATGATCTAGAAAGTATTTTACAAGATGGTCAATGGAGCGTAGGCAGTTATATAGATGATGGCGACGATGAAACCAATGATTATAATGGCTACGCTTTTACCTTTAATGCAGATGGAACAGCCGTTGCTGAAAGTAATAGCGATACAGTTAACGGAACTTGGGCTGTAACAACTAGCGGTTCAGGACTTGACTTAGTGTTGAATTTTGAAATAGATAATGAAGACGATCCATTTGATGATTTAAATGACGATTGGGATGTAGAGCAATTTACAACCATTCAAGTTGATTTAAAAGATGTAAGTGGAGGTGATGGTAGTACAGACCTACTTACATTCGTTAAGCTGTAAGCCTTTTTTGCCCCTAAAAAGAAAAGCCTTTCCAAAACTTGGAAAGGCTTTTTCAATTTAAAGTACTTATTGTTTGTTATAAAGCTTTTTACCAGCTTCCTCATAAGCATCACCTTCTACCCAGAATGGAGTTGAAGGGTCGTTGGCAATATTACGGCTCGATAAAACATAAGCTTTGAAAAATTTCAATAAATAATCATAATCTAGTGTATCTGCTTCGTCATTGGGACGGTGATAATATTTGGTAGCATCTGCAAAATTTGTAAACCCTAATGAAAAAGTGGGTGATGGAATCCCTTTTTTTGCAAAATGTACATTATCACTTCGGTTAAACAATCCTTGTTCAGGTGCAGGATCTTCCATTGCCTTAAGACCAAAAGTAGAAGTAGCGTTTTCAATATTCTGTTGCGCTGTGGTTCGGGTTAGCCCTACAATGGTAGCTACCGAAGTATCATTATAACCACCATTGTCACTGTTAAAACAATATACCATTTGATCAAGTGGCACAATTGGGTTCTCAACATAGTATTTGCTGCCTATTAGCCCTTTTTCTTCCGCGGTAAAAAGAATAAATAACGCAGAACGTTTGGTAGGATACTTGGCCATATTTTCAGCCATACTCAACACGGTTGTAACCCCTACTGCATTATCCCTTGCTCCATTGTAAATAGTGTCACCACTTTCATCTGGTTGGCCAATACCCACATGGTCATAATGTGCTGAATAAATAATATATTCATTTTTTAACTTAGGGTCAGATCCTTCTACTAAGCCTACTACATTTTGTGAAGTGACTTTTACTCGGTTTTCCCCTTCCATCATCATCTTAATGGGCATTTCGTTTTTGCTACTTAAGTCATTAGCATAGTTTCCGTTTTCATCTTGTATCCACACATAAGCAAAAGAATCTGCTTTGCTGGCTTGCTCTACCTTTTCTGCAATTTCTAATCGTTTGCTGTTAAAATTGTGATCTATATATCCCCACATTTGTGGAGCAGCTTTAATAAATTCGATAACACCTATGGCTCCGGCTTTTTTGGCAAGCTCTGCTTTCTTTTCTCGTAACCCAAAAGCAGCTCTGGCATCTTTTGCGTTAGGGCCTCCAGCTTGTACCAATACAATTTTTTCCCTTAAATTTTTTCCTTTATAGTCATCTTCTAGTCCATACCCTAAGTAAACAGCTTTACCGGTAAAGTCCATTTTTGAGGTCTCTAATACAACTTTGTTTTTATATTCAGTACCATCTATGGAAAGGGTGAAGCGCCGTGGTGGGGTAACTTCTTGCATGGGTACTGTTTGATAGTAACTATTTGTAGTTGGATTTGGTTTTACCCCATAGCTGCGTAAGGTGTTGGCGAGATAAGAAGCAGCAATTTTATTTTCGGGAGTTCCGGCTTCTCGGCCCTTCAATAAATCGTCGGCTAAAAAATAAATATGGCCTTCAATATCACTCTTCGATACAGTTGCCTCAACTTTTTCTTTTTCGGTTTGTGAAAAAAGAGGAGTTAATACTAATAAGGCTATAAAAATAGGAAGATGTTTCATGGGTGTTTTTATTTTTAAACGTCTAAAGATATAGAAAGTTTTAAAAACAGAACACTTCCATTTCTCACACTACATTCTTAAAAAAGTAGATTAATATCACTGCCATTTCGTTCCATCATATTATTATTCGGATTGTTATCTTGAGATGGAAACACATCTATTTCATACAGTTTATCATCATATCTAATAAGCAATCTATAGGTGGGGCAAAAAGCTCCATTTGGATACATATTGATATCCCATTCTTTTAAATAATTAATGGTTATGCTCTCTCCAGTTTTTAAAGCTGAAAATTCTTTTTTTGCAATTAAATTTCCATTACTGTTAATGGCTGTTCCCCAAGGTCTTTCATATAAATAAAAAGCTTGTTTTATGTCTTCTGAAAAAAAAGAATCTCCTACATTTACAATACTTCCAGAGATAGTAACTACACCCGTGGTATTATTGGTTGGGTTTAACTTAAAATCGATTGTTTCTACAGCAAAATCTATATGTTTTGCAGTGTCTAATACTGTATCTTCTTTACTACATCCCAGTAGCAACATAATACTAAAGTACAAAAGGTAAATTGAATGTTTCATAATACTATAATTTAGAGTTTATAATATGTAATTTACTGATAATTAGTAGTTTATGCGCTAGGTGTTTTTACGTAATCTTTGTAAGAAAAAAGTAGGGGTATTCCTATGTAAAAAGGTTTAAACCACACAATGAGACTATCGTTGAATAAATTAAGTGTATCTTTGTAGTCAATTCAAAAAATGGCGTACTTAAAACTTCAAAGCCATTTATAAACAACCTATATGTCATTTAAATCACTTGGGCTGTCCGAAGCCTTGCTAAAAGCTATTAGCAAAAAAGGATATACTACCCCTTCACCTATTCAGCAGAAAGCAATTCCTAAAATATTAGAGCGTAAAGATGTTTTGGCATCTGCGCAAACAGGGACTGGTAAAACAGCTGCTTTTACATTGCCTATGTTACAAATATTAAACAGCGGAAAAAACTTGCACAACCGCCCGGTTCGTGCATTAGTGTTAACCCCAACCCGTGAATTGGCAGCACAGGTAATGGATGATGTAAATACGTACAGTGAGTTTACCAATTGCAAAGGAACTGTTATTTTTGGCGGAGTAAGCGAGAAGCCTCAAATAAAAGCATTACGGAAAGGTGTGGATATATTAGTAGCAACGCCTGGACGTTTGCTCGATTTGCAAAGCCGAAATATTATTTCATTATCCAATATCGAAATATTGGTGTTAGATGAAGCCGATAGAATGCTGGATATGGGATTTCTTCGCGATATTAAAAAGATTTTAGCTGTTATACCTTCAAAGCGACAGAACTTGTTGTTTTCGGCTACTTTTTCAAAAGACATTAAAAAACTGGCCAATACATTTTTGCAGCATCCAGTTATGGTAGAAGCAACTCCTGAAAATACCACAGCTGAAAAAGTAGACCAGCTCATCTATCGCACAGATAAAACCAAAAAAACTGCATTGGTAATCAAGCTAATTGATGAAGGTGACTGGCAACAAGTACTTATTTTTACGCGTACAAAACATGGTGCCAATCGGTTGAGTCAAAAACTAGACAAAGCAGGGATTACTTCAGCTGCAATACACGGGAATAAAAGCCAAGGGGCACGTACCAAAGCACTTGCCGGGTTTAAAAGTGGAAAAACACGCGTATTGGTAGCAACCGATATTGCTGCACGTGGACTCGACATTCCATTATTACCGCATGTTATTAATTACGAACTGCCTAATGTACCAGAAGATTATGTACACCGTATTGGCCGTACCGGAAGGGCAGGAGCGTCGGGACAAGCTGTTTCTATTGTAAGTGTAGATGAAAACGAATATGTTCGCGGTATTGAAAAATTATTGGGTGAACGCTTAGAAAGTGAAACTGTACCCGGCTTTGAAGTTACCGAAACACTAAAAGAAGTACTGGATAAAAAAGCTGAAAACAAAGCGAATCATCGTTCGCAACGCAATAAATCACGAAATAATAAATCGTCGTCTCGAGGATCAAAGCGAAGACGCAATAGGTAGTATTTGTTTAGGCAGGCGGGGCGCTTAGCATCCATTGAATACCAAAGGCATCGGTGCACATACCGAAATACGATTCCCAAAAGGTATTTTGCATAGGCATGGTTTCTTTTCCTCCTTTGCTTAATTTGGCATATAGTTGGTCTGCTTCTTCCTTACTTTCAGCATTAATAGAGATTGAAAAATTGGTGCCAATGATTGCTTTTCCATAGTGATCGGAAGTGTCGCTTCCCATTAATGTGTAGCCTTTTTTAAGCGGAAGACTTACGTGCATGATTTTTTTCTTATCGGCATCTGTCATTTTGTACTCGGAGTCTTCGGGCATATCGCCAAAACGGCCTATGTGTTGAAACTCGCTATTAAATACTTCTTTGTAAAAATTAAAAGCAGCTTCGCAATCACCATTAAAAGTTAAATAAGGATTGACTGATTTCATGGATTTATGTTTTTGGGGTTGTTACTTTAAGCCAAAAAGGCAAGTATTATTTATTAGACGATGAATCTAAATCTAACCGTCTTATTTTTCGTTTAAGGTCCCTACTACTGCTGTATAAAGTTACTCCAGAGCATTTGTCTACAGCATATCTATTTAATTTGTTTTCTTCAAACTCACTTAGTTTAATTCGATCAATTGTTTCAGCAGTTATATCAGGAAACAAGTCTTCTAATTCAGGATTTTCGTTGAGGTCTAATACCAACCATTTTCTACCTGGAATGATAATACCAAACCTAATGGGGCAGCCACATCGATTTTCTTTGGCTACAATTTTTTTCTCATTGTCCAGATAAATAGCATCTGCAAGCAACTTTTCTTTGATAAGTTCTAATTGAAATTCAGAAGTTTTAGCTTTTTTAAAATCTTTAATCCATGCTTCATTGGTTTTCTTTAAAAAGCATTCTTCGGGTAGTGGTCGCTGTGCAAAAGCGGTTCCGAAGACACACATAAAAAATAGGATACAATAAAATTTCAAACCAACAATATTTCGATAAGCTCTATACTTCGCTTAAAAAGAAACGGTATAATCCCGAACCGATTTACGGGATACCAAAAAAGCTATAGTAGGTTGAAATAGGGTAGGTTAAAGATACATAAAAAAATAAAAAACCTTCATCTTTCTATTTTTTTAAACTGATTTTAGTTTCATTTTTTACTTGCTTAATAACAAAGGAGCTTTGAATGTTTGATACGATATCAAGAAATGCCATTTTGTGAAGAACAAATTCTTGATATTCTAACATATCGCGGAGCAGTATTTTTAATAATAAATCGTGACTGCCAGTGATGTAAGACATTTCCATGATTTCATCATGGCTATTAATAAAATTTTCAAAATCTTTAAAATACGCTTCTTGGTGTTTAACCAAGGTTACTTGGCAGTATACTGTTAGTTTCTTGTCAACTAATAAAGGGTCAACAATACCAACATACTTTTTAATAATGCCGTTTTGTTCTATCTTCTTAATTCGTTGTTGGACAGGTGTTATAGATAACTTTACTTTTCCTGCCAATTGTTTAATTGACTGTTTTGCATCTTTTTGAAGCTCATTTATTAAAACATAATCAATTGAATCTAATTGTATCATAGGTTATTTTTTTGTTTCAGCTCAACACTAGTAATCAAACAGTATTTATTTTTTATTAAAAATAATAATAAAGGTAAATTTACTGATTTTATTTGTTTATACGTTAAATATTACTGCTTAATGTATATTTGTAAAAAAATAAATACCATGAAAGATTTAAAAGAAATATTAAAGCGTATTAGTGAAAATAATGCTTCATTTTTGGGTTATCCATTGGCAAAAGATTTTTCTTATCAAGAGTTTGCACCCTTTTTAGATCTTTGTTTAAACAATGTTGGTGATCCTGAATCTCCATCTACTTTAACTATTGATACGAAGGCAATAGAACGAAAATGTATTTCATTTTTTGCTAACATGTTATCTACTAATATGGATGAAGTTTGGGGATATGTAACCAATGGGGGTACAGAAGGTAACCTGTATGGTTTGTACTTAGCCCGTGAGAATTTTCCAAATGCTATTGTTTACTATAGTGAATCAACACATTATAGTGTAAAAAAGAATTTACATTTATTGAACATTAATAGTATTGTAGTTAGAAGTCAGGATAATGGAGAAATGGATTATGACGATCTCGATCAAATATTGATGAATAGAAGGGATAAGCCGGCTATTTTCTTTTTAAATATTGGTACAACTATGACTGAAGCGGTGGATGATTTGGATAAGATTAAACAAATTATCAGTAAATATGCCATAAAAAATTATTACATACATTGTGATGCAGCCTTTTTAGGTTGTGTGGCTCCTTTTGCAGACCCTAAGCCAAAATTTGATTTTTCAGAAGGGGTTGATAGTATCTCAATTTCAGCTCATAAATTTATAGGTGGACCAATACCCAGTGGGATGGTTTTTGCCAAACGACAGCATAGAAATAGAATCGCTAATTCAATTTCATATGTGGGAACACTAGATACTACTATTACTGGTTCTAGAAATGGCTTAACCCCCTTGTTTATTTGGTCATTTATAGAAAAGCATGGCATAGACGGTATTAAAATGAGAGTCAAAAAGTCGCAAGGGATAGCTAGTTATGTAGAAAGAAAACTTAATGAAATTGGATATAACGCTTGGCGAAATAAAGATGCTTTAACTGTAGTATTTAATAAACCTTCTGAAGAAATATGTAAAAAACACCAATTAGCTTCTGAAAGAAGCATAGCGCACATAATATGTGTACCTGGTATTGAAAAAGAACACGTAGATGTTTTAATTAATGATTTAATAAATGAAAGTGTGTTGGTTTATTAAATAAGCTCTTCTAGAGGCTTGTATTGAAATAGCTATACAACCTTTTTTATAGTTATTTCAAGGCGGGTCAACTGAAAGGTTTATAAAAAAAATTAATACTGCGAAACAACTTTTAACCCTACAATAGAGATAATGAGGGTCGTTATAAAAAAGACCCTCCAGAAGTCTGCGGGTTCTTTAAAAACAAAAATCCCGATGAGTACGGTACCTACCGCACCTATTCCAGTCCAGACTGCATAAGCAGTGCCAATAGGTAATGTTTGGGTGGCTTTTACCAATAATAGCATACTAATGGCAAGGCATACTAAAAAACCAACATACCAATACGTGGCAAGTGTGCCAGTTGCTTCTTTTGCCTTTCCTAAACAGAAAGCAAAGCTTACTTCAAAAAGGCCAGCTATTACAAGGATAATCCAATTCATTAATAGGTGTTTTATTCTTTCCAGTCTTGAAGGCGGTCTAGGTATAAATAGCTTTCAACAAATTTTCTATGTTCGGGACTGGTCATTTTCTCTACTTAACTTAGATTGTTCAAATAATTAGCTATGAGTTTTATACGTTGTTGTGGTTTTGTTTTTTATTTCTTTTCTTAGTTTAATTATGTCCGACAAATGTGTCCAAATTACAATTGGAACGATTGTAGCTGGTAAGAGTACATATGGAAAATAATTTATCCCTCGATTAGGTTGTTCAAATCCAAACTGTTGAAATGGTAATTCAGATGATAATACTCCATTAAAAAGGATGAAAAACACCAGTATTAATCCCAAAACGTTCCAAGCTAATAAAGTCTTTTTACTTATTTTTTGTTTCACAAATAGAAACCCAATAACTGGAGCGGAAATTCCTATTAAAATATCATAGTTTCTGCCTTCAAAAGTCATTAACTCAGGAATCATTTTATGCGTGAATAATCCAAATAGAACAATTTCTACAGGTAATCTAACTGAATGTAGAAAAGTGCTAATTTTCGTTTCCCTATGTTCAAAAAACCATTTTTGCTGTTTGGGTAATAATCCACAAATGATCAAAAATGTTGATGGAATTAGTACTAACCCAAATCTCGGGGGAATTGAGTCACTAATTTGGTAGAAACCAATATATGCCAATATAGATTGCATAATTGACCAAACAATAATCAAGAGGGTTAACTTTTTTGGCTTCCCATTTGAAAAGTGGAACAGATATATAGTCAATATACAAGTGACTATAAAAGTTAAGTCAATCCAATTTGGTAAATTTTCTATCACGTATTTTGTTCCGTTTTAATGCACCACAACATTTTTGTGTACAATTTCATTGCGCAGTTTAAGCAATAAAGTTAGCAAATAAATCATTGATAGAAAGTCCACGAGGACTTTATAGATAGGTTATGACTAGCAATGAATTTTACATGGTGTTGTGTGTAGCTATTTTTTAATTTCATTTTCTATATTCACCAATTTCAATTCTTTATGGTAGGCGTCAATTCTTGCGAGTGCAGTTCCGTCAACTAATAAGATAACTGTTAGCATTGCAATTGTAGTGATACCAATGGCACGCCAAGTAGGTGTATTAATAAATAGAATTAGTAGTGCTGAAATAATTATTAGAATTGGAATTACCTTAAATACAACGGTGTATTCCTTTAAAGTACTTTCAGAACGTTCAATTTCGGACTGAAAAAAGACAGGTGCATCAGCTTGAAACGCTTTTTCGAATTGGGTAATCCTTGATTTATTTGTAAAAAATAGCCCGAGCCCTATAGTTAAAAGTAAAACACCTGCAACCAAGGTTGGAATGATATACGCTTTTGCTAAATCCGTTTTACCGAGTTTCCAAAACCCTATACTTGCAATTAAAAATAATATCGCAAAAAGGATAAAAAATCGTGTCGAGAAGACTTCGGCTTTCGCCCATTCTGTAGCTAAATTTAGTGTTTCCATAGTTTAGTTTAATTTATACTTTTCTCTATACTCAGTTGGACTTATGCCTTCTTTCTTTTTAAATAATCTTGAAAAATAAGGTGGATATTCAAAGCCTAAATCATAGGCTACTTCAGATATTGTTTTAGTGGGGTTTAACAATATATTCTTGGCCTTATCAATGAGGTACAACTGCAAGTGTTCGGTTGAGGTTTTTCCCGTTTCTTTCTTAAGGGTATCGCTTAGGTAACGTTGTGAAACAGAAAGTTGTTCTGCAATATTCTCAATGCTCGGTATTCCTTCTTCCTGTAAACTTCCCGATTCAAAGTATATTGATAATTGCTGATTAAACTGATCCAGCAAATCATTAGACAGTTCTTTTCTATTTAAAAACTGTCTTTCATAGAAACGGTTGGCATATTTTAATAGCGTATCCAATTGAGAAATAATTATTTCCTTACTGAAGAGATCTTGATTGTTTTGATATTCAATTTCAATATTCTCTACTATCGATTCTATTTGCTTTTCCTCTTTGGGTGAAAGGTGTAAGGCCTCATTTACCGAATACGAAAAGAAACCATATTTTTTTATTTGTTGGGCCAATTCAGTTCCTTTCAAAAAATCTTCGTGGAAGTTTATTGAAAAGCCTTTTTGCTCAGATATAAAGCTGCTATTCCATTGTAAGACTTGTCTAGGCGCAATGAAAATTAAAGCACCATTGGTGAAATCGTATTTTGTTCGTCCGTAGTTTAAATCCCCTTTTACCAATTTTTTAAAACTAATGGTATAGCAGTCATTGGTAATTGGTGACGAACTTTCTCTTGGACAAGGTAAGTAGCCATCACCTTTTGAGTTAAACACGCTCAACATAGGGTGCTCTGGTCGAGGCAGTTCTAAATAATCTAAATACGATGACAATGTTTTAAAATGTTGCATATTGCCTATTCTTGTATGGTTTTTAGATTCCACCAATTATTAAATTGCTGTAAACTATCGTTTAAATTAACTTGTTCACCAATCATAGGTGTAATTACTTTTATTTCTGATTGTATAAAATTAGCTTTTATCTTTTTCAATGGTTCGTCCCAATCGTGATTGGCCAGGGTAAATTTTCCTGAATGTACCGGCAAGATATTTTTTGCTTTTAAATCATTGGCAGCTTTTAATTGCTCTCCTGGTAACATATGTATATATTTCCATTTTTGGTCATACTGTCCATTTTCAAGAATTGCTAGGTCAAACGGGCCATATTTCTCACCAATATCTTTAAAATGAGAATCGTATCCACTATCGCCACCAATATAAATAGAAGTGGTAGGTGATTTTAATACAAATGATGCCCAGAGTGTCTTTGCCCTTGTAAATCCCCTTCCTGAAAAGTGTCGTGTTGGTGTAACATGCGCTTCAAATCCATCTTCAAAAGTAAATGTGTCATACCAATCGCCTTCTAGAATTGTTTCTGGATTAAAACCCCAACGTTCTAAATGGGCTCCATTGCCAAGGCCTGTAATGACCTTATTGACTTTTGGAATTAACTTTTTGAGTGTGTTGTAATCCATATGGTCCCAATGGTCGTGAGACAGGAACAAAAAATCAATTTCAGGAATGTCATCTGTATTGTAAATATCGGTTCCATTATAAGCTTTGGTTGTGAAAGATAGGGGTGAGGCATTGCCACTTAACACGGGGTCGACTAAAATTTTTTTACCATCCAATTGTAAAAAATAAGACGAATGCCCCATCCAAATCAACACATCTTCATTTGGGTCAAGTGTTTTCAAGTTAGTTTTAACCGAAGGGATTTTTACGGAAGGTTCTTTAGGCTTTGCAGAAAAAAGAAATTCGTACATCACTTTGCCATAACCAACACCTTTTGTTAGCATAGGAGTATGGCTCAAGTTCTTAAAGCTACCATCTTTATAATTTGGGGACTGTTCTATTTTAGTTAAACGATCGCCGGATGGGTGCTTACCAAACCGCTCTGTGTTTAAGAAAAGAAATGTTCCAACACCAATGGCTATGATGATAATTAGCAGTCCTAGCATTATTTTTTTTATTTTACGCATTGTTAAATTTACATATTCCAAACCACACCTGTTTCCTTTTCTGAAAGTTCCCATAGTCTTTTAGCTACAGCTTTATCTTTAGCATGTTGTTCTAATTTATGGGCTCCAACTGGACCTGTCCAGTTATTTTTACCTGTTGGTCCATAAAAGCCGCTTTGGTCAAGATTTGGCTCAGTTGCACACATTAATTGAGGATATGCACCTTTTTCCGCCGATTGTACCATTGGCGTTAACTTCATTATTTGCCATATAAAACGAGTCATTAAGCTACCGCTGGTTTTAATTAGAGAAGTACTAGAAGCACCTGGATGACAGGCATAGGCTTTCACATTAGTATTGCCTGCTTCTTTTAGTTGATCTTGTAATTCGTAAACACACATGATTTGTGCTAATTTACTTTGGCTATATACACCATTTGGGCTGTAGTTCTTGTCCCAGTTCATATCGTTAAACTGTATGGTTTTAATCCCTAAATTATAACCCATGCTACCTACGGTTACAATTCTCCCTTCGGATTTTTCTATTAATGGATATAACAAAGCTTGCAGCGTGAAATTTCCGTAGTGGTTCGTTCCCATCTGACTTTCCCAACCGTCTACCGTAAGGGTTTGTTTTGGCACCTGGGCAATGGCGGCATTGCAAATTAGTGCATCGATTTGTGAAACGGTATTAAGAACGGCTGATGCTGCTTTTTTTACAGAAGCTTGTTCTGCTAAATCCATTTGTATGTTTGAAACATCTATAGTGTTGCCAAGCTCTTGCTTTAAAGCTACGATGGTATCCTCTGATTTCTTTGGGTTTCGATTAAGCATCACCACTTCTGCTCCTTTTGATAGCAAAATTTTCGCTGCTTCAAACCCTGTTCCGCTTGTAGTTCCTGTTATGACGTATGTTTTACCATTCAGGTCTCCTATTCTATCAGGTGTCCACCCTTTTTTACCAAATTGATTTGTTTTCATTTTGTCTATTTTTTAATGTTTAAAAGAATGAGACAAAGGTAGGAGTGCAAGCGCCTTACCACCTTATACGGATTTTCAAATGTTGTATACTTTTTGGTTTATTAGATTCTTTGTTGTGCATGGTATTATTCCCAAATTTTTCATTTATGCACTAAATATTTTGTTGGCTTTAAAGTATGTAGAATGGCAATTAACGGAAATTGTATCTTTGTAAACTCAAAAAACTTTAATCAAATGGACACTTCAAAATTAACAAATGAAACTGTGAAAGGTGCTATCGATGCACTTCAAGAAAAGGACAACAATAAATGGTTGACGTATTTTACAGATGATGCAAAAATGACCGATGATGGAAACCCGCGGGATTTCCAAAGCTTTTCAGAAAATGCAGTTGGCGAGGAATGGTTTACCGAAATACATCGTGTTGAAAACGACGGTAAAGACGTTTATGGTCATTTAGTGACCAAAAAGTGGGGCGAATTTGATGTATATTTCAAGTTTCATATTAATAATGACCAAAAAGTACACCAGCTTGACATTGGGCAGGTTAGCAAATTAAAAGAGTAACTTCTGGTCGGAATTTTAATCAGTAAATTTGTGTCTGCACAGGACAAAAAACCTTAAAATTATGCACACAGGAAGTCATTACAAATTAAATCAGTTTTTAGTATGGACCAGAAGAAACATCATTTGGCTATTTATCGTAGCCATAATTCCTACGGTGCTTTATGCCGTTTTCGATTTTAAATGGCTCGCCATTCCTTGGCAGCCTGTTGCCCTTGTGGGTACGGCAGCTGCATTTATCGCAGGGTTTAAGAATACACAGACCTATAACCGTTTATGGGAAGCCCGAAAAATCTGGGGTTCAATAATTAATGATAGTAGAACTTGGGGTTTAATGTCAAAAGATTTTGTTGTGAATTTAAAAGGAAGCAATGAAGATCTACCGCCCATTCACAAACGATTAATTTATCGCCATTTTGCTTGGCTTACTGCATTACGATTTCAATTAAGACAACCGCAACCTTGGGAAAATACCAACAAATCATATTTTAAGAAATTCCGAAATCATTACAGCGTACCAGAATGGGAAACAGAATTGGAAGATGTTATGAAACCTTTTTTGTCCGATGATGATTTGAAGTATGTTCTGAAAAAGAAAAACAGGGCAACTCAATTATTAAGCCTTCAATCTGAAGATTTAAAAAACTTGCGGGCACAAAACTTGATCGATGCTTATCCTTATGTTGAAATGGAAGCAATGTTGAAAGAGTTTTTTACCCATCAAGGAAAAGCAGAACGCATTAAAAAGTTTCCTTACCCAAGACAATTTGCCAGTATCAATATGTTCTTCATTGTGCTTTTTGCACTTTTAGTTCCTTTTGGTATGTTGGACGAGTTTGCTAAATTGGGCGACTACGGCGTATGGTTGACCATTCCGTTTAGCGTTGTTGTAGGTTGGGTCTTTACATCGTTGGAACAAGTGGGTGAAAGCACTGAGAATCCGTTTGAAGGTGGCGCAAATGACATTCCAATGGCATCGTTGAGCCGAACCATAGAAATCGATTTAAGGGAAATGCTCGAAGAAACAGATTTGCCGAAGCCTGTGGAAGCTGTTAATGAAATATTGATGTAGTTTCTTTATTTAATCAACCCGACCCTTTTATAAAATTCATTCAGTTGTTTCTTTTCCTCTGGATTATCGATGTGCATGATTTTACAAATCAATCCGTCACTGTTGAAATTCAAAGCCTGTTCACATCGATGTACATGGTCTTCATTCTTATGAGTGAGGTAATCGGTAAAATGCACGACGAACTTTTTATCATCAACTGATTCAATGTAGCTTTTTCCCCATGTTAGATTATCAAGTTTTTTTCTGCCTTCAATCATATTCTGTTTATAGGAATTGCAGATTTCATCAGGTCCAGTCAGAACATCTTCTCCAATATAATATTCACAGTCATGGCTGAGAAGTTTCTTTGTCATTTCAAATTGATCCTTGTCAAGAGTTCTCCCAAATTCAATCGCTACTTTTTCATTTTTTTCCATCAAAGTTGAGTACAACGGTTTTGTATAACCGTCAGTTGCGTTTTTAAAGTTACTTAATTTTTGGATTAAACACCGCCGTAATTGTGGTTATACATTGTTAGCCCCAATTTCTACTTTTTTTCTTTACGCAAAATTTTCTCCATTTTACGACCTTTTGCCAATTCATCAATCAACTTCTCCATACGTCTACATTGTCTATACAATTCAAATTCATCCTCTATTTCTTCAATTCGATAACCACAAACAACTCCGTTAATCATGTATGCATTGGGATGGATTTTTGCTTTTTCAAAAAATGTTCTAAATGTTACTTTCTCTTCTATAAGTGATTGTAATTTATTCTCGTCAAAACCAGTAAACCATTCTATTACTTGATGGAACTCTTCTTTTGTCCTACCATGTTTTTCCAATCTATTCCAGTAAAGAGGGTAAATAGATGCAAAGATCATATTTGCAACTTTTTCATTTTTTTCAGCTGTAACCTTCATTTTTAGTGATTTCATATTGGTGCTAACGGTCGCGTATAACCGCCAGTTATTGTTTTAAAGTTACTTAAATTTTTGGGTTAAGCACAGGCTTTAGTATTTCCGAGTGGATTTGAACGTAGTGGAATCCGCCATAATTACGGTTTTACGTTGTTGGCAATAGTTTGTTTTTTATTCTATTAATCAGATCCAAGAATTTTCTCTTTAGTTCTTTAACACTTGTGCTATAGGTTTCTCTCTGCCGATATAATTAATTAAAACCATTTACTAAATTATTCACTTTCTCCATGGCAAAATAGGCAAAGAACGTTATTGAAATTATTAATAAGAATGAGGCTAGAATCAATAATATTTTCAATGAATTGTTACTGTAATTTTGACCTAATTTGAAGAGGTTAGAAAATTTGTCTTTTTGAAAATATAGTATAAGTAAAATTATAAATGCAACGAATAATATATTTGATATGATTGCAAAAAGCACAGGCGAATTTATATTATTACTCATGAAGGGAAACATTAATTTTTGCCGACGTTAGAGGTATGAGTCGTAGCATGGCCGGTGCGTTGGGATTGAGCGGCTATGACTTATACCTATTGTTGTGTGTTGTGCTTTTCAATCAGATAGTTCTTATCCAGGACTTTCAATAGCAATCATAAACATGGAGAATATAATTATCATCAAAAATGAATTACCAATAATACCAAATTTTACTTTATCAATATTATATTTATTTTCAACTATGCCAGCACCAATACCTACTGCTGATAATCCAAAAATTAATACAATGAATAACCCAAAATAAAGCAAATCATCAGAATATTCAAGATCCGCTATTAGAAAGTATATGAAAATTGCTAGAATTATCAATGCACAATTTATAGCTAAAATCTTATTAGATAGACTCTTCATAATTTTATTATTTTTTAAAATTCCTAGAAGTAAATAGGCATTACACACAACGGTCTCGTATAACCGTCAGTTACGGGTTAATATGCGTTAATTTTCGGTTTAGATACTGTTTTTATTACTCACCCAATTCCTTTAGTTTAGCTTGAGCTTCTTGATTTTCATCTATTTCGATAGCTTTTTTATAGTGTCTAATTGCTTCTGATTTCTTTTTCTGAGATAAATAATAATTACCTAAAGCAACAAAGCTTTTTGATTCATTGGGATAAAAATCGGCATTCATTTCTAAATATGCTAAGGCTTTTTTAGGAAGATTATGACCATCTAACATAAAGAAACCAACGTCATTTAGTAATTGCCATTTCGGTTTTACTTCACGCTTTAAACGAATGCTTAATTTTTTATAATGCGAATAAAATGGTTCTGTTAATTCTTTAGCAGAATACTTTTTTGGTGTATTAAATCTCCACATTTCTGGGAATGGAAACCAAGAGAAAATAGATCGCAAGCCATTGTATTGAGCTGGTACAACAATACTTCCATGATCTTCATCCTTAAAATATTCCCAAGTAAAGTTAAGCTTATTGCTGTTTTTCACTAATATATCATGGAACTTAAGATTTGCTCTAATCTGTTCAGTAGGGACTGTTTTGTCTTTTCTTACTTTAACCGTATCCATTGCTTTTCCAATACTATTTGCTACGGCTATATATAATGGCTTTTCCTTTTTATTTCCTTTATTTATTTGATCTTGAGTTGCTTCCACAAGATTTTCTTTATCCCACCAAAGACTTGGGTCTATTGCCAAATAATTATCAAAAGAGCTTTCGTGATACAAGTAAGAGTAAAGTACAAATAGACCACCAGTTGAGTGACCTACAATTGTATTGTTGTTTTCTGTTGGATATTTATCATTTATAAATGGTTTTAACTCTTCGTCTATGAACTTGATAAAATTACTAGCACCTCCAGAAGTTTCCGATTCGTGTCCGCGTTGAAAAGGCACGTTGGTATGAGTGAAATCTCTTGTTCTATCTGTATTTGTAATACCAACTATTATAGATTGAGGAATTTTGAAAGGTGTTAATTGCTTTTGCATTCCGGTAATAACATAGAATTGTTGAGATGCGTCTAATACATACATAACAGGATATTGTTTACTACTATCAAAGTCTTCGGGTAAGTGTATCCAAATTTCTCTTTGTTCTTGTAGAATTTCAGAATATAAACTATCAACTTTTCCTATTACTATTTGCTTTTCGTTATTTTGGTTAAACTGCGCTATTCCATTGAAACATAAGAACAACGTGACTATTGAAATTACAATTTTAGACTTTCTCATTTGTTTGGTAAGATTTTAGATTGCGATTATTTCTTTTGGCTAAATGACAAAATCAAAAATAATTCCTGACTTATCTTTTTTAAAATTTCTTATCGTGTTCTTTTAAATTGTGGGCAACGTCTCGTATAACCGTCAGTTGCGGGATTAAAGATAATGATTTTCGGTTAAGCACTGGCGTTAGCAATTATGAGTGGATTCGCTTGAGCCTGCCCTGAGCGGAGTCGAAGGGTAGTCGAATCCGCCGACACGAGCAAAGCGAACTGGCGCAAGCAAATTGCGGTTATACATTGTTGTGCTTAGTTTTTTATTTCTTTTCTAAGAATGCTTTGACTTCGGAATAATAATCTTCGCCATACCGTTTATAAAAATCTCCATTTGGTTTAATTATTAAAAATCCAGCACAGTTTTGATGTTCAGTAAAAACATTTTCATAGAAAAATCCTGAATCAATTATAAATTCATTCATTTGTTCATAAATTTCTTTGTTATATGAATCTTTAGCATAAACAAAGAAATCAATAGCATTATAATTTGAACTCATTCGTGATGAAATCCTAATTCTGTTATTAGTTACTTGTTTGTTATCTTTTTCACTAAAACGAACATTTATGCAATTCGGTGCTTTTTGGTTATAATTTATGAGAATAGACTTATTAGCAGGAAAAGTGGTTTTTAATTCGGTTTCCAGTTTTTTAATCAGTTCATCATATTCGGTTTTATTTAAAGTTCCAGAGTAGGCTGTTCTGCTTTTTTTGTATTTAGAATTCGGATAAGTATTTACTTTTGTATCATTAACATCTTTATTCGTTCCACAAGATATTAGTAAAATCACGAATATTAAATAAGTTAGTTTCTTTAAAATTTTGTTCATAGATTTTGTTTGGTCAAATTAAGCACAACATGCGTATAAACGCAATTGCGTTTATATTTTGCTTATTTCAAATATACTTATTTTAATATTTTCTAACTTTTTACTCTACTAGGTTCAACCCAAACTAGATTATGGTATAGGCTTTATGTGCTTAAAATAAGCTTCGGGCTATGTTCAAGCTAGGAAGTAGTCTGATTTAAAGTAGCCACGCAACGACTACTGCACCTACTCCTAGCTATAACGTATTGCCAAGCTACAATAACCTATCAAAATCCCCAATAAGCTGCAGCCTATTGATGGCAAATGACGGCGTTTGACGATTCTTGACCGAGTCTGCTAACTGTTGCATCTGTATGATGGTAGCTGACGGGTTTTGCATCCATTTGCATTTGTTTGCCAATCTATGCATAAAATGCCCCAATTTTTAGGGGTTTTGTTCGGGTTTCCTTCGGGGATCCTTCGGGAACGGGTTAGGGTTATTTTCCAAAAATATACCGTCCCCCGAACAAACCCCGAACCAGAGTAAAGTAAAGGGTAACGAAAATTATAAAAAGAGGAGGTTAGGTATTTCAGAACTAACTTGATGATATAAAAAAAGCGAGCTATAACAGCTCGCTTTGTATTGTTTACTAAATGGGTTGCTTTTATAATGCTTCGGCACCAGCTTTAGCTACTGTATGGTCATCATCAACGGTACTCCCGCTTATGCCAATGGCACCAATAATGGTTCCATCGCTATTGGTAACAGGTATTCCACCGGGAAAGGATATCAATCCCCCGTTTGAATGCTCTATGTTATAAAGCGACTCTCCTGGTTGTGAAAGTTTACCAATTTCCCCACTGTTCATATCAAAAAAGCGGGCTGTTTTGGCTTTTTTAAGGGCAATATCTGCACTCCCCAACCAAGCACCATCCATACGGACAAAAGCCACTTGATTGGCACCGGCGTCAACCACGCTTATATTCATTTTAGTATCTATTTCTTTTGCTTTGGCCTTAGCCGCTGCAATCATCTTTTCTGCTTGTTCTAAATTAATTGTATTCATAAAATTTCGTTTTTAAATTAGTAATCGTTTTACTCTTTTAATGCTGTTTTTCTGTTGCTTCAACCAATAATGGTGGCTGAGTGTTCTACACAAAGAGGAGAGCGTATTAAAGCCTAACTCAACTGCATAACCGCTTTAGCATTTACAAACTCTTTAATTCCAAAACCACCGTGTTCACGGCCGTAGCCAGAGTCTTTTACACCACCAAAAGGCATATTGGGTTGTGCCAATCCAAATGAATTAATAAACACCATACCGGTGTCAAAATGCTTCTTGGCTAAATCAAATGCTTTATCGGTATCTTCTGAAAAGATACCACCGCCTAATCCAAAGCGGCTGTCATTGGCAATACGCATCGCGTCTTCAGCGTCTTTTGCATGGATTAATGAAGCCACAGGACCAAACAGCTCATCATCGTAAGCCGGTTGTCCAGGTTCTACATTTCCCAATACTGTAGCTGGGTAATAATATCCTTTTCCTTCGGGTATTTCACCTCCGCATAATACTTTGGCGCCTTTTTTTACACTTTCAGTTACTTGTTCATGTAGGTCTTTCTGTAAGTCTTCCCGTGCCATAGGCCCTATTTTAGAGTTTTCATCCGTAGGATCCCCATGGGTTACACCTTTCATGCGTTTTACAAAGGCTTCTTTAAATTCTTCATATACTTTATCTACTACAATAAAGCGTTTGGCAGCAACACAGGTTTCTCCGTTGTTATACACGCGACCATTAACACAATGTTTTACGGCTTTATCTATATTGGCGTCTTCCAAAACAAGATAAGCATCGTTGCTACCTAGCTCTAATACTGTTTTCTTTAATTGGGCACCTGCTTTTTTGCCAATAATCTTTCCGGCTTCAGGACTTCCAGTAAGGGTAACGCCACGTACCAGATTGTTTTTAATAATGGTATCAGACTGGTCGTGGTTAATCAATAACACGGTAAATAGGTTTTTTGGAAGACCAGCATCGGTATATATTTTTTCTAATAATTTACCACATCCAGTAACGCTTTCCGCATGTTTTAATAACACACCATTCCCTGCCATTAAGTTGGCAATGGAATAGCGAATAACTTGATACACTGGGAAATTCCATGGTTGTATACCGTACACCACACCAATAGGCGAGTAGGTAATAACGCCTTTTCCGCCATTGGGCAATTCACGTTCTTCATCTTCCAATTCCTTAGGGCCATTTTCGGCTGTATAATCACAAATACCGGAACATAAATCTACCTCCTGTTTACTCTGTTTCAATAGTTTTCCCATTTCTTGGGTCATCAAGCTTGTCAATTCCTCTTTATGGTCTTGCAAACTTTTACCAATGGCTTTAATTACCTTGGCGCGTTCCTCAATGGGTTTGGCTTTCCAATCTAAAAAAGCTTCGTGGCATTTTTGCACTGCTTCTTCAGCTTGTTTATCCGTCATAAACGGGTATCGTTTTATCAATTCCCCGGTTGCGGGGTTTATAGTTTTTAATCCTTCTAATTGCTCATTCATAGTTTTCTTTTTTTTGTTAATAATTTACGAGGAAGTAAGGCTTTTTTCTCTTGCTTTCGTGTCATAGTCTGTATAGCCTTCTTTTCCTTGTGTGTAAAAAGTGTCTTTATCCCAGTCACTAAGGGGTATGTTTTTTTCAAATCGTTCTACTAGATCGGGGTTGCTTACATAAGGTTTTCCATAAGCGACCAAGTCTGCATCGCCTCGTTCCAGTACATCATTTCCTTTTTCTTTATCAAAACTGGTGTTAATCATCAACGTGCCTTTGTAAATAGGGCGGTATCGTTTTGCGATTTCAGTTTCAGCATAGGGTACATCGCTTACATCGTTGAAGGGTTCGCTTAGGTGTAAATACGCCAGATCATACTCGTTTAATTTATTGATCATATAATCAAATGTTGGCAGGGTTTCTTTGTCCATGGTCATTCCGAAGATTCCGTGTAGCGATGGGTTCATCCGTAAGCCAATTCTATTTTCGGGCATGACGGTTTTCATTGCATCCAATACTTCAAATAAAAAACGGGCGCGATTCTCAATACTGCCTCCGTATTTATCCGTTCGGGTGTTGGAAGTTCCATTAAAAAATTGATGAAACAAATACCCGTTACTACTGTGTATTTCCACTCCATCAAAACCTGCTTCCATGGCGTTTTTAGCAGCATTTGCAAAATCCTGAATAGTTTGCTGTATGTCTTCTACAGTCATTTCTTTAGGTGTGACGGTATCTTTAAATCCGTCAGGTGTAAACGACTGTGCATTCGGATTGATAGCTGAAGGGGCATGCGGTAAATCACCGTTATGAAAATCAGGATGCGACATCCGCCCTACATGCCATAACTGGATAAAAATACGACCACCAACTTCGTGCACGGCTTGTGTTACTTTTTTCCACCCTTTTATTTGTGCTTCGGAATGGATGCCTGGTGTATGAATGTATCCAACTGCTTTTTCTGAAACCTGCGCGCCTTCACTAATAATTAATCCAGCTGAAGCACGTTGCTTATAATAGATAGCATGTTTATCTTGGGTTGGTTTCTTTTCAGGATTATTGGCACGGCTTCTCGTCATCGGTGCCATTACCACACGGTTGGGTAGTTGTAAATCGCCCATAGTATAGGGCTGTAATAGGGGTTGTTTACTCATCAATTTTTTTGTTTTTCTGAAGACAATAAGTAAAATGGAAACTTGTATAAACTCGTTTTAATTTATGATAAATATTGCTTCTATCTTCTAATTTTTCTTGTATTAAATATACAGCATTCCCTTGCCATTTGAGCGTTTATAAGCATAAGCCTATGTTAAAAGAGTAATAATTTTTTCAAAAAAAAGAAACTGAATCCACTAAAAGAAACCAATAGGTTTACATTCAATTTAAAATTAGAGTTCATTCTTCTCACAACACTTTGAAACTACCTTTCAGAATGTTATCTTTGCAACCCTATACACCTAAGGGTGTTTGTAAACTAAAGCGTAATAAGAATATGTTTGATAATTTAAGTGATAAGTTAGATAAAGCAATGCACGTCCTAAAGGGACACGGCCAGATTACTGAAGTAAACGTAGCCGAAACCCTTAAAGAAGTACGCCGTGCCTTGCTCGATGCCGATGTTAACTTTAAAACTGCTAAAGAATTTACCAATACTGTTAAAGAAAAAGCCCTTGGGCAAAACGTATTAACTTCCCTGCAACCAGGGCAGTTAATGGTAAAGTTGGTAAAAGATGAACTGACTGAATTAATGGGTGGGGACACCGCAGGAATCGATTTGAGCGGAAGCCCAAGCGTGATTTTAATGTCTGGTTTACAGGGTAGTGGTAAGACAACTTTCTCTGGTAAATTGGCCAATTACTTAAAAACAAAAAAGACTAAAAAACCTTTATTGGTAGCTTGTGATGTATACCGTCCGGCGGCAATTAATCAGTTGCACGTAGTAGGAGAACAGATTAAGGTTGAAGTATATAGCGAAGAAGGGAACAAAAACCCAGTGCAAATTGCACAAAATGCAATTGCTCACGCTAAACAAAACGGGAACAACGCTGTAATTATCGATACCGCTGGTCGTTTGGCAATCGATGAAGCGATGATGACCGAGATAGCCGATATCCATAAAGCTATCAACCCAAATGAAACCTTGTTTGTTGTAGATGCTATGACAGGACAAGATGCGGTAAACACTGCTAAAACCTTCAACGAACGCCTTAATTTTGATGGAGTTGTATTAACCAAGTTAGATGGTGATACCCGTGGTGGTGCCGCAATATCCATTAAAAGTGTGGTAAATAAACCCATCAAGTTTATTGGTACCGGTGAAAAGATGGATGCGATTGATGTGTTCCACCCGGCACGTATGGCAGACCGTATCTTAGGGATGGGGGATGTAGTATCTCTTGTGGAGCGCGCGCAAGAACAGTTTGATGAAGAGGAGTCTCGTAAACTTCAAAAGAAAATTGCAAAAAACCAGTTTGGTTTTGACGATTTCATCAAGCAGATTCAACAAGTAAAGAAAATGGGTAGCATGAAGGATCTTGTGGGTATGATTCCCGGAGCCGGAAAAGCTCTAAAAGGAGTAGATATTGATGATGACGCCTTTAAAGGTATTGAAGCAATAATCCATTCCATGACACCTGAAGAACGAACCAGCCCATCGGTAATCAATGGTAGTCGAAAAAAACGTATTGCTAAAGGTAGCGGTACTTCGGTACAAGAAGTAAATCAGTTGCTAAAACAGTTTAACCAAATGAGCAAAATGATGAAGATGATGCAAGGCGGCGGCGGACGCAAAATGATGCAGATGATGAACAAGATGCGGTAGTTTTTAGTGTACAGTTGACAGTTACAGTATTATAATAAATTAAGTAGGTTTTAATTAACAATGTCACCTCGAGCGCAGTCGAGAGGTCTTTAACCCAGAAAAAATGACAATTCTAGACGGTAAAAAAATATCAAACGATATTAAGGCTGAAATAAAAGCTGAAGTCGATATGATGAAAGAAAATGGTGAAAAGGTACCTCACCTGGCAGCTATCATTGTTGGAAACGACGGAGCTAGTATGACCTACGTGAACACCAAAGTAAAAGCGTGTGAGCAAGTAGGTTTTGAATCTACCTTATTTAGAATGTCTAGTACCACAAGCGAAGTGGAATTAATGGACAAAATAAAAAAATTGAATAATGAAGACTCTATAGATGGCTTTATTGTTCAGCTTCCATTACCCCCACAAATTGATACGCAAAAAGTACTGTTAGCTGTAGACCCTGATAAGGATGTGGATGGGTTTCACCCAACTAATTTTGGAAAAATGTCGTTAGATATGACGTCTTTTATCCCTGCTACACCTTTCGGGATATTAGAATTGTTAGAAAGATATGATATCCCTACCAAAGGAAAACACACTGTTGTTATTGGTAGAAGTCATATTGTGGGAAGACCCATGAGTATTTTAATGGGCCGAAGTGGTTTTCCAGGAAACTCTACTGTAACACTTACACACGAATACACCAAAAATATAACACAAATTACATCACAAGCAGACATTGTAATCATTGCAGTAGGAATTCCAGACTTCTTAAAAGCTGAAATGATTAAAGACGATGCGGTAGTAATCGATGTAGGTATTACCCGCGTACCAGATGAAAGCACTAAAAAAGGATATGTGCTTAAGGGTGATGTAGATTTTGAAAATGCTAGTAAAAAAGCCTCTTACATTACACCCGTTCCAGGAGGTGTCGGGCCAATGACTATTGCTATGTTGTTAAAAAATACGTTGCTTGCTAGAGAACAGCGTAGAGAGAGAAAATAAGTAAATCAACAGATTTATATTCCTAAATTATTTTCCATTCGCCAATCTAAATAACGATGTAGGTCACTTTCTATCCAACCTACACCCATAGTAAGTATGGCGACATCATCTATATAGCCAATACCTGGAATAAAATCAGGTACAATATCCATTGGGTTTAAAATGTATAAAAAAGCCATTACAATAGTAGCGATGGTAAACCACGGGATGTTTTTATAGCTTCCGTTTTTTACATCTTTTAGCATACTAATCATAATCCTTCCAAGTTCTACATATTTTGAAAGTGAATTATTTCCGCTGAATTTTTTATCAATGTTTTCCTCGTTGTTCAAAACAACTTCTACATCGTCTTCTTCAATGTTATTAACTTCTTGTTCCACATAATTTTCATCAACCCCATCATCTCTGTTTCCAGGGTTAAAATGGATTTTCTCTTTCTTTTTACCAAATAGCATAGACGGTTTTTTTGTTTTTAGAAAGATACGGCTTCAAAAAAGAAAATTGTTTTAAAGAATTGTTATAAAAACTTCAGAAGCACATAAAAAAAGGCCAAAAGTATAAATAAATAGACTGCCCAGTAGGGTTGTAACTGCTTTGGGTTATTTCCGAAGAGAAGCTTTGTCAATTTAAAAAAGAAGGGACGATGCTTTGCAATGTAGTTATACCCGTGATCACTAAGTTTTGTAAACCATGAATAGTTATGATACCAAGGATGCCACGGCAGGCTTTTTTTTGAATAGGTGTAACTACGATAAGCAGAGTCTGGTCCGCTGAAAATGCGTCCATCTGTTTCGATAAGGCGGGATGCTTTTTTAAATTCTTTTATAGGAATATCTTGAAACTGCGAGGCTACTTCTTGATAGGTTTTATAGTCAACTTTATCCTGGGTAAGGCTCTTCCATCGGGTTACCCAATATTTACAAAAACCACATTCACCATCCCATACCAATATAGGTTTTTCAGTTGGTGGATATTTGGTCTTTTCAAACTTCCGGAACATGGCTATAGCTTCTCTTCGTGTGTTTTACCATATTCTTTTCGGTAAATACGGACTATAATTAGAAACAAGCTAATAAGCAACGGTCCAAAAATTAACCCAATAAACCCAAACAATGGAACTCCTACAACGACACCTATAAAAGTTATTAAAGGGTGTACATCGTCTAACTTTTTAAGTGCATACATCCTAAATATGTTATCGGTGGCTCCCACAACTATAAAACCGTACAATAAAACACCCCAAGCCTGAAAAGTATCGCCTGCAGAAAGAGAAAGTATAAAAACGGGAACAATCCCTACTAAGGTCCCAATAAATGGAATCATGGAGCCAATTGTTGTAATTACAAACCAAAAGAAAGGATCCTCAACACCAAATATTAAAAAGCCAATTAGAGCTACTATACCTTGTGCAAGTGCAACAAGGGGGATACCAATGGCATTAGCTCGCACCTTGTCATTGGCTTCATCGCCTATTTCTTTTAAATTTTTATCACCAATAGGAATATAATCAAACAACGATTCTTTCAGTTCTTTTCTATTGGTAAGCATGTAAAAGAGCATAAAATACATTAACCCAATGGCAATAAACATATTGAAGGTGCCTCCGGCAAAACTTTGTAACTGTGTAGAAATCCACGATGAAATAGCAGTTGTGTCTATTTGGGAAGTAAGGTCATATCCAAGTCGGGTTTCCCATTCACCCAATTGTTCTTTTAAGGCCCTAATTACTTCTTCAGAATTTTGAACGGCGTTTCCTATTTTATTCCCCAACATTAATACAATACCAGAAACCGGCAGTAAAATACCGATAAATGAAAGTAACATTAACAAGCCTGCTGCAACGTTTGGATTCCAACCTTTTTTTAAGACTAATTTTTTCATCCAGCCACGCAATAGAACATAAATGGTAACTGCCCCTAAAACACCAGAAAGATAGGGGGCCATTTCTTTAAATATAAGGCCTCCCATTAATAAAATGAGCAACAAGACAAATACTTGCCTGATTATTTGAGGGGAAATTGATTTCATTTGGTTAGTGGGCAAAAAGTTGGTTCATGTTTTTAAAGGCTTTAAACTCAAGGGCATTTCCAGAGGGGTCTTTAAAAAACATCGTGGCTTGTTCTCCGGCTTTTCCTTTAAACCGAATATACGGTTCAATGATAAAGGTAATATTTTTACTTTTCAACAGCGCAGAAAAAGCTTCAAAGGTTTCCATATCCAGGACCACACCAAAATGAGGAACAGGCACATCCTTGCCATCAACAGGGTTTGACGATGATGATTCTGTTTTTTCTTTTTCTTTATAATGAATGACCAACTGATGCCCAAAAAAATCAAAATCTACCCAATGATCACTACTTCGGCCTTCTGTAAAGCCTAATGTATCACGATAAAAAGTACGGCATGTTTCAAGGTTGTTTACAGGGATGGCTAAGTGAAAAGGTTGTGTTTGTTTCATAATTTAAAGTCGGTTCCAGATGTCAAGGTGTATTTTCCAATCGTTGCCGGTTTTTTTCCAAACGATTACATACTTTCCTTTCCAAGATGATTCTTTCTTGTCCTTATTGAGTGACTTCCCTTCATAATAACCATAATCGTATGCGTAGTTATTAATGATTTTTATTTCAGAAGGTGTTACTACGTGTTCCAATACTTTTTCTCCTTCGGGTAATACCCACCATTTTTTAATGGCAGTCCTGTTTGAGATGATATCAGAATTGTTCGGAAAAATCTTTCCGTCCTCTGTGTATAAATTGGAAAGGGCTTCAATATCACCATTTATATATGCTTCGGAAAAAGCTTTGATATTTTGTTCAATTTTCCTTTTTGCTGAAACGGGACTCCTTTTAATGCAGTTAATTTTCCAAGTGGGAAATGTAAAAGTTTCCGTGGTGTTTGTCCATTCTCCAACCCAATTGAAACCTTCTTCTGAAATATTACTGAATGTCAATCTATAAAAGCCATCAGTGCCATTGGGCGCTTTTTGGTCTCTGTATAATACAATACTGTCCCCGCGTTTACCGCCTTCCCAAGAAGAAAGGGAAGTAGAAGGTGACTTGTTTGAATAATAATGTACATACCATTTACTGCTGTCTGCTATAAATTGCCTTATGCTCCCAGAATGACCGCCATCTTCTTTTAAGGTTTCGTCTTGCACGGCCATCCCGTTCATAATGTACTTGAAAGTCCAAGTCATTTGTTGGGGTTCAGCCCACGTTTGGTCGTTGTTTCTAGCAATAGACTCACAGTCACACGTGCCAATCAATGGGGCAAAATCGGCCACTTCTTTTGGTGCCTCAGGGTTTATCACACCGAAAGGTTGTGATGGGCCAGGCTCGTATTCCATTTGCATTGTGTTTTGGGAAAAAACAAGACATGGAACAATTAAAATACTAAGTAAAAGTTTTTTCATTAGTTGTTTCGCAATGAGTTAATTAATTGTTTCTTATTCATTTTTGAACGTCCATCAATGCCAACGTTTTTCGCCTGATCGTATAATTCGTCTTTGGTCCAATCTTCGTATGGCTCTGCTTTACCACCTTTTTTTCCTGAGTTTGGTGTGTTTGCAATACGGGCTGCTTTTTCTTTACTATACCCTTTATCTCGAAGGGCTTCGTATTGATCTTCGTTTTTTATTCTTGGGTTTGGCATAACTGTAAAGTTTTAAAAAATTAAATCCTTTTAGGTTTCATCGGTATCGTTTCTTTTTTTCAATAAACCAATTCCTGCAAAGAAGAAAATAACTCCTAAAATAATGAGTGCCCACGGACTTAGACCTACATCTAAACTTCCAAAGACACTAAGTATTCCAAGCACCAATGCAATGGCTCCGCCGATGGTTAAAATAAATCCTAAAATCTTAATCATAATTAGTTGTGTTGGTTAGCTATTAAAATTAATAGAAAAACCCCGCTTTTGGGCGGGGCTTAACAAAATATTGAGAAGGTTTTAGAAAAATTTATTCTTTTTCGGTAGTCGTATCTGGCTCCCAACCAATCATAAAATACTTGAATGTAGCATCGCCTGGTATTTGGCTGGCTTCAATTTTTGCATTGGGATTGTAGCGTAAATTTTCAGGAAGTTCTTTTTTGTCAATCGTTAAGTATATCTCACTGTCCTTCAAAAACACCACAACTGCGTTAATGGTTGTTTCAATATTGGATATGGTATAATTGGCTTTTACGTCTTTAAAAGTACTGCCGCTTGTTAGTCCTTTTTCAGTTTTATAACGCGAATCAAAAACCTGAACATTGGTTACCGTTGCATTGGGGTCGTTTTCATCTTCTGGGGAAAGCAAAAGCAATTTGTTTCCGTCGGTGTCATATATTTCTACTTCACCTTGAGTTCCTATTGCATTTATAACTGGATTGAGCTTTACAATCGAGTCTTCGGCAAAAATAGAATCCACTTGCCTCATTTGGATAGTTTTGTCTAAGTTGCCAATGCTTCCTTCACCAATGGCGAAAGGGTCTTTATTTGAATCACAAGAAGCAAATAAAATAGTGGTCAATACGCCTAATAATAATGTCTTTTTCATATAATTTTTATTGTCTGTTTTATTTTAATAATTTTCCTAATATTCCTAGTACACTCCTTATTACCGTTGGGCTGCTCAATACTTTAACGATGGGGTTTTGTCGGCTACTTCGGGAAGAAGAGCGACTACTGGAGCGCTTTACTTTAGCTTTTTCTTTTTCAGCTTTTTCTTTGGCCTCTTTTTTTTCGGCAATATCAATTTTATCGTTAAGCATTTCGTAGGCGCTTTCACGGTCTACGGTTTCGTTGTATTTTTTAATGAGTTTAGACTCTTTTAATAGCTCTTTAAGCTCTTGGTCTTCTAATATGTCCATTCGGCTCATTGGGGCACGCATCATAGTTGCGGCTAAAGGTGTCGGAATCCCTTTTTCATTTAAAGCTGAAACCAATGCTTCTCCGATCCCTAATTTGGTCAATACTTCGTCGGTCTTGTAATATTCTGAAATAGGGTAATTTTCGGCGGTCAATTTAATGGCTTTTCGGTCTTTTGCTGTAAAAGCCCGTAGCGCATGCTGTACTTTTAAACCTAACTGACTTAAAACGGCATCGGGTACATCGGTTGGGTTTTGAGTGACAAAATACAATCCTACACCTTTTGAACGTATAAGCTTTACAATGCTTTCAATTTGATCTAACAAAGCATCGCTCGCTTCTTTAAAAATTAAGTGTGCTTCATCTATAAAGATTACCAACTCTGGCCTACCGCTATCACCTTGTTCAGGAAAAGTAGTGTAGATTTCAGCTAGAAGACTTAACATAAAGGTTGAAAAGAGCTTGGGGCGGTCTTGAATATCGGTAAGGCGTACAATGTTAATGTACCCCATTCCATTTTCATCTATTCGCAATAAATCATCTGTGTTAAATGATTTTTCACCAAAAAACAAATCACCCCCTTGTTGTTCTAGCGCTACAATACGTCGTAAAATAGCACCTGTTGAAGCAGAGGAAATACGGCCGTATTCTTCAGAAAACTCTTCTTTTCCTTCATTTGTGGCGTATTGCAATATTTTTTTGAAATCTTTTAAATCTAATAAAGGCAGCTTGTTATCGTCGCAGTACTTGAATATGACCGAAATAATTCCCGCTTGGGTTTCGCTAACGTCCAAAATACGAGATAGCAAAACAGGTCCAAACTCACTTACAGTGGCTCTAAGGCGAACCCCATTTTGTTCCGAAAGGGTTAAAATTTCAACTGGGAAGTTTTTCGCGGTAAAGGGAATCCCAATTTTCTCGTGGCGTTCATCAATCTTTGCATGACCTGGGCTCGGTTCGGCAATACCGCTGAGGTCACCTTTCATATCCATTAACAAAACAGGGACGCCTTTTTCTGAAAGGTTTTCCGCCAATACCTGTAACGATTTTGTTTTTCCAGTTCCAGTGGCACCGGCAATAAGACCGTGACGGTTCATCGTTTTGAGTGGAATTTTCACCAAAGCATTGGTAAGAGTTTCACCTTCCAGCATGGCCGCACCCAATGTAATGTATTCACCTTTGGTTGTATACCCCTTCTCAATATGGTCAAAAAAAGCCTGTTTGTCTGCCATCGTTTAAATTTTCGATAAAAATAGCAATTGTAGGCAAGCTTCTGAAATATTATTTTAATTACTATTTAAATTTACAGGAAAAAGCATACGGCTTTCCTTAAACTGCCAACTATAAATTGTAATTTTGCAACCTATGCAGAAAGAGACACAAGAATTGGTTAATAAAGGGGAAATGCTTCCGCTAATGGAAGAATTTTACACCATACAAGGGGAAGGGTTCCATAAAGGAACAGCGGCTTATTTTATTCGAATAGGAGGTTGTGACGTGGGTTGCCATTGGTGTGATGTAAAAGAAAGTTGGAATGCCGATATACATCCACCTACAGAAATCAATCACATTGTTGAAAATGCAGACAAATACAGTAAAACGATTGTGATAACCGGCGGTGAGCCACTTACGTGGGATATGGGGCCTTTAACTAAGAAGCTGAAAGAAAAAGACATGCAAATCCATATTGAAACATCTGGAGCTTACAAGCTTACAGGTATTTGGGATTGGATTTGCCTTTCACCTAAAAAAATAAAATTACCCACTCCAGAAGTGTATGAAAAAGCGCACGAACTAAAAGTAATTATATACAACAAAAACGACTTTAAGTTTGCTGAAGAGCAAGCTGAAAAAGTAAACAACAATTGTATTCTCTATCTACAACCTGAATGGAGTAAGCGTGACAAGATGATGCCACAAATTGTTGATTATGTTATGCAGAATCCTAAGTGGAAAGTATCGCTACAGACTCATAAATATTTAAATATCCCTTAGAAAAGAATTTAATTCACTTTTTTAAAAGGTATCTCAACATACGTTTTATCCCAACCAATCATTAACGTACTGCCGTTGGTTTCAGGGCGAAAAACCATGGATAATGACTCAGCTGGAGCCGCGGCATTTCTTGTAGGTGTTTCAAGTCTAACAACATCATTTTCTTTATTATACATAGTTCCCCATACATTTGTGTTTTTATTGATAATTACGGTCCAGTTATCTTCTTCGGGGATTGTATAAATTGTATAGGTTCCAGGTTCTAATAGCGTGCCATTTAACTGTAGGGTTTCATAAACAGTCAACTCGGTAGCTTCATTAGCTCCGGTACGCCAAACTTTTCCGTAAGGAACCAATTCACCAAAAATTTCGCGTCCCTTTTTTTGGGGACGGCTATAAATTACCCGTGCAATTGGCGGAGTGTTCCTGTCCGACCTTGCCATTGCTAAGTCCATAGGGCTGGCATCCATTTTAGGGAAGGTTTGCGATTGTACATTTTGAGCAGTAAAAAAAGTAAAGGCTAAAAATGCAAAGGCTGTAAATATTGGTTTCATAGTAGTATTTTTCTTTTAAAGATAACTTCAGAAAATTAAAATTGTTATAAAATTTTCTAAAAAGTTATATTAATTCAGTCGTCTATAGACTCTTAAATTACATGGTTTCTATTCAGTTAGACTGAAATATCCTTGTTTGGTTTAATTATCGCTATTTCTTCACAATAATCTGTTAATAACTTCCGGAGGTTAATCAATGGAATGCCTTTATTTTATAATGGGTTTCGTTATATTTGTTCGTTACGTATCAGAAAGAAAAACAACCTAATTTTATGAAGGACGAAAAAGACATTAAAGTATATGGTGCCGATAGTATTCAGGCGTTAGAAGGAATGGAACATGTGCGCATGCGCCCATCGATGTATATTGGTGATGTAGGTGTACGTGGATTGCATCATTTGGTGTATGAAGTAGTAGATAACTCCATCGATGAAGCGATGGGAGGCTACTGCGATACCATAGACGTTTGGATTAATGAAGACAACTCTGTAACCGTAAATGATAACGGTAGGGGTATTCCAGTTGATATGCACAAAAAAGAGGGAGTTTCTGCTCTTGAAGTTGTGATGACCAAAATTGGTGCCGGAGGTAAGTTTGATAAAGACTCTTATAAAGTTTCTGGTGGTTTGCACGGGGTGGGTGTTTCGGTTGTAAATGCCTTGTCTGAAAGTCTAAAAGCTACCGTTCATCGCGATGGTAAAATTTGGGAACAAGAATACGAAAGAGGAAAAACACAATATCCAGTAAAATCTACTGGTGAAACAGATTATAGAGGTACGGTTGTAACGTTTAAGCCCGACTCTCAAATATTTAAGCAAACCCTTAATTTTAATTACGATACGCTTGCAAGCAGAATGCGTGAGTTAGCTTTCCTTAATAGAGGGCTTACCATTAGTATCACCGACAAACGTGAAACCGATGATGATGGTGAATTTATTTCGGAAACCTTCCATAGTGAAGAAGGGTTAAAAGAGTTTATCCGTTTCTTAGATGAAACTCGTGAGCCAATTATTAATGAAGTGATTTCTATGGAAGGGGAGAAAAACGATATCCCCGTAGAAGTAGCGATGATATACAATACGTCTTTTAACGAAAATCTACATTCGTACGTAAATAATATAAATACACACGAAGGAGGGACGCATTTAACTGGTTTCCGTCGTGGATTGACAACGACTTTAAAAAAGTATGCCGATGCTTCAGGAATGTTAGACAAGCTGAAATTTGAGATTTTAGGGGATGACTTCCGTGAAGGATTAACAGCTATTGTTTCGGTAAAAGTAGCAGAACCTCAATTTGAAGGGCAAACCAAAACCAAATTGGGTAACCGTGAAGTATCTTCAGCCGTAAGCCAAGCAGTTTCCGAAATGCTTGAAAACTACTTAGAAGAAAACCCGAACGATGCCAAAACCATTGTGCAAAAGGTGATTTTGGCAGCACAAGCACGCCACGCAGCTCGTAAAGCTCGCGAAATGGTACAGCGTAAAACCGTTATGGGTGGTGCTGGTTTGCCAGGGAAACTGTCTGATTGTTCAGAACAAGACCCTGAAAAATGCGAAGTATTTCTAGTAGAGGGTGACTCTGCAGGGGGAACGGCAAAACAAGGTCGTGACCGTAACTTCCAAGCTATTCTACCGTTACGTGGTAAAATTTTGAACGTGGAAAAAGCCATGCAGCACAAGGTGTTTGAAAACGAAGAAATTAGAAACATTTTCACAGCATTAGGCGTAACAATAGGAACTGAAGAGGATAGTAAAGCACTTAACCTTGCAAAACTTCGCTACCACAAAATTGTGATTATGTGTGATGCCGATGTTGATGGTAGTCACATTGCAACCTTGATTTTAACATTCTTCTTCCGTTATATGAAAGATTTAATTGAAGCTGGGCACGTGTATATTGCAACCCCACCTTTATACTTATTAAAGAAAGGAAAGAAAAGCGAATATGCTTGGTCTGAAGAAGCCCGAGCTGAGATTAATGCCAGCTTTGGAGGTGGAGCAAGCATCCAGCGATATAAGGGTCTGGGTGAGATGAATGCTGAACAATTGTGGGATACCACAATGAATCCTGAATTTAGAATTTTACGTCAAGTAACCATTGATAATGGTACCGAAGCAGACCGTATCTTCTCTATGCTTATGGGAGATGAGGTGCCGCCAAGACGTGAGTTTATTGAGAAAAACGCAAAATATGCTAATATTGACGTTTAATTTTTAGCGTTAAACTTTCTTAAAAACCTGTGATGTATGTCACAGGTTTTTTATTTTAAAGAGGTTAAATATAAAGATTATGAAGCAGGTTATGGTTTTGATTGGTTTGTTGGTTAGTTTGCCAACCCTTTCACAGGAAAATTTAGAAGATTTATTAGCTGCAGGAATTGAAGATGCACAACGATTCGCCACAGGGTATATTTCCCCGGCTGCCGAAGGGATGATTTTTAATACCTCGAATGGGTGGATACAATCTGCTGAAGTGAAAAAACCACTTAAGTTTGAAATTTCGGTAGTAGGGAATGCATCATTTATAAAAGATGAAAACAAAAGCTTTACATTAAATACAGCCGACTATAATAATCTTTATTTTAGGGATGGGAGTACTGTGAAACAAGTTGCCACGGCTTTTGGTGAAAACAACCCTGATATAACCGTGTATGCCGAGGTTCAAGACGAGACAGGAACATTTACTGAAGAAGTTGAATTTTCACTTCCGCAGGGGTTGGCTTCTGCTAATCTAGACTTTTTGCCCACTGCTTTTTTACAAGCCCGTTTAGGAGTTTTTAAAGCCACCGAGATAAAAGTACGCTACTTTCCGAAGATTGAACGCGAGGATGTGAAGACAGGGCTTTTTGGAGTAGGTTTGCAACATGAATTCACGCAATGGCTCCCGGCTGAATCCGTTTTCCCAGTTGCTATTTCAGGTCTGATAACGTATAATAATCTAAGTGGAAATTACGATTTTACTGATAACAGTATTGTTAATGGTGAAAACCAACAGTTTGATGTTAAGCAAAATAGTTGGTTATTTCAACTTCAGGCATCAACTAAGTTGCCTGTTTTTAACGTATATGGAGGTGTAGGCTATGTAACAGGAACATCAGATTTTGATGTTTTGGGAACGTATAGGGTAGCGGATGGAATTCCTATATTTGAAAATACAAACGAATTTACAGACCCTTTTTCAGTACGGACAAAAGTTTCAGGAATTAGAGGTACTATAGGGGCTAAGTTGCAGCTAGGTTTTTTCGGTTTACATGCCGATTATAATCTTTCGGAATACAATACGGTTACAGCCGGAATGCACTTCGGAATTTAATACCCTCATGTAAGGGCAATTAACAAGGATAATTGTATTTTTGCAATGGCTTTTAAAATAGCCTTAAAAACATAAATTAATCATTCAAAAATAAATAATATAATGAAAGTTACAGTAGTAGGAGCAGGTGCAGTAGGCGCAAGTTGTGCCGAATATATTGCCATTAAAAATTTTGCAAGCGAAGTAGTTCTTCTTGACATTAAAGAAGGCTACGCAGAAGGGAAAGCAATGGATTTGATGCAAACCGCTTCTTTAAATGCATTCGACACTCGCGTAGTAGGAACGACAGGCGATTATAGCAAAACAGCAGATAGCGATATCTGTGTAATCACTAGTGGGATTCCGCGGAAACCAGGAATGACGCGTGAAGAATTAATCGGTATCAATGCTGGGATTGTTAAAGAAGTTTCTTCTAGCCTAGTAAAGCACTCTCCAAATACCATCATTATTGTGGTAAGTAACCCAATGGATACAATGACGTATTTGGTACATAAAACAACTAACCTTCCTAAAAACCGAATTATCGGTATGGGTGGAGCTTTAGATAGCGCTCGCTTTAAATACCGTTTAGCCGAAGCATTAGGCGCTCCTATTAGTGATGTTGACGGAATGGTAATTGGTGGCCACAGTGATAAAGGGATGGTGCCTTTAACGCGTTTAGCTACTAGAAACAGTGTGCCTGTAACTGAATTTATTTCAGAAGATAGGTTAAACCAAGTAAAAGAAGATACCAAAGTAGGGGGGGCAACTCTTACTAAATTATTGGGAACTTCAGCTTGGTATGCTCCAGGAGCTGCCGTAAGCGGATTGGTACAAGCTATTGCTTGCGACCAGAAAAAAATATTCCCTTGTTCTACGTTATTAGAAGGAGAGTATGGATTAAAAGATCTTTGTATTGGTGTGCCAGTAGTATTAGGTCGTGACGGTATCGAAAAAATAGTAGATATTGAATTAAACGATGGAGAAAGAAATCACTTAAAAGAAAGTGCTGAAGGTGTTAACAAAACAAATGGTTTGTTAGAGCTATAAGCTGTTAAGAATAAATAAAAAAGCCGCTTCAAATTGAAGCGGCTTTTTTTTATGTTTTTTTCTGAAATAGTGATTAGAAGTTTAATTCTAACTTCATCAAAACATCGGTTTGCTTATCGGCACCTACCCAATAAAACTGGTTGTCAAATGCTACAAAACCTTGTTTTTTATAAAAAGCGATGGCTTTTTGGTTTTTCTCCCAAACACTTAACCAAATTGTTTTAATATTTAAGGACTTTGCTTTTTCCGCGGCTTTGTTGAGTAAAAGATTTCCAATTCCTTTTCCTTGTAAATCAGAAATTACATAAATGCGTTCTACCTCCAACGCATCGGGTAATTTAGTGTCGGTTTGGGCTGCCCCTCGGTTTACTTTTAAATATCCAATGGTTTTCTTCTGGTTTTTTGCAAAATAATAAAATGAATCTGGGTGAATTAAACTTCGTTGTAACAGTTCAGTATTAAAATTTTCAGCCAGATATGCATCCATATCTTCTTTCGTGTTTTCCGAAGCATACGTATTGAAAAACGTTTCTTTAGCAATCTTTTGCAGCTCAAGAACTGCTTTGGATTGTACTCGCTTTATAGAAATAGAATCTATGTTTTTCATTTTAAGAATCTTTCTTTCCAGGTAAAGATGTAGCTTTTTTGTTGCTTAAAAAAAAGCCCCAATGGTGTTTTGGGGCTTTATTGTTAGTAAGATACGATTTATTTTTTAATGAATTATCCGCATTTAGACGAACCGCAATCTTTACATGTTAAACAGCCTTCTTGATAAATTAACTGAGAAGAATTGCAGTTGTCACATTTTTGTTTTCTGGCCAATGTTCCATCTTCAACATATCGTTTTAAAGCTCTTGCTACACCATTTTTCCAGGTGTTGATCGACTCGCTGTCCAATTGTAGGCTGTTGATTAACTCTACAGCTTTTTCAATAGGCATTCCGTGACGAAGTGTACTGGAAATTAACTTAGCATAATTCCAATATTCTGGATCAAATTTGTGCGATAGACCTTCAATAGTGGTTTTGTAGCCACGCTTATTCTGATATTGAAAATCGTAGCGGGAAACTCCATCTTCATTTCGGTTTTTAATAATCAAACCTTTAGTAGCCCAACGCGGAATTAAAATACCGTCTTCGTCATCTGCTAATCCAGTAAAGATTTCATAAGGCTTATCATCAATTAACCCTATAAAAGCAATCCATTTCTCTTTGTTGTTCTGAAAGCGTACTACATCAGCTTCCAAGACTTCAGGTCGTTTAGTAGGAAAAGAAATCAAGGACTCTTGGTTTTCTTCTTTTTTCTCTTCATTAGAAATTAAAACGCCAGAACGAGAGCCATCTCTGTAAACGGTAACCCCTTTACAACCAGCTTGCCAAGCTTCTAAATATAGTTTTCCTACCAACTCTTCGTCTACATCATTCGGCAAGTTGATGGTAACACTGATACTGTGATCTACCCATTTTTGAACGGCTCCTTGCATACGCACCTTGCTTAACCAGTCCACGTCGTTTGAGGTGGCTTGATAGTATGGTGACTGTGCAACTAGTTCATTCAATTCTTCTTGACTATAGTTTTTGTCGGTATCGTGGCCTTTGATTTTCATCCATTCTTTAAAACGGTGGTGAAAAACAACGTATTCTTCCCAAGAATCACCAACTTCATCTACAAAATCAACTCTGGCGTCTTTATCACCTGGGTTCACTTTTCTTCTTCGCTTATAAACAGGTAAAAATACTGGTTCAATGCCCGATGTGGTTTGCGTCATTAAACTGGTTGTTCCGGTTGGCGCAATGGTCAATAAAGCAATATTACGACGGCCGTATTCTAACATATCGTAATACAGTTTTTCATCAGCCTCTTTCAATCGTTGAATAAACGGGTTTTCTTTTTCTCTTTCTGAATCAAAAATTCCGAAAGCACCACGTTCTTTTGCTGCATAAACAGAAGCGCGATACGCTTCTACAGCAATAGTTTTATGTATTTCTACTGAAAAATCTACGCCTGCTTCACTACCATAGGTAATACCTAACGCGGCAAGCATGTCACCTTCTGCAGTGATGCCAATTCCGGTACGGCGACCTTCTTCGGCTTTCTTTTTAATGTTTAACCATAGGTTTCTTTCTACACCTTTTACTTCTTCTGTTTCAGGGTCGGCATCGATTTTTGCTAAAATGGCATCTACTTTTTCAAGTTCAAGATCGATAATATCGTCCATAATGCGTTGTGCAGCGGCTATGTGTTTTTTGAATAACTTAAAGTTAAACTTTGCTTTATCTGTAAACGGTTGCTCAACATATGAAAATAAGTTGATAGCCAGTAAACGACATGAATCATACGGGCATAAAGGGATTTCTCCACAAGGATTGGTCGATACGGTTTTGTAACCTAAGTCAGCGTAGCAATCTGGCACCGATTCATTGGTGATAGTATCCCAAAATAAAATACCTGGTTCGGCAGATTTCCACGCGTTGTGCACAATTTTTTTCCAAAGTTTATTCGCTTCGATATCTTTTGAATACTTTGGGTTTTGACTGAAGATAGGATACTTTTGGGTGTAATTACCTTCGTTTTTTACAGCCTTCATAAAGGTATCGTCAATACGTACTGAAACATTAGCTCCAGTAACTTTTCCTTGCTCCATTTTTGCGTCGATAAAATCTTCAGCATCTGGGTGATTAATGGAAACCGAAAGCATTAATGCTCCACGGCGACCGTCTTGTGCAACTTCACGAGTAGAGTTAGAGTACCGCTCCATAAAAGGAACAATACCTGTTGAGGTTAAAGCCGAGTTTTTTACCGGTGATCCTTTTGGACGTATGTGAGACAAATCGTGTCCAACACCACCACGACGTTTCATAAGCTGCACCTGTTCTTGGTCAATTTTCATAATGCCTCCATAGGAATCGGAATTTCCATCGTTACCGATAACAAAACAGTTGGAAAGCGACCCTACTTGGTATTTGTTGCCAATGCCGGCCATGGGACTTCCTTGTGGAACAATATATTTAAAGTCTTTAATTAGGTCAAACACTTCATCTTCGGTCATCGAGTTTGGATATTGTTTCTCGACACGTGCAATTTCTTTAGCGATACGGCGGTGCATATCGTTAGGTGTTTTTTCGTAGATGTTTCCGTCAGAATCTTTTAAAGCGTATTTGTTTACCCAAACGCGCGCTGCGAGGTCGTCTCCTTTAAAATATTTTAAGGAAGCAGAAAAGGCTTCTTCTTGTGTGTAGGTTTTGGGGGCGGAGGCAGGAGCTTTTACTTGCATATAATTTTTGGTTTTTTGAATGTTGAAAGATTCAGTTATGAATGTGTAAATATAGGGAAATAGATTACACTTACTAAAATTTAAAAATAAAAAGTTGTCAAGAAAAAATTGTTAATAATCTGAAATTCAAGTATATAATAATTTATCAACAAAGAAAAGTTAACAAATTTTGAAAATGAAATTTTATAAGTGCCTGGCTCTTATTGGTATGGGGTGTGCAAGTTTTTTAATGTTTTTTTTCTAAAAAAATAGAAGTTTTTTTAAAATAAGTAATTGTTATTGATAAGGAGTGGGGATTGGTCTATATGACTGGGGAAGGTTTTTTTCTGATTGCTAAATTTTTCAGAAAAAGTAGGGTTGTGCAATCACTCTTTTCTTTCATATAAAATATAGAATTGTACCGAATTAATTTGTTAAAGTTTTTAGAAAGAAAATAATTGGCATTTCTTAATTGAAAACCTATATTTGCACGTTTTAAAATTTATATAAACACGTACAAGAATGCAAAATAAAGGACTCATTACAGTATTTGCAATACTATTTGGCTTGGTAAGTTTATACCAATTGTCATTTACATTTGTTGCAAACAAAGTGGAAGGCGATGCAGAGGCGTTTGCGGAAAGCCAATACACACAGGAAAACCAACACGATGAAAGAGAAGCGGCAGAATCCCGTTATTTAGATTCCATTGGAGCTGATCCTGTGATTTTGGGGATTGATTACAACACGGCAAAAAGCAAAGAACTTAACAAAGGTCTTGACTTAAAAGGAGGGATTAACGTAATTCTACAAGTATCGGTTCAAGATATCTTACGTGGGTTGGCAAATAACTCTAAAGACCCTGCGTTTAACCAAGCGCTTGACAATGCGGTAGAGCTTCAAAAAAGTAGCCAGGATACTTATTTAGAGTCTTTTTTCCAAGCATTTGAAGCCATTCCAGGTGATAACTCCTTAGCATCTTCTAGTATTTTTTTCAATAAAAACTTAGAGGACGATGTTAATGCTTCCATGACCAATGACGAAGTAAAGACAGTGCTGGAGCGTAAAATAGATGAGTCTATCCTTTCTGCATTCGAGGTACTTCGGAAACGTATTGACAAGTTTGGTGTTACACAACCTAACATTCAGCGTTTAGGGAATTCGGGACGTATTTTGGTAGAGTTACCAGGTGCGAAAGATGTAGAGCGTGTTAAAAAGCTTCTACAAAGTACTGCTCAATTAGAGTTCTGGAACGTTTATAAGTTTGAGGATATGGCAGGCTTTTTATCGCAGGCCAATGAAAAAGTAAAAGAATTAAAAGGAAGTGCTGCCTCAGAAGAAGAAGCTACAGATACAGACGATTCTTCTATGGAAGCTGAACAAGAAGAAGCTTCCACACAAAATGATTCTACTGCGATAGCACAGGATACAACTGCTACCGATGAAGATGACATTAGTAAATTATTGGGTGGTGAAGATGTAGAAGAAGCAACCGAAGAAAATCCAATTTTAGATAAAATGGTTTCTCCCGGATTTCAGGGAAGACCTATATTGGCAACTTTCAAACTAAAAGATACTGCTGAAATAAACAGTTACTTGCGTATGCCGCAAGTACGTTCTTTATTGCCTGCTGAATATAGATATGCAAAATTTGTTTGGGACCTTCCAAGAGAAAGCGAAACAGAAGATGTAGGTGAAATAACATCACTTTATGCTATAAAAGGAAACAGAGATAACGAACCACCTTTATCTGGTGGGGTAGTGACCGATGCAAATCAAACGTATGATCAAGTAGGGCAAGTGGCCGTTTCTATGCAAATGAACGGTAAAGGTGCCCGTATCTGGGAAGAGTTAACAGGCGAAGCCTATAAAAACCAAAGCCAGATTGCGATTGTACTTGATAATATTGTGTATTCTGCGCCTGGTGTAACTTCAGGGCCTATTTCAGGTGGAAGTAGTTCGATTACAGGTGACTTTAGTATTACTGAAGGACAGGATTTAGCAAACGTATTACGTGCAGGTAAATTACCAGCATCTGCAGATATTATTCAAGCGGAAGTAGTTGGGCCAACTTTAGGTCAAGAAGCTATTAGTAGTGGTATTATATCCTTCGTTCTCGCCTTGGCGTTTGTATTGGTATGGATGATTTTCTACTACGGTAAAGCAGGTGCGTTTGCAGATATTGCTTTGGTAGTGAATATTTTATTCATCTTCGGAATATTAGCAGGACTTGGAGCCGTATTAACCTTACCTGGTATTGCAGGTATTGTATTGACCATTGGTATTTCGGTAGATGCGAACGTACTTATCTTTGAGCGTATTCGAGAAGAACTCGCAAAAGGTAAAGCACAACGCGATGCCATTAAAGATGGTTTTAACAACGCATTGTCTTCTATTCTCGATGCGAACATTACAACTGGACTTACTGGTTTAATACTATTGGTATTCGGTACAGGGCCTATCCAAGGGTTTGCAACTACCTTATTAATAGGTATTCTTACTTCCTTGTTTACAGCAATATTTATTACGCGATTGTTTATAGATATGTATGCTAAAAACGGGAAGCCATTAACGTGTTCTACAGGAGCAACTAAAAACCTGTTCAAGAACGTTAATGTCAACTTCCTTGGAAAACGAAAAGTTGCTTATATCATTTCAGGGATCTTAGTTACGATCAGTTTAGTTTCATTATTCACTAACGGATTAAACCAAGGGGTTGACTTCGTAGGTGGACGTACATATACAGTTCGTTTTGATAAAACAGTAGATGCTAAAAACATTGAAAATGACTTAGTCGAGGTTTTTGGAAGTGCAGAGGCGAAAACCTACGGTAGTGATAATCAACTTAAGATTACTACTAAGTACAAAGTAGATGAAGCAAGTGCTGAAGTAGATCAAGAAATTGAACAAATGTTGTTTGAAGGCTTACAACCTAACTTACCTGCTGATATAACCTATGAAGAATTTAAAGCTGATGACGAAGGCAAAGAAGTAGGTAGAATGGAATACTACAAAGTAAGCCCTACCATTGCCGATGATATTAAGAAAGATTCGTTCTGGGCTGTATTAGGGTCTCTAATAGTAGTGTTCTTATACATATTACTACGATTTAGAAGATGGCAATTTAGTTTAGGTGCAGTTGCAGCGGTATTCCACGATGTATTGATCGTGTTGGGTATCTTCTCGCTTACCTATAAGTTTATGCCATTTAATATGGAGATTGACCAATCGTTTATTGCGGCAATCTTGACGGTAATTGGGTACTCATTAAATGATACCGTGGTTGTGTTTGACCGTATCCGTGAATTCTTTAATGAGCACAGTAGCTGGAAAATGAACCGTATAATAAACAGTGCATTAAACAGTACGTTAAGCCGTACGTTAAATACCTCGGTTACTACATTAATCGTATTGTTATCGATATTCCTTATTGGTGCAGAATCTATCCGTGGATTGATTTTCGCTTTAATAGTAGGTGTGCTAGTAGGTACATACTCATCGTTGTTCATTGCAACACCAGTATTCTACGATACTGTTAAGAAAAGAGGAATTGACCTTACAGAGAAAAAAGAAGAAGAGGAAGAAACACCAGAAGCCGTTAAAAAATAACGCTCTAGTTTTCTTCGGAACTATAAAGAACGCCCGATTCAGATTTTGAATCGGGCGTTTTGTTTTTTAACGGTTGATTACAAGAAGAATAAGCAGCAGGCACTTTAACCCTTGTCATTAATTATACTTATTTAAAAGTCCAAAATCGAACGGTGTCCATAAACAAGATTTTAAACCACTTTCTTTAAACCCTGTGTTTACCCAGCTATTAGAAGTCTTAAAACAAGAATAACTCCCTTTAGATCTGTAAAAATTGTCCATTGAAGAGTACCCTTTGTCTTTAAACATAATTTTCATTCCATTTTCATTGGTCTGAAACGTATTTAGTAAATAGGTGTTCAATTTTTGTAATTCAGAATCATTTACTTTTACTTCAACCCAATCTGTACTTTTTTCTTTGTATCGGGTTACATGCATTAAAGATGTGCTTTTTAAAAATAGTGCTATAAATGCATTTTTAAATGTCAAATCTCCCCAAGTTGGTGTGTTCATGTAAAAATTTTCATCTCCCCACCCAAATGATAAATACTCATCCGTTTCTCTATATTTTATGCCAGACAAAACTAAACTATCTATATTTTTTGTTGGTATAACAATATTTAAATGAACTCCGTTTGTACTTAAATATATTGAGGTATTATAGGCTTTATCATCTGATTTTCGGTCAACAGGTATTGCCGTTAGAATCAAAGAAACAATTATATATGTAATTGGAAGTAGCAAAACATATAAAACCCATTTAAGTATTCTCTTGGCAGCTTTCAAATAGTTTTGTTTCTATGTTTGACAATAGTGAGTGTAAAAAATAGTTGTGGAAAAACCCGCAGATTCTTTCCGCCGTAACCGAAAGATAGCTTATTATTAGTAAATGTTATTTTTTTTGGTTTTGTTTAATGATATTCCAGCGTTCTGGGTCAACTGTTTGCCAATAAACTTTATAAAAATCTTTTTTTTGGGGATTGTTGCTTTTTATCATATCAGAAAATAGAGCCGTTAAAGCGGTTTTTTCAGTGGATGAATTTGATAATAAATCATTTTGATTGTTGTCAAATATCATAACAGAAGCATATATGTGCTTCCATTCCTCAAGGCCATTTGTCAGTACTGTATATTCTTTTCCGTTTGAAAACAAATCAATATTTTCCCACATTAAAATTGGTCTATTTCTGTTGCTCGGAAATATTTCTTTATCCCATTTTCCATACTTGTCATACATAGCCTTATGGGTATATATAGCAGAATACACACATTCGAATCTTATTTCGTTGTATGAAACAGTATCATTGTTATATATAGTTTTATACTTTTCGGTAATTATTTTCTTAAAGTTATTTTTATATATTTTTCGACATTTTGGTGTTTTGAAATCCTTACTGGGAAAACAACTAAAAAAGACAAAATAAACAAGTGCTAAAAGAGGATATTTCATTGTAGGTTTTTATTCATTTATGTATTTGTTCAAATTCGGTTGCAAAACCCAAATTCCGATAATGTAAAACCAAAGCATAAAAAATACTCCCACAGCCTCATATGTTTTATGTCCTTTTTCTTTTTCATATTTTCCATAACTATTTGCCCCTAAAATCATCAATATAAATCCGCATAGTATTGAGGTCAAATGAAAGGGCATTATAAAGTCAAAAATGTCAAGCGAATTTCCTCCGAAGAGATTAAAAAAGAAACCAATAAAAAAGAAGAAATATACGATTGGGTAAAAAGCTACTAACCCTACAATCATATTTTTAATTGAGCTCTGATTTTCATTTCGCTTTTTGTCTAATTGATAAATAATTGAGAACAGCCAAAAGTACATAGGTATTCCTAATAGGCTTAATAGGAATATTTTTAACGGTTTTTGATTTAAGAACCACTCAGTTATTCTGTTCATATTTTTTCAAATTACTACCAACGTGCATATAAACGCAATATAATATTCAAGATTAATTATAGGCATTCCACTCGACAACATCCCCTTTTTCCAACTCCCAAGTGTCGCTAAGACCTGCGTTCACTTCTAATACATATTGCGCGGCGCCTTCAGACGGTAAAGAAGTAGGGTCGTAGGGCTTGGCATTTTTCTGGATGCTCACAATTTCTTTATCACTGTTTATATAAATGATGTCTATGCTAAACTCTGTGTTTTTCATATAAAACGAACGAGGTTGTTCGTTTTCAAAAATAAAAAGCATCCCTTGGTTATCGAGCATACTCTTGCGGTACATCAAGCCAGTTTGGGTTTGGTATTCGTCGTCAGCAATTTCGATATCTAACGTTGCGATGATAGAGTCAGTTTCCGCTTTTTTTAAGGTCAGCTCTCCTTCTTTAGTGAAAGAAACCTCTTTGGTGATACTTTCTTGGTTCTTGGTTTTTTCTTTACAGTTGTAAAAAGAACTTGATACAAGGATGCTGAGTAATAGTAAGACAACTTTTTTCATAGGTATTGAATACTTCAATTTAAATAATTATACTTCTTTTGGATATCTTCTTTTAGACGATTGCAGCATTAAGTAAATACCTATCAAAATAAAAGGAATACTCAGCCATTGGCCAGTGTTGAGTGCCCATTCAGCACGGTTTTCTACTTGCGCTTCTTTTACAAACTCCACTAAAAAACGAACGGTCCAAAGTAGAATTAAGAACACTCCAAAAATATAACCTAAGTAATTGCGCTTGTCGGTTTTCCAATAAATAAACCAAAGGATAAGGAATACTAAAATATAACCTCCAGCTTCATATAATTGGGCAGGATGCCTCGGAAACGTTTCTCCTAACTGCTTAAAAATCACACCAAAATCACTATTGGTTGGCTTCCCTATTATTTCAGAATTAATAAAATTACCAATACGTACAAAGATACCACCACATGCTACAGCAATGACAATACGGTCTAGAATCCAAAGCACAGGTTTTTTAATCACTTTTTTACTGTACATAAACATCGCAATGATAATGGCTATCGCGGCTCCGTGACTTGCTAAACCTTGAAAACCGGTAAATTCAAACTCAGGAACGGTACGAATGGGTAGTAATACCGATAGTGGGTCTTCCCAAATGAGTTCAGTTTGATAAAAAATGACGTGCCCTAATCGTGCTCCTAAAAGCGTTGCGATAACTGTGTAAATGAAAAGGCTGTCCAGTTTTTCTTCGGAAATAGTTTCATTTTTATAAATCCGTTTCATAATAAACCACCCCAGCGTAAAGGCGACTACAAACATTAAACTGTAATAACGGATAACAAAAAAACCAAGATCGATCCCTTGAGAAGGGTCCCAGGTGAAAGCTAAAAATTGTGTCATGTAGTATGTTTTATAACGTACCTTTTTAATTTCAGTCTTTTAAAAGAATACGTGTGCAATTGTAAAGATAGAAAATCCAATAGCTATACAAACGCTACGGTCTTTCTTTTTTTGGCGGAACAGGATCATAACCAGATCCACCCCAAGGATTGCAACTAGCGATGCGTTTTATAGCTAACCATCCTCCTTTTAATAGCCCGTGTTGCTTTAGGGCTTCTACACTATAATGAGAACAAGTAGGGCTGTAGCGGCACGTAGAAGGTGTGAGCGGAGATATCACGTGTTGATACACGCGTATTAAAAAAATAAAAGGGGCAATTAAAATTTTTCTCATTGGTGATACTAAAAATAATAATTTTACTCACTGCTTACTACAGTTAACTTTCCACCCAATTTTTAATAATTTCTTTTCCTTTAGGTGTCAAGACACTTTCTGGGTGAAATTGTACACCGCGAACATCATACAACTTATGACGTAGTGACATGATTTGTCCGTTGGGATCTACGGATGTGATTTCTAATACTTCTGGTAAATCTTCTTTATTGACAACCCAAGAGTGGTAACGACCTATTTCAATTTCGTTATCCAATCCTTTAAACAGTGGTTCGTCATCCACTAGAATTGAAGCTTTGGTGGCAACTCCGTGAAATACTTCACTTAGGTTGATGATGCTTCCGCCAAACACTTCGCCAATGGCTTGTTGCCCTAAACATACACCTAAAATAGGTTTTTTGGCAGCATACACCTCAATTACCTTTTTCAATAACCCTGCTTCATTGGGTACGCCAGGGCCTGGGGATAACAATATTTTATCGTAACGTTCTACTTCTTCTATGGTAAAGCGGTCGTTCCTTTTTACAGTTACTTCGCAGTCTAATTCTTCTAGATAATGCACTAAATTGTACACAAAACTATCGTAGTTGTCTATTACTAATATTTTCATCTTAAATATTCTCTGCTAATTCCAAGGCCTTTGTTAACGCGCCTAATTTGTTATATACTTCTTGTAATTCGTTTTCTTCTTTACTTTCTGAAACCACTCCAGCACCAGCTTGATAGTGTAGCGTATGGTTTTTACTCACAAACGAACGGATAATGATGGCGTGGTTAAAGTTCCCACTGAAATCCATAAAACCAATAGCGCCTCCATAAAATTCTCGGCTTCGGTTTTCGTATTTCTCAAGTAACTGCATCGCTTTGTGTTTGGGTGCTCCACTTAATGTTCCTGCTGGGAAAGTATCGGCCACCACTTGCATAGTAGGTGTTTCCTTATGTTTATTTGCGGTTACTTTACTTACCAAATGGATAACGTGTGAGAAAAACTGAACTTCTCGATACGTATCTACCGTTACATTATTTCCGTGACGGCTTAAGTCGTTTCGAGCGAGGTCTACTAACATTACGTGTTCGCTGTTTTCTTTTTCGTCGGCGGAAAGCTGTTTTGCTAGTTCTGCGTCTTTTTCATCGTTTCCGGTACGTTTAAAGGTTCCAGCGATGGGATGAATTTCAGCAACGTCACCTTTTACCACCAGTTGGGCTTCCGGTGAGCTTCCGAAGATTTTAAAGTTTCCGTAGTCAAAATAAAACAAATAGGGGGAAGGGTTTACACTTCGTAACGCTCGATAGACGTTAAACTCATCTCCTGTGAACGTTTGTGAAAATCTTTTGCTGGGTACGATCTGGAATACATCGCCGCGGGCACAATGTTCTTTGCATTTTCTCACCAATTCTTTAAAACCTTCATCATCAATATTGGTTTCCGGTTTACCTTGGGTGTGAAAAGGATATTCAGCAAAGTTTTTTGACTTCAGTAATTGTTCAAGTTGCGGAATGTTGTTTTCTGTTTCGTAACAATGCGCAAAAAGGTACGCTTCATTATTAAAATGATTAATGGCAATGATATTTTGATACACAGCGTAGTATAGGTCGGGCATCTCTAGATTTTCATCTTTTTTTGAAATGTCTATGTTTTCAAAATATTGAACGGCATCGTACGCCATATACCCAAACAATCCATTGTTAATGAATTTTAAATCATTTTCTTCAGAAGAAAAAGAAGCGGCAAACTTATCAAGGATAGCCGGAACATTTGTTTCAGAATTGATAGTGATTTCGGCCTTTTTTCCATCTGGAAACTCTTGCGTAATCACACCATTCATTACTTTAATGGAAGCAATGGGATTACAGCAAATGTAGCTGAAACTGTTGTCGTTGGCGTGATAGTCGCTACTTTCTAACAAAAGACTATTAGGGAATTTATCCCGCAGTCGCAAATACACTGAAACTGGGGTTAACGTATCTGCCAATAGTTTTTTGGAATGTGTTTTTAATTGATATTTCATAATTTATTGTAAACAAAAAAGGCTTGTCGTGAAAGACAAGCCTTTGGTTTTATTAAGTACCATGGTGCTTTACTCACGAGCGTTTACGTGTGTAAAATATGCCACCAGGTATGTTTGTTGTTTGCGTTCATAAACTTAGTTTTCAAAGATAGAAACGAAAGTTGTAAACCACAAATAACGAGTGCTTAAAATTTTAAAGTTACGTCTAATGTAAAGGTGTCTGATATAGTATTGTCACCTAAACTATCAAAGAAACTTCCCGATCCATAACGAACGCCGTATTTAGTCCGGTCAATCTTCAAAGTAGTGGTGGCAGCACTTTCTCCCATGATAAGTTCGAAAGTTACCGGCTCGGTTTTTCCTTTAATGGTAAGGTTTGCAGTTACGTCATATACATTTCCTTTATTGGATGCGCTAGTAATTTCTAAAGTAGAGGTCGGGTGGTTTTCGATACCAAAAAAGTCATCACTTTTTAAATGACCTTCTAACTTTCCTTTACTTTCTCCTTCAAGATCGGTTACGGTTATGGAAGTCATATCTACGGTAAATGTTCCACCTGTTAATTGATCACCTTCCATTTCAAGATGTCCGTCTTGTAAATTAATAGTCCCGGTATGTGAGCCTAATACTTTTTTTCCTTTCCATTCAATGGTGCTTTCTTCAATGTTTATTTTCTTTTCCATAGTTGATGTAAATGCGGCTGTGCCTGCAGCGACAGCCAAGATTAATACTGATTTTAATACATTTTTCTTTTTCATAACAATTTTCTTTATTTGATTAAATAGTTGTAAATAATTCTTCTTTTTCTTTTCGTACTTTTGGGTAATGTTGTGTGTCGTCTTCTTCACTTCTGTAGCCAATTGTTGCTATAACAGCAGTGTTTAAGCCTTTTTTATCTAGTTCAAGAATTTCGTTAAATACTTTGGCATCAAACCCTTCCATAGGGCAAACATCTACTTTAATTTCGGCAGCTGCTGAAAGAAGGTTTCCCAAAACAATGTAGCTTTGGTTTTGCGTCCACTGAGCTTTTTGTTCAATAGAGAACTCACCAATTTTAGATTTCATGAAACTTGAAAAATTTGATAAACTTTCCAAGGGAAGCTCGCGCACCGTACTAACATTTTCTATATATGAATCGATTAACTCATCTCCAAAACCTACTTTATTGGCGATAACAATTAATTGAGAAGCATCTGTAATCTGTGATTGATTCCATGCAGCGGGTTTAAGCTTTTTGCGAAGTTCAGCATCTTCAATTACTAAAATTTCATAGGGCTGAAGTCCGTACGAAGAAGCCGATAACTGCATCGCTTCTTTTAGAAACTCTAAATCTGTTTCGTTTATTTTTTTTGTGGCGTCAAACTTTTTGGTGGCGTATCGCCAGTTTAAATTTTCAAGGTAGTTACTCATCGTTTCTTAATTTATCTAATAAGTTATTTAAGGTTTCTAGTTCTTCTGTATTTAAGTTTTTTACAGCGTTTTGATTCGCTTCCGTGATAATAGGGTCTAATTCTTTTAAAACAGACAATCCTTTTTCGGTTATAAGTATTTCTATTTTTCTTCGGTTTTCGGGGCAAACCTTTCGGGTCACTAATTTTTTCTGAATCAGTTTATCTACTAACCGTGTCGTGTTGCTATTGCGGTCAATCATACGTTCTTGTAGCGTAGATAAGTTGGCTGGTTTTCCTTTCTGACCTCTTAAAATACGCAGTACATTATACTGTTGATTGGTAAGGTTAAAATCTTTAAAAACCGAAGTAGCCATTTCTATTACCCGAGAGGTATAAGCTATGTTAATCACCGTTTTAGAGGCGATTTCCATTGGTTTTTTTGTCTTTATTACATCTTCAATCTTCATGATTGTATATACAATTGTTGTTGATACAAATGTATGTAGCTTTGCCTATTTAAAAAACACTTTAACAAAGTTTAACAAAGAGAAATGCTGAAAACAAAGACTTTAATTTTGAAAAATTGGAAATATGTTGCGTGAAAGAAACGTTAAAACAAAACTGACAATCAATAAGTTTGAATATATTTCGGGTATGAAAAAAATAGGATTACTACTGTTAATATTGGTGCTTCAAGCTTGTGCAGATGATAAAAAGAAGACAGAACCAAGAGTCGAACCTTCTGATGAGGTTTCTGAAGACATCCAAAATTTAGCTAAAGATGAGAAGATGGAAGAACCAATTTCGGTTAGAATACCTTCTTATGATTTTAAAACCTTTCAGGAAAAAATACTTCAGAAAAGCAATGATACTACCTACGTAGTCAACTTTTGGGCCACGTGGTGTAAGCCCTGTGTAAAGGAATTGCCGTATTTTGAAAGAATAAATAAAGAATATGCCGATAAAAAGGTGAAAGTAATATTAGCAAGCTTAGATTTCCCCAATAAAATACAGAGCCAAGTAGTTCCTTTTATTAAAAAGAACAAGTTGCATTCTGAAATTGTTTTGCTGGACGATGCCGATGCTAATAGCTGGATTCCGAAAGTTTCCAAAGAATGGAGTGGCGCCATTCCAGCTACTGTAATTTATAAAAACGATAGTCGTACTTTTTACGAAAAATCGTTTACCTATGAAGAATTAAAAACTGAAATACAAAACCTATTATAAAACAATTTAATTATGAAAACAATGTCAAAATACCTAACTATAGCGATGCTAGCCTTTTTATTAATTGGGCTAAGCAGCTGTAAAAACGAAAACAAAACTCAAGAAGAAATCACTACAGACAAAAAAGACGAAGTAGCGATGGCTACGCCTGCTGAAGTTGAAACTGCTAAAGGCTACTCAATTGATGACGAAGCAACCGATTTTAAATTGAAAGATGTGGACGGCGATATGGTTTCCTTGTCTGATTATCCCGATGCAAAAGGGTTTATTGTAATATTTACGTGTAACACCTGTCCATTTGCAGTAGCAAGTGAAGAGCGCATGGTTGCTTTGGACCAAGAGTTTAAAGGCAAAGGCTATCCTGTAATTGCCATTAACCCTAATAATCCAGAAGTACAACCTGACGACACCTACGAGTTAATGCAAGAAAAAGCAAAAGAAGCCGGGTTTACCTTTCCATATTTGTATGACGAAAGCCAAACTATTTATGCAAAATACGGTGCTACCAAAACACCACACGTATATCTTTTGAATAAAGAGAATGACAAAAACATAGTAAAATATATTGGAGCGATTGATGACAACGTTCGTAATGCCGATGCCGTAAAAGATCGTTTTTTAGCCAATGCCATAAACGAATTATTGGCAGGGAAAGAGATTACGGTTAAAGAAACCAAGGCGATTGGTTGTACTGTAAAGCAGTAAAGAAAATGTACTTTATATAATAAACCCGATTACGTTAGTGGTCGGGTTTTTTTATTAAAAGAATTTTTATGAATCAAAAACCTGTAACGTTTTTTATTTTTTTGCGTCTATAGCAATGAGAATCCTTATTTTTACAAAAAATTAAGACCAATGGATTTAAGCCAACAAGAGTGGAGCGAAAAGCTTAACGCAGACGATAATGCACAGATTTTAGATGTTCGAACAGACGAAGAAGTAGCCGAAAAGCATATTCCTAATTCTAAACAAATGGACATTCAGAACCCACCAAAATTTATGGAGGAGTTGCAACAGTTGGATGATTCAAAAAACTATTATGTGTATTGCCGTTCTGGCGCCCGAAGTGCACAAGCCTGTGCTATTTTAAAATCACAAGGTTTTGAAAACTGTTATAACCTATTAGGCGGTATTACTGAGTGGGAAGGCGAAATCGTTACTTAAACTTTTCATCATGAAAAAATTATTATTACTACCCATACTAAGTTTGTTTTTTATAGCTCAATCTTGCAATGAAGCAAAATCCGATACGGTTGAGGTTATCAACCCACACCATTTTTTAGAGTCTTTGGAAAATGATGAGGACGGACAGCTAATTGATGTGCGTACCACCGAAGAATTTGGTGTAAGCCATATAAAGGACGCTCAAAATATTTGTGTAACCGATGCCGATTTTGAAGAGAAAATTAAAACATTGGATAAAACAAAACCGGTGTATGTATACTGCCGAAGCGGTGGAAGAAGTGCCCGTGCCGCTAAAATATTAGAAGAAAAAGGTTTTACTAAAGTATTCGACCTACAAGGCGGAATTACTTCTTGGGACGAAGAAGGGCTAGAAACTGAACAATAGCTTTATTACTTCTTAAAATATTAACAGATTGATTTTAATCAAGTTAAAGTAACGCTAAACACTTACCGAGTTTAGTGTTCTGTTGTGTTCAATAACTATATTTAACATATAAATAAAGTTATTATGAAAAATCAAGTTCAGATTATCCACGAGGAAATGCGTAAGTTAATTAAGAAGAGTTGTGCTTCTGATCCGCTATTAAACCCTGAATTTTACAGTTTTCAAAAGTCTTTACTGAAATTCTTTTTTAACGCAGCTTCTGTAACCATAAATCGAGATAAACACACGATAACATTATATGGTGGGGCTATTGTAGATCATTCACCTCGCACTTTATATAACATCAATCAATTATCTACAACGACCATTTCTTATAGCAATTTAGAAGAAACTCTAAAGGGTTGCTTAGAAAAAGGCGAAAAAGCATCACGGTTTTATAAATCGCAATTGTTTCATTACAACAATGTGGCTCAAGTAATAGCAGAAGATGCTATTAGTGCATAAATAAAACCTTATTGTATACTATAAAGCTATCCAAGTAGGGTAGCTTTTTTTATTGCTATTATTTCCGTTCCACTGTTTTTCCTTTTTTTATATATAGAGTGGCATCTTCCAAAACTAAATACAAACAGGGTACTATTACCAAAATAATAGAGGTGGCGAAGACGATTCCGAAACCTAATGAAATTGCCATTGGTATTAAATGAAATGCTTGGCTAGAGGTTTCTAAAATAATAGGTGTTAAGCCTCCAAAAGTAGTTAGCGTTGTTAAGAGAATAGGTCGAAAACGTCTTAATCCAGCTTCGTGAATTGATTCGTATATAGAATGTTCTTTTCTCTTTTTATTTGCATAGTCTATCATAATGAGCGAATCGTTCACTACCACTCCAGATAATGCAATTACTCCCATTAAACTAACAATAGAAAGATCGTACCCCAAAAGAATATGTCCAATCACGGCACCTACAATACCAAAAGGAATAGCGGTCATAACTATTAAGGGTTGGGTATAACTTCCAAAAGCAATAGCAAGTAGGGCATACATAATCATCATTGCCATTGAAAAACCACTCCATAGGGATTGAGTAGATTCTCTCATATCAGCTTGACTCCCTTCAAAAGTCCAGGTAATGCCAGGGTAATCAGCACGAAGCTGTGGCAATACTTCACTTTTGATAGAAGACAGTACACGCCCTACTGCATTGGCAGGTTCTACATCCATCCCTACGTTAATTACACGTCGACCATCCCGACGGTTTATACTGGTAAAAGCTTCACGTTGCGTGACTGTAACGACATCTAATAACGGAACCTCTATACTATCTGGTGTTCGAATTAAAAAATTTTCTAGGTTCTGTAAATTTTTACGCTCCTCTAAAGGTAATTTAACGCGTACTTCAATCTCGTTAATGCCTCGTAATTGACGTATGGCCAAAGCGCCGTAAAAAGCATCTCTAACTTGTCGTCCCACTTCGGTAGAGGTGAGGCCAAGATTTCTTCCTTCGGGTAATAACTTAAAGTCATACTGAAGTTTTCCTTTGTTATAATTATCACTTACATCCCTTGTGTTATCATATGCTTCTACCCGTGCAAAATATGCCTTACTGGCGCGTTCTAAAGTTTCAACATCGGTATGGCTTAAATCTAAACTAATGTCTTGTTGGTAGCCACCGGGACCCCGTTCTGCTTCAAAGGTTATTTGATCTACTCCTTCAATATCCCCAATATTATCACGCCAAATAGCAATGAGTTCACCGGCTGTCATATCTCGGTCATCGGGAGGAAGCATAACTATTTCAACATCAATAAAGTTTTGTCCACGAACGTTGGTTTTAATTCCTTCCGCTACTTCGTAAAGATTATGTTCTTCAAACATTTTTTGGGTAGACCTGGTGATCTCTTCAGCTACTTTAGCAGCCTGATCTGGAGTAGTACCCACCGGAAGTCGTACGCCGGCTTCAATCTCGTCTGCTGCTACTTCGGGCATCATGATCATACCCATATGGTCGCTGTAGCCGTAACCTCCCACCACTAATAGTAGTGCTATTGCGATAGACAACGTGATATATCGATATTTAAGGCACTTATCCAAAAACGGACGATAATGTTTATCAATAAAACGAGTAAGCCCATTTGAAAAATACTGTTGCCCTTTTTCTAAGCGTAATACCCATTGTTTCTTTTTCTTCTTTTTTGAAAGGTGGCCCAAGTGGGAAGGCAAAATAAACAAGGCTTCTAAAAGTGAAACGGCTAAAATAACAATCACGACAGCCGGTAGGGGTTGCCAAAATTTACCTGTTTCCCCAGGCATGAACAAGAGTGGAATAAACGCCACAATAGTTGTGATGATACTGAAGGTTACCGGTTTTGAAACATCTTTTGTCCCTTTAATGGCGGCTTCCATAAAAGGCAATCCTTTTTGCCGGTACTCGTAGATGTTTTCACCTACTACAATCGCATCATCTACTACAATACCTAACACCACTAAAAATCCAAACATGGAAATCATGTTGATACTGATGCCAATGAGTGGAAGTAGGATAATACCCCCAATAAAGGAAATAGTCATTCCCATCATTACCCAAAAGGCGAGACGGTATTCTAAGAAAAGAGTGAGAATAACCAAGACAATGATAATAGCAAGCACCCCATTTTCGGTAAGGAGTGAGAGCCGCTCACGGTAGTCTTCTGCGCGGTTGCTGTCAATACGGTATTGCACTCCCGGTGGCAACTGGAAGTCCTCCATGATTTCTTTTACCGTTTCTTCAATATCCAATGGAGACTGATCCCCAATGCGAAAAATCTCTATGTCGATAGAGGGAGTTTGGTTAAACTGACCGTGAAATCCTGTTTCTTCAAAGCCATCGGTAATGGTCGCTATTTCAGAGAGGGGCACCCGAGCACCTGAACTAGAAGAAACTATAGTAATATCTCCAAATTCTTCTGCCCATTGTTTGCGTTCTTTCATCCGCAGTAAAATCTCTTCACTTTGCGTTTCTACAGCTCCTGCTGGTACATCTTCACTGGATTGTGCAACTATATCGGCTACTTGCCCCAATGTAAGGTTGTATTGTCGTAGGTTGTGCCTTGGTATTTCAATATGGGTAACGTAATCAGGGACGTTTCCTATCTCTACTTGAGTGATTTCAGCATCACTTAAAAGACGGTTTCGTAAACGTTCGGCAAGATTACGCAAGGCGCTGATATCCACGTTTCCGTAGAGACCGATTTGCATCACGTCTCTTTGTCTGGACTGAAGTGCTACTTGAGGTTGTTCTATATCGTCGGGAAAAGTACGGATGCGGTTTACTGCCTGATCAATATCCTGAAAGGCTTTCATTCGGTCGGTACCTGCAACCAATTCGATAAGAATTTCACCGGAACCTTCATTTGCAGTGGAGACAATTTCTTTAATACCTTGTATACCCCGTATGGCTTCTTCAACAGGTAATAATATACCTTGTTCTACTTCGGCAGGGGCTGCGCCGGGGTACACTACACTTACTTCAACAAAGTCAAGCTGAAACTGTGGAAACACTTCTTTTTGAATGTTGAACATCGTCCAAATACCTCCACCAATCAAGAGAATCATGATTAAATTTGCAATAATGGAATTCCTGGCCATATACCCAATGACTCCCTCTTTCCTCACCTTTTTTTCTTGATTTTCTTCCACAATTATTGCTCTTCTTTGCTTTTATTTTGAGGTGAATTCTGAACGGAATCGGTTGCTTCACTACGCAGTGCGATGCCTTCAGCCACAGTACTTAAATTAGTGGTCACTACTTTTTCATTATCTTCTAAGCCTGAACTGATATAAGCGTATTCTGAATCGGTAAGTACAATTGCTACCTTTCTAATGCTTAATTTACCATCATCCATTACCCAAACCGTTTGATTGCTGCGGATATGCCCCCGATCTAACCGAACGACATCTTGTATGGTTTTAGCTTCTAAATGTGCTTCGACGAAAGAACCTATTATCAATTTAGGGAGGTCACTATCCGATTCATATCCTAACGGATCTGGGACTTTTACCAGAACTCGTGCTAAACGGGTTTGATTGTCAAGCGCACCTATTTGTTTGTTTAAATAGCCCATACGATAGGTGTCTTCCTCCCAAGCTGTAGAATGTTTTACTTTTACCATAGATCCTTTCTCTGTATCGCTAGTAGGGAAAGTGAGCCATTTTAATTGAGATACTGGGACAGTAACCGTTATCCAATAATAATCGGAACCTACTAAACGCCCTAAGTTGTCACCCGGTGCTACTTGAGAACCTTCGGTAACATTTTGGCTTAATACGTGAGCATCGAAAGGAGCTTTTATGGTGGTACGGGCAACATTTAGTTCTGCTTGTTGTACGGCTGCTTTTGCGGCTTTTACAGTTGCTCTTACGGCATCCAGTTGCGGTCGCCTTAAAACCAACTGCCGTTCCTTTTCGCTTAATGAATCGATTCCAGCTAGCTCTAAATCTTTTTCGGCCACTTGCTGTCTTCCCATTTCTACTTCTAAGTTTGTTTGTGCTTGAAGCAGTTCACTTTTTCTTAACTCTAAGGTATTTCTGAAATCTGAAGGGTCTACCTGCAATAGTGTTTGTCCTTTTTTTACAAAACTACCCGGTGTAAAATTAGAAGACCTACGGATAACTTGCCCACTAACTAAAGGGCTGAGCATAACATCTTCAACAGGTTGTACGGTCCCGGTAGCTTGTAAAGTAGGTTGATAGTTGCCTTTATTAACCTGTACTGTATTTACAAGCATAGCAGTTTGTTTGGTAGCTCCTTCACTTTCGGCAGTAGGTTCTGTAGAAAAGATAAGGAAAGTAATTGCTACTGCTGCTAGTAGAATAACCAGACATATCAGGATTATTGTTTTCTTTTTCATACAAGTAGTACTTTTTTAGTTGCTATGGAGTTGCCGGGTTTTCTATTTCAAATCCACCGGCCAAAGCACGGTATAGATCAATTCTTGTTTCCAGTTGGGTTTGTTCAGCAGTAATTAGGTCTCTTCTTAATTGCTGTTCTTCATTTAAGGAAAGTAAGACATCTAGATATTCACTAGCGCCATATAAAAATTCAATTTTCAATTGCCGATTTGCCTTTTCTGTTAATTCTAATTGTCGTTTTAAACTTTCCAATTGCTCTTTTTGTTTTTGTTCTTGAATCAAGGCATCTTCTACTTCGCGAAAAGAGTTGAGCACGGTTTGTCCATAGGTATATAATTGTTGGTTTTTTAATGCTTCGGTACGGTCTATTTCAGCACGTATTTGACCTCCGTAAAATAAAGGTGCTACTAAATTTGCTGCCAAACTATAAGCCCACTCATTAAAAAGATCGCTATAGTCGTTAGATCGAAACTGTCCGGTTGCTGATACAGAAATACGAGGGTATTGGCTGCGAACTGCTTCGGCCATATCACGGTCTGCCGCTAGTAAAAGGTGTTGCGCTTGCTGTACATCGGGACGCTTTCTAATGAGTTCTAAAGGAAGTCCGGTTTCTGGTACTGGTGGTAAGACAGGTACGGTGCCTTTAGTTTCTGGTACCGGATTGTTTTGAGGTGCTTTTCCTAATAGTACCGCTAATTGATTTTGCAAAAGAGCGACATCAGTTTCATACCCGATTTTTAAATTACGAGTTGATTCTACTAATTGTTTTTGCCTTAAAATATCTACTGCTCGGGTTTGACCGCTACTAAACCTTGCTTGAATTAATTGCACAATATCGTTGTTGGTCTCTATCTGTTGGTTAACCAGTGTTAATTGACGCTGAGCTGTTGCCAGTTGGTACCAAGTTGTTGCTATTTGTGTAGAAAGAACCAAGGCTGTGGTTTGATAATCAAAATAACTAGCTTGTGCTCGAAAGACTTCTGCTTGCTTAGCAGAACGGAGCCGGCCCCATAAATCAAATTCATAAGAAGCCGATAAGCCAAGTTGTATATCTTCTCCCCCAGTAAAATCTGCCTGTGGTCTATTTAAGGATGTTCTTGCATTTGCTTCCACTTGTGGCCATAAGGTTGAAGCTTGGCGTTTTTGTATGGCTCTAGCTGCCAATACTTGTTGCCAAGTAGCCGCTAGCTCCATATTCTTGCTCAAAGCGCTGTCTATTAATTTATTTAGTGTAGTGTCTTTAAAGGTAGTCCACCACTTTTCGGGAATCACCTCTGTTCCAGTATATGAAAAAGGTTGTGGTTCTTCTACAGGAGGTGGAATATTAGTCATTTTTGGTGCACAGGAACTAATAAATAATAGGATACATAGAGAAATGAGCATCCTAAAAGAATAAGGACACCAAATGGCAGGCCGGCTGCAAGAGTGCGTACTATTTACATTGTTATAACTTATAGCAGGGTACAATTTAATGCAAAATACCTCCCGATAGTATGCTCATGAATACCGGTAGAAGTGCAATTTTTTTCTATTAATCCTCTTTTTTCTAAAGTTATGGTTTTTTTAATAAGTTAACAAACATTACGTTACACCTTAACATACCCGGAGTAAACCCGAGCAATTATAAGTGAACCCCTGTTTAAAACTTAATTATTTTTAACCAGTATTGTGGTTTTGACATTGTGTAATAAATTTATTCAAGATTGATTACTATTGCTACTATTAATCTTCAGCTTAACTTTTTACGATATGGCTTAAAGTTATAGGTAGTGGCATGTACTATTAAAAAAGAGAGTTGCTCCATTTATTTGTTATGGTTTAAATCCTCCAATTTTAAAGATTTTGATACCTTTAAACCTTGTTTCTAACAAACTGCTTTCTATGAATTATTTCTTGTCCAAAACCTTTGTGATTTTTTCGTTGAATAAGGAAGGACGCGCCAATGGTTTTACTATGAAACCTATTTCTCCTTTGACCGATTTCAGCTATTATTTCCAAGACCTGGACTTTAAGCGAGCAGTAGAGATGTAGGACACTATTTTAAAGAAAAAAATAGTATGTTGAATAATTAGAAACTGAAAAGTCTACTGAAAAATGAATAAATTACATGAATCTATTAGACCATATTAAATCTGTTCTAGAACAAAACGATACATTCTGTAAAGACGGAACGTTGTTTAAAAACAGTATTGTAGAAGCCACGTTAAAATTAGATGCAGACTTACTTTCTTTACTGATTAATGATGAGCTAACTAAAAAAAACTTTTTTCAAGAAGTAGATGGGGTGTTGGTGTTTGATAAGGTCAAGTTTCAAAAATTCATTTCAAACAAACAATTTCTTCCGGATAGTTATACGGCCTATAAAAATAAAATAGGGTTAACCGCCAATAATGAGTACTTAACCGAAGCAAAAGAAGTTGTGTTGTCTTGGGCTTATAAAGACACCGTGTTAGAAGGAGGTCAAACCAAAGAAGACCAAAAGCGAAAAGAGATATTCTGGAATGAAACATTAGCTCCTGATGAAATTGACAGGTTGTTTGAGCCAAAGGTTTTAACCAACTGGAAACGGTATGATAAAGAAGGAGCGCATGCGGTTAAAAATATTTCAGAAGAAGATAATTTTATCATTAAGGGCAATAATTTAATCGCGCTTCATTCTTTAGCAGAAGTGTATAAAAACAAAATCAAGCTCATATACATAGACCCACCTTACAATACGGGTAATGATAGTTTTCAGTATAATGATAGTTTCAACCATTCTACTTGGTTAACCTTTATGACTGTCTCTTATACACATCTGACGCTGCCGACGATCTACTCTGTGT